>Ga0075123_10000156_pt1 | contig 33806 bp, 21 predicted proteins | sample AntAceMetag02UKX_FD_69808 | JGI IMG/M metagenome (GOLD analysis project Ga0075123, IMG submission 69808) | Saline lake microbial communities from Ace Lake, Antarctica - Antarctic Ace Lake Metagenome 02UKX | ecosystem: Environmental > Aquatic > Non-marine Saline and Alkaline > Saline | place... | reverse complement strand
ATTCGCTATCAATACACTGCGTGGGATACATTAGTAGTTCCACCAGTACCTACTGATTCGGTGAGAAAGACGACCATAAAACTATCCAAAAGTAATATTATTGATAATGAATTATTTCAATTGTTCAATGCCGATAGTTCAAAAGAATTTCCCATGGATACAACTCTTTATGAGTTAGATACTCAATCGGGCTGGATTGTAATAAAAGATACTGTGGAACTGCCGGTTGATCAACTATACTACATTAAATATCAACATTATCTCATTACAAATTCTCCCTATCTCGATGGAAGTGATAACAACCCATACATTGATGGGACCAAAATAAGGATTGAAAATGATCCGATGGAAGTTGATCAGCAAGGCTGTCGGTTTATTCAGGGGAATTGTAATTATGTTGTTAAAGTTAAAAGGTATCCAAACCAGGGAATTGCAGTACCTAATGATTATTGGATTGTTTTAACTGATACTGTGGCAACAATTTCGAAAAATAATAAGCCGAGTAAATTTTATGTTTTAAATGTTACAGATAGCACTGAAACAGAATTTGTATTTCAAGATGCTGACAAAGATTCAGCTATATCAGGCGGTGATATTGTTATTCCAATTATTTACGTGAATAATAGAATGCGGGGAACCTGGCAGGTAAGCTTTTGGGCGCCTAAAGATAGTATCGTACTAAAAGACTCGCTTAATGAAGAGGGTTACAAGGTTTATGATAAGGAAGGTGAATTAAGAAGAGTCCCTGTTGATACAGTTTTTGCAATGCAGGTACCGCCTGAGCCAGGAGACATTTTCTTAATTAGTATTAAAAAACCATTCTCTAGTAGAGATGTATATAGTTTTACGACAAAAAGATCTTATGTTGTCCCGGAAAGAGCAACATCTGAAATGGAAAGGATTGCTGTCGTTCCCAATCCTTATGTGGCAGCATCTGAATTTGAAATAAAACCAAATCTACAATCAGGTCGTGGTGATCGGCTGATTTATTTTATTCATCTTCCGGCGGTCTGTACTATACGAATTTATACATTGGCTGGAGAATTAGTGCAAACTTTGGAACACAACACTGTTTTTGAAGATGGATCAGAAGCATGGAATTTATTATCCAAAGATCAAATGGATATTGCTTATGGTATTTATATTTACCATGTCGATGCTCCGGGAGTTGGAGAACATATTGATAAATTTGCTGTGATAAAATAAATCTAATAAATAAACAGGAGCTTTATTAAATGAAAAAGATATCAATAATAATTATTGTTCTATTGCTTTTGGTAACGCAGAGCTTTACTGCCTCTAAAGTAGGGACAACGGCTGCCCAGTTTTTGAAAATCGGCGTTGGCTCACGAGCAGTTGGTATGGGCGGAGCTTTTGTTGCTGTAGCTGACGATATTACTTCGCTCTATTGGAACCCGGGTGGTTTAGGGCGTCTTAATCATAGCGAAGCAATTCTCCTTCATACTGAATGGCTTGCTGGTATAAATTTTGATTACGCCGGGTTTGCAGTTAATATGGGAAGGTACGGTACTGTAGGTTTCAGTATCACCTCTGTTAGCATGGGGGAGATGAAAGTCAGATCTGAGTTGAAACCAGAGGGCACCGGGGAATATTTTAGCGCCAGTGATATTGCCGGTAGCATTGCCTATGGACGCGCCCTAACTGATCGATTTTCCATTGGAGCAAATTTAAAATATATCAGGCAAAATATCTGGCACATGTCTGCAAATGGTTTTGCTGTTGACATAGGAACTGTTTTTACGACTCAATTCAACGGTATGAAAATTGGAATGAGTATTTCAAATTTTGGTACAAAAATGGAAATGAGTGGACGTGATACACGCGAATATATTGATATTAACCCCGATGCAAATGGAAGTAGTGATCAAATTCCTGCATTTCGGCAAATGGAGGGGTGGTCTCTTCCAATTACATTCAGAGTTGGTGTTGCAATGGATGCGTTTAAGACAAATAAGAATCGTTTAACTGTTGCTTTGGATGCGCTTCATCCCAATGACAATTCCGAGTATGTTAATTTTGGTTGTGAATATTCTTATTATGAATGGGCATTTATTCGTCTTGGTTGGCAGGCTCTTTTTTTAGATGATGATGAACGCGGCAGTGTATTTGGAAATGGGGAGGAAGGTGGTAATGATATCATTCCTTCAAATGTAGGACTCGGATTTAATTATGCTATAACGTCAAGTTTGAAAATAAAATTAGATTATGCTTATGCTGATTTTGGCAGGTTGCAGAATACACAAAGATTTTCCATAGGCATTGAATTTTAAGAATATGATATTCTAAAGGCGTTGTCTATTTGATGGCAATGCCTTTTTTTGTTGTTTTAATTATATCAAAATGATTTAGGGCAAAACAATTAAAGAAAATAATTGTTTTGCCCTAAATCATTTTGGCAGATTTAAAGACTGAATGGTTACCAAAAAAAATCAAATTAAGAGAGGAAAAATATGTTTAAGAAATTCAAGATTCTCTTTTTACTTGTTGCGTTCCTATGCACAAGTACCATCTATTCATCCCCAAATATAAAAAATTCAAATTGGAGAAAACAGACCACAAACCAGATCGGGGTCAAATTATCGCCTCAAATTGAATTCTTTGCTGGAATGGGATATTACAATCCTTCGCTGAAGGCATGGAATAGTGCTGTAAAAGATTTCAATACAGAAATTGCAAACAGCGGCGGATTTAATCTTCAGGCATTTAGACAGGTAAAGGACGAGACGGTTTCTGATATTGATAATAAATTAGTCGATCTTGGAAGCTATGCGCGGCAAAGTTCCCAGGCATCTTATATAAAAGCAAATACAATCAACCACCTGGGAATTAAATATTTCTTCAACAATAATTTTAGTCTTGCGCTCTCCATCGCTTATTACAAAGCCGATGCCAGCACAAAATATTTTGCAGAAGCACAGGGAACTGAAGATGCCTGGCCATATTTTGGTTATTCCGTTTCGGACTATTTAACTATCAGTCAAAAGGTAGAAACTTTTCCCACATTATTAACTTTTTATTACAAACCATCATTACCCTTTATGAAAGATTTTTTGAATTTTTATGTGGGAGGTGGAGTTGGTTACTATTTTTCTACGGTAACAACAGAGATTGCTAAAGATTATACAATGGATCATTCAAAAGGCAATGCAAACTGGGATATAGTTGAAATAAGCTCTGATCCGGTTAATAGTAACATCATTAGCAATATCAGGGCAAAAGCAAATCCTTTAGGTTATCATGTTTCTGCAGGTATCAATTTTGGTTTTAAGAATATTTTTCTCAACATGGAGCTCGGTTATAATTTCGCAGTGGCAAAGTTGGGAGAAGAAGATTGGGCGTTTTTTACAAGAAATTATACGCCAATTAAAACATTTGAAGGAAAAAATTATAGTGCAGCAACTGAAACTTACGAAACGATTTACCAGGAAACCCGGAAATATTTTCTGGAAATTCCTGAAACAGCGTATGATAAGTTGAAAATAAAAGAGCTGGATTTTAGTGGAATTATTTTAAAAGGTGGAATTGGATTTTCGTTTTAACTTAAGAGTCCTTAATTAAAAAATATGAACCACTAATTTCACGAATTTTCACTAATTGATTTTTATTAAAAATTATGATTCGTGTAATTACTGTAATTAGTGGTTTGAAAAATTTCCTTATTGAATAAATGACATTTCAGGAGATTAAATATGCGTAAATTATTTATTCTAGCGTTCAGTGTTTTATTTGTTTTTCCATTGATTGTTTTTAGTGGGACAACAGGTAAGTTAACCGGCATTGTAATTGATTCCGAAACTAAAAGTCCTCTGCCGGGAGCTAACGTAATACTTGAAGGAACAAGTATAGGAGCAGCAACTGACATGGAAGGTAATTACATCATCATCAATGTTCCGCCTGGTGTTTATACTCTAAAGGCAATGATGATGGGCTATACAACAACTAATATCACCAATGTTAGCGTGAATGTAAATTTAACCAGTACAGTAAATTTTGAGTTAAAACCCACTGTATTGGAAATGGGCGAGGAGGTAACAATTGTTGCTGATCGGGAGATGATTCAAAAAGATATAACTTCCAGCAGGGCAATTATCGGGGCAGAGCAAATAAAAGAAATGCCGGTAGAAAATTTTCAACAGGTATTACAACTTCAAGCAGGGGTTGTTCAGGGAAGCGGTGGAGAAATGCACATCCGTGGTGGTCGTTCCAGTGAAGTTACCTACCTGGTTGATGGTATTTCTGTTACTGATCCTTATTCATCAAGCATGGCTGTCTCCGTTGAAAATTCCGCTATTCAGGAGTTGGAATTGGTTAGTGGTACTTTTAATGCTGAATACGGTCAGGCAATGTCCGGTATTGTAAATATCATTACCAAAGAGGGAGGACGAAAATATTCCGGCGAACTGAGAAGTTATTTTGGTGATTATTTCAGCACAAATAAAAATCTCTATTTGAATATTGATGAGATTGATCCTTTTTCCATCCTGGACACCCAGGGAAGCTTGAGCGGCCCCGTGCCTTTTACCAATGACAAAGTAACTTTTTTTGCTTCAGGCAGACATTATAATACAGATGGCTATTTTTATGGAATAAGACGTTACAGCCCCAGCGATTCAAACTCCTATCCTGGTGAAGATCCTGCTGATTGGATATTGAATGAAACCGGGACCGGTGAATTTGTTCCTATGAGCAAGTATTATAAAACAACAGGTCAATTGAAACTTGCTTATAATTTTAAGCCTTCCATGAAACTGACTTATAATGTTTTACTGGAAAAGGTGCAATCAAAATCATATTCGCATGGATATAAATATAATCCAGACGGCAGACCAACCAGTTTTAAAAATGCGATAAACCAAATTTTTACCTGGACTCATACCCTCAATCCCATGACATTTTACAGTTTGAAATATTCTAATTTTTACAACCATGGGCAATCGTATGTTTATTCAGATCCGTTTGATACTGGATATATTGATCCCAAAAGATTTGATAGGTCTCGTTCATATCAATTTTATATGGGTGGCGTGAGCATGGGGCAATATGAAAGAAGTACGATGACAAATATTTTTAAACTTGAATTCACCAACCAGACAAATAAAGTCCATCAAATTAGGGCAGGAATAGAATACCGATGGAACAAGCTTTTCTTAAATACTTACAGTTTACTCGTTGATCAATCAACCAACTGGCTGCCGGTAATTCCTGATGTTACTATGCTGTCTCACGATAGATATACTAATTATCCTCGCGATTTTTCCTGCTACATTCAGGACAAAATAGAATTGAAGGATATGATTGTCAATATTGGCGTCAGGTTTGAATATTTCGATCCAAACAGCAAAATCCTGACTGATGACCGTGATCCGAATTTATGGAAACCTTATAAATATCAAATTCTGGATGCTGTAAGTGAATCAGGAACCTACCGGGTGAAAGTGCCAGTGAGAATTGATCCTGTTACTGGTGAACAAACCATCATCGATCCAAATACGGGTGACCCAATGGGCGCCAAACACGATGACATCCGATTATTGGTTTTAGACAGTGACAAGAGAGAATCGGCAAAGTATCTCTCGAACGTTACGCTATTGGATACATTAACACAGCAGCAAATTCCCAGGGGATCAATGAACTGGTTTGAAACAACATCGCCAAAATATCAAATCAGTCCTCGAATTGGCATTGCCTATCCAATTACTGATCGCGGCGTTATCCATATTTCGTATGGACATTTTTTACAAATACCAAATTATAGCTATTTGTATGCCAATCCCGAATTTGAAGTTTCTCTCGGCTCCAGTGGAAGTTTGATGGGAAATGCAAATTTAGAACCTCAAAAAACAGTAAGTTATGAAATTGGCTTGCAGCAGCAGTTAACGGAAAATATTGCAGTTGACATTACCGGGTTTTATAAAGATATCAGAAATCTTCTGGGAACGGAAATTTATAAAACATACAGCCAGGATTTTTACGCGCTTTACACGAACAGAGATTATGGCAACGTTCGCGGTATTACTGTTGCGTTTAAAAAACGCTACTCGCATTACATTTCCGGTTCGTTTGATTACACCTTTTCAGTAGCCGAAGGAAACGCTTCCGATCCAAACACTGCCTATTACGACAAGTTAAATGAACGTGATCCTGAAAAGCAATTAATTTATCTTAATTGGGATCAAACGCATACATTTAATATGTCCATAAATATTTCCAAACCAAGAAATTGGGGTATCAGTTTTGTAGCGCAATATGGAAGCGGGCTTCCTTATACGCCAACACAAGCGGGTCTTCAGGGATTTCAGAACCTGCAGACGGTGTTTCAAAACAGCGGCAGAAAACCAGCAACGTTTAACATTGATATGAGAATGCACAAGGATATTTTTTACAAAAATTTAAGGTTCTCTTTGTTTTGCAATATTTATAATTTGCTTGACAGGAGAAATGAAAAATATGTCTATTCAGATACCGGGCAAGCGAACTATTCACTGCTTCAACTCCGGACAGAAGATCAGCCTGGTCCGAACACTGTTGATGAATATTTTACACGTCCGTATTATTATACCGCACCGAGAAGCATCAGAATGGGTGTGGCAGTTTCGTTCAATTAGTAGAAATTAAATCGTAATAATTTAGCTACTTGTTGAATGAATGTTATTCTGAATTCGCCGTCTTTTTGGCGGATGAAGAATCTCTTAATATAAAGTAAAATTGTATTGTTAACGTCGAGATTCTTCGGTCTCCCGCTGAAGCGGTATTCTTCAGAATGATATTATTTAAGACACTGAGTGGATACTATTAAATCTTTTAAAACTATTTCAAATAGCCCAATGGAGGTTTTGGATGTCAGCTTATAAAAAAACAATAGGATTAATCCTGATGATTCTGTTAATAACTAATATAAATATTTACGCTGGTGGCAATAAATCAAAACCAGTGATCACTCTCAAAAAAGTGCTGGGGCATGAACACAGGAAAGAAGGAATACACGATGGTAATAATGTTTTAACCATATTTTATAATTACGGTGGTATTGGAAATTGGTGGGAAGGTAGCCGGTTACAATCAGGTATTTTCCCCAAAGGATCCGGTCATAGTTATTTTGCCTGCTTTACACCTATCGTCGGCGCTGAAGTTTGGGATGCTTATAATATGCGTCGTCACATTTTTAGTGATGGACAGGGATATACCGCAGATGCAGACATGGCGCCTGGCGATGAGTATCAATACGGATTCGAGCCGATTCCCGGGTATGCTGACGAATCTCAGGATCATATTGCCATGTACGATGGATTAGGTTCTGAAGATAATGATGGTCCCGATGGAATTTCTTCATTGTTAGGATCGGAAGATGATGACGGCAAACCTGACAGTTGGCCATGGATCTGGCCAGATCGTCCCGATCGTGTTGACCCGAAAACCGGAATTCCTTTCTGGAATGGTCAATACGGAATTTATAATCGTGCCACCCAGGAATCCTATTTTCGTATGAATGATTACGTTAATGATGAATTTATGTTTTTTCCCGATCCGGAAGATTCATCAAAACGCGGATTAGCAATTGAAGTGGAAACTCGCGGCTACCAATGGGCTGATCCGGCTGCGGAAGATATAATAATTTTTACTTATTGGATAAATAATTTTGGTAATACGAATTATGAAAAAGTTGTATTCGGTATGTATGGTGATGCAGATATTGGCGAAGGAACGCCAAATAATAAAGATGACCTTTCCGAGTTTAATAAAGATCAGGATATTGTTTACCAATGGGATAATGATGGCTGGACAGCTGCTGATGGCGGGTATAATACAGCCTATTTTGGTTGGAAATTTTTAGAGTCTCCTGGCGATCCTTTGAACGGAATTGATGATGATGGCGACGGATTGATTGGCGCTGATGGGAATCCCTGGGACGAGAGCCAGGAAGATGGAATTGATAATGATAACGACTGGAATATTGAAATAGATGATATCGGCTCTGATGGCGTAGGACCAGACCATCCGAATTATCCTGGACCAGATGGGGATGGAACTGAAGGTAACGGTGTTCCGGATCGTGGCGAACCCAATTTTGAATATACGGATAATGATGAATCTGATCAAATAGGATTAACAAGTTTTAAGAGCGCTGGCTGGCATACAGATATTTGGCTTGGCGAAGACGCGGACATGTGGAAACAAACTTTTCCAGGAAGTTTTTCTAAACCGGCTAATCAAGTCGATATTGTCATGCATTATGGTTCTGGTTATTTTCAACTGCCCCCTTATCCGGATGAAAATTCACGGCGAAAATTTGCCATAAGTATGGTTATGGGAGTTGACCGGGACGATCTGGTACGTAATGCGCTTACCATGCAGCAAATATACAATCATGATTATAATTTTGCAGCAGTGCCTTTAAAACCCATAGTAAATGCAGTACCTGAAGATCAAAAAGTTACTTTGTATTGGAATAGAATTGCAGAAAAATCGCGCGATCCGATTTATGGTTTTGACTTTGAAGGATACCTCATTTACCGGGCTACTGACCCGGGATTTCTTGAAAGTTACATCGGCACAGATGCTTACGGAAATAAGGCTTTTAATAAACCAATCGCCCAGTTTGATTTGGCAGATGGTTTAAAGGGACCTCATCCAGTGGGCAGGGATGGTATTCAATTCAACATGGGGAGCGATACCGGGCTGCAATACACTTTTGTCGATTCGGGTCAGACCTGGGCAGGACCGGTTGAAAATGGGCAAACTTATTATTATGTGGTTTGTTCGTACGACAAAGGATATTATGAAGATTTTTTTGAAAAAGGTTTAACAGATATGGACAGCTTGCAAAATAAAGCCCCTGCTATTTGTGAAAAAAAAATACAATTTAGTGCTTCGGGAGAAGTTACCCTGTTGTCTGCGAATACGGTGATGGTAGTTCCCAATGCAGCGGCTGCCGGTTACGTTGATCCACCCGATTTAACCAGTGACAATGGTTGGGTGCAACGAATTGATGGTGAAGGAACGGGAAGCATCGTAATAGAACCTCTGGATCCCATTAAAATTGATGAGGGCGCTCAATATGAAATTACATTTGATGACAGCGCTGTTTTTAAAATTAATGATCAGTTTGTCATTGACACAACTTTTTCTATCAAAGATTTGCGGCGCTATACAGAAACTGTTAAAATCGATACTGATTTTATTATCCTAAAAAAGAAGAATTTAGTTCCCTCTTCAACAATTGTAAAAGTTCAGGGTGAAGAACAGGCTTACGAGATTGGAGTGGATTATGAAGTAGGATTTGACGTTGGTAATTTTAGGGCTCTGCCAGGTGGTTCTCTGCCAATGAGCGACAGTCTGAATAAATATTATGCTGAGGTCAGTTATCAATATTTTCCACTATACAACAGTACTTTTCTTAATGGCGAAGACCGGAACGAATTTTTTGACGGTTTGCGGGTGCTGGTTCAAAATCAAGCATTGGCAGTTAGTCAGGAACGAAGCAAATGGTTGACGGAAGATGAACACCAGTTTTACCTGGCACAATATGATTTTATCGGTGAAAATGACCTCATCCCTGAAAAATATCAGACAAATACAAATTATGACTACGAAGTAAGTCTGTACGCTAACCAGGGAGTAAAGGTGCCTTATGATTATCAGCTTGTTGTTTATGATTCGATAGTGGCTAAGTCAAAAAACAACAAATGGGCAAATTTCCGGGTAATGAATTTAACCACCGGCGACACCTCTGAATTTGTCTTTTTTGATAATGATAATGATTCGCTATTATCAGATCAGGATGCGATAACACCAATCACCTATGTCAATAATAGAATGCGCGGGACGTGGCAGGTGAAATTTCGAGCGCCTAAAGATATTGTTGTTCAGCGTGATTCAATTAATCAATACGGTTACCCGGTAAAGGACAAAGAAGGGGAATTTATTAAAATTGTAATTGATATAATTGTTGTTGAAAAAAATTCTCCTAAAGCAGGGGATATTTTTTACATTGCTGTTAATAAACCCTTTAACAGTTCGGATAAATTTACATTCACGGCGCAGGCTCCTTATGTTGATTTTGCGGTGGCTCATGAAGAAAATATGTTAAAAAACATCGCAGTTGTTCCCAATCCTTATGTGGTAACCGCCTCATGGGAACCGCAGCATTTTTATTCGTCAGGAAGAGGCATCAGAAAGATTGATTTTATTCACCTTCCGCCCAAATGCGAAATTAAAATATTCACGCTCAGGGGCTATCTTGTTTCTACTTTTGAACACGACAGCCCAATAAATGATGGTTCTGAGTCGTGGAACATGTTATCCAAAGATGGCATGGAGATTGCCTACGGCGTTTATCTTTTTCATGTAAGCACGCCAACTAAAGAAAGTTATATTGGTAAATTTGCGGTGATTAAATAGTTAGGAGATTATCAATGAAAAAGAAATTGATTTTTTTATTAATATTAATTTTTATTTTTACAATACAACTGAATGCTCAATTTATTAAAGACGTGTCCAAGGTTGGAACAACTGCCGCTCCCTTCCTTTCCATTGAAGTTGGCGCTCGGGCAATAGGCATGGGAGGTGCCTTTGTGGCTGTTGCCAATGATGCTTCTTCCTTGTACTGGAACCCGGCAGGTCTCGCACGTCTAATCAGTACCAGCGCAGTCACTCTAAACCATACCGATTGGCTGGCAGACATTAACTTTGATTACGCAGGTGTTGTGATGTCGCTCGGAAGAATGGGCATGGTCGGGTTAAGTTTCACTTCGCTCACTATGAATGAAATGGATGTGCGTACCGTCTCTTACCCGGAAGGAACAGGGGAAAAATTTGGCGCTGCTGACTTTGCAATTGGAACTTCTTATGCGCGTAATTTAACCGATAGATTTTCAATCGGATTTACAGCAAAATATATCAACCAAAAATTATGGCATGAGAGCGCCTCCAGTTTTGCCATAGATATTGGTACAATTTTTACGACTCAATTCAATGGGATGACTGTGGGAATGAGCATCAGCAATTTTGGTAATAAAATGCAACTTACCGGCAGTGATACCCAGATTCCGGTTGACATCGCGCCAGATAAAGAAGGCAATAATAGTAAAATTGTTGGGAATATGCGAACAGATAAATGGTCTTTACCGCTAATATTCAGATTTGGCGTGGCAATGAATGTCATCAATAATTATAATTACCGCTGGACACTTGCAGTTGACGCCATGCATCCGAGCGACAATACCGAGTTTTTGAATATCGGTACCGAATACGCAATAAAAAATATTGTCTTTTTAAGAGCTGGGTATAAAAGTTTATTCATGAAAGACAGCGAAGAAGGCTTAACTGCTGGCGTTGGTCTGGCTTATGCTTTGATGGGAAATATTAAATTGAAGCTGGATTATGCTTATGGGGATTTTGGTATTTTAGAGAATGTGCAGCGGTTTAGTTTGGGGATTGAGTTTTGAGAATGTTGGTATGGGGGTGTCTATTCATCGTTTCAACTGTTGTTTTAACAAAAGTTTATTAAAAATATCACGCAAAGCCGCAAAGAGCGCAAAAAAAATATGGTGTCACGACTTTGCGTGGAACACATAAAATTTGTTTGCCCCGATGCATCGGGGTGCTGCATTAGTATCTAAAAAGCTAAATTCTTGCCCAAGGGGCAAAAAGTTATCGATTTACAATTCAAGTTTTTTAATCGTCCCCGCTGATTGAAGAATCCCACGGATTTTTAATTTTTTGGTTTTATCAGTGGTATTATTCAATCGGTGGGGGATTTTAAAACTCGTTTGCTTCTGGCTTTTCCAGGTTAGGAATTACCGCATAAAATTTTTTTTGTTTCTCTTACTTCAATTCAAACCGCAAAAGTGCTTTAATTTCTCAAAGACCGCAACAGGCGGATAATGGATAACCCACGCCATTACAGTCGTGTAGTTACGGTAATCAGTAAAACAATTGAAATACAAAAACCGATAGATGAAATTTACAGCCTGGTTGAAAAAGAGATGATTGAATTTTGAAAATCTTGCCAATAAAAAGGGTATCATTAATATTATGGAAAAGACAAACAATAAAAATAAGACAATTATTTCGACAAATGGAGTTAATCAGTATCGACAGCAAAGTTTAGGTGAAGAAATTGCAAACAGTATTACTCACGGAATCGGTGCTGCATTGAGTCTGGCTGCGCTTGTAATTCTTGTGGTTTTTGCCAGTATTTATGGAGATGCCTGGCGAGTCGTGAGTTTCGCCATTTATGGTACAACACTTTTTTTTCTCTATTTAGCATCGACACTGTACCACAGTTTTACCAATCAACGCGTAAAACGTTTTTTTAGAATTTTAGATCATTCATCCATCTATTTGCTTATTGCAGGGACATACACTCCTGTTACTTTGGTTCCCATGCGCGGTACATGGGGGTGGACTATTTTTGGGCTAATTTGGGCTATGGCAATTGGAGGAATTATTACTAAAATTTTTACGATGAAGAAATTTAAGATTATATCGGTATTGCTTTATGTGGCAATGGGATGGCTTATTCTGATAGCTATTAAACCTATGCTGCAAATGGTGCCAAAAGGTCTCATTATCTGGCTTGTTATTGGTGGATTATTTTACACTCTTGGTGTGATATTTTATGCAATTAAGAAGATACCCTATTTTCATTTTATTTGGCATCTCTTCGTATTGGCTGGTAGTATATCACATTTTTTTGGAATGCTGCTTTATTTGACCGTAAAATAAAAGAAAACAAAAAATGCCAACTGAATATAATTTCACCGCAAAGATTTATGATCCTGTTCTCTATTGTGCAATTAAGCCAATAAGAATTGCTGTAACGAATGCGCTTTTGGAATACAAAGAAAAATCAATTTTAGACCTATGCTGCGGCACCGGTAATCAAATAAAATTCCTTTCAAAAAATGGATTCAAGAACCTGCACTGCCTCGATATATCCAGTTCAATGTTAGAAATAGCAAAAAAGAATAATTACCCGATTAAAATTTATCGAGAAGATGCCACAAAAACAAATTTTTCAAATGGAACTTTTGATATCGTGATTATTAGTTTCGCGATTCACGAAAAAGATCGGAGAACGCAAGAAAAAATTGTCAATGAAGTATATAGGATCATAAAAAAAAATGGTGCGCTGCTAATCGTCGATTTTGAATTTGATTTTAAAACGACGAGATTAGGACGACTCGCAATCAACTTGATTGAGATAATTGCCGGCGGAGAACATTATTCAAATTTTAAAAATTATATACAAAACAATGGATTGTCAAGCTTGATTGAAAAAGAAAAATTTAAACTTATAAAATCCAGTAGAAAGCTGTTTAATGGGGTAGTTATTTCAACCTATCAGAAAGTCTTTGTTTCGAACTAACCGATTTGCTTCTATGGTTATTTTTTCTCTACTCTTCTTAAAAAAATGATAACTTTTAATAAATTATCCGTATACTCATATATTGTTTTAATGATTTTTTACAATATCTTCTTGATTTAATGTTACTTATCATTGCACGTATGTATGAAATAAAATGCACAGCAAACAAATCTTAAAATTAAAATAAAATCTATTGCATTTATAGAAACATAGAGTTAGGTCTGTTATGGTTTTCAATTGTTCGATGGCACATATTTTGTAAATTCTGAAATCTATTATTAATATAACTTAATCTTACAACTTATTATAAACTCTCCCTTTTGTAACAAACTATTTTTTTTATTTTAGTACTCTACTATAAAATATAAATTTTGTCAATCATTTTTCAAATGAACAAGAATTTTTAGATGAAAGGAGGTGATTGAAAAAAATCTGGCTACTAATTCATAATATGTTTCATTAACTATGATAGGAGGATTTTTTATGCGCAACAAATTCAATATTGTTGCTCTGTTGCTTCTGCTTGTTTTTATGGTTACTTCAGTAGCTTTCAGTGGTACTACTGGAAAGATTGCTGGTGTTGTAAAGGATAAGCAGACTGGTGAGCTTTTAGTTGGTGCCAATGTACTTTTAGAAGGTACAAACTTGGGTGCAGCGGCAGACGTAAATGGTTATTACTTTATTATTAATGTACCACCAGGTGTATATCGGATTAAAACATTGATGATGGGGTACAAGACCACAATTCAATCTGATGTTCAGGTAGTAATTGATTTAACTACAAGGGTTAATTTTGAACTGGAAACCACTGTAATTGAAGGAGAAGTTGTAGAGATCGTTGCAGAAAGACCCCTAATTGAAAAGGATGTAACTTCTTCATCAATTGTCACAACCAGTTCCCAGATTGATAAAATGCCAGTTTCAACATTTAATGAAGTGTTGGTTACTACTCCTGGATTTGTTGAAAGCGGATCCGGACAAAGCCGGGAGATTAATGTTCGTGGTGGAAGAACAAATGAACTTGCTTTTATGATTGATGGATTTTACGTAGAAGATCCACTCATGGGTGGTATGGGAAGTGATGTTGCCAATGTTGGTATTTCAGAATTGGCAGTCATGACCGGTACATTTAACGCGGAATATGGGGAAGCCATGTCCGGTGTGCTTAATATTGTTACCAAAGAAGGCGGCAGTGATTACCATGGACGTGTTCGCTTTATCACTGATAAATACGTTAATCCTCATTCCTATGATTTTATCCATAAATATCTGGATGAAAATGGACGTTGGACAGATAAAGATGGACATTTAGTGACTGGAGAATATAATGCACAAACAGTCCCTGGACAAAATCTTTATGATCCTCACTTTTGGAAAGATTCTACTCAAACAGAAACAGATTTTAACAAGTTTCATACTGAAGTTAATTTTGGCGGTCCAATCCCGTTATTAGGCAAAGGAAATTCTTTCTTTGTCGCTGGGGATGCTTTAGACACGGGCACTTATTTAGGATGGACCGGGCAGCCTTACCGAAAGGAGCGGCGTGCAAATGCTAAGTTGGTTTTAAGACCGTTCAATTCTGTCAAAATAATTTTCGGGACTGTTGCAGGTAAGAAGAGATATAAAAATTATTCTCACGGGAATAAATATGTTACCCAGAATACTTATACGCGTTATGATGAGAATATTATGTTTAATGGTACGTTGACGCATCAACTGAGTCCGAGTACTTTCTACACAATAAAATCTTCTATTTTCTATTCAAACAGAGATTTTTACAGGTATAAAGCTGAAGATTTCTTTTCAGGACAGGATGAAAACGGTGAGTGGCAAATAACAGATGAAAATGGTGAATATACTGGAATGGCAGATATTTCACCATCTGATGTGGAATATGAATTTAATGCCCCATTTTTTGATTCGGAAGACTCGGTCTGGACAACGGGTGGTGGTTCAGCCTGGGAAGATAGGGAAAATACTATAACCACAGGTAAAATTAATATTACCAGCCAGGCTACCAAGGTTCACCAGGTCAAAATTGGTGTGGAAATTAAAGAGTCTCAATTAAAATATCATTATGTAAGTGGACCTTATAATGCGCTTCCAAACGTTGAAAAATATGAACACAAACCTATTGAAGGGTCTGCTTACATCCAGGATAAAATGGAGTTTGAAGACCTGGGCATTGTTGTTAATGCAGGATTACGACTCGATTATATGAATACTGGAGCAAAATATCTTTTTGATCCACATAAGCCAACTGCTGAATATGTTATTGATCCGTTGACAGGGAAAGAGCGCAAAAATCTAGTAAATGCTGATAAAAAAATCCATATCAGCCCGAGATTAGGATTTGCTCATCCAGTAATGGAACAGGCAGTGCTCCACTTCGCCTATGGACATTTTTACCAGGTACCACAATATTCCTATCTTTTCTTGACAGAGAATATGAATGATCAAAATTATCCGTTTCCTAATATGGCAATTAACGGTATTTACACACAACTTGGAAATGCTAATCTGAAACCAGAAAAGACAATTGCTTATGAATTGGGTCTTGAAACAAAATTAGCTGAAAATATTTCATTAGATGTAACTTTCTATTATAAGAATATCTATGATTATACAACTTTCCGACGTTATCAGGCTGTTCCTGTCCAATACCATAGATTTATCAATCAAGATTATGGCAACGCAAAAGGTGTGGAATTTACATTGAAAAAAAGATTCTCAAATTATTTTGGCGGACAAATCAATTATACCCTTTCAAAAGCTGAAGGAAATGCGTCTGATGTTACTGATGCATTTAATGATTGGTATAATTTTTCTGTTAATAAAACATACCCGCCAAAAAAGACAATCAATATGGATTGGGATCAAACACATACTGTTAATTTTGTTGTTGACGTTAGTAAACAGGGTAATTGGGCTGTGAACATTGTTGGCAATTATGGGAGCGGTTTGCCCTATACTCCGTTGAGCAGTCGCGGATTAAGATTAGATGAACCCAACAGCGCGCGAAAACCCTGGACTATGAAGGTTGATTTAAGAGCGACAAAAAATCTTGAATGGGCTGGAATCGATTTTGTAATTTATGCAGATTTTGAAAATATTTTAAACAAGAAAAATGTATATATCGTAAATGGCTCAACCGGAAAACCTGATGTAAGTGCTAATTGGGATTATTCAGTGGATTGGATTACTATTCCATATTTTTGGGGAACCCCGAGAACATTTCAACTTGGATTGAGCGCTGGTTTTTAAATACGGCTATATATTAAATATTTAAGGAGAAAAAACTATGATTAAAAAAATATTTATCCTGTTTTTAATCATCTCATTTATTTTTGGTTTGCAGAATCTGATATTTGCGCAATCTAAAGTTGGGATGACAAAATGGGAGTACTATAATAAATTGCGCCAAGAATATGGCATGGAATCTGATAAGAAACTCACAAAGCCGAGTAGTTTTAACGACCGGAAATATGGTCGATTTGATGCTGGTAAAATTGGTTTGGAAATCAATAATGCCAACACATTGGGATATAGTCGAGAAATGTTAACTTTTGAATACCCAATCGGTTCAGGAATTACTTATCAATGGTGTCAAACATTGCTAATCGGTGGAATTCTGAACGGCGAAAAAAGAGTCTCAAATGGTGGCGTTGGCATATTCCAGGAAGCCAATGAAGGACATTTTGAACCAATGCCAGATTATGATTCCGGCGTTGGCGAAAATGGTTTAGCAATGAGCAATAAGCCTAATTCATGGGCGACTGATTGGCCAACTGATGTTGGTCCAATTGGTTCTGATGGTTTCCCTGGTGTGAAGGACGATGGGGAAGTAGCTGGTGATGCTGAAGGTATATGGATGGCGACGGATGATTGTGAAGATTGTAAACAGTTGACACCTTTGCATATCAAAAGTTATGGTCGAACTATGCAATTTTCAAGTGTCCTGGCAGAAGATATGATAGTTTTTAAATATTATTTGACAAATACCGGGACAGATACGATTAAAGATTGTTATGTCGGTATCTATACGGAGATGGATTGTCCCGAAGAAGGTAATAACGAATGGGAAGATGATTATGCCAAGTTTATTTCCACAGAAGATGATTCAATACTTGGGAATTTTCTCTACATTTGGGATGGTGATGATAAAGCCGAAGGATACCTGGAAAAAGGTGTCGCCTGGCAGGGACTCAAAATGCTGGAAACACCAATTGGACCTGATGGAAATCAATTAGGATTAACGACATTGTCTATAGCGACTTATAATGATTTTTATGCACTGCCCTACCAGGCTGATCTTTACGATGAATTGACAATTGGAATTGAGGCTCCACATAACGTTGAACCGCACTCGGGTGATTGGACACAAACTCCTAATACTTATGGACCCGATGTTGCATCAATTCATGCTGCTGGTCCATTTGATTTTGCACCGGGTCAGACAGTAACATTCACGTTTGCCAATGTATTTGGAATAAATGAAGCTGATTTATTAGCAAATACTGCATTGTGTCAAACTGTTTATGATTTAAATTATAGGACGCCAAAAGCATCAACTCAGCCGAATGTACGGGCAGTAACCGGAAATCAGCAGGTTACATTATATTGGGATGCTGATCCCAGTGAAAGTTCGATTGATGATTTTACCGGCAACAATGCTTTTGAAGGTTATAAAGTTTATCGTTCAACTGATCGTGGACTCAGTTGGGGTGATCCTATCACAAATGCTGTGGGTGCACTTGTTGGTTATGTGCCGTTGGCACAATACGATTTAAGTAATGGAATTGAAGGTATCAGCACACTCGATCCGTATTTTTTTCTTGGAGAAGAGACTGGACTACAACATAAATTTGTAGATAGAAATTTAAAAAATGGGGTTGAATATTGGTATGCTGTTTGCGCTTACGATCATGAAGATACTTGGGGAATATTACCAGTTGTACCACTTGAAAATCCTCGCCTATCAACAACAGAATACTTAGGTGATAATACAGTTGCTGTTATCCCACAGAAAAAACCGGCTGGGTATAATGGACCAGAGCTGGTAGCCACAAGCTATGGTCCCACATCTGTTGAGTTATTATGGGAAATAATGGATGAGAATGCTGTCATCGAAAATACCTACACGATAACAATAGATGATACAACGAATCCACCACAAAAAACATTTTCTGTTTATGATAGTCTTAAGAATCAATTAATTATAGATCAGTCAATGAAACTTCATGGTGAGGAAAATACACCAACTTTTGATGGGATAAAATTGCTCGTAATTGACGAGGACGGCGTAGCATTTGATGCAACCAGAAGTTATTGGTCCACAGAATCGGGTGATACGAGTGAATGCAATTGGGAAATAAATGCTTCGCCAACAGGTTATTTCCCATATAATTATGAAGTTCGCTTTAATGCGGTTGGTGATACAGCATTTTTTCCGCCAACAATGATATTTCCATTTCAAATATGGAATGTCACCTTAAACACTCAGTCTGATTTAGCTATTTTTGATTCCAATCCTGCAGATACAACTCAGGAAATGAAAGATTCATGGACCAGTGGAGATATTGTTAAACTCAAAGAAAATATTGATGGTCGAGTTGGATTTACATGGGTTGTTACTTTGACAAATGTCCCTGGAACTATCGACACAACTATTAATGAAGTAGACACCACAATTATTGATCTCAATTGGATTGAAGTTCCTCCAGAGCAAGGAGATGTCGCAAAAATTTATGCCAAAATTCCATTGTCATCGGCAGATTATTTTAAATTGCGAACTCGAATGGCGTCATCAGATGGTGCAACGGAACAGGATCTTGACAATATCAAAGTGATTCCCAATCCCTATGCGATTACATCATCATACGAGACGCAGCCATGGATTAAGGAACTTCAATTTCATAATTTGCCGGAAGAATGTGAGATCAGAATTTTCACAGTTTCAGGAGACCTGGTTCAAATTTTACACCATGAACCTAACAGTGATGGTTATCGGGGACCTGCAGTTGAAGCCTGGAATTTGTGGACTTACAATGATCAGGAAGTTGCTTTTGGCGTTTACATTTTTCATATAAAAGCTGAAGGAATTGGTGAAAAATTAGGCAAGTTTGCTATCATTAAATAACTTGAAATGGAGGACAAAGCATGTATAAAAAAATTCTATATATAATTTTCTGCCTCCTATTGAGTGTATCTTTGGTTTATGCTGGAAACGATAATACCGGTACTTCAGCAGCCAATTTCTTGAAAATTGGTGTAGGCCCCAGAGGCACTGGAATGGGAGGTGCATTTGTTGCACATGTAAATGATGTTACATCGTTGTATTGGAATCCTGCTGGTATTACGCAGATTAACTCATTAGAAGTCGGTGTTTCATACTCTGATTGGATTTTAGATATCCAGCATAATTTTCTAGGAATTGTTTATCCACTTGGCAAATTAGGAACGATTGGTGTGAGCTTCGTCTCTCTATCAATGGGGGATATGGAAAAAACAACCCCATCAAATCCGGATGGCACAGGTGCGTACTTTACAGCAAATGATTTGGCGCTTGGCATTTCCTATGCCCGTCAGTTAACTGATCGGTTTTCAATTGGGCTAACTGCCAAATTCATAAATGAAACAATAAGTTTTTCATCAGCCAATACTTTTGCCATAGATGCCGGAACCCAGTTTGATACCGGTTATAAAGGTTTAAAAGTGGGAATGAGTATTAGCAATTTCGGCGGGAAGATGACGATGAAAGGTACGGATCAGATGACAACAGCGGATATTGATGAAGTCATTGAAGGTAATCCTGAAAAAGATGCACGTTTAGAGACAGAAGGATGGCCAATTCCACTGATCTTTCGATTAGGTTTGTCAATGGATGCTTTCAATTCCGGGAATAATCGAGTGACGTGTAACCTCGATTTTAATGATCCGAGAGATGTTAATCCTTATGGTACATTTGGAGCAGAATATGCGTGGGCAAATATGGTTTTTCTCCGGGGCGGACTTATTTACCGTTCCGAAGATTTCGATGAGGGTAAACTCAAATCGTATGAAGAATTGAATTTAATTTACAAAGTCAAATTGGCATTTGGCGCCGGGGTCAGATTTGGAATTCCCGGTTTAGCTTCTAAAGTCCGATTAGATTATTCATACACTGACCTGGGTATTTTGTCAAACTCTCATAGCGTATCTTTTATTTTTAATTTGAAATAATATAATTTTTTGATGAAAGCAGTACTTCAGGGTTTTGAAGTACTGCTTTTTTTTATGTATTAAATTTGCTGTCAGTAACACATAATCAGGGACAATATTTATGATCCGGAGAACAATATATTTTATCCTTTTCATTTTGTTGGGAATAGAAATTTCCCATTCGCAAGAAATTTTTAAAAATGAAAAACAACGGCAGCACGTTTTTCGTTTGATACTTTCTACTGAATTGCTTGAGGTTTTTGACCAAATAGTTATTCCATCAGAGAAACAAAAATGGGAGAATAAATATTGGAAAATAATTGATCCAACCCCAAATACAGAAAAAAATGAATATTATGAAGAATTTATAGATAGATTTGAAATCGCAAAAAAACATTTTTCAAATATTATTTCACCGTTATTTATTGACGACAGGGGAAAATATTATATCAAATTTGGTGAGTCGGATGATCGAGTTATTTCCTACGGTATCGGTAAAAATTATCGTGACAATGAAACATGGGCTTATTATGATAAAAACCTGTTTATTGATTTTGTGGATCAAACGGGCTTTGGATTCAGAGAAGCAAATAATTTACTGGAAGCGATTTCATCGGGACCAGCAAATGTAAAAATTCAATCTGCTGCTGAGCTGTACACTGAAAGAGAATCCTTACATCAAATGTACTCAAGGTTCAGGGATATTTTAAATGGCTCGCTCGGATTTACATCAGAATCTTCTTTTTATCGGTTGACAGAAGATTTAGCAGCGGAAAGAAAGTTGGTCCTGAATTCGTCTCAACCAGCAAAGTTCAGTTACAGCTTTTCCAAAGATAAACTGAATGCAACAATATCAAGTTCCGTTTTTAGAGGGGAATTCGGACTTTCACGGATTGAATTTTATTACGCATTTCCTATGAAAGAATTGACTTTTCGCCCAGGTACTCAAATGCCTTATGAAACCCTGGTTGAAAAAGATTTAACAATTTTCAACCAGAGTTTTGAAAATATCTTGCATAAAAATGAAACATTAAAACTGTTTGCCAATAATAAAAATCAAATAAAAAAAAGATTTTATATCAATCAGCATAACGAAGAATTAGCGCCGGGAAATTACAACATTGCCTTAAAGTTGGATAATACTTATGGAAATAGTCTGGCAATATTGAGAGCGCAATTAAATGTAAAAGATTTCACCACTGATTCATTAACGTTGAGTGATATTCAGCTTTCTTTAAATATTCGGGAAGGGATTAAAAATACTCGAAACCTGAAGCCCAATAATATTCAGGTTGTGCCTTATGTTGCGAATACTGTAAATAAAAATCGTCCATTGTTTATTTATTTTGAAATTTACAATCTGACACTTAATAATAAAAATCAAACTAAATTTCGCATTAAATATGAAATATCATCTCGCGCTGATAACCAAAAATCTGCCCTGACTTCCACTATTAAGTACATAAGTCGTTTGGTCGGTAAAGAAAAAACAAAAGAAACAATCGGCAGTTCTTTTGAATCACAAGGGGACCAGGAGTTTCAACAAATTTTTTTGTCGATAGATTTCTCGAATTTTCCAGCAGGTGCCACCAGATTGACTGTTTGGGTAACTGATATTGGAACTGAAAAAAGTGTTTCTGCTGAAAAGAAGTTTGTTTTGAAGTAAATTAATAAGTATTAAGAGTATCTACTCAATATTTAATTGTAATTTGTGAAAATAGCTTGTTGTTATAAGTTCACATTAATATTCGCAGAATAATTATCTTTACCATGCAACAAAAAAAGAAAGAAGTATTTACCATATATTATTGAGCGGATACTATTAAGATTTACTGAAACCTAACAGACACTCAGTATATTTTATTCTAATAATAAAACTTCTTCCTGGCGAATAAATCCCGGCCCCATGTTCTTTTTTGGTTTTATCAAAAATATTCGCAACTAAAAATATTACTTGCAAAATAGCGTAAATATTTATATCTTTAATCAATTAGCCCATTTGTTTCAAAGTTAGTATTTCAGCGAGATAATCAAATTATGAATCGCATAAAAAAAGTGATCTTTGGCGTTTTGATAATTTTGATGGTTATGATTGACTGTAAATTAACCATTAAATCAAAAATAGATTCGTTATTCGACAGATATAATAAAAAAAATGTCCCCGGTGCTTCCTTGATGATCATTAGAGATTGTGAGCCAATTTTGATCAAATCTTTTGGTCTGGCTAATATTGAGAAGCAAATTCCAGTGCAAAGTTTTACCAATTTCCGTTTGGCTTCTTTTACCAAACAATTCACAGCTATGTGTATTGCAAAACTCGAAGAACAGGGTAAATTAAATTGTAGTCAAGCTCTCAATGAAATTTTTCCCAATTTCCCACCTTATGGAAAAGAAATTACAATTGATAATCTGATTCACCATACTTCAGGATTAATTGATTATGAATCTCTAATACCTGATACAGCTACAGTACAGGTGTTGGATGGCGATGTTTTGAAAATGATGATGGAGCAGGATTCCACTTACTTCCCTCCAGGTACAAAATATCAATACAGCAATTCAGGTTATGCAGTTTTGGCTAAAATTATTGAAAAGGTTACAGGAATTTCTTTTGCTCAATACTTAAAGGAAAATATTTTTGATCCGTTAGAAATGAGAAATACGGTTGCATACGAAAAAGGCATCTCCGAAGTTAAACATCGCGCTTATGGATATGCGGTTGAAAATGACAAATTTGTTTTCAAAGACCAGAGCTTAACCAGTGCCGTGCTTGGGGATGGTGGCATTTATTCGTCCGTAATCGATCTTTTTAAATGGGATCAGGCTTTGTATTCAGATAAATTAGTGTCATTTGAAACGCTGCAAAAAATATTTTCGCCGGGAGTCATAATAGATAGTACGCGCACTGGTTATGGTTTCGGCTGGAGGTTAGATGAATATAAGGGACATCAACGAATGCATCACACCGGTCAAACCTGTGGATTTACGACAATTATCCAACGATATCCTGATGAAAAATTGACCATCATTATTTTAACTAATCGGAATAAACCGATGTTGAATGAAATAGCAAATGAGATTGCTGATATTTTTTTAATGTAACGTTTTAGCAAAGCAAAGTGAAATTCAGTTGTAGTCCACCTTGAAAATTATAATTTTTGAATATTTTCCAAAGTCGTAAAGATAAAGTTTATTTGTCCTAACCGTAAATTATTTAAGGTGGGCTACAACTTCAACTCAAATATTAAATTAGTGTCTGTCCGACTATGTCATTCCCGCATGCTTTTAGCGGGAATCTAATAGGTTAAACAGGGAGATTCCGGCTTTAAAGATTGCCGGAATGACAGGAAAATGTGGGTTTTCGTTCAGAAAATAATTGCCTGATTTATCACAATTGAATAGTGGTTAATAATATGGTCTGGGAACAAAGATGGCATCCTTTGCGCGAAGAGTGGGTTATCATAGCGGCGCATCGTCAGAACCGCCCCTGGATTGGGGAAACGGTTACGGGACAAAAGGGAAAAATCCCGGATTACGATTCAGCCTGCTATCTTTGTCCGGGGAATAAACGTGTCAGCGGTATTCAAAATCCCAATTATAAACAAACCTATGTTTTTGATAATGATCACGCCTGTGTTGGCTGGAATGCACCGGCAATCCCGGAAATTACTGAAGGAATTTATTTAAGGAAACCAGCTCATGGAATTGCCAGGGTTGTCTGCTACAGTCCAAAACATAATCTTACATTGGCAGAAATGAGCATTCAGGAAATTGTTACCCTGTTCCAAGTTTGGCAGGAGCAGTATCGTGAACTGGGCAGTTTACCAAAAATAAAGCATGTTTTAATTTTTGAAAATAAGGGCGAAGTTGTTGGCGTCTCCAATCCTCATCCACACTGCCAGATTTATGCAACTAATTTCATTTTTAAATATATTGAGACCGAAGCAAGAGTTTGTCAAAAATATTTTGACGAGAACAAAAGGGTGCTTTTTCAGGATATTCTTAAATCAGAGAAAAAAGATGGACGTCGCATCATCTGTGAAAATGATTCGGCAATAGCATTTATCCCTTTTTTTGCCCGTTATGCTTACGAAGTGTTTGTCGCGCCAAAAGAGACTTATCAGAGCATAGCTGATCTGTCTCCCAAAGAATTAAAAGATTTTGCTGAAATTTTGCAGTGCATCCTGATAAAGTTTGATAATTTGTGGCAAATGCCCTTCCCGTATGTAATGCCATTGCACCAGGCAGCGACCGATGCTGGAGATTACAGCAGTTTTCATTTCCATATTGAATTTCATCCGCCATTACGAAAACCAAATTTACTCAAATACCTGGCAGGTCCTGAGATAGGTGGTGGGAATTTTTTGAGCGATACTTCGCCGGAAGAAAAAGCAGCCGAGTTAATTGCTTTACCCAATATTCATTATAAACAAAGTCAAAATCTGAAATTTAATCGTTAATGGTTGTTTTGAATGTTGTTGGAGAAAAGATGAAAGACCCAATTAAAGTTTACGATGCAAGATGGGAAGTAAACGAATTTAATGACAAGGAAGTTGAGCGATTATTTGAAGCCGCATTAGCTTATGCTATGCTGTGTGATATTGATACGATTACTTTGACAAGGGATGCCAGGCTTGGTTGCGCCCGGATCATGGAAATAGGTATGAACACTGCTCTGCGCCTGGGATTTCGAGTATTTATTTGTACTGATTCCATTAGCACGCCATTGAGTTATTTTACCACGTTAAAAACTACGCTAAATTTTCCAGGAACAATGGGACTAACAATTACAGCCTCGCATAATCCGATGCAATATATTGGTATTAAATTCACTATGCCGACGGTTCAGGCTATTGGATTGGATTGTGGACCTTTGGGCGGGTTAACAAAAATAAAAGAAATTTATCATTCAAATCAAAAGTTTAATGATATTGCTAATGGTGAATTATATTTGATGGATCATCCGACTGGCGAATATATAAATTTTTCCATGAAAGCAGCAAATGTCGAAAAGGGGGAATTAAATGGGCTGACAGTTGTTATCGATACTCTAAATGGCTCAGCAGGTCCTGAGTTGTTTAAAGCATTATCTATTGCTGGGGCGAAAACGATTCCCCTGAAGTTAGTACCAAATGGATATTTCCCGGCAGGGTCGCCTAACCCGACCAGTAAAAGTAAAATGAATCAAGCGTTAGAAATTGCTAATAAATATAACGCAGATGTTGTCATCGGCGTTGATGGAGATGGAGACAGGATTGTTTTTGGGGATCGAAAAGGAATTTTGAGCGCAGGGTTTGTGACAATCCCGATTTTAAAAACTTTATTAGCTGGGCAAAAATTTTCTCAACATCCAAAAATTTTATATGATCCAAAAGTGAATCCCCTGGCGCTTGCAGAATGGAGAGAATTAAATGTGACACCAATTTTATTCAGGAATGGTCATTCACAGATTAAAAATTATATGCGCAAAATTCTTGCGTTGGCTGCTGCCGAAGAGTCTGGTCATTACTATCATAAAATCGAAATGGGAAATTTAGAAATAGCGGGAGAAAATTCTTTATTAACTATTTTATTGTTTTTGGCGGCTGTTAAAAATCAACCTAATTTGATGAGAGAACTAAGAGAAAAAGAGAATCAGGTATTTACAACTGGTGAATTTAATTATCAATTTTCCTCGGACAATATTCGTGATGATGCAATGAATGCTGTTATTGAAAATTTTAAAGTGGACGGTGCCGATATTCGGACAGAAACTGATGATGGTATTGATTTACAGGGTGTGTGTGTAAATAAGGGAGTTAACCTTGAAGTTGGGAACGAGTCTCTTGAAAAAAAATGGTATTCTGGATATTTTCGTATTGCAACGAATGAAAAAGGTGTGGTAAGATCCTACTTATCGACAGGAGATTTTTTATTTGGAAAAGAATTGGAAAAACAGGCAAGAAATATTCTGCAAGATAAATTTCATGGGAAAGTAATCGATTGACGGCGGATTTTTTATGTATAAAATCGTAAGCGGCTCAGATCAGAATTTAACTGATGTTAGAATGTTTATTGAGGTAATAAACAAGCTGGATCAGAATGAAATTTCCGAAGAGCGTTTTTTATTTGATAAAAAAAATGACTTAATTGTTACCCGCGCACCCGGAAGACTGGATGTGATGGGCGGCTTTGCTGATTATTCAGGTTCATTAGTCCTGCAATTACCAACTAAGGAAGCAGCGCTATCAGCTATTCAATTGACTGCTGATCGAAAAATAAAAGTAGTAAGTTTATCTGCAGAGAATACGAAAAGATGTTCATATTTTGAAATGCCTTTGGATGATTTTTTATCAAGCGGGAAACCAATTGATTATGGGGCTGCGCAAAAATATTTCCAGGGAGATCCAGCGCGGCAATGGGCAGCTTATGTCGCTGGAGCCTTTCTAATTTTAATGAAAGAAAAAAAAATAGAGTTTAAGCAGGGAGCCAAAATATTAATTCATTCCGATGTCCCTGAAGGTAAAGGCGTAAGTTCTTCTGCTGCGCTTGAAGTTGCCGCTATGCAATCCATCGCGGCAGCGTTTAAAATTAAAATCGAAGTTAGGGAATTAGCCCTGTTATGTCAGAAAGTAGAAAACTTAATTGTCGGCGCTCCCTGCGGTGTGATGGATCAAATGACAGCGGTGTGTGGTAAAAAAAATAGATTGATGTCGCTTTTGTGTCAGCCAGCTGAATTGAAAGAGTCGCTTGAGATTCCTGATGAAATAGCTTTTTGGGGAATAGATTCAGGTGTGCGTCATTCGGTTGCCGGGGCAGATTATGGTTCAGTAAGAGTCGGTGCATTTATGGGTTATCGAATTCTATCAGAGATAGCAAAGTTTAAAGTGACCAACAATAAAGAAAAAGGACGAGTTGAAATTCGTGATAGTGTGTGGAACGGCTACCTGTCAAATATATCTCCGTCTTTATTTGAACAAAATTTTGCAAAAAATATTCCTCACCAGATAAAAGGAGAAGAATTTTTAAGAAAATATGGCGGGATCACAGATAGCGTGACTCAAATAGAGCCCAGCCGATCTTATGCTGTTCGAATGCCAACCCGTCATCCAATTTACGAAAATTTCCGCGTGCACTCTTTTGCAGAATTACTCCAAAGACCAGTTACTAATCAAAAATTAAACCTGCTTGGAGAGTTGATGTATCAATCCCATTTTAGTTATTCTGCTTGTGGGTTAGGTTCAGAAGGAACAGATTTGCTGGTGAATTTAGTGAGGGATGTTGGTGTTAAACAGGGATTGTTTGGCGCAAAAATATCCGGCGGAGGCAGCGGCGGTACAGTTGTAGTGATGGGCAGAAAAAATGCTTATGAGTTTATAGAAAAAATAGCAGAAGAATACAAATCTCAAACAGGAATCGAGCCATACATTTTTAAAGATTCATCTGTTGGAGCGAATGAGTTCGGGCATTTAATTCTGAAAAAAGAAGCATTATAATTTAAATATTGAGCTTTTTGCAAAACAAACGTAATTTCTACTTGACATTTTAAATTTTGTTTTATATCTTGTTTAGGGGGCTGGATTAAGGGGGTTGGATAAAATAAATCAGTCTTTTTAATTATCACTATTATTAAAATATTAATGATTTGCTAACTATTAATGGGTACTTTTATCCAATCCCCTAAATAATTTTCCCATTTCAATTCTAAAATTTATTTCAAATCAATATGTTACAGATTCAATCCCGCCCCCTTTAAGCTCTTGATCAATAAGTTTCAACAACCTTATCAAACGATTACCCAGTTGTGTCAAAGTAAAGTCCGGAGATTTTTTAGAATTTACTCAATTAAACCGAAGCCAAAACTGCCGTGTTTCTAATATTAGAAACTTTTATGAAGGAGAAAAAATTAAAATGTCTAATAGTAGAAACATCAATCTCCGTGATCCAACAAAAAATGTCTAATTATAGAAATATACTTGTTTCTAATAATAGAAACTTTTTAAAAATAAATGACTAAATATAGACATTTATTTCTAATAGTAGAAAGTTGAATGTTGGGGGAAAAATACAATATTACTATGTTATATGCTTATACTAATATATGGAGGAGAAAAAATTATGAAAAATTTTAGTAGAATAGCATTATTCTTTTATCTCGTTATATTTTTTATTGTTTCATGCGGTAAAAGCCCATCGCAAAAAGCAACTGATTTAATGGAACTTGGAATGCATCAAGAGGCCATCCAGCTACTTACATCAGAAATCTCTAAAAATCCAAAAAATGGCGAATTGCATTATACATTAGGATTGGTCTATATCGACATTGAAAAGGAACGCTCCGCAAGTGAAACATTTGAACGTGCAATTAAAATAAATGATAAATATAAAAAATTGATCGCTGATGAATATTGGAATAAAGCTTTTAAAAAGCTTGAAGAAAGAGATTCATACAATGCAGAAGAACTATTTCACAATGCAATCAAATACGATTCGAGCTTAGTAAAAAAAGTTAGTGTAGAAATTTACAAAAAAGGATCTGAATATTTAAAAAACTCTGAAAAGAGTCATATATGCTGGGATTTTTTTCGATTGGCTCTCGGTTTTTGGGGTGATAAAAAAAAGGATGATAGATTTATAGAGATGAGTGCGTTCGTCAACGAATATAGCAGCATCCTTGAAATTGATAGCCTTAACACTATTGCATTAGCTGGTCTTACTGAAGAATACTGGACAAGGAATCTGTATGATAAATCTATTCAGCACTTGAAGTCTCTAAGGAAGCTAAAACCATTAGGCAAAGAGTGGCATTCCGTAAATTTGGATTTAAAAAATGCGAGTAATAATGTAGGAACAATAATTGCTCGATCAAAAGGTACAAAAATGATTCCAATCAATTCAAATGGTAATGAAAAACCAATCCCTCCTTTTGGGATAGTAAAGTATGATGAAAAGTCAGACAATAAGTATATTATTGATTTCTCTGGCAACATCTATGAAACCAAAACAGGTTGGCTAACATGGGGTACTACGCAGAAAAAATTTTCAAATATCGATACATTTTCCGATCCTAATAAAGTAGTCGGAGAATATTTAGATTATGCAATGGATGAAGGTTTCTTGTTTGAAAAATTGCCAACGGTTGTTAGTATCAAAGATAAGGAAGAAACCTATTATGTACATGAAAAGGGATTAAATTATAATGTTATCCCATTTCCTGGGGATAAGATTCGTAAGGGTAGTATCAAATTAACAGGAAGACAAAGTAGTTTTGACTTTTTAGGATATCGAGGTGGTGAATATTCCATTCACTTTAAGGAAGTCACATTTGAATGTTATCCTAAATTTGTTGTTTCAAAATTCACAATTAATCCAGAAAATGTAATTTTAGGTTGTGGAACTATTGAAATTGATAGAAAAAGAATAAATGCCGTGAAACATCTTTCATTCTATACACCAACTCAACAAGAGAATATTCTGGATAACAAAATAACAAAAGGCTACACTAGATTTGAGCTAGAAATTGCACTTGGCGAGAAATCTAATTCTCTTTCTGAACTAAGCAGAAATTTCAAAAATGGCGGCTGGGAGATCACCTTAAATTGCGAAAAGATGACCTTTGTATTTAAAAATGGTCTACTTGAAAGCTGGAGAGCGAAATGAAATTAACATGAATTGAAAATAATTATTATTATTGAACAAAATCTTTAAAATAGAACTCAATTTACTTTTTAACATATAACCCATGCATTAACTTGACCGCAGGGTTCTGGCGTGATTTTTACGTTTTGAGCATTATTACAAGTAATAGTAAATATTTAATTTTTTTGTGTTTAAGCCTGCGGCAAGTTATGCAAACGTTCTATGACCAGACGAAACAAATATAAACCTCTAAAGCTCCTGCAGGCTTTTAAATATGAAAGACACAGATATTGAGGTCTTTTGACGAGAACCGTAAAATGATTCACTGATAATTGTTTCCAAACAAACTGAAGAAAAATATGATTCGATTAGCGTTTTTTTATTTGGCTTTACTGTGTTTTCTTGGGCTTTCCGGTGTAGTTGTAGCACAACTCCAAGTCAAACCACCTCAAAAGAAAATTTCTTCAAACATAGAGACGCAAACGAAAACCGCAAAAGCTTTCTATGCAAAACTTAAAGGCGATTGGAAGGGTTCATATAGCTTGTGGTTGCGGCCGGGAACGCTTGCTCAAAAATCTGATATCAACGCGTATTTTCAATCAGTTGCCAAAAGAAACTATTTTTTGATGACCTATTCGTGGAAGAAAGGAGACGAAGCGCAGAAAGGTGTGTTTCTCTTCGGAGGGCACGGAAAAGCTGCAACAGCCACCTGGGGTGACAGCTTTCACATGGTACCAAAGCCCATGCAATGCAAAGGCGAGTTGAAGGACGGCGGAAAAAAATTAATAGTCAAAGGAAGTTATTCCATGGGCAAGGACCCTGCTTGGGGGTGGCGAACGGAGTTCACCCAGCAAGGCCCGAAATCATTACTCATGGAAGCTTACAACATCATGCCAAATGGCGTTGAGGGGCTGGCTGTTAAGGCGGAATTAAAACGAGTTATCAAAGATGAAAAATAGACAAAGGGTTGGGCTAACCAGGGGGATTTGCCATATAACCAGCGGCTCAAGACCGACCCGCGAAGCGCGGGCGGCTTAGCCTAAACGTTCGACTGAAAACAGAAGAGTAAATAATGGCAAAAGAAAAGAATCAACAAAATATCATTATCTACAATACTGCCGATGGAAAGGCTTCGGTTTCGCTTTATGCAAAAGACGGAATGGTTTGGATGAACCAAAATCAGATTGCTGAACTTTTTGCCACCTCAAAACAAAATATAGGTCAGCACATAGCAAACGTATTGGGTGAGAAAGAGTTAGAAGAAAATTCAGTTGTAAAGAATTTCTTTACAACTGCCTCAGATGGCAAAGAGTACAATGTAATATTCTACTCGCTTGAAATAATATTAGCCATAGGTTTTAGGGTGCGCAGCAAACGAGGTACACAATTTAGAATATGGGCTAATAGAAACCTTAGAGAGTATATGATAAAAGGTTTTGTAATGGATGATGAGCGATTGAAAAATCCTGATGGCAGACCCGATTATTTTGATGAGTTATTAGAGCGTATTCGTGATATACGGGCATCAGAGAAACGATTTTATCAAAAAGTTCGCAACCTTTTTGCATTGAGTAGTGATTACGATAATACAGATAAGGCTACACAGATGTTTTTTGCAGAGACACAAAATAAACTCCTTTTTGCTGTAACCGATAAAACAGCTGCCGAATTAATAACTTCAAGAGCTAACAAAAATAAATCCAATATGGCATTAACATCCTGGAAAGGCTCAATTGTAAGGAAGCAGGATATTTTTACAGCCAAAAATTATCTGTCAGAAGGAGAAATTGATACACTAAATCGATTAGTGGTGATCTTTTTAGAAATTGCAGAACTTCGTGCAAAAAATCGTATGGATCTTACGATGGATTTTTGGCGGGAAAATGTGGATAAGATTCTTGAATTTAACGATAAAAAAATACTCAATGGTAAAGGAGCAATCAGTAATGCCCAAATGGAAAAGAAGGTGAGAGAAATTTACGATAGGTTCGATACAAGGCGAAAAGAGTATGAAGCAGTACAAGCAGATAAACATGATTTAGAAGATTTGGAAAAAGCAATAAAAGCTGAAGGCAAATAACTGACTGCTGAAAGCTTAAGAAAAAAAATTTAATTATTGACATTGTTATTTTTTTTTACTTTATTTTTTATTGACTGGAAATTAATAGATTATATTTCTAAGTAAGTTTTTAAAAAAACCAACAGAGACCTTTCCTTCTAAAATACGAACATTTCTGGAGCTTGCCCATGCAAAATATTACTGCTGTTATTCTTGGTGGTGGACGGGGAACCAGGCTTTTCCCGCTTACGCATGACCGCGCCAAGCCTTCTGTCGGGTTTGCCGGGAAGTATCGCCTTATTGATATTCCGATTTCCAATTGCATTAATTCTGGTATTAAAAGAATCTCTGTACTGACCCAGTTTTTATCTGCCAGCTTGCATCGGCATATCATGCAAACCTATCAGTTCGATACTTTTACGGATGGGTTTGTTGATTTATTGGCAGCCGAACAAACGCTCAAGGGGGGAGACTGGTTTCAGGGTACTGCTGATGCTGTTCGGGCGACTTTAAAACATACAACATACTATCAATATAAACAAATGCTCATCCTGTCTGGAGATCATCTTTACCGCATGAATTATAATGAGTTGATAAATTTCCATCGAAAGAATAAAGCTGATATTACGATTCCCGTCTATCCTGTTCCATATTCTCAGGCTGTAGAATTTGGGCTTTTACAAGTAGATGATAGTGGTGTAATCCAGGAATTTGTGGAAAAACCACATGACCCAAAAATTATTGAACGATTTGTCGCGCCTGATAAACTTTTTGAGTCTGCCGGTCTGCTTTATGATTCTGAAAGATATTTGGCTTCCATGGGGATATATGTTTTTGAATCCGGGATTCTTAAAGAAGCACTGCAAGATGTCTCAAAAACAGATTTTGGTAAAGACATCATCCCTTCTTCGATTAAAAAATATAAAATTTTAGCCTATCCTTTTACGGGGTATTGGCAGGATATTGGTACAATTCGTTCCTACTTTAATGCGAGTATCTCGCTTGTAAAATCTGAATCACCCTTTCATTTATATGAACCGAATTGGCCTATTTATACCAGAACTCGTTCGTTGCCGCCGAGTCGGGTAATTCGTTCTGAAATACGCGACAGCTTGTTAGTGGAAGGATCAGATATTGTCGGCGCAAGTATTATTGAATCAATTATTGGAATGCGAGCTAACGTGGGGGACGGAACTAAATTAAAGGAAGTCGTTATGCTTGGCGCTGATTTTTTTGAGGGCGAGCAGGTGTTAACAAGACAGATGCGGCTTAAAAAGAATAATTTGCCTCCTTTGGGTATCGGCAGCAATTGTGTGATCGAGCGGGCAATTATTGATAAAAATGCACGAATTGGCGATGGGGTTGTAATCAGAGTAAATCCTGATATTGATGATTTTAAGGGTGAGAACTATTGGATTAAGGATGGAATCGTTATAATTCCAAAAGGAGCTGTGATCCCATCAAAGACTAAAATAATTCATTAAATTTATAACTCTGTTGAAAAAGTACCCTCCCGAAGGTTTTATAAAACAGAAATAT
>Ga0075123_10000148_pt1 | contig 34734 bp, 38 predicted proteins | sample AntAceMetag02UKX_FD_69808 | JGI IMG/M metagenome (GOLD analysis project Ga0075123, IMG submission 69808) | Saline lake microbial communities from Ace Lake, Antarctica - Antarctic Ace Lake Metagenome 02UKX | ecosystem: Environmental > Aquatic > Non-marine Saline and Alkaline > Saline | place... | reverse complement strand
GATTCTCTTCTATCATCGGTGCCAGCCGTTCGGCTTCCTTCCTCTCAAAACATGTAAGCGGTTCTGTCACAGCACGGAAGACTTGGCTTTTGCGATTTGCCGGTGGCAAGGCAACAACAGTAAACAGGTTAACAAGTTCCCAGTGGTCTCCCCGGACGTGAACAACGATCCGCTTCGCCAGAGAAGCACCACCAACAGACAAGACGAGCATTGCTGCCAAGTCAACCGGAACCTGATATGATTCTGCAACTGCTGCGCAGAATTCGCACAATACGCACAATTCCCTCGGAAACGCTTCCAGTGGAAATGTCGGCAGGTTAAAATGCCCCAGTGGCGCTGGTAATTCCCATTCGCTCTCAGACGGTCTGGCCGTTTCTACCAGTTCGAGCAACTTGTCTTTATCTCCACCGTCGTCCAGCCAGTCGGATACATCACCTTTTTCCGGCAGACCTGGCAATTCAAGTATCCGTGCCTCAACTCCGGAACGAGCCAGACTTCCAACTACATGCTCAGCGTGCTTTCTCCCGTGGTCATCGTTATCTGGTATGACAGCCACGAGCTTACGGTCGTTCAAAAATTCGCTGTAGCTATCATCCCATTTATTGGCCCCCATCGCACAAGTAGTAGCAACCAAGCCCTCGTCGGAGAGCCGATCAGCATCTTTCTCACCTTCAACGATGAAAACCCAGTCGGCCTGGCTCGCTTGTAGCAGTTCCGGTAAGCGATATAACACCCGCCGGACTCCTTCAAGATTCCATATCCATCCACCTTGACCGCCAGGCCGTCTTTGCCGGAAGTCTTTAGGATCGTATCTGACAACCTGATACAATAGCTGTTCTGATTCATCCTTGTAGTCGTATTTCGCTATGATTTGCTTTTCAGCCACAGTGCCCCTCCTTAATCCGCTTCAGGTCAATTCTGAGCCTTAACAGGCCATCAATAGCATCGAGAACTGTTACTCGTTCAGATGAGGTCAGATGCGGATATTGCAGGCCGAACAACAATCCGGCCAAAAGTAACTCAATCATGCTTGACTCCGGCAGCCGATTGCAATAGGATTGTTTTTGTTGAGTAGTGTTAGGGGCCGTTGCAGCGGCCCTTCTCTTTGCGCCTAACATTGCTCCAACTCCTTCCTTGCTTCCCAAGTGCTCCTGTCAGGCATCCCCGCTCCGATCCAAGACATTAGCTCCGACTGGATATAGCGCACGCTGCCCGAAATTCTAAGTGGCTTGATTATCAAGCCCGATGAGTTGAGCCGATGCACCGTTCGAGGGCTTAGACTCAAAACCTTAGATACTGCCCTTGTGCTCAAAAGTTTTTCCGTGTTCTGACTTGTGTCTTCATTTGCCATTTGTCCTGTCCTTTCAGGTAAAACAATGATATGTCTTTACCTATCAGGCGTGACAAATCATGTCACAATCGGGACAAATGGCGTCACAATAAAAAGTGGATGAGTCTTTTGGGCGGGATGTTTATAAGTCCCAGACAATACGTCGGTCTGGCTGATATGAGCAGGTTGCCCCCGTGCGGATACTGTTCGTCAAGTGCTGCCAGAGCGGCTTGCTCTCTTTCTCCATGGCGGCTATGGCGCGTTTTATAGCCTTCGCTACGGCGACTCTGGCTTTTTCTTCTTCCTCAGAAAACTTGCGAGACTCGCCAGCAAAGTTCGTAGAAGACTTTAGGTAGTCAGTAATCGTGGCAATCTCCTTTTCTATTCTTTCTTCAGCGGCAAAGTCAATATCGGCTTTGGCCTTTTCCAATTCTCCTCGTAATTTGTCAAGTTCCCTTCTACAATTTCTCATGCCTTCGATGTCAATGATATTACGAGAGTCTTCACCCTTCTTCTTCGGTGGATCTTCGACCCCTCCACCCTGTTGTGCTTCGTTGGTCACGTCTTTTTTCTCAATTGGCGGGGGCTTATATACCACCCTCTTTAGTTCCGTTGCCGGCACTTCTTTCTTGGGATTTGCCAAGAGATGAGCTATATGATGCATTCCTACGCTATCCTTGATTGGTGGAAGCTGGCCTCCTTGAAATCTGATTGTCCAGAAGTCTCCGTCTTTCTTGAAAACGTTTCTGGCTGTCAGTGGTTCAATAGGCTTGTTATTCTGCTCTGTTTCTGCTGGCTTTTGCAAAAATCCAGCAAGCATTTGGCTTTGTTCAATTTTGTCTCTGTTTGACTGCTCATCTTGTTCTGATAAAATTTTTACAAGGGGACACAATTCACGAGAGATTTTGTTTATCACTTTTATTGCTTCTGCTGGATAGTGGCAGGTTAGACCGTTCATTTCAATCGCTTCTGAGGAACCGTTATCCTCTGCCTGGCGAATCTGTCGTTCACGCCATTCTATGAAAGTCGCCCAATTGCCGTACTCAATATCATCAGGTAAAAAATACACAAGCCAATTACTGTGCATGGTGTACCTTAACTCGGCTAAGTCAAGTTCTGCAAATAAACCTTTACAGCTCCTGGATGTATCTGGAAAATCGTTTTCCAGCCCTTGAGGTAATGCGGATAAATCTTGCCTTATTAGGTCTATCCATTCCTTTAATAAATTTTCACTGTGTACACACCAAACTACTGTTGCTAAATTTGGTCTCAATTTTATAAGGCCATTAAAAATTGCTAAAATCTTAATAATTGAATCTAAAAGAGGGAGATTTGTTTTTGGAACTTTAGTTATGGAAGGTTTTTCTTTTCCTACAACCTCTTGCAGGATTGGACATACGGGATAAAGCTTCTGGCTGTATTTGCCTTGTAACAGAATACAAGCCTCTTTGGCTAAACATATCTTTTCAGGGTGAGGCCTAAACCCTGTCAATAAAGTTTCACCTGGTATTCTGGGCATATCTTTCAATTCCTCACAGCCAACCGCTGCTCAAGCTCAGCCTTTTTCATGCTTGATCAGCTTACCCGAAAAAGGCAGTAATGGCAATGTTTTTCGCCGGTTTCCCTTGCTTTGGGGACGAGAAGCTCACTTGAAAAAGTAAAGAGGGCTGCGGGTGTGGTAACAGCCCCCTTTGTACTCTTTGCCATATCCGCCAGCACAAGCCTTCAAAAAAAAGCTGGCAACTTTGGCCAGCCTTTCTCAGAAGCTTTCCCCTTCCCCATTTAGATACCTGCCATACCTTGGAACAAAGGAGCGTTTCCTGAGATGTCAGAAGGGCGGCTCGGAAGACAGCTTGGTTTGTTCTGCAAAAGGGGGATATTTGACAAATTTGATGTGCTGAATCGCTTGGTGCCTCTTTTGCCTGTGTAAGGATTGACATTGGGGTATGTACTCCAATTGTTATTAGGATTGCCGTCAGGGTTGGAACGGTAGTGAGGCCGGACATAAGTGCCATTGCTTCTGTAGTAGCCGCGAACATGCACGTCGGCGTCAGCCACTGTGGTGATTAGAAGAACAAGAATCATTACCACAAGAGTCGACATTGAAAAGAGTGCTGTTAGAGTTTTCATTTTTTGTCTCCTTAAAAAGTTTTTGGTTTCCATTTACTTTTCAGATTCATTAAAGTTTTCCTTCTCTTCAAATGTGCTACACCCAAGCATTCAAAGATAGAAAGGCAAAGATGATTACGGCTATTACTATAGATCTGGCTACACCTATCTTTTCATGTGTAACGACATGTCCACCCTCTTCGTCCCACGTGGTCACACCATCACGTTTGAGCTTACTCCTTGAGCTGAGAAGAGCAAAGAAGGAGATAAAAGGAATGCCAGCCCCAAAGCCTTTAAATAGAACAGAAAAACTCCGATTCAGAGCATCAGAAAAACTTAGTTTTCTCCCCTTACTGTCCCGTACATTGATTTTAAAGAGCCATTTCCCTGGTGTTGTGCCACAATTAGTCAGAAGAATAGACTCTTGAAAAACCCAGGCAAATAGTATTCCCATGGTCAAAACGATATTGGGAACCTTTAGAATCGACGGAGCATAAATGCCAATAGCAATCCCGACCATTATTGAGAATATCCAAATATCAGTGATTCGAGCCAAATAGCGAACCCACGGCCTAACCTGAGAAACAGCGTGCTCCGTAGATTCGACCGCTCCTATATTTTCAATGACACAAGCACCTGCAGAAGGGGCTAATACTGGATATGGGTCTTGGATCGGATTGACAACGGGCCTACACACAACAGATGTTGCTGTTTGTCTCTTGGAGTCCAAAATGGCGAGATTTTCACCGGTTTGGTTGATTGTATAATCGTTTGTATTCATTTTAAGTTCCTCTAAAAGTGGTTTCTATTAACATTTTTCTTTTTTCATCCGTTCTACTCTCATCAGCGGTAACAAAACAGCAAGCGAACGTTTTAATTGAAACTTTTCTCAAAAGCGGGTAATCTCACCGTAAATCCTTGATTTTTTGGAGATTATGGAGAAATGGACAATAGTCTTAACTATCAGACGCAGCGGTTAGTTACACTGGCCCAAAATGGTGATGAATCCGCTTTAGAGCGTCTCTGCAAGGTTTATAATGAGCGGGTACTGCGAATAATACGGATGCGTATGGGGCCGGAACTGCGAACGAAAATGCAATCTATGGATTTAGTGCAGGATGCGTTTATTTCAGCCTTGAGAAGCCTGGACAATTTCACCTATAAAAATGAGGGTGATTTTCTGCGATGGGTCTCAAAGATAGCTGAAAACAGGATTCGTGACAATTTTGATAAAATTCACGCAAATAAACGTGACGCTCGCAAAGAAATTCCGCTTAATAATAATAGTTCAAGTACGCAGGACACTTTTGTTGGAATTTCCGGGCCTGTTGATAATACGACACCGAGCCTGATAATGTCCAAACGAGAGGATTTGAATAAGCTTGAGAAAGCAATGGAAAAGTTAAAACCTGAATATAGAGAAGTTATTACTTTAACGAAAATAGAAGGATTTACTTATAAAGAGGCAGCAGAAAAAATGGGTAAAGGCTCTGATGCAGTAAGGATGCTGCTTTCAAGGGCAATTACAGCCCTAAGCCAGAGTTTTGAGAAAACAGAATGACAGAATCTGAACACAACGATATTATCGAACAAGCCGTCCAGCGGTTTGTCGATGCTCAACTGCAAGGTAAAACACCTGACGTAGATGAGTTTGTCAAGCAATACCCTGAGTTTGAAAGCCAAATTAGACGGAGACTTCAGAACTTAGACAAAATCGATAGTTTATTTGACTGCCTTATGCAGGCAGACGACAGCGACTTTGGGAATGTGATAGAAGGACATAATCTTATCGGCCAAAAGCTCGGTGACTTTGAAATACTGAAGATGGTCGGTCAAGGCGGGATGGGTGCGGTTTTTCTCGCTCAGCAAGCCTCACTTGATAGGGAAGTGGCACTTAAGGTCATTAGTTCTGTCGGCGGCCCGCAAGCCAAAAACCTGGACAGATTCAAACGTGAAAGCAAGGTGCTGGCAAAAATCTCCCATCCAAACATTGTCCCCATTTATGAAGTTGGCCAGCATGGGCCGTACTCATACTTTGCGATGGAGTATGTAAAAGGCGTTTCCTTAGATAAGATTCTAAACAGTATTCGCAATGCAAAGCCGGATGAGAAGGCAAGTAAGGTCGTGCGCAAATGTCTGGAAGCTCAAGCCAGTATTTGCGAGGATAATCTTTCTGAAGACGATGCTTCAAGAGGCGCTGAAATTGACACAGATTATATCGTTGAAATCAGCAGGATAATTGTAAGCATTGCCTCTGCTTTGGACTACGCACACAACAAAGGCATCTTGCATCGTGATATAAAACCATCAAATATCCTTATCGCCTCTGACGGTACGGCAAAACTCGTAGATTTCGGTCTGGCAAAAAGCCAAGCGCAAGATTCTATAACTATTACTGGAGAATTTTTCGGTACACCCAGCTACGTTTCACCTGAACAGATTCGCAAGCCCAATACAGTTGATTGCCGAAGTGATGTATTTTCATTGGCAGCTACTTTCTATGAGTGCTTGACATTACATCCACCGTTTGGCGGCGATACCGTTAATGAGACACTTACTCAGGTAATATCCAGGGAAGCCGTTCCACCAAAGAAATATTGCCCCAGGCTTTCTACTGATTTCAACACGGTTCTGCTCCACGCCCTTGAAAAATCTCAAGAGGATAGATACCAGACTGCTGGTGATTTTGTTGCTGATATTAGAAATATTCTGGAATTTAAACCTATAACTGCAAAAAGGCCCAGCATTACCCGAAGGGCTTATAAAACTCTGCGCAGAAATCCACTGAAGATAACAATTATTGGGATTTCGACTTTGGTAATTGTTTTGGGTTATTTTGTGTTCTCTAATTATATGCAGGACAGAAATATAGCTGATGCTAAAAAGCTGCAAGCAGTTGCAGCAAGGCAATTGGTAACAGGAAACTATACAAAGGCAATAGAGTTTTATAAAGAATCAATAAAACTACACCCACTCAATGTAGAAGCTTATTCAGAAATTGGAACTTGTTACCAGAAACTAAAACAATATCCCGCAGCAATAGAGGCTTACAAACAGGCCATTAAGATTGATCCTGATTATACCGTGGCGATTGGCGCTCTTGGAGGTGTTTATGTTTCACAGGGCCGCTTTGAAGAGGCCTTGGAAATGTATGAAAAAATAATTGAGATAAAACCAGACTCTCGAGCATATAGAGATATTGGCAATCTTTTGGATGATATGGGACGATTTAATGAAGCGATTGAAGCCTTTACAAACGCTATCACAATAAATCCCAAAGATGCTTTGGCTTATAATGATTTGGGAACTGTTTATTACAAATCAAATCGCATTGATGACGGAGTAAAAGCAGTTGAAAAGGCATTGCAAATAGATCCGGATTGTGCTTTCGCCTATAACAACCTTGGTTACTTTTATTTCAATTTTAAGAATTATGAAAAAGCATTAGAATTATTTGAAAAGTCAGTAGAGATAAATCCTGACAATTATCCAGCATATACTAACCTTGGCTTGGTTCACAATACGTTAGAAAATTATCCTAAGGCCGTTGAGGCTTATAAAAGAGCTATTGAAATAAAATCGGATGATGCATTAATATTTAATAACCTTGGTTTTGCTCTTGAGCGGGGAGGTCGTTCTAAAGAAGCAGAAGAAGTATACAAAACCGCTATCAATATAGATCAAAATTGCTTTGAAGCTTACAATAATCTTGGACTCATTTACAGTGATTCTAAGAATTACAGAGGAGCTATACGTCTTTTTGATAAAGCCATTGAAATAAAGCCGGAGAGTCCGATCACTATCTGCAATCTTGCTTCTGCTTACAATGGGTTAGGCAATTATACAACAGCTATAGCTTGCTATGAAAAAACCATCAGAATCGATCCTAATTATGCCTCAGCGTATAGCGAACTTGGGGATATTAAAGATGGTTTAGGGTATCATGAGGAGGCTATAGATTTGTATAAGCAATCTTTGGAAATCGAACCAAACAATAAACCAAGATGGTTAATCCTTGGGTTTGCTTATCGAGACTTGCATCGTTACCAAGATATGATTATTGCTTTTAAACAAATAATTCGACTTGACCCTAATAGTGCAAAGGCATATTACTGGATAGGGGATGCACACCATAATCTAAAAAATCTCACTGAAGCTGTTAAAGCATATCAAAAGATAATTGAAATAAACCCTGATTACCCTAATTCTTATTATCAACTTGGTGTTATTCGTTCAGAAAAAGGGGAATATCAAAAAGCAATAACTGTTCTCAAAAAAGCGAGGAGGCTTGATCCTCAAAACTCAGCTGTTTACCTCAATCTGGGTTATGCTTACTCTCAATTAAAATCTTATGAAAACGCAGCAGAAACATATTTAGAAGCGATAGAATTAAATCCTGACGAGCCTTTATTTTACGACCAACTGGGGTATGCTTACTATAAATTAGGTCGAAAAAAAGACGCCAAAAAAGCATTTGAACAAGCCAAAGCAATTGATCCAAGCTTTGCTTCTGCTTACGAAAACCTTAGACTGTAGCAGGACAATAAGCCTTGGCGCGAATAGTTTTTAATTTGAGTAAAGGGATAGTCTGGAAGTTTTACCATTTTTCAAATAAATCCAAAAAGTTCGTTCGGTCAAGAGTATTTCCCCGCTACTAAGGGTAGAGCAGTTAAAAATGAAAATAAGCGTGGGAGAATTAAAACTTTTGGAGGTACTAAGAAAATGGCAATCAAGACTACTTTGGCAAATATTGGTACATATATTTTGGGGGCTGTGATAATGCTGGCAGTGTTATCTCTGCCGGTAATCTTTATTGTTGGCGGTGTCTGGGTAGGCGAGAAAGTTTTGCCTTGGCTAATGCTGTTTTCAGTAATAGCTATAGGCTTTTGCTTGGTTATATTACTTCCACTTACTATTTTTAAGGCAACCAGGGGCTGGGCTGGAGTTGGATTCTATTTTGCATCATATATTTTTGGCCTTACTGGCTGGTTTATGGGTTTGTTGCTGACTTTGGCGCTTTGGGGCGTGTTGGCTGTTATAATTGGGCTATTTTTATTCGGCGTAGGAGTTGTTCCAATAGCAATGCTTGCTACTTTGTTCAACGGAATGTGGCTGGAACTTGGGCTTTTGTTTCTTGCTGTTATATTAACATTCGGTTGTCGTTTGTTGGGCATAGTTTTAGCTGAAAGTGCTTAGTTAAAGTGGAACCTTTTTGAAACGGTAGATATTATGCGAAAGTTATCTCTCAAATGGCCATTGAGGCTGACTATAGTTGGCTTTTTACCACTGATACTCTATGTGTTTTTTCGGATTCCACCGATATTCCATGTGTTTTTCGGGGACATTGGAAAACCTCCAGTTATCAGTACTATAGAACTTGCACAAAATGTTGATGGTGCTATTGGTGTTTTGATAATTGTTTGGGTAATTTATGGAATCGCCTGCCTTTTTGCACGGACTTGGGTAAATTGCGGAAACTGCAAGTTTTCAGATGTTATACAAGACTCTAAAGAAATGAAGTGTGAATTAACTGGTTACAATTATCCTATAACTTATTCTTGTAAAGCTTCCAGACCGAAAATATGAATAAAGACCTGTTAGAAAAACGACCACACTTAATACCGTCTTTAATTGCAACGGCAATGTTACTCGGAGCTTTGGCAGACTTGCCTTATGGCTATTATCAATTACTCAGGTTTGTTGTCTGTGGTGTTGCGGGATATGTAGCTTATACGGCTTACAACTGGCAAAAGATGTGGGCTGTGTGGCTGTTTGGTTTTATCGCCGTTCTGTTTAATCCAGTAATCCCGATACACCTGTCACGTGAGATATGGCAAGTCGTTGATGTAGTTTGTGCCCTGATGTTTCTGGCTATGGCATTTTTGCTTAAAAAGCCTTCGGAAAGTTTACAACAAAAGGAAGAGTCGGAGACAGCAAACAATAAAACCCCATAAGGAAAGTCTTTGTGCGTTTAAAAGATATACATATTAAGATTATCGTAGCATTACATATAATAATCTTTCTTGCTACTGTTATTTTGTCAAGAGTTAAGGGTGGCGATTTAGAAGGCTCGATTGGTAATGGTATTGGAATAATTATGGCGCCATGGGTAGTTGTGTGGCTTCTGTATATTATAGGCATCTTTGTTGTTCATGCTGTCAAGTATCCGCGAGAAGCAGTAATGGGGACCTTAAAATTTCTTGGAGTTTGCTTCCTTTTTCTATTGGGGCTTTTTGCATTAGCGGGACTTGGTTTTGTTTTAAGATGGAAACCGGTGTTTTTCCTGTTTTTATGGCTTTTTGTTCCCTGCCTGTCGTGGACAGTTAATATAGATTCGGTGTCCTCGCTTCTAACGGATAAGGGGCTTCAAGTACTAAGATGTGTTTTTATTGGCGTGGTGGTTGTTATCTCCTTCCTTTTTTTTACGTTTTGGGACAACTTACGAGACAATTTCGGAAATGCTTGCGTTAAGGGATATTCGGTTTATTATACAGAAGAATATAATGACGAAGGGGATTATTACGAGCGACCACACATATCTGCCAATAACTGGTTTATAGAGAATTTTTTGCAATTGTCCGTATTTCTTTTGTTACTCCCTCTGTCTGCAGGCAATGGGGTTTTGACTTGGATGGGGATAACAAAAGAAATCAAACGGAGGAATTTAGGAAAGTCTGGTTATGTATAAGATGATGCTTAACAAACCTGAGCAAAGATGGACGCATGTAACTTGGAAAGAAAACAAATAAGTAATTTTATATGATGGGATAAACTATGAGATTCCTCAAAAAACTATTTGCTTCAAAGGAAGTCAAGGCTGCGTTGGGAGTACTTGATGAATTAAACTATGAGTGCAATAGCTATGCCTTCCCGTTGGTAAGAGAACACGTTGAGTTTGCTATTTTAAAACAGCCAGAGAAGTTTGTTAGTGTTCTTAAAAGCCAAGGTAGAACACCCCGCGAGAAAGTGTATTCAATGATGGAGAATGTTGCTGGAGACTACTTGGAAAGCGGGAGTCACGATTTCTTTATCCCCGGCGTTAGAGGATTCCTTAATCCCCGTGGAGAGGAACTTCTTAAAGTATATAACCACATTATAGGCCGGATGGAAAAAGACGGCTGTATAAGCAAAGAACAAGCCCAGAAGCAAAAAAGCGACATCCAAGACCGTATCAAAGAGGTTGGATAGCTACAGTAGGAGTCTGTAATCTGTAATTTCCCAGAACAATATATATGGGACTCCTGCGCCTTTGAGACTCTTCAGAAAAAACCAAAAAATATTGGGCATACCACCCTGTTGCATGTGGACAAGATTTATCGTGTATTACAAAAAGACCGAAAAAATATTCTGTGGGACTCCAAAAGTTACCACCCTATTGATTGTAGAGTAGTATTGTCCAGAATTCGTAAAAATACCGGAAAAAATATCACATGACACCCTATTTGGTGGGACTCCTGCCAATGGGTCCCATACGGGGTGGCGGGGGTCGACTTGCCTTGTCCAGAATTGCAAAAATAGGCATCCGTGCCTGTGTCGTAGGTACTGCTTATCGGCGAAGGGGGGTGCCTTCCCCCCCTACCCCCCCCCTAATGGCGGTTTTTGCGTTTTTTATCTGCTGCCTGATCGTCAAGTATAGCCCGGTCTGTGGTCTTATATGCTGTCTTTTGCTTTGCTTTCCGGCATGTTTACCCTGCCTTTACTGCATGTTTACCGGCAGTCTGGTTGTCTGAACTGTCTGGCCAGGTAAAGCGGTTGCAAAGACCTGGTAAAGCGCTGGTAAAGTGGATCGGTTTATACCGGATGTCTGTCTGTTTGCGTTTTGGTTGTCCCTGCAATGAATTACAAACAGCATTGCAATTTTACAGACAGACAAAGAAAATGCGATAAAATAAAATTTATTTTCGCTTCTATCTATACTATAATATAAGCACTTATGAATAGTACCGCAATTTATTCTCTAAAATTACTTGCATTTTGCCTGATAGACAGTTTATACTTTTAGCTGAAGTGGCTTGACCGGCAAGTCACAAAAGAAAGTGGCCGGGCGATACTGATAATATCCCCGACCGTGGTCCTAAACTACAAAGGAGTTTAGAACGATGGAAACAGTAGCAAAACAATCCGAAGCAAGCAAGTCGAATCATTCCATTATCGAAGTCCTGGAGTTCTGCAAAGCGCAGAACCTGCCTGCGCGTGTTGTAGGTAGGTGGGTCTGGATCAAGTTCGATTCAAAGCCCAGCGCCGAGATTAGGCAAAGCCTAAAAGATTGTGGCTTTCGATGGTCAAGGCGGCGCGGTCAGTGGTGTCATAATTGCGGACTGCCGACAAAGCCAGCACGTAACTACAAGCCCTGGGACAAATATCAGACTGTCAGTATTGACGAAGCGTATGTCAACGCAGGACTGGGGGTGTCAATATGAATCTCAGCGATGATCTAAAAGACAAACTCCAGACCCTGGCTTTCGATGTAACGGACAATTTCTGCTATGGGTGTTATCAGGTGGTCGAAGGTGATAATTGCCCTGGTTGCGGCTCTGATGACTTTATGAGACACCTTGACGGTGTTGGTGTCGAATATGGCACTGACTGGGTAATTGAGCACCTGATAAAAGAGCATTGCGAAGCTATTGACGCCGAAGAGCAATTCGAGGAAATGCTAAACGAATGTTATGAGTCGGTCAAAGTAGGTTGCTGCGAATGGGATGCTGGCTATGTTATGAAGGAACTTGATCCGGTAGCTTTTCGGTGCGGAGTTTCGGACTACCTGGCCGACGATGAGCAATTCGTTGAAGTTGACAGCGAAACTTATCTTGCATCCGACATCGAAAACATGATTGACGAATTAACTGACTAAACTAATACAAAACGCCCCCGGCAATTTCTTCGGGGGCTTTCACAAAGGATAGAAACGATGAAAACTTTATTCGAGAAATACAGACCGAAAACCCTTGACCAGATAATCGGTCAAGACAAAGCAGTCAAGGTCATTAGACGATTAATCCAAAACGGTGCTGGGGGGCGCTGTTTTTGGATTTCCGGCGCTTCAGGTACAGGCAAGACTACTTTGGCCAGAATCATTGCCGACCACATTGCCGATGAGTTTTATGTTCAGGAATATGATTCTGCCGACAGTCTATCAGTTTCAGAGATTGACAAGATCGACCAGGATATGTCTTATTTTGCGCCTGGTAAAGGTGGCCGATGTTTCATAGTCAACGAAGCGCACGGACTACGCAAGGCCGTCATACGGCGACTGTTGGGCCTTTTGGAGCGAATACCGAATCATATATGCTTCGTCTTCACAACGACCAAACAGGGCGAATCGAAGCTGTTTGACGACCAGATTGACGCAAATCCCCTGTTGTCCAGGTGTGCTAAGATTGAATTGACAAACCAGGGCCTTGCAAAACCATTCGCAGAGCATTGCAGGCAGATTGCTACAAAGGAAAACTTAAACGGCAAGCCCATGCAAAGCTATATCAAACTTGCCCAAAACTGTAAGAACAACTGCCGTCAAATGTTAATGGCTATTGAATCAGGTGAAATGTTAGATTAAAGTAAGGGTAAACCATGACTAAACAAAATAAAATAGCAGTTGGATATTTACGTGTATCCAGCAAGGGACAGGTCAAAGGACACGGCTTTGCCAGACAGCAGGACGAAATAAAAGCCTATGCAAAAAGACACGGCTATGAAATTCTTGAGTGGTATAAAGAAGCATACACCGGAACAGAGGAAGACAGGCCAGAGTTTATACGTATGGTCGAAGACTTACTGAGTAATGGTTGCAGGACTATAATCATCGAGTGCATGGACAGATTCGGCAGGCGTTCTATGGTATCGGAACAACTATTGGCGCTATTGATTCGCAAAGATATTGCCATGATAAGCGCCATGACAGGGCAGAACATTACCGAAGATGTACAGGACGAAAACGATCCATGGAAAAAGTTTATAGTCCAGATTCAAAACAATATCGCCGAATTGGACAAACGCCTACTTGTACGGAAGCTACGCAAAGCCAGAGAAGCCAAACGAGCCAAAACAGGCCGATGCGAAGGCCGGAAACCATACGGCTATTACCCAGAAGAAGATGAGATTATAAAAAGAATCAAAGAGCTTTACAGAAAACCGCATGGTGAAAAACGGATGGGATTTAGAACTATTGCCAGACAACTCAACAAAGAAGGAATCCCAACAAGGTCAGGCGTCCCGTGGAGCGATACCCAGGTTAAGTCAATTATTGCCCGAAAGAAGTAGGACTTTGCCATTTTAAGAGGACAAGCAGTGGATGTCATATCTGTATCTCTCAAGGTAGATTGTTTCTTAGGCCCAAGCCCGAAACACCTTCTTGTTTGCCCTGTGATGTATATTTTGTTCTGAATGCCTTGCTATACTTCCAATGCACTTTTCGACCAAGACCAGTATTCCGAAGGATTTCCTCTAAGGATAAACCGCATTGCTCCAGGCCCAAACAACCAAGGACTTTGAAAACGTGTGAGTCGGTTGAAGTGATGAGCCAATCTTCTTTTGAGAAAAAGAGGAACGCTAAAGAGTCGGCCTCTCCAGCATCCATCCTGTCCAAATAAACAGGGTCGAATTTCTTCCGAAAATCATCAACTTGAGAGAGCGGCACGTCAACGCATTTGATTCTTCCCGCCTCAACATCTTCAGTCAAGTTAATTTCGTGCCCTATACCCTGCTCATCAGACCAATAATACGCTTCTTGGTCTTTCACTGTGCTCGTAATAGTTATCGCGCATTGCTTCATCAACTGATCCCAGACACCAAGCTCGTATGCACCGATTATGACGCCAGCATCAAACAGCAGGAATGGGAACTTTGGCATAGTCGGGTTCCTTCCCATCAACGTACTTTTCCGCCTCCTTGCGACTGATGCTCATGAATTTGGCGAATCGGCCGAGAGAGATTTCCCCTTTCTGCAGCGCTTTGATTGCCAAACACCTGTAACGGTCTGGAAGAAATTGGGGTTCAGGACTGTCACTGCGTGGAACGGACTTCACATATTCTTTTGCCTTTTCCACAAGGCCTTTTGTTGTAGCCTCAGTCGAGTTAAATAGAAAATGCATTCTCCATAAGAGAGATTCCAGCGAAACGTCGAACTCGCGTGCGATTGCGTCAAGCCTCTCAAATGAAATTCTACCATCGTTTTCGGTCACTTTATCAATAGCTGTTTTCACCACGTCTGTGGGCAACAGCAGATTGCCAGCAAAACATGTAGCAAATTTCTCCTCCTGGTCAGTAGGTTGGCAAAGCCCTTCGCAGTGCTTGAAACGCCTCCATGTCAGCAAATGGAACAGCTCGTGCGCCAAGTCGTGATTGCGACGCCATCGAGCACATCTCTTGTTCAGGAAAATCCCATCCCCAAACTCATCCGAGACAGCACACGCTGCTACGCCCGCCGGGCCAAGATCTAAGTGGAATATCTTTATGCCATAAGTTTCTTCCAAAACCAAATACAGGCTGTCGCCAGGGCGCATACCAAGACCCATTACATCGCGTGCCTCTTTCGCCATTTCTTGAACATGCGGATATTCAAAGGTATCACGAAAACGGTCAAGATGGGGAAGTTCCTTCTCGCAAACCTCATCCGTCCAAAGCTCTAACTGCCGATATTGGCGGCACAATTGGAGAAACTCAGCTTCTATTTCGTTCTTGTTGATCTCCTCCGTTTCCCCAAGCTTGTTTCTCCACATGACCACTTGGGCTTTGGGCGTAGACTCAGCAAAGAAGTAACTGAGCGGAACATGATAAACCCCAGCCAACTTGTCCAACTGCGCGAGCTTCGGCTCGCTTCGGCACTTTTCAAAAGCACTCAGACTTGAGTCATCAATCCCACATTTTTCACTGACTTGCCTCTGAGTAAGTCCTGCATTACGGCGCGCTGTTTTCAATCTGTCAGCAAGATCCATATTGGCGATCCTCCAATTATCAATAGAATTATAGTATATCTTTCGGCCAATTTCAAACAAGATTTTCTGTAAATTCAAGAATATTATGCCAAATCCACGTTTTTGTTCTAATTTCCGGGTGTCGAGTAGTCAATTGTAATCATTTCCCGGCCCCGGATACTGATTCTTACCTACTCTTCGCCTAACCTGCTTACGGCAGATTTCACCTCAATCTGGCTCTAAATTTCTCCATTCGTGCCATAACCGGCCCTGCATTCTCATCTTCCGCACCGCACTTCATTTTTTCTGCGTTCGCTGGCCCTGCGACCACCGCCGCCCCATTTTGGGGGACTACAGAGATTTGGTACGGTCTATGAGAGTACAACGGACAACCCTCGTCTGTACATTGTGTTGCCTCGGCCCGGACATAGCCTACACACTCCTGGCACATAGCCTTGAGCGCCGACGCCTTACTTGTCTTGGCCCGTCTATAGCAATCCTGATACAATACTGGTATGTCCTGCCTTTGGCTCATCCTACCCCCTTAATAGCTCTTAATGCACGTCTACGCTTCACCTCAGTGGCTATGTCGCGCAGTTCAGCCAGTTCGTCGGGGCTCATCTCTTTATGTGGTTCGCTTGAGCCCGCCGTGCCTTGTTTGTCCAGGCCGTACAGCTTGGCAATGCCAGTAGTTGCTGATACGGCGGCGCTGGGCTGGTTAAGGCTACGGGCCAGTTCTCGGTCTTCGACATACATGGTATCGAGCTGCGCTACTGTTCTGCCCGTCTCGGCCGCTAACTCCGCCCTTTTTGCCGCTATAGCCTGCTTTATGCTATCTTTTGTCATCAACCTTGATCCATGTGCATTATAGCCTGACCTGCAATTCGGATAGGCTTTTCGATATGCTTCCGATGCATTACCTTTGCATTCGCCACAATACAGTTCTACAAACCTTGCCTGTTTTAATGGTAGCTCTTTTGCGGTTAATGGTTTTTCGTCCATGTGTAATTCCTTTTCTTTCTTTGATTGTTATGGGCTTGTACTAATGCCTTGTTCCCCCTCATCGCTTCAGCCTTCAACCTTATCCTTTCTTAGCATCTTCTTTTGCCTCTCTTTGTGTTTCTGTCGAAATCATTAGGCTTCCTGGCCTATCCTGCATTCTGCTCTGCAATTTCTTCTCTGCGTTCTTCAGGCGTTTTCTCTTTTTCAGTAACAGTAGTGAAATTAAGTTGTAAACCATCACCGGTCTGCTCTATCCTATCTGTCCAGAGCCTCTTGTTTTTGCCTAACAACTCGCTTGCTCTTATCCGGTCTGGTTTATTGCTACTCTCGTCAAAGGCGATACCGGCCAGATTAGCAATTATGCGCTCCGGTGTGACCAGTGCCGATTTCTCAATAGCATCTTCCAACTCTGCGATTGCTTCTTTTATTCTTGGCCGCTTTAACAATCTTGACACAGCAGCAGCCATAGATTGCTTAGTTTTTGCTTCATAGCCAGCGTTTTTGTACGCTTCATACCTATCGTAGCCATTAACAAATTCGACTACAAATCGACTTTCTTTTTTGGTTAGTTTATCCATGTGTAATTCCTTTCTTCATTACCCTTGACTTCGCATCCTGTATTTGGCAGCATTAGCATTGGATTTCTCCGAAAGCTACCTTTGCTGGGTGTGGCTTAGGTAGCCTTTCTCTCCGATTTGGCCACTGTTGCAACGGCGGTGGCCTTTTTACTATCTGTCCGGCCCTGTTCATTCACCTGCCCCCCTCTCTTGAGTCTTGACCAAAGCCTTAATCGCCGCTTTGATATGCTCTGCCAGTTCAGGCCAAACGGCTACGACTTCGGCAAGGTCTGAGGGCAGATTTTGGTGCACCATATTCGCACCAATTTGGTGTTCAGAATTGTTATTGTTCTGTATTGGAAGTGTGTTGTGTTGTTCGGCTGAAATCCCATTAGAAGGCTGCCTGTTAAGTTCTGTAGCGGAATTGTTATCTAATTGTAGAGGTTCTGTGTCGGCAAGTTTTGGGTTCGAATCCCCCCGCCTCCATTCTTCGTCGCTCGCAAAATGCGAGCTATGAAGAATGCCCTGAGCCTGTCGAAGGGCGGACGCGAATAGTACTATGTGGTATTTATACATTCTAAAGTGTTCAGATGGCAGTTACTATGTTGGACACACTAATGCTCTGTCCGATCGTCTTGCCAGGCACAATAGCCGATGAGCAGCCAAGTGGCCGGCTTGCAGACTCCCTGTGCAACTGATTTATCGCGAAAGTTATGAGAATGAGAATGATGCGATAATACGCGAGCGGCAGATAAAGAAGTGGTCAAGGGCAAAAAAGAGGCCCTCACGGCAGGCAATGCCGAAAAGCTAAAGGCTCTCAGTAGATGCAGCAATAGCTAAAATCCGGTTCCGGCCACGCATTCGCCAAAAGGCACTTCTGGTAGAATGCCCCCGCCCCCAGTTATCTTTATTCCCGCCGCTATTCTGGGAATTGCGCCATGTCCCTTAGACCACTACAATTGCTCGACAAGATCCCTTTCAAGCTGAAACAGAATTTGCTTCAGACAATTATTGTGGGCTTCGACAAGGCTGTCGGCATATTTCGACGGCAGGGGTATGGCGACTTTATAAGTCTTTTCAAGTAGTACACCGGATTCAGCCGAACTCGTATCTGTAAGCATGAACCTTATTTCCATAATGGCTTTCCATGACGATTTTGAACTAAAATCACCATACAGAGCTTTGACTTCGCCCCTGAGCAGGTGTGTCGACTGTACCTGGCTACCTGGATTGACTACATTATCAAAGAGTCCGCTCGCCGAAAGCCATTCCTGCGTCTCTTCAATGATCAATGTCTCTGGCCATACAAAAAACTCATTATAGTAATCGGATTCGTAACCGAACTTACTGACCCGGTATACGAATCCTTTGGACTTAAAACGCGGAGAAACCTCGAACTTCTCGACCATGAGGACCCTGCCGGTCGTTTGCTTTACCGGTTCATTATCTCGGACAACGTCCAGCAGGTAAAAGTGACGCTCACCTATAGATTGAACGCAGCCGCAAAGGAATACGTAAGTCAAGCCGTAGCACAGGCACACTTTGAGATGGTTTCTCATCTGACGACCTCCGACCTGGGCGGTTTAGAAAGAATTTTGGAAGGATTCCTTTTGAGTTCTTCAGACAGTTCTCGTGCGTTCGCGGAGAACTCCTTGATGTCATCGATTATATTGGCTATGTCCGATTTCTGCGTACTCACAATCCGGTCGATCTGTCCGAGTGTGCTGTCCAACCTGACGAGAATATCGGCCAGAGTCACGAGAGGTTTTTCCTCTTCCCCTGTATCCAGAAGAACTTGAAGTTTTTCATTTGTCTGTCTCATCTCGACGACCAAGTCTGTGGCGACTTTACTCAAGCCCTCCACATTCATCCCTTTAATCGAATCGTTAAGAGAGTCAATCAGGGTCCTGGCCTTGTCAATCAAACCTTCGACGTCTATGGCCTGGAGTCTGTCAAATGCAGCCTCAGCCGACTGAGTGAACTTGGTCAATACGCTCTTATTGGCGGGGATGTATGGGTGCTCCGGCGTCCAGGCTATCCGAACCGTATCCGGGGCATTGGAGTCGTCGAGATAAGCCTCGAGATGGGCCAGACCCGTAAGCGGGTTTGAAGTCAGGTGTATGCGCATTCCGGAATTTACCAACTTGTTTACACCAACTATCGCACTGCCTGTGTACTTCTCGCCCAACAAAAGGCTTTGCCTGGTTGATATGGTTATGATCACATATTTGCCGTACCTTTTGAACTCCGGTGACCCTATTTTGAAATTATACTTGTTGTGGACGAAATCAATCTCCTTGACTTCTCCGATCTTCACTCCCATGTAGTTGAACGGCGAACCTCTGCTGAGTCCCTCAACCGACTCATCGATGTACGTCTCGATGCACATATCATTCTTCTGTGGCTTGACAAGAACCACAGTCGTCACCGTCGCCACTGCAACAGCGCCGATGACAAACAAGCCTATCTTGAAATTGTTTGCTTTAGTACTCATCTCATGTTCCGTCCAATACGAGTTTATCCGGATTTACATCATCTATCAAGCCTCTGTCGAACACTCACGGTTGAAAAAGCGTTGCACGAGCCGATTGTCGCTGCTGTCTCTCAGCTCTGCCGGCCGGCCCCTTGCCACAATAGTCCCCGTGCTCTTGTCTAACATCACAACGTCGTCCGCAATTGCAAAGATGCTTGCTAACTCATGGGTGACGATGACAAATGTGGTATTGAGAGTCTGTGCTAAGTGCAATATCAATTGGTCGAGCCCCGCCGCGGTGATGGGATCGAGCCCGGCGGAAGGCTCGTCTAAAAACAGGATGTCCGAGTCTAAAACCATTGCCCGGGCTATGGCCGCACGCTTGATCATTCCCCCGCTCAATTCCGACGGCGACAGATCTCCACAGCCCTCCAGGCCCACCATTTTCAGCTTCGTATCGGCGATGAAATCCATTGCCTCGCCGGGCAGCAATGTGAACTCCTCAAGAACCAGACGCAGATTCTCACGCAAGCTCATCGAGCCGAACAATGCACCGCTCTGATACATCACACCAAACTTCCTGAGCAGCTCCCTGCGATCCCGTCCTTCGGCCGCTGCAATATCGACCCCCTCTATAATCACTCTTCCTGCTGACGGCTTGTATAGCCCGATCATGTGTTTGAGCAGCGTGCTCTTGCCGCAGCCTGAGCCACCTACGATAACGAACACCTGGCCTTTCAATACGTTGAACGAAACGTTCTCAAGTACGACGGTCTGATCGTACACGGCGGTGAGGTTCTCAACTTTGATTATCTCTTTCGGTTCCAACGTTGTCCCTATATCTCCAGGATGTTGTATATTACGGCAAATACACCGTCTGCTAATACTATCAGAACAAGCCCGCTGACTACCGCGCGTGTGGCCGAGATTCCCACCGACCTCGCCCCCGGTCCTGTCTGCAGCCCTCGCAGGCACCCGATAGCGGCGACAAGTATGCCAAAAACAATCGCTTTGGCCATCCCTCCGGCAAAGTCGGTTATCGTAACCGCCTGCTGCACCTGTGTAATATAGGTGACAAGAGGAAAACCTCGCGACAACATCACAATGCCCGCCCCCACCAGACCGAACAACTCGGCGAACAATACTAACATGGGCATGACTATAACCGCCGCAACCACCCGACTGACCGCGAGGAAACGCACCGGCTCAAGCCCCATCGTTGCAAGAGCGTCTATTTCCTCGTTGACCTTCATCGTCCCCAGCTCAGCCGCGAACGCCGAACCGCTGCGCCCGGCAAGGATAATCGCTGTTATCAAGGGTCCCAACTCCCTGAGCAGCCCCAATGCAACAAGGTCGGCCACATATATCTCTGCGCCGAAATCTTTCAGCGAATAAACAGATTGATAAGCCAGTATCAATCCTAACAGAAAGCCTATTAACGCGACAATCCCAAACGCATTTGCGCCCGTCTGTTCGGCGACAAGCAGTGTCTCACGCCACCGAATCTTTTTGGGTCTGAGCAACACATAAAAAAGGGCCGAGGTCAGTTCGCCAACGAAAACAATCTGGGAACACAAGTCTTGCCACAACCCCACCGTCGCCTGCCCTACGTTCTCAGCAACGCGTCGAGCAGGATGATTTCTGTCTTTGACACGATCAGCCTGTTTGGTGTCCAGCATTTCCATAAGCCTGGTGACTTCATCCCGCAATCCCTCAATAATGAAACGGCCGTTTCGCGCATTCTGTTGATTACGCATCCACAAGAGAAGTCCTGCCCCGGTTCCGTCGCAATACTCCATTTTGCTGGCGTCAACAATCAGGCATTCCGGCTGCTTCTTTCGAATCAGCTTTTCAGCCTGGCGCCACAACCGGCCGATCTGATGCGAATCGATTCTGCCCTCAAGGATCACTCGCAAATCGCCTCCGCTTTGCGATTGCGACCTCATGCGGCCGGGAGCATCCTGCTTGCTTACATTGCTCATCAAATCTCACTGAGTCTTCAAAAATGACATCCATTCATTTTATCCGAATATTCTTACACTTTTACCCCGCCCCGACAAGTCCTTTCTGCACAAACTCTAAAGAGCAATCGCAGTCTCACTGAAAATGCCAAGCCCACACAACCTCTCATTCTAACCCGCTAGCGCTTCACTAATCTTTCGTTCCCGCCCAGTTCAACTTCGCAAGCGACTCAACGTCAACAAATCTCACATTACCGCGATTAAAAAGTACATTACAACCTTTGACGCCATGATTCTCAGGGGCTATGTTCTCGGGGCCGCCGATCTGGTTCCAACGTTTTTCGTAGACCTTTTGCTTGGCAGGGTGCCGCTGAGCCCACTTCGGGCTCTCTTTCGCCCGAATCTCATACCAGACTCGATCTGACAAGTACCCTCTTCTGCGGCCACGTTCTTTGCCGAGATTCGTTTCAAACAGCAATACCGTATCGCGGGGAACTTCCGCCATTTTCCTGCCGATTATGTTTCTGTTGAGCGCATAACTTGACTCGCCAATTATCGCGCCGCCGTTGTAGCGACAGACAAACTGTTTCGCAGTGACCTTGGTTTGCTCTATCAGTATGTCGCACCATCTATCAGCCGTAGGAAATTCATCGTCGTTGTCATGTGCATAAATTGCCATGGCTGACCCGATCCCCTTGAGATTTGTCCCACACAACAATCGCATCCCGGCGGCATGTTTTGATCCCATGGATGACCATGTCAGTGCGCATGCGACAAATACGCCGCACACCCATATGCCTAATCCCGCTATCGCAAGGCCTCTGCCTTTCACCCGGCAGGCGCTTCTGCGTATTTTGAACAGCGCTATCCAACTAAAAACAGGAACCAAAAACCAAAGATAGGTTATCACCCCCACAAGAGCACGCTGCCACGCATGAGTCACCACCCGCGGCCATAACCATAAACAAGGCGCAACCACCGCAATTAACACCGACGCAAGCGCAAACACTCTCGCCCACGATTTCTCATTCGTATCCGCTCGCGTTTCACTCATCTTTCTTTCACTCCTGTCTCAGCGTGCTTGACCCCAGGGGCCTCCGCGGTTAAGGATTTTTCGCAGGACGGTCATCAGTGTTGTCGGTTCGAAGTAGCTTTCCGGCAGACGTATGTAAACCGTCCCGGCGTCACCGGTCCATACCTTGCCGGCGACCTTTTTAGATAATCCGGCTGCATGCTTGTCCGCATCTTTACTAAACGACAATACCAGATCCCGGCCGGAAGTGACAATACTTTTTATGTCCCTTTTACTCGCTTTGATCCGCAGCTCCGCCAATTCAAGCAGAACACCAATCTCCTCCGGCGCCGGGCCGTAAATATCCGCCAGGTCCTTCTTAATCTGCTCCAGATCCTCATCGCTCCGCGCAACCGCAACCCTGCGATAAACATCCATTCGCTGCCTGTCAATGGGTATATAGTTTCGCGGTATATAGCTGGTAAAGCCCAAATCCAGCGCCGTCGTTGGAATAGCCTCGACCGGCTCGTCCTTCATCTTCCGAACCGCCTCCGCGAGCAGCTCACAATACATCTGGTAGCCCACCAACTGGATATGCCCCGACTGCTCGGCCCCCAAAATATTTCCCGCCCCGCGAATCTCCAAATCCCGCAGCGCTATCCGAAAGCCCGCCCCTAAATGCGAATACTCTTCAATTGCCTTTAGCCGTTTGGCTGCAATCGGCGTTATCGACCGCGTCCCCGGCAGCAGCATATAGGCGTATGCCCGATGCTTGTACCTCCCCACCCTCCCGCGAAGCTGATGCATCTCGGCCAGGCCGAACCGGTCAGCGTCGTTTATAAAAATCGTATTAGCGTTCGGAATGTCCAGCCCCGATTCGATGATCGTCGTGCAAACCAAAACATCCGTCTCGCCCGTGACAAAATCGATCATCGCCCTCTCAAGTTCGCTCTTGGCCATCTGCCCGTGCGCAATCGCAATCCTCGCCCCGGTGTCGGCGAGGAGTTTCTCAATCTCCCACGCCTTCTTGTCAATCGTCCTGACCCGGTTGTGTACGAAAAAAACCTGCCCCTGCCGATTGAGTTCGCGAACTATCGCCTTCCTTATCATGTCACTGTTATAAGCCGCCACCTGCGTCACAATGCTCCGCCGATCCAGCGGCGGCGTCCCCAACGAACTGATATCGCGCAAACCAAGTAGTGACATGTGCAGCGTTCGCGGAATCGGCGTGGCCGTCATCGTAAGAACATCGACGTTAACGCGCATCCTCTTGAGCCTCTCCTTATGCTCGACCCCGAACCGCTGCTCCTCATCGATTACCAAAAGCCCCAGATCCTTGAACCCGACGTCGCCGCTCAAGAGCCGATGCGTCCCGATCAGGATATCAACTAACCCCTCCTTTGTCCGAGCGACAATGTCCCTTGCCTGCTTTGTAGTCTTGAAACGGTTGAGCACCTCGATCGAAATCGGGAAATCGGCGAACCGCTCGGTAAACGTCCTGCCGTGCTGCACGCAAAGAACGGTAGTCGGCACAAGCATTGCAACCTGTTTGCCGTTCTCGACCGCCTTGAACGCCCCGCGCATCGCAAGCTCGGTCTTGCCGTACCCGACGTCCCCGCAAAGCAGCCGATCCATCGCGACCTGCTCCTGCATGTCCCTCTTAATCTGGCCGACCGCGGTAAGCTGATCCGGTGTCTCCTGGTACGCAAACGATTCCTCGAATTCCGACTGCCAGGTCGAGTCGCTCGCAAACGCAATCCCACCCATCCCCTGCCGCTGCGCCTGGACCTCCAGTAGTTCCCCGGCCAGATCCTGCACTGATTTAGTGACTCTGTCCTTCTGCTTCTGCCATCTCTTCGAGCCGATCTTGCTGAGCTTCGGCCGTTTCGGACTTGTCCCTATATACTTTTGAATCAGCGCGATATTACGCACCGAAACCTGCATCGTCACCCCGCCGTCATACTCAATCGTAAGGTACTCGCTCGTCCCGCCCTTTTCCTGAATAGTCTTTATCCCCGCATACTTACCGATCCCATACGAAGCATGCACAACAAAGTCACCCTCGTGCAGATCCTCGAAGCTCTCGACGGGTGCACTGGCCCGTATCGGCCTGCCCCTCCTGCGCAAAGCGAATTGCCCGAACAGCTCGTGGTGACTAATCACAATCGTATCAAGCGAATCAATCACAAAACCCTGCGCGATATACCCATGTATCAACGCGACATTTCCCGGAACGCGTTTCTCGCTCTGCTCGATAATCTCCCGCACCCGCTTAATCTCCGCCGGGCTTTCGCAATAAAGGTAAACCTTCTTGCCCCCCTTGGCCTCTTTCACCAATTCATCGAGCGCCGCCTTGTGCCCGGCCCAGACCGAAGTAGCCTTATGCTCGAACTGCTGCACGCTCTTGATGTCAACCTTCAGAAACTCCGCCGGATCGACCGCAAACCGACAAATCCAAAGCTGTGCAAATCCCCCCAGCCCTTCATAAATCTTTTCCCAACTATACAACCTCTCAGGCCGCTCCGCCCGCCGACCGTAAACCTTCGCAATCTCTTCGACATCGGCCGGCTCTTCGACAATCACAAGCGTATCTTCCGGCAGAATGTTTAAGAACAGCTCCCTCTCCTCTTCCTCCGCCCCGCATACCGCCGATACTATCGCAATACTTTCAATCTCCCCGCTCGAGCGCTGCGTATCAAGATTAACCTCGCGAATACTCTCGACCATGTCACCGAAAAACTCAATCCTGACAGCCTGTGCCTCCTCCGAACCGGACTCGCCGATGTCCTCGCTCCCCTCCCGTACCGTCTTTTCACTAATCAGCGGCGCATAAATATCGACTATCCCGCCGCGCCGCGCGAACTGCCCCGGCAGATCAATCCTCTCGACCCGCTCAAACCCGCTATCGGTAAGCCACTCAACCAACTTCTCCGGTGACATCTCTGCTTCGACCGCCAATCGAAGACACCCCGCCGCAAGCGCCTTCGGCTTCGGCACCGGCTGGCATATCGCCTGCACCGACGCCGCAATAACGAGCTTGCCCCGCCCGGATATCAACTTCAGCGCAACCCGCAACCTCTCGGCGCGAATCTCATCGGTCGCATCGGCCAGATCCTCCTCGCCCTCCCACGCCGGTAATTGCTCCACATTGCTCGCACCGAAAGTCCGCAGGTCATCGACCGCCTTATCGGCATCCTCAATATGAGGACATACATATAAAACAGGCCGACCTAATCTCTCGGAAATGTGCGCCGCCAAAAGACGCGCGAACGACCCCCACGTCCCCGCGACTTTAACCACCCCCTCCCCAACCTTCGAAGCGGCCAGCCGGGAGACTAACTCACAAACCGTTCTATCCTGCCCAAGCTCCACAAAATTAAGCGAGAAATAAAAACCTGGTTTCTCATCCCAGAAGCCTTGTCACCGACTCTCTAACTCGCTCGGCTATAGCAATACACTTACTGCATATTTTTTCATCCGGCTCAAAATCAGGCAGGATGCTCCCCAACGGATACTTCGACGGCAGGTATATCGAATCCAGAAGTTCGCTTTCATCTTCTGATATCTCAATCCCCAAATCCTTCTCCGAAAGCAATACCACCAATTCGCCGATACTGTGTGTCTTTCTGAACTTGAGTGAAAACTCAACGAGCAGCGCCTTGAGCATCTTCTCAACGGCCTGCTGAGTATTTTGCAGACAGGGATTGAAAAGGCTGCTATCGAGAAGCACTTTGGCCGACTCGAGATTCTCCGAAGCATAGCCTAACCATTGTTTGGTCTCATCTTTCATATACTATCTCTCCCTGTGCGATCTCATCCATGAAAGTCTCGCCAGCAGCTGCGATCTTAAGCGGTATAATATCCAGAGGTATGACGCGGGCGATTGCCCGAGTTTTTTTTCGGTATTTCAGCGCCAGAGACAGGTATTTCTCACTGCTGTCCTGAAACACCGCCACATCAAGATCATGCGGCTCGGGCGATCTGAGAAACGAACCAAAAACAACAATCCTCCGCACCTCCGCTTCGTCGGCCAGACAGCTAACCAACTGTTTCTTGAGCGAATCCTTTTGCGGTTGCGTCAGCACCATTATGTATGCCTCAGACCAATAACAGGGTGAACTAACTTCTTTCGACCATCGATACTATTGCTCTTAATTTCTGCTCTGTCAAGGTCATTCTCTTATTGTCGAGATTAACCGGCAATCAATTTCTTTGCCGTTTCTATCACGTTTTCGGCGGTGATACCGAATTTCTCGAAGCAGACTTTGGCCGGCGCCGATGCGCCGAAGGTTGACATGCCGATAAATTCGCCCTTGTCGCCTAACCATTTGCTCCAGCCCTGCTCGATGCCCGCTTCGATGCCAACCCTCGCCGTGACCTCCGGCGGCAACACCGAGTCTTTATACGCCTGGTCCTGCTTTTCGAACAATTCCCAGCTTGGCATACTCACCACCTGTGCGCTTATCCCATCGGCAGCTAATCCCTCGGCCGCGCACAGCGCCAGGCTCACTTCAGAACCGCTCGCCAATAGCAGCACATCCGGCTTATCCGCTGCTGCGAGAACGTAGGCGCCCTTAGTGAGATTCGCGGCTGAGCCGTATTTGCTCTGGTCGAGAACAGGTAGTCCCTGCCTCGTCAACAGCAGTGTCACCGGCCCGTCTTTGTGTTCGAGTGCGAACTTCCACGCCTGGGCCGTTTCGTTGGCGTCGGCGGGGCGAAATACAATCAGATTCGGTATCGCGCGAAGGCTTGCCAAATGCTCGACCGGCTGATGCGTCGGCCCGTCCTCGCCCAAGCCGATGCTGTCGTGGGTAAAGACAAATATTGTGGGATAAGGTGACAAAGCCGCCATGCGAATTGCCGGCCGCACGTAATCCGAGAATACTAAGAACGTCGCACCATACGCCCGCGCCAGGCTGCTGACCGATATCCCGTTCATAATCGCGCCCATCGCGTGCTCGCGGACGCCGTAGTGAATGTACCTGCCCTCGCGTTTGTCCTTTTGAAAATCAATCGCACCGACAAACCGCGTATTATTCGAAGGCGTCAAATCCGCCGAGCCGCCCAATATCAACGGCAGCTTAGGCATCACCGCATCGAGCACCTTACCCGAAGCCTTGCGCGTAGCAACCGAGCTGCCCGCCTCGAACGAAGGCAGAATATCATCGAGATTGACACCGAGCCTGCCCGCCGCGGCGTTGGCGAACTGCCTGGCAAGCTCCGGATACGCCTTGGCGTATTCGGCAAACATCTTCTGCCACGTAGCCTCGGCCTCCTTGCCCTTGTCTACGCATTTGCGCATGTGAGCCGCCGCCTCTTCAGGAACGAAAAAGCTCTTGTCACCGTCCCAGCCGAACTTCTCCTTGGTCAGTTTAATCTCATCGTCACCCAAAGGCGAGCCGTGCACCTTCTCCGAATCCTGCATGTGCGGACTGCCGTAACCGATATGCGTGCGAAGTTGTATCAAACTCGGGCGCCCCTTTTCAGCCTTGGCGTTGGCCAGCGCCTTCTCGAACGCATCCATATCATTGCCGTCACCGCCTACCACCTGAACATGCCATCCGTAAGCCTCATACCGTTTGGCCCTGTCTTCGGTAAATGAAAGCGACGTGTCACCGTCAATCGTAATATGATTGTCATCGTAAATTACGATCAGGTTATCTAATCCCAAATGCCCGGCCAACGAACTGGCCTCGCTGGTTATCCCCTCCTGCAGGCAGCCGTCACCGGCAATCGTATAAATCGTGTAGTCAATGACGGGCAAGCCATCCTTATTAAAATGCTTAGCCAGGTACTTCTCGGCTATCGCCATCCCAACCGAATTCGAAATCCCCTGCCCCAACGGCCCGGTCGTGACCTCAATGCCGCACTCAGGCTCATACTCAGGATGCCCCGGCGTCTTGCTCCCCCACTGGCGGAAATTCTTCAACTCATCCAGGCTGATATCATAACCGGTCAAATGCAGCAGCGAATATATCAGCATACTGCCGTGCCCGGCCGAAAGAACGAAACGGTCCCGATTATGCCACCGCGGATTCGCCGGATTATGCTTCAGATGCCTTGTCCACAGCACATAAGCCGCAGGCGCCGCCCCCATCGGCATCCCCGGATGCCCCGAATTGGCCTTCTGAACGCCGTCAACGGACAAAAATCGAATAGTCTGAACACAAAGCTCATCGAGTTCGGATAAACCCGGATTCTTCACAGATACACTCATCATAAACTTCCCAAAAAGTACGGTTCCAAATAAGTCGTTCCCAACAAAAAACAAGAGCAAGAGCATACCGCAAACCCCCCATTTTCGCAAGCATTTTTATACTGCTCAGCCGACCCCCCTTGTGTTGCCCCTTGTTGGCCCAATAAAAAAAAAACTTCCCTCCGCACTAAATCCACCCTTGTAACCGGCAAACCCGCCGACTATAGTACATATTAGATATTTGCAGAAACGAGACAGGTAAGATTGATTTTCTAAACAATTTGAAAGGGAGAAACATGGAACCTTCACCTTTTATTCAAGTTTTTGAGCAAGCCCCGCAGACAGGCGCCGCAGTTGGAATAATTGCAATCTTCATTTGGCTTTTCGTTGTGCTGATCGCAACCGCCATAGCAGCCCTGATCTACTGCCGAATCTTCCACAAGGCCGGCTACAGTTGGGCCCTCGGCTTGTTAATGTTCGTGCTCATCGCAAACATCATCATGCCCTTCGTCCTGGCCTTCGGAACCTGGCCCATCGAAACAAAGCTGCGCCAACTCGAGCAGCAGGCAACCAAGCCGCCCCAACTTTAAACGTCGAGGACGCAGACAATGCCAGAGCAATACACCGAAATAAGTGTGCTCGACCCCATCGGCCCGGCCTTCAAAAGAGTCAAACTGATACTCTTCAGCCCCTTCGACCTGGGCAGATGGTTCACGATTGGCTTCTGCGCATGGCTGGCATGCCTCGGCCAGGGAGGCGGACCAAATTTCAACTTCGGCCACAGATTCGACGGTTCCGCGGGACGCGACATAGGAGCTTTTATTTCCGCGAACCTCCATTGGATCATTCCCGTCGCCATCGTCGCTTTACTGCTGATGATAGCGTTAGGACTCGTCATTTGCTGGCTCAGCAGCCGGGGACGTTTTATGTTCCTACACTGCGTCGCCCAAAACAAAGCCGAAGTCAAACTCCCCTGGCACAAATTCAAATTCGAGGGCAACAGCCTGTTCCTTTTCAGGCTCGTCGTCGGAATCATCTCATTCCTTTTCTTTCTCGTGCTCGGCGGCCTCATCGCTTTCCTGGTAATCTTTTTAGTCAGATCCGGCGAGCGCCCACCCGTCTTGGGAATCGTAGGCATTGTAGCTCTCGCTCTCGTCATTATTCTCCCGGTAGCAATCGCCTTTGCCGTCTTGGTAAAATTCACACAGGATTTTGTAGTCCCAATTATGTTCCTTCGCAACTGCACATGCACCGAAGGCTGGCGGCTGTTCTGGCCGACCCTGACAACAAACAAAGCCAGGTTCACTCTCTACATCCTCTTCCAGATCGTAATCGGGATGGCCACCGGCGCCATCGTCTTCGGCGCCGTAATAGCCACCTGCTGCTGTGCAGGCTTAATCCTGGCCATACCCTACCTCGGAACCGTCCTCCTGCTGCCGGTCCTCGTCTTCCAAAGGGCCTACTCGCTGTGCTACCTCCGCCAATACGGCCCCGACTTCGACTGCTTCAGCGGCGAAATCGTCACACCGGAGCCGCAACCTGAGCCTGACGCAACACCTGACATACAGCCTGAACTGCAGTCCGAGACCGAGCCTGAGCCCTACCGACCGCAGAACGGCTGGTTCAGCGATCAGGACGAACAGTAACATATCCGCTCTGCCGACGCCGCTAATTGCGAACTTGACTTTTGCCGCCGCTTGCAATATCATCCTTACTCTGCATTTTTTGAGGATTGCCGGAAGTTACTTATGAACTTGGTATCGGCACGGAAACGAAAACTTTTTGGCAGGAGCAGCCCGATGACAGATTGGAAAAACCCGCCCAGATTATTCCTCCCAGGACCCGTAAAAGTAGACGACGACGTCCTCCAGCAACTCGCTCGCCCCACGCTGGCCCATCGCGGCAAAGAGTACATACAAATGCACGGCGAAACCGTCGACATGCTAAAGAAAATCCTCTTCACCGAGCAGAACATCTTCCTCTCGACCTCCAGCGCCTCCGGCATCTGGGAAGCCGCCATCCGCAACTGCGTAGCTCCCGACGAAACCGTCCTCTGCACCTGCTGCGGCGCCTTCAGTGACAAGTGGGCGTCCGTCGCAAAAAGCTGCGGCAAAAACGTCGACCAGCTCAAAGTCGACTGGGGAAAACCGATACTTCCCGAGATGATCGACGAAAAACTCGCCACCGGCAAATACTCCGCCATAACCCTCGTCCACAACGAAACAAGCACAGGCCTGACAAATCCCGTCGGCGAAATCAGCGAAATGATGAAGCAAAAATATCCCGACGTTTTAGTGTTTGTCGATTCCGTCAGCGGAATGATCGGCCTGCCCCTGCATTTCGACGATCTCGGCTGGGACGTCGCCTTCGCCTCAGTGCAGAAGGCATTCGCCATCCCGCCGGGACTGGCCGTCGCAGCCGTCAGCAACCGCGCACTCGAGAAAAGCGAAAGTGTCCCCGACAGGGGATATTACTTCGACTTCCAGAATTTCGCCAAAAACGCCGCCAAAAGCCAGACCCCCACAACCCCGAACGTCCCACACATAATGGCGCTGAACTACCAGTGCAAAAAGCTGGTGGCCGAGGGAATGGAAAACGTCTGGAACCGACACAAACAAATGGCCGAATTCGTCCGGGCGTGGGCAAAAGAAAATTTCGAAATCTTCTGCGCCGAAAATTACGCCTCAAACACATTGACGACGATCAAAAACACCCGCGGCATAAATGTCGCCGAGACAATAAACGCAATCCAACAAAAGCACAACACCGTCTTCGGAAACGGCTACGGAAAACTAAAAGAAAAAACCTTCAGAATAGCACACATGGGTGACATAACCATCGAAGACCTCAAAGAACTACTAAACTGGATAGACCATGAACTCGCTTAACCCGGCCACAAACCGTCATCTCGCCTGCCCCATAGGGGACCGAAGGCCCGACAACGTCGGGCAGAAGCGGAGAGATCTGGCCCCCGAAAAAAATCAACCACACGCATCTGATAGTCCAGTCGTAGGATGGGCAACTCGTTGCCCATGCTGTTAAACTGAAGGAGAGTGTCTGCATGATTTCAAAAAAAGACCGCAGTATTATTCGCGAACTGGCTGCGAAGTGGATGGAATTCGCCTCTATGCCGGTAATGAATGAGCGCAAACGCCTGTGGAAAGCCGTACACGACCTCAAAGCCCAGCGTCCCGTGATTCTCGTCGAGACAGGCTGGATCGAAGGATTCGTTGAAGCCTCCGAGATCCTTTGCGCCGACCCCTTCCTTCGAGGCGTCGAGAAGAATATGCGAATCACGTTACGCCAGGCCGAAGAACTGGGTGATGACATTGTCATAGAGCCTTACTACATGATCGGGTGGAGGATGAAGTTCTCCGATTACGGCGTGCCTGTCCAGATTCACTCGGCTGCAAAGAAGAATGAGTCAATGGCCTACAGTTTCAGTTTCCCCATCGCCGCCCCCGAAGATATCAACAAGCTCAGGAAGCGCACCATAACTGTTGACAGGCAGCAGACCATGCTCCTGAAAAAGACCCTGGAAGATGTAACCGGTGACATCCTACCCGTCAAGCTCGGAAATTATGACCCCTTTATATCCGAATTCGAAGTCGGCGAATTTGAAGATTTAGGATTCAACGGCAATTTCTTCTTCGGCCTTACCTGGCAACTTTACCGCTTCATCGGCAACAAAGGCCTCCTCTACTGGGTTTACGACGCCCCCGACGCGATACACAAACTGATGTCATATATGCTCGAAGACAGAATCGCGCTTTTTGAGTATTTTGAGAACCAGGGCCTTCTTGCATCAAACACCGACAGCCAAATGGCCGGCCCGCGCGCCTACGGATATGTCTCTGATCTCCCCGAACCGAACGGCCCCGGTGACGTCAGCCTCAAGAACTTATGGGGCTGGGCCGAATCCCAGGAAACAACCAATATCTCGCCCCAGATGTACAAGGAGTTTGTCCTTCCTTACTTAGCCGAGTTGAGTAAAAAGTTCGGCCTTATCTACTACGGCTGCTGTGAGCCGTTGCATGACAGGTTGGATCTGATTATCGACGCAATACCCAACCTCCGCTCGGTTTCAATTTCAGGATGGTCCGACTTGAAAAAGACCGCCGAGATGCTGGGAAAAAAATATGTCTATTCCCGCAAACCGACACCTGCTCATATTAGTGGACCATACCCCGATTGGGACCTTTTGGAAAAAGATATGAAGGATACCTATGCAGCCGCCAAAGACTGCAATATGGAAATTCTTTTCAGAGACGTCTACACCATCAACGCAGACAGATCGCGACTCAAAAAATGGGTCGATATGACAAAAGCCATCTTTCAGATGTAACATGACGCTGTCCCGACTCCCGCTCATTTTTTGTAAGTCGTAGGATGGGCAACGAGTTGCCCATGCTGTTAAACCGGTAGCCAAGAAGTCCCAACTCACGCTCATTTTTTTGTAACACAATCCTTTCTTGTGCGTCTATAATAATGAATGCCTATAAAAGTGAAGGCTTAGGTTAGTTCTAAAGGTACTATGTGCAGGTAAGAGGTGACCAAATGGACGAGTATGTAGAAGTTTTTACTGCGAGCGATATTACTTTTGCCTATTTGATGAAAGCAAACCTTGAAAAGGCAGGAATCCCGGTCCAAATCGCCAACGAGAATCTGCAAGGGGCTTATTGTCTTGATGGCATGGTTCCATCTGTGCTCGTTCCGGCAACCCATGCCGAGCAAGCCAGGCAGATTATTAAAGAGATTCAACAGCAGTCGTAGGATGGGCAACTCGCTGAAAGTCCCGCGGGGGTTGCCCATGCTGTTAAACTCAACCAAGCTGCGCCATGCACCGAATAGTACATGCCGCAACCACAAACCGTCATCTCGCCTGCCCCATAGGGGACCGACTTGTCCTCCGTCTTGTCCGCCGTAGTTCCTGAGGGACGAAGGCGGAAGACCCAAAGGGCGAAGGATGGAAGCCACGCACCGAATGGTGCATGGCGAAGCGGAGGGATCTATCAAAAACCGCTTTTGCCATAGTAAGTTATTAAAGTCCCAACTCACGCTCTTTTTTTTGTAATGGAATTATTTGTTGTGGGTGTATAATGGGGAGAAGTGATTAGTAAGGAGTTTATATTATGTGAGAATCCCAAAGACATCACAATAATCAGCATCACATAGGAAGATAACAATGAAGAACATTAGGGATACATTTAAAGAGCAACCTATTGTTACTGCTGCCATTGGAATACCTATACTCTGGCTTTTGTTTTTCTGCGTCCCCACCATTTATGTTAGTAGTGTGCATAGAATTGCATTTGCATCCGGTGGGCTGGCTTTTTGTGGATTTATTTCTTTCACGGGTGCAGGAATAGGCCTTCATGACCCTTACAAAGGGAATAAGAATATCAGGAAAGCTGTCCTCATCGTTCTGCTCTGCTTATGCTGCTTGACAGTATTGGGTACATTGGCGATTTTCTTGTGTACGCTGAGACCGAGCAGTTTTGGTAGTTTTGGCTATCTGGCCTTAAGGGTAGTATTTGGGTCGATAATTGCAACCATCCTGGGAGCAGCCGGTTTTGCCGCTTATGGTTGGGTATTATGGGCCAGATTGCGTGACAAACAACATTAGTCCGTCATACTTATCCCAACACGCTCATTTTTTTTTGTAATAAAATCCTTTATTGAGCATCTATAATAGGGAGCAGGCGATATTAGAAATAAGGCTCAGTGGCGTAGGTGAGCATTATCAACTTATAATTGGCAAGAGAAGAGAAACAGGAGGTATTATGAAAGATCACCTCAACAGCAGGAGCGTTTTTGGGGCGGTGTTAGTTGCAGCGGTTTTGCTTTGTTTGGTTGTGGTGTATAGCAATAGCCGGTTGCCATTTCGTGAAGGTATTCTTGCTGGAAAGATCGTATTTTCCGATGGATCAGTCTCGAATCAAATAGGAACAGGATGCAAGGTGCAGCTATACAATGAGTTTATAATCGTGAGCATATTTCCACCCGGTACTACAAATACCACTGTATCTGTTTATAACTGGGATCAGATAAAGAGTTTTGAGTTAAAGGAGTTGCCATGATGCTTATAAAGGCTTCTGCAAAATGAGTGAGATTTTAGCAACGGAAGTCGAGTAAGTGATGGTTATTCGTAGTAGAGATGAATTTGGCAACAAAGAAAGTGG
>Ga0075123_10000146_pt1 | contig 34990 bp, 24 predicted proteins | sample AntAceMetag02UKX_FD_69808 | JGI IMG/M metagenome (GOLD analysis project Ga0075123, IMG submission 69808) | Saline lake microbial communities from Ace Lake, Antarctica - Antarctic Ace Lake Metagenome 02UKX | ecosystem: Environmental > Aquatic > Non-marine Saline and Alkaline > Saline | place... | reverse complement strand
TCCATCATTTCAGCCAGCCAGGCTTCCATCGCAGTTCCATTTGGAAGCGAAATGAAATCTCCGTTAAAACTATCGATTTTCATGTTCTGATTAGTATAAGTAACGCCTTGCGGTTCCCACTCACGCCCCAATATGTAACCAATGGTAAATTCTGATACATCACTGATATAAACTCCACTTGCCTTTCCAGGTGATTCTTTCAGTGCTGCATTCCCATTTATTACATCTATAACATTTTTGATTTCATGTTTAAAATCGTAAATAAACTCAGGATTATGATAATTATGGCCTAGGGGAACAGTAGCCCACACCCCTTGAATGATGTAGAGTGGTTTGTCGCTGTAGATAAGGTTATACTGCGCTAGTGCTTCATAAAAAACAGGTGGCAGAATTGTATAGGTTCTTATCACGTTACTATTCATCCTGGCAATTTGAACAAACCAATCCATATAGAGATCAAAATCTGTAGGGAATTCAGATGGGAATTTGCCTGGTAAGGCAGCTCCGATATTTACACCTTTCAGAAAGATCGATTGCCACTCTTTTTGCTTTGAACGTGTGTTCGCTGAACGATAAACTTGAAAATAATCTCCTTCAACCCGAAAGATATTCTGAGATGAATTTGCATAATATGCAATATTATTTTCGTCATAATCTGGGAACAGCGGCAAATCTACCTTGGTGCTGTCAATTACTATCACTTTTTCAGATCGGATGTTGTCTTCTACTTTGATCATCATAAATATTGTGATAACAAGTAAAATAAACAGCAAAGAAATAAACGATTTTTTTCTTTTCATAAATATAACCTAAAAATGACCCCTTAATATTATATTGGCAGAATCGCTTTGATAATAGGGAGCCTGGAAATTTGCATAACTGATCGCAAGCGAAATACAATCCCAGTTATAACCAAATTCTATAGAATTATTTGTCTCAATATTTTCGAACTCATACATTTGCACGGAAGACGAAATGTAGGAATAAAAATCTGATAAATCGAAAAAGTATGAAGCATTGATCCCATACAGTTTTTTATCCTGAGGAGTGTAGTATAAACCTGATTCATATTCGAAATCCTGGAATCTATAAATGATCCCAATATTGAGATTTTTATAAATTTCATGATTAAGTTCTGCGGTGTAAATCAAAAACATATTTTCTCGCATGATTGAACCATTTTCGACATAATTATTATCGATCTTACCGCTTTGATAACTGAAGGAAAATCTGGTTTTCTCATAAGATAATGAAAACTTCTCGATCAGTAGCTGACGACTAACTCCATACCAAGTCTCAAAATATTCAGATTTTATAGTAAGATTATTGGATATCAAAAATTTTCCAAGTCTAAAATTATCCTGTAAACTGAGATCAACCAGACTTAGTAGTTTTTCAGATCGTGAATATCCCAGATTGGTTCGAATAATGTGATCCTGATTGATATTCAAACGATTATTCCAGACGTAATTATCATACAATGCATTGCTTTTGTATCCATCACTGTTCTTGTGAGTATATTTGTTGTGATATGCCAGATTGGTTTCCCAACTATTTGATAATCTTTTAACTATACGATAGATGTGTTGATAATGGTTATTTTCCAGATTATCCTCTTTCTCTTTCACATAACTATGTTTAGTGTAAAAATTTAATTTAACGATTGCAGAAATATTCTTTTTTTGTGCTTGATATGGAAGATGAACCGAATCCAATTCTATCGCTTTCTCATAAAAATTCAAAGCCAGATATGGTTTATCATTCCAATATGCCAGTTTTCCCTTTTCAGCCCAAGCTTCTGCAAAAGTTGGCTCGATATCTATTATCCTATCAAGAACCTGGTTGGATAAGGATAATTGATCAGAATATTGATAAACCAAAGCCAATTGATACAGCTTATCGATTTTATACTTAGTTGAAATATCGGATGAAAAATTATCGATGATTTTATTCAGATATAAAATCTGGACTAAGAGATTATCTTGCAAGCTGGCAATTTTGGCTAAACCTGTATAAGCTTCCAAATCTGTAGAATCATTCTTGATTATCTGCTTAAAGATATCTTCCGCTTGGGTAAAATTCTCAATTGAAATATACAATCTTCCCAAAGCTAAACGTGCATCATAATCGCTTGGATCAAGCTCTAGAATTGTCTGATAACATTCTATTGCTTTCTCAGTTTCATTCTGGATATTATATTGATAACCCAGCGAGCGAGCAGTTTCGATCTTTTCAATCATTGGATTCTCTGATGAAAATCCAAGAATAAAGATGGATAATAAAGCGATAATACAAATATTTTTATTCATTAATTTGCTACTTTCACGGTGATCAATTGAGTTGTACTTTGGTTATTGTTTGTATCATAAATTTTGGCATAGATTGTGTGATTATCGTTTGTAAGGATTGTAGAATCTATAGAAAATGTGTAGGGAGAACTATCACTATTTTCATAAAATGTTGCGTCTAAAAAAAGTTCTACATTGGAAACTTCGACATTATCAATTGCAGAAATCATTACATCAAATGTTCCACTAACATCACTCCAATCTGCAGGATAGGCGATAAATCCGTAAGGAGATTCTGTATCGGGAGTATTAATCGAGAAGTTTACCAATTCGCTGGCATGAGTTGTTCCTAAAGCATCAGTTGCTATCGCATAAAAATTATGAGTACCGATATCAGTAACTTGAATAGTAGTTTGATACGGTTCATCTATCATTGTTTGTACCAAATTACCATCTACAAATAGATCCAAAGAATTAATATCTTGCTCACTTTCCACCAGTAAAATTACTTGTAGTTCGTTGTTGTCGAACTCTTCCCAATAGATCGGACGAACGACCTGTATATTGATCATAGATTCTTCAACTTCAGTTTTATTTGTGATATCACATCCAAAAGAACTTACTAAAAGTAATATTAATAATACTACACGAAATTTCATTTTTCCTCCGTTTGATTAAATCCGGTTCTAGCGAATTTATACCATTCATTTTTTTTATTTATAAAATCTTTTAATCCAGTTAATTGAGCATAGATGCGAAATGGGACGTAAGTAAAATCTCCCAAGACGCTCATTAAGATAAGCCTTAGCCAGTCACCTGTAGTTTTGTAGCGCAAAGCATCCCGACTGGAGAGTTGCTTATTGATTGCCCACTGTTCGATGATCACACTGCCCAATGAGGTTATCAGTGTAGAAACAATTGTTGTAAAAAGCAGTGCCAGTAAAATCCACTGTTGATTGATACTCCCCAAGATAATCGCGGTGATAATAAAGAAGAGTGTAAAAAGTTTAACAATAGGAGCCAAGAGTTCAAAAAGAAGGAAATAAGGAAGTGCAAATGTTCCTATTCTTTTGAACTCAGGCTCGAAAATCATATCTTTGTGGATAGTAAGTGTTTCAGCCAATCCACGGTGCCAACGGTTGCGCTGACGCAAGAGGAAATTGGGATTGTCAGGAACTTCTGTCCAACAAAGTGGATGTGGTAAAAATCTGGCTTTAGCGGTTTGTTTTTTTGCGATGAAATATCGCCACAAACGTACGACGATTTCCATATCTTCGCATACAGTTTGTTTGCCCAATCCACAACTGCTTTCGATATATTCAGAATCATTGTGAGCTGTCAGAAATCCACCAACAGCGAGTAGATCATCACGTTTAAAAAGTGAGAAAGCACCGGACATAACAACGATCGCGTTCATTTTGCTCAGACTATAACGTGAGATCAGAAAAGATTTCATATATTCCACAATCTGCCATTGTACCCAAATATTGGATGGAAGTTTGGAACTATAAACTAAGTTGTTCTTCAAAGCCACTCCATTGGCAACTGCCAATTGACCTCCGGAAACAAAAAGATCCGGATCATCGATAAACGGTTGAACTGTTTGTTTGAGAGCTGTTTTATCTAAAATAGAATCTGCATCAATTGTGCAGATAAATTTGTTTGATGCAAGGTTAATTCCTACATTAATACTATCAGCTTTTCCACCATTTGATTTATCGATTACTTTCAGACTGGAATCTTTCGATTTGTAACACTTATTTACACTTTTTGTTGTTAAAGTGTTACAATTTGAAAATTTAAACTCTCTCAAATCGAAATTATTTAATAGCTTCTGCATGGTTTTATCCGTAGAACCATCATTTACAACGATTACTTCATAATTTGGATAGTCTAATGATAGAAGCATTTTTATGCTGTCTAAAATCGTAACTTCTTCATTATATGCAGGTACGATGATAGATACAGAATGCTTTTTAAATTCTTCTGTTGTGGAAATGGATATCTTCTCTTTTCTGATATTAATCAGAAAGACGGCAAAAAATAACCAATCAATCACAAAATATGACAAATAATATATAATTAATAAATTTTCAATAATCCTAAAAAACATAAATGGCCCACTCGATTTTATTAAGAATCAAGCAATAAGTGTACCAAGTTGATACTAATGAACAACATAAAATATGTAATACTAAAGAAAAGTTGCCAGTTTGTCACTTCAGGCATCATATAAGCATATACTTATTCCTAATATGCAATTTTTTATTTTTCACATTATTGCCAGTCTATGTTACTTAAACAAAAACTGGAGTTTACATGTATGTACCAGTTCAGGTGATGTGATAAAATGAGAAAAAAAAAGCCTTCCGAAGAAGGCTTTTAAGATGGCTCCTGAAGAGGGATTTGAACCCCCGACCTAGTGGTTAACAGCCACCCGCTCTACCGCTGAGCTATTCAGGATCAAACTCAATAATGTATGACTTTTTAAATCCGACCTTTTTTGTGTCAATATTATTTTGCTGAATACTTCACAATAGTGGCTTCAATGCCGAATTGACGATGGATCATTAAAATTACTATTCAAGCAAAACACACTTGACAAAATCCTCAATATTAATTTTTTGCAGATTCAAACAACATAATAGCTGTAAGGAGTTTTAAAATGATTCGTTTGCAAAATTTAACGAAAGATTACGGTTCTCTTCGTGCAGTTGATCAGATTAGTTTTGAGATCAACGAAGGAGAGATTCTTGGATTTCTCGGTCCAAATGGAGCCGGAAAAACAACAACTTTAAAGATGATAACTTGTTACCTGTCACCTACATCCGGTGATATTGAAGTTGAGGATATGAATATTCATGAAGAGCAGATTGAGATCAAGAAGCTCATTGGATATTTACCGGAACATAACCCGCTTTATATTGATATGACAGTTTATGAATATTTAAGATTCATCGCAGACATCAGAGATATCACAAATTTCAAAGCACGCATGAAAGAAGTTATCGAGCAATGCGGACTTAATGGTGTTGTAAATAAACCCATAAACACCCTTTCTAAAGGTTATAAACAGCGTGTAGGATTTGCCCAAGCAATTCTGCATGATCCCAAAATATTGATCCTTGATGAACCAACCAGCGGCTTAGACCCAAATCAAATTGTTGAGATCCGTGAATTGATCAAAAAACTGGGTAAGGAAAAAACTCTTATCATATCAAGTCATATTTTGCAGGAAGTTCAGGCTGTTTGCAGCCGTATCATTATCATAAATAAAGGCAAAATTGTGGCAGATGGTTCAACTGAGGAACTGCAATCTGCTTTCAATAATAAAACAAAACTTATACTTGAACTTGATATACCGGAAAATGAAATAGTAGAAATATCTAATGGCATAACCGATATTACCATCCTTTCCATTTCCCCACTTAATAAAACAACATTTAAGATTGAGATTGAATTTGATTCTGATAATGATAAGAGAAAAGAGATATTCAATCTTATTAAATCAAAAGAATGGACACTTTTGGAAATGTGTCGTGAAAATGTCAGTCTGGAAGCTGTGTTCCGCAATCTTACTATTGAAGGAGGAAAAAGATGAATTTAGCAATTACAATAACAAAAAAGGAAATTAAAAGCTATTTTAGTTCACCTTCTGCTTATATAGTTTTAGTAATTTTTCTTCTACTTAGCGGTTGGTTCTTTGCTAGTCCATTGTTTATAAATAACCAGGCAAACTTACGTACCTTATTCGGGATAATTCCTCTCCTGTATTTGTTCTTTGTCCCTGCTATAACTATGGGACTTATCTCTCGTGAAAAGAATAATGGTACAATGGAGCTCCTTGCAACTCTTCCAATTAAAAATAGCCAAATAATAATGGGAAAATTCTGGGCTTCAGTCATCCTCATCGGAGTTGGTTTATTATTAACCTTAATACATTTTATTACAATCATGGTGCTTGGAACCAATGTCGATTTCGGAGCAATATTTTGTGGTTATATAGGTCTATTATTTCTGGGTGCAGTTTATAGTTCTATTGGGATTTTTGCATCCAGCATAACCAGCAATCAAATAGTTTCACTAATAATAAGTTTCTTCATAATTTTCTTCTTCTTTGTAATAAAATTCTTTCTCTTCTTCGTTCCTGATTTCATGGTAGGAATTTTTCAATTTATAAGTATTGATTACCATTTTTCAAATATTGCCCGGGGAGTAATCGATACCAGGAATATTATATATTTTGTCAGTTTGATCTTGCTATTTCTTAAACTTGCACAAATATCTCTAGAAAACCGGAATTGGAAATAGGAGGATTATTATGAAAAAGAAAATAACAATTGATCTAATAATTTTTATCGCAATTCTCATTTTTGTTAACCTCATCTCAATATCTATCTTTAAACGTTTTGACCTTTCACGGGGAAAAATATATTCGCTTTCAAGTTCCAGTAGAACTACAGTAAAGAATTTGGAAGACAGGCTGATTATAAAAGCATATTTCTCTAAGAATATGCCGGGTGAATATGCTGATTCCCGCCGTTTCGTTCAGGATATTCTTTCTGAATATCAAGCATATTCTAAAAGTAACCTTAAATTTGAATTTCTTGATCCAGCAGATGAGCAAGATTTAAAAAAAGAAGCTCAACAATATGGGATAATGCCTGTTTCTATGAGAGTTATTCAGAATGATAAACTGGAAATTAGAGAGGTTTATATGGGTCTTGTGTTCCATTATCAAGACAAGACTGAAACTCTGCCAATGATAAAAAACACTCAAGGCTTAGAATATGATATAACCAGCAAAATCAAGAAGATCACTGCAAATGGGCTTAAGAAGATCGCCTTTTTCGACACAGGAAATAATAAGTTTGAAACAATCAGTCAATTCCTTTCCGAAAGTTATGAAATCTCTAAAATCGATCTCACCAAACCTGTAGAGAACAATGTTGATGCACTCATCATTTCTGGAATTGAAGACTCTCTTGAGATATCTCAACTTGTTAATATTGATCAATATCTGATGCAAGATGGCAATATCATTCTTTTCCAAGATAAGATTGCTACCGATATTCAAAAATTATCTGCAACAACAGTAAATTCCAATCTTTTCCGACTTCTCAGCGCTTATGGTATTACAATTAAACCAAACCTAGTGATCGATGCTCAATGTGGTCAAGTCACAGTTCAACAGCAACGTGGAATGTTCCGTATGCAAACTCCAGTTAACTATCCATTTTTTCCAATAATCAATAATATTAATAAAGAAAATATTGTAGTTAAGAATCTTGATTACATACAACTTATTTTTGCATCGGAGATCGATACTACAAACATTGATGGGGATATTTATTTTGAACCTCTACTCTATACTTCAGCAAATAGTGGAGAAATTACAATGCCGCAACTTGATATTTCGTATCAACCATTCATGAATATTGATTTAAAAAAAATGCTGACAGATAAACCAAAAGTTGTTGCGGGAATTTATAGTGGGAAATTTGTAAGCAATTTCATCAATCATACAAAAGAAGAGAATGCTTTGGGAAGTACTGAGAGCGGCAAAATCTTGCTTGTTTCAGATTCTGACTTTATCAAAGAAGGTGCTGGAGCTGGAGTACAAGGAAATAGAGATTTTGTATTGAATGCCGTTGATTACATGGTTTCCGATGGAACCCTCATTGAGATAAGATCTAGAGAGACACAATTCACTCCATTAAAAGAAGTTAAATCAGGAACTAGAAAATTTGTAAGATGGGTCAATATCCTTTTCCCATCTCTTTTACTGATTTTACTTGGAATTTTACATTACAGGAAAGAACTGAAACGAAGAAAACATATAGGAGAGCTTTATGAGTAAAAAACAGATAATCTACATTACGATCCTAATTGTCTTAATAATTGTATTCTTCATTACAAAGATAAATAATAATGTAGAAAAACGTATTAATTTTTTCCAGGCTGATTCTGCGAAGATCAGAACGATTGAAATATCTAATATTAAAGATACGTTAAAATTTTCCAAGAAAAATGATGAATGGATACTGGTCTATCCGATCGAGAATCCAGTTAATAAATATCAGATAGAGAAAATATTTACAAAAGTATTACAAGTAAAAACTTCCAATTTGCCGATTTCTGAAAATGAAAGTTCATTTGATACCTATAAAGTTAACAATAGTCAGGGTACTCGAATAAAATTCCTCGATGAAAATAATAATATACTTGATGAAGCAATTATCGGTAAAAGTTCTTCTCCCAAAACAACTCCGGTCAGAAGACCAGATGAGAATAACATATATCAATTAGAAGAAAATATTAACTCTATGATAACTCCCAACACAGATTTTTGGAGAGAAAAAATTATTCTGGGAATTGAGAAGAATAACATTTCTAAGATTTCAATTATTTGTGATATAAATGCTTACGAGCTGGCACCTTCTGATTCTCTCTGGCATTATACAGATGGTAAAAGTAGTCTAGGGGTAGACCTTAATAATAAAACACTTCGAAATATCATTTCTACCCTTTCAAAGCTTACTGTTAATGGCTTCGTTGATAACAAATTTGAAGATTATAAAGAAAAACTTTCTTTTCCAAATCTGGAGATTGGAATTGAATTGTTCGATGGTTCGTCACATTATATTAGAATTGCAATGGATAAAGATTCTAAATATGTTCTGCAATTTGATAATGAAGAAAGTTATATGTACTTAGTCTATAATAATTGGGTAGAAAAATTCACAAAAGAAGCAATGGATTTTAAATAGATTGTTTAAAATTTAATGATTTATTATTCTAGTTCATTTGAATATATAATAAAATCCAGCCTAAGAATTTCTTAGGCTGGATTTTAAATATTATTTAAGCATCAAACATTTCTTCACTGATCTTGTTTTATCATTTACATCGAATTTATAGAAATATACTCCCGATGCAACTGATTTGTTATTATCATTTTTTCCTGTCCATAGAACTTCATGAATACCTTTTTCTAACTCATCATTTACCAAGGTCTTTACCTTTTGACCCTTAATGTTATAAATTGTGAGTTTAACTTTACTGTCTTCAGGTATTGAGAATTTGATTGTAGTCTCTGGATTGAATGGATTTGGATAGTTGTTATGTAAAACCGGAACTAAAGGAATATTTTGTTCTATTTCTTCTGTATTTTCTTCCAATCCTAATAATTTAGATAATACTTCCCAGTGTTCATCATGCCATATTCGTAATTGCTTGCAATCCTCTGGTTCATGTTGTGGAAATGAAGTAGATACATTGGCTCTACCGTTTTCCATAGAAGCAAGAAAATAGATGTTCTCCAATTCCATCACAGCGAATAATGAATCAACTGTAGAAGTTGGTTCTTCTATACGTACGATAACGATATCAGCAGCTTCTTGATAATTTCTCATTTCAATATTAGCCTTCTTTTGATAGTTTATCACAAAGTCTGATAATTCATCTCTTTCCTCAGTTGGAACAAACTCAGGGATATTTAGAGTGAAAGTATCATAGAATTGTATCAGATTATTTAAGTTTTCATCCAACTGTAATGAAAGATTGAATGTCCTATCGATACAATTCATCCAGAAACCTTTCTCCTCTTCCAGTTGTTCAGATAGAATTGTTGTGTATAATTCCAGTGCTTCTGTATAATATCCTTCTGATTCTAGTATTCCCGCCTCTTCATAACGATTATCTGCTTCCCATCCTGGTGGAACATTTTGTAAATCGTCCATACTATAATAATCAGCAGTTATAAATTTAGAAGGTTCATAATTATAAATAGGTTCATAATTCATATCAATGTATACAGGATATTGAACGAATTCATCTAATGGTCTATCTGACCAATAATTGTAATTGCAATTTAATTGATATGGTGGTGGCTCATAGGTAAATTCGAAATAAAAATCATAAGAATACCACTCTGGTCTTTCCCAGAAATCATTATGACCTTTTAGTATATTGATTGATCCGGAATCAATAAATTTCACATTATAGATTTTTTCAAAAGTATTATTCGCACTCCAGGCCATATCAACCAAAGATTTATTGAAAACCTCAATTCCATTGCCATAATCATAAAAAGAACAATTAGTTACCCTTGGCGTAGCATTAACACATCTAATTCCAATTAAAGTTCCACTGAAACTACAACTGTCAACGCTAGCTTTTCCTGGATCTGGGAAATCTATAGGGATTCCCGAGACATAATCTAATTCTATTCCGCAATCTGCAATTTCACTTACAAAACCACAAAAAGCGATAGGGACTTTAAAAGAGTTTAGTTGGATCCCTGTACCGCTGGAAATAAAATTACATCTCCGAATAAGTTTCATGCTGCCCATACCATTAAGATAAATTCCTGTATCACAATTCTCAAATGTACAGTTTAATATCTCATCATCCGTTTTTACAGAACCTTCAAGATGTATTCCTTCTTTCAAATTATCAAACAAAGTGTTTTCAACTAATAGTTTCATTTCTTCATTATTAAAAAATGAAGTAATAGAAATACCTCTACCATTTCCTTCACCCATTCCTTGAATTAGAGAATTATCTTGTGAAGTTCCGCCGGTTATATGAATATCACTTTCTAAGTTATTAGAAGGTACAAATAAACCGACTGACATTTCATTATCTGGTACAATAATAGTACTAGAGATAAACTCCAGTGATGAAGCATTTCGAAGAATAATGCTACGATTACAGTCTCTAATTGTACTTTCGATTATATGCATTTCACCACCTTCACAATGAATACCTGTTTCAGCATTTTCGATGATCGATTCATTTTGTACCCAAATTTTTCCACCTTCAAAACATTTAATACCTTGCCATGAACCAGTTTTTGAAGAAAGTACTGTATTTAACAAATTCTGTGGATTAAGATATAAATTGCCTTCAACAATTATCATAGAGTTAGTACCAAAAAGCACATTTCCCCAAACAATAACGATGCCACCATCTTCGATTGTTAGAGTAGCATGTGGTCCAAATTCTACAGCATCATTAATGATCAGTGAACCACCATCTTGAACAACCACGTCATAAGGAATGTACATATTTTCGATTGTACAAGAATTTGCTGCATTAATTACTTCTGCGATAGGTAGTTGGCATAATTTAAGTAACATACCATCACCTGGTGAGATTTCTATTGGGTCAGATTGGAATGTATTATCGTCAATCTCATAATAAGTACCTGTATATTGATCAAGCAAAACCATATTTTCATCAATATTATTAGTGAAATGGAATGTAATTTCCTGGGGATCTGCATCATAGAAAGCAATATCTGTATTTTTAGGGATTCCTACAGCATATCCACCTTGATTCATATAGACTGCATCACTGTAATCTGTCTTTCAGTTAACAAACATAAAATAAGGGTAACCATCATTATCCACAAATTCACCACACTCCATAAAACCTTAATAGAAACCATCACCGGAAACATTTATAGATACGAGGTTTTCATAATAAGGTTCAAATTCAAAATCAAGGTAATTTCCATTTGTATTGATTGTCCCTGCATCTATCCATTCCAATGATTTCACAATTGGACCAATATAACTTATTTCATGATTTGCTTCCTGTATTGCATAATACTGTGGTGATCTGCCATTGTTACCAGGAAAATTTTCCTCATCAATTAAAGCCAGCCTATGATATACATCACGCGAAGAATCTTCTAACTCAAAATCCATGTCACCATCACAAGGTTCATCAAATTCTTCGTTTCTTGAAGTATAATTATAGCGAGATATGGCTTTGTAATCAATAATCCCATCTGCACCATAACATAAAGGTAAAAATTGCAGGCATTTCTGCATGTTATAGGGAGGTCGCATTGTACCCCAATGCCGATCTGCATTATCAAAATGACCAGCATCTACATAATATACACCTTGTGTTTGAGGAACACATAGAAAATCTAAGCTTTCAGCTTCACATAAATTCTTTATATTTTTATACCAAACCAACATAGTTTGAATACGATCTTGAATATGGTCTTGAGAAGAATTAGGTGAACAATTCCAATGTGTGTCACTCGATATGGGATACATATCATACATTATTTGTTGTGGTTCCGACATGTCTTCAAATAACTCATGATGAAAATATGTATCTGTAGAAAAATCGTCATTAAACCAACACCCTTTTTTATTTACAGCCGTAATTAAACTATCACAATTACTTGAACCAAGAATGTCCTCAACTAACCCGTATGAATCGAATTGCGGTTGTGCGGGTTCATCTTTACTATACAAGAACTTCAGATTAGACGCATCTGACTTCAACGAATTAACACGAGTAACAAGCATATCATCATAAACACCATCCTCTAATTTCCTGTAGATATCATCATAGATCCTGAAATAATCCAGATACAGGTTTCCATTCCCATACCAATCCACTTTGAAATTAATGTTTTTAAGTTCCGGTTGGGTCGTACTATAATTATGCATTAAATTCTCTTCTATATCATTTACAAGTACATAAAAGGTAAAGGTTTTGTAAGCTGTGGGTGATTGTACAGCATTGTAATCCCCGACAGTAAGCTGTGTATCATAATATAAATCTGGTTCACAACTAATTAGATCAAGACTATTTTGTTCATAATGATCTCCTACTTTGGTGGATACATAAAAATCCAGGTCGCAGAGCAGGGTATTATCGGGAAAAGAAGATACATCTGCTTTTAATACGTATTCAATATATAATGTGTCCATAATGAATTGCCCACTTTGTTTGGGTAGAATGATTTCCCTTTCCACATGTTTATCCACCCACTCATCGTCTTCAAGTTTCTTCCACTTCCAGAAAAGAGTGTCGCATACTATTCCTGCATTATCAATGCCTTCCTGGCAGCGCCATACTCAATCGTTTGAGGCATTATCTTCTTGATCAAAAAAGCTATCTCCTTTCAAATCCTCTCTATGAATCCGATAGTAATATTTTTCAGCTATATCTTCACTGGTAAATACTTGTCCTTCATTCCAATATTCAGCTTCATAGTAATAGCTATTTGCCCGGGTGAGATTATAAACACCGACTACTCCATTTTCAGGTTGCCAGATATGGTCATGCAAAATGATATCAAGATTGTTATCGTTCGTGTTGGTGTGTAGATCAGATATGCTTTCATTGCCTATATTGGCATTAAGGCAATTATAATTGGCTTCCGAAAGATATTGAAAATATATTTCATCAGATCCACCCCCTAAATAGGTATATGAAACCAGGATAAAATCATCGGAATATAATCCGAATAGACCACTTACTATTAGTACTGTTAGAATTATACTAACAATTACTTTTTTATCAAACATCATTTCCTCCTTTTTTTTAACCCATCTACCCTTCACAAGGGGAGCATTACTTTTAACAATGTAACTTTCTCCTTTTTCCTTATTATCTCCCTTCGTAAGGGAGAATTAAAGAGGGTTTCACTTCAGTAATGTTACTTTTTTTACAGATAGGATTTTCCCTGTCCCGACATTAACGAGTTTACAGAGATAAACACCGGATGCCTGTTTCTCTGCATTCCATTCAATCTTGTCATCCTGAGTCCCGAGACTCTGCTCGGGAAAGGATAAAGGAATTGTTTCAATCTTCTGCCCTTTGATGTTAAAAATCTCAATTTGAAGGTTTTCATAACCCTCTGCTTTGATTTCGAAAGTAACTATGGGATTAAATGGATTTGGGTAGGCGTTGAAAGTGATTTCACCCGGAGTAGGGATTTCATGATCCTCGATTCCAACCAAATCTTCTAAATCTCCATTTCCGGCAAAAACATAGACATAACCGGGATTTGGGCCTGTATTAGTCTCAGCAGGACCTGCTATGGCCAGGTCTTCATATTCATCACCATCGAACCTGCCAATAGCAACAGCTCTGCCAAATTGATTATGCACACCCGGTGGTTCTTCGAACTCTATATCTACTGTATTGTTTGGAGATTCATTGCCAAGATAGAGAAAAGTGGCTCCATTTAATCCCCAATTTGGTGAACCCAGAACCATATCGCTAAAACCATCATTATTCAAATCACCATAATCAAAACCAAAATCCTGACCTCCTCCTCCAGAACCATATAACAATGTTACATTATAAGTCTGTGTTATATTATCATCACCTAACCAAATGTTTACATCCCACGAGAAATGCCCTCCGAAATCTGCAAAACCATCATTATTCAAATCTCCTGCCGGTAAACCAAGTGTCATATTTGTGGATTCTGCTTCCCAAAGGCAAACAAAGTTTGTTGTATCGATTACCGTGCTACCATAATACAGATTATTGGTATAATATTCATCACAATAACCAACGCAAAAGTCATCAAAGCCGTCGTTGTTTACATCTCCAACACCGCTAAAGCCGTAGTTAATATGGCCTTTAATAAAAAATAGCTGTGGCTCGTTAATTTCAGGACCACCCCACAGAATATAAAACTCAATAAAATCATCTTGAGAATTAATTCCCTGTCGCCAGGTTATTCCAATGTCATCATATCCATCATTGTTAATATCACCAAGTGCTCGGATAGATTTTGCATTATAATCATATTCGTACCTGCTCATCACAAAATCCGGTATTGTATCCTGTTCGGTATTACCTAATAATATGTTAATGTATAAACTGTCGGCATCGATACAGGAATATCCAAGGTCTTCCATGCCGTCTCCGTTTATATCGCCTATATTTGTGAGATAAATTCCTAACATTGAAGTCATTACATCTGCAGTAAGAGTGAAGTCTGCTTGATCATCAAAATTTTCTCCTCCTAAATAAAAATATAATCTTCCACTAATGTTTTGATTCCAATCTACCCAGTAAGGAGAAGACACTACCAGATCATCGTAGCCATCACCGTTAAAATCAAGTGCTGCCAAAGTGTTTCCGAACCAAGAGCGCGGGTGCTCACCTTCTAAATAAGCGAGTTGGTTCATAGTGTTTTGGGCGTTTAACAAGACTAAAGATAAAAGACTAAAGATTGGAATTATCATTTTTATATTTTTCATGATCTCCTCCTTATTTCAACAAAGTTATTTTCTTTATACTTAATATGTTCTTGTTACTTACTAATTTACAAAGATAAATACCTGATGCTTGTTTCTCTGCATTCCATTCAATCCTGTCATCCTGAGTCCCGAGACTCTGATTGGGAAAGGATAAAGGAATTGTTTCAATCTTCTGCCCTTTGACGTTAAAGATCTCAATTTGAAGGTTTTCAAAACCTTCAGCCTTAATATCGAAAGAAACGGTTGGATTAAAAGGATTCGGATAAGCATTGAATGCTATTTCCTTTACTGATGGAATTTCATTTTCTTCTACATCCACTAAATCTTCTAAATCTCCATTTCCGGCAAAAACATAGACATAACCGGGATTTGGGCCTGTATTAGTCTCAGCAGGACCTGCTATGGCCAGGTCTTCATATTCGTCACCATCGAACCTGCCAATAGCAACTGCTCTTCCAAATTGATGCAGAACTCCGGGAGGTTGCCCAAACTCAATATCTACTGTATTATTGGGATTTTCATTGCCAAGGTATAAGTAAGCATTACCATTCACTCCAAAATTTGGCGAACCCAACACCATATCGCTATATCCATCGTTATTAAAATCTCCGTAGTCATAACCAAAACCCTGAGATCCTCCAGAACCGTATTCCAGTGTCAGATCAAAATTCTGGTTTATAGTCTCCCCACCTAACCAAATATCCACATCCCAGGAAAAATGACCTGCTAAATCCGCATAGCCGTCATTATTTATATCTCCAGCTGGTAATCCAAGAGACATATTTAAATCATCATCATCCCATAATAGAACAGAGTTCAATGTATCGACAATTTCTCCACCAAAACATAGTCTATTTCTTCCAGAATAAATTGTATAACCATAACCAAGACAAAAATCATCATATCCGTCATCATTGACATCTCCTACGCCACTGAAACCTTCTATTGTATGTCCACATTCGGTAAAGAGTTGAGGATCATTAATTTCATTACTACCCCATAAAATGTAATACTCTATTAATCCATTCTGTATATCAAATTGTCTCCAAGTTATTCCAACATCACCAAAACCATTATTATTAATATCTCCTAAGGATCGTATTGATAATGACCTATAATCCATATCATATCTACTCATTACAAAATCAGGAATAGTGTCCTGTTCAGTATTTCCCAATAGTATATTTATGTATAAACTGTCAGCATCAATAATGGAATATCCCAGGTCTTCCTTGCCGTCTCCATTAATATCACCAATATTGGTAAGGTAAGAGCCTAAAGCATTTCCAAGGACACCCGATAGAGTAAAATCAACCTGGTCATCAAAAACCTCACCCCCCATAAAAAAATACAGTCTTCCTTGCCAATGGATTTGAGGTGAAGAAACTACCAAGTCATCATAGCCGTCTCCATTGAAATCAAGTGCTGCCATTGTACCCCCAAACCAGGATCGCTCCATTTCACCTTCCAGGTATGCAATTTGAGTCATGGTATTTTGGGCAAAAAGTAGGTTAAAAGTAAATAAGATAAAGATTAATAATAAATAAATAGTAATCTTAGACTTTAGGTTTCGATTTATTATCATTCTAAGCATATTCTCTCCGTTAAATTTTGTCTTTCTGAATCATAATTGGATAATTTATTTTTATTGAAGATTTATTTATGAACAAATATAAACCTTAAGAAAATGTCAACTTTTTCTAAATAATAGCTTTAGGCATTTGACTGGAAACGATAAACTAAATAAAAATTAATGATTATAAATATCCCTGATTGTTTTTGTTGGTATGACTAATACTAAAGAACGAGATTTATTTATTTAATCTGAATAACTTTAAGGAAGTTTTATTAATCAATTAATATATAAATTAAACTTGTACAATTTTAAATAATATTTGACATTATAATCTTTCTTACGTAAATTCGATTTTTACTTTTCTAAAAATTTTTGGAAAAGAGATATTGTTATTTTGGAGTGTAAATGGAAATTTTAAATTTCGGTTCCAGCATAAAAAATGGTAATTATATCTTGCATTCCGAATTTAAAAACGTCCACAATTATACAAATAACGTCGAATTAATTTCTCTGGTTTCTACTAAAATTGGTGCAGGTCCCAATAATATAGTTTTAAATAATTTTCCTTTGCAAGCTGAGCAAATCCTTACTATCTCTAATCCAACAATTTCAATTGGTAATACTGCACTTTATATCATTCCAGTCGAGTTACTATCAAAAGAATATATTTATATCAATAATATCTCAGTATTGTTATCTAGAATTAAATTAATTTTAAATGAACTTTCAGATTATATTTCTCCTAAGAGTCTGGGATTTTTACTATTTCCAGATAATGAAAATTTCTTTAATTCCATTTTCGAAAAAGCACTTCTCGCTCATGTAAAAAAAACAGTTCAAAAAATTTCCTTGGAAAATATTCCTACAATTGCCAAAAACATGAAAGGTGTTGGAATCGGTTTAACACCCAGTGGAGACGACTTTAATTGTGGTATCCTGTATGCACTGAATTATCTTAATGAAATTTTGAGCAAAGACTTTACTGAGATAATTGAAGCATGTTATTTGAACTCTACCGGTAATAACCTGATTTCAAACACATTCCTCAGATATGCTTTTTTAAATAAATACTATGAAAATTTTCATGAGTTGTTAAAAGCTCTGAAAGATAATGATAAATTAAAAATTTCAATTTATATAAAAAAAATTATTAATACCGGACACACATCTGGATCTGATATGCTGTCAGGTTTTATTCTAACAATAAAAGGAGTTCTAAATGATAAAAAGTATTGTTAAAAAAGGTGAATATTTTGATTCCGTAAGTCTGATGATCGTGGGAAAAAATATCACCAGTATGAAAAATGTAATTGAGGCAACTGTTGTGATGGCAACTCAGGAAAACAAATCAATTCTCAAAACTTCTAATCTCTACTTGGACGAATTTGAGAAATATGATGATACTGATCTTTTGATCGTAATCAAATCTGATCACGAAGATAGATTTGATGAAATATTTAAAAACGTGGATAACCTGTTGAGTGAGATCAGAAATAAAAAAGATGATCAAGGTACATTCAATCCAAGAAGTTTGGATGGTGCAATTCAGGTTCAACCTGATTCAAATTTTGCTCTAATTTCGTTGGCCGGAAGATATGCCGGAGCCGAAGCAATGAAAGCTTTAAAGAAAGGTCTGAATGTAATGCTTTTTTCTGATAATGTTCCACTGGAAGTAGAGATCGAACTAAAAAAATATGCACTTGAAAATGACCTGCTGATGATGGGACCAGATTGCGGAACAGCAATTATCAATGGTGTTCCATTAGCATTTTCTAATGTCGTTAATAATGGAAATATTGGCATTATCGCTGCATCAGGAACAGGTTTGCAGGAAGTTAGTTCTATCATTTCAGAAGAAGGTTTTGGTATTTCTCAAGCTATTGGAACTGGCGGACGCGATATAAAAGAAGAAGTTGGTGGGATGATGTTTATTTCATCTTTAGAATCTTTAAAAAATGATGAAAACACAAAGGTAATAGTTCTTGTCTCCAAACCTCCTCATCCAACTGTGTTAAAAAAAATCAACGATAAATTAAATGAAATTTCTAAACCGGTTGTCAGTATTTTCCTTGGCACCGATAGTAAACTTGTAAAAGAAAGTGGAGCAATTGCTGCAGAAACTTTAGAAGAAGCAGCTCTCTTGGCTTGTGCAATATCAGATAACGTTAAAATTTCTAAAGTAAGAGAATTCTTAGAAGAAAGAAGAAATAACTTTGGGGAAATTGTAACAAAAGAAATCAAGAAAATTTCTTCAGGAAGAAAATATATCCGTGGATTATTCAGCGGTGGAACTCTTTGTGATGAAACTCAAATAATTCTAAAAAAAGATATTGAAAATATTTACAGCAATAGAGCTGGCGACAAAAAATTTGCCTTAGCAGATTCATGGATAAGTAAAGAACATACTTTGGTTGATCTGGGTGAGGATGAATTCACAGTTGGACGACTGCATCCAATGATGGATTTTGATCTGCGAAATAAGCGTATTATTCAGGAAGCAAAAGATACTGAAACTGCCATAATTTTATTTGATCTTGTACTTGGTTATGGTGCACATATTGATCCTGTTAATGAGATACTTCCAGTAATAAAAAAAGCACAAAAAATCGCTCCCGGTATTTCATTTATCTGTTCTGTAACTGGAACCGAACAAGATCCACAAAACAGAAGTAAGACAATAACAACTTTAGAAGAAGCCGGAGTTATAGTAATGCCATCAAATGCATCTGCGGCAGAAATAGTTAATCTAATAATAAAAGAAATAAATAAATAGCGGAGGAAATATGAGTTTTAAAAAGTTATTTGGTAAGAAAATTGAAGTAGTAAATGTTGGGTTAGATTCATTTAAAGATGACCTGGAAAAACAAGGAGAAAAAGTTATAAATGTTGAATGGAATCCTCCAGCCAATATTGATAGCAGTGTTATGCAAATATTACAAAAAAACAAAACCAAAATTGAAATAGCAAATAAAAAAGTACTGGAAATTATTCTTAATGGAAGACCCTATTTGGTAGGACTTGATATTGCTAGAAACGTAATACCGGGTATGAAGGAAAATCTTCTTCTTCATTCCGGACCTCCAATAACATGGGATAGAATGAGCGGTCCGATGAAAGGAGCTATGATCGGTGCAATAATTTATGAAGGAAAAGCCAAAGATTTTGATGAAGCAGAAAAACTTGGAGCTTCTGGTCAATTTGATTTTGCTCCATGTCACGAACACGAAACAGTTGGTCCTATGGCTGGAGTTGTTTCTGCCTCAATGCCGGTTTTTGTTCTTAAAAATGAAGCGTATGGAAATTATGCTTATTGTACTTTGAATGAGGGTTTGGGAAAAGTACTTCGTTATGGGGCTTATGATAATGAAACCATCGAAAGGCTAAAATGGATAGAAAATGAACTTTATCCAACTTTGAAAAATGCTGTGGAATTTATCGGAAAAATTGACCTGAAAAATATAATTGCCCAAGCACTGCACATGGGAGATGAAGTTCATAATCGTAATCGAGCTGGTACATCTCTTTTGTACAGAACAATTGCACCTGCAATTGTTCAAACTTGTGATAATAAAGATGTAACTGCTAAAGTTCTAAATTTTATTAATGGGAATGATCATTTCTTCCTAAATCTTTCTATGCCAGTTGGAAAAGTAACTTTGGATGCAGCCAGAAATATTGAAAACAGTAGTATCGTAGTTGCAATGACTCGGAATGGAACTGATTTTGGTTTGCAGCTTGCAGGCACTAAAGATTCTTGGTTCGTTGGAGAAGCATTAGTACCCGATGCTCTCTACTTCCCCGGTTTTACAAAAGATGATGCTAATCCTGACATTGGAGACAGTTCAATAACTGAAACAGTAGGATTGGGTGGATTTGCCATTGCAGCTTCTCCTGCCATAGTTCAGTTCGTGGGTGGGACTGCTAACGATGCAGTTAATTACACTCTGGCAATGTATGAAATAGCTTTTGGTGAAAATAATATGTATCAGATCCCTTATTTGAATTTCCGTGGAACACCAACTGGAATAGATGTAACAAAAGTAGTGGAAAAAGGATTAACACCATTTATTGATACTGGTGTTGCTCACAAAAATCCGGGAATTGGACAAGTTGGTGCTGGTGTATTAAGTGCACCAATGGAGCCATTTATTAAAGCAGCAATAGGTTTATCCGAACAGTTGAGTAACTAGGAAATTCTGCATGAATACATGTAATTGTCTTCCTGACATATTATTCTCTCTGTTCTTTGGAAGAATCTTGTTTAGATTTAATTCTATTGAAAAGCTAGATTCTTCATAAGAATTTTCATAGAAGATTTCTCAGAATGACAGTTTTTCTATTATAGAAAATCCAAAAAAAAATAAAAGGAGTTAATGATGAAACCACAAGAATTTTTAGAGTTTATGGACAATGTTAAAGTGTATGATCTTACACAAAGATTGAGTATTCACACACCACCATGGCCAAGTTATATGCCATTGCAAATTCAATATTTTAAGAGATTAGCCGGAGCTCATATGGGCCAAGGTGCAAATGGTCAGATTATAAAAACCAGTAATCACGTTGGAACACATATCGATGGTCAAATTCATTTCTTTGCAAGTGGTAAAACTATCGGTGAAGTGCCTATTAACGATTGGATTGGGCAAGGTGTTGTTGTTGATATTTCTGATGAAGTTTCAGATTTTTCACTTTATTCTCCTGAAATGTTGATGAAAAAAGCAGATATTCATGAAGGTGATATTTTAATTATCAATACAGGATACCATAGATATAGTTGGGATCAACCTGAGTCTGATGAAGTTAGATATTTCGTAAGACATCCCGGACCAAGTCCTGATTTTCACCAATGGGCACTTGATATGAAAATAAAATGGATTGGAGTTGATTGCGGAAGCGCAGATCATCCAATGAATACAATTATTCGTGATTGGCACCCTAAAGCCTTCATTAAAGCTGAAGAGAAATTGATTGCAGATTATGGCAAAACATGGGAAGAAATGTTCCCAATTGATGAATATTATCAGGTCATGCATCTAAATCTATTCCCAAAAGGGTTACTTCATGCCGAAAATTTGGGCGGAGAGCTTAACAAAGTAAATAACAAACGCGTTTGGATAGGATTATTCCCACTACGTGGTATTGAACTAGAATCTTCTATGTGCCGTATAATTGCCATGGAAGCATAATAAATTATTGGCCTCTGCAGAATTTCTGTGGAGGTCTTTTCCGTATCGTAAAACTACAATAAATATAATTAAGGAGTTATAATGGCTATAATAAACGACTTTGAATATCACAAGCCTGAAAATATAAATGATACTCTCATCCTGCTTTCAGAATATCAAAGTAAAGCAAAGATCCTGGCTGGAGGAACTGACCTGATAGTTTATTTGAAAGAAGAACTGGCAAAACCGGAAGTTGTGATTGATGTGAAAGGAATTGCTGAGATGAATAAAATTGAAATCTCCGATCATAATATTTTTCTTGGTGCTGGAGTCACTTTTACTGATATTCTTGAGTCAGATCAGCTTAAAGATAAATTACCAATCTTATGGAGAGCAAGTGAAACTGTAGCTTCAGTAGGTATTAGAAATCGAGCAACCGTAGTGGGAAATATCTGTTCCGCAGTTCCCAGTTTGGATTCTGCTCCCGCCTTACTCGTATATGATGCTGAAGTTATAATTGAAAGTAAAAATGGGAAAAAGACTATTTCCATTCACGATTGGTTTGTTGGACCAAAGAAGACAATTCTAAAACCTGATGAACTTGTGTTGGGAATTAATATTCCAATTCTTAAACACACGGGTGTCTATGAAAAATTAGGACGTTATCGAGGTGAGGATCTGGCTCAAGCTGGAATTGGGATATTTGTAAATGAAGCAAAGAACTACCGTTTTGCTTATTGCGCTGTCGGTCCTGTTCCTAAGCGAATGAAAAAGCTGGAAGAATTTCTGCAGGGTAAAGAGATCACAGAAAAATTACTGGAAGAAGCTGCTGAACTTATTCCTGATGAAATTTCCCCAATTACCGATATCCGCTCTTCTGCCGAATATAGAACTCATATGATGAAGATAATGTTCAAGCGTGGACTGCAGAAATCCATCGAACTTATGAAAGGTGGTAAAAAATGAAAAAAATAACAATAAAATTAAATGATGAATTACGATCTGTTTATGTGGAACCTGAAGAAATTTTACTTGATGTTCTTCGTGATAAGTTAGGTGTAAAAAGCCCTAAATGCGGGTGTGACAGAGGAGACTGTGGTGCTTGTGCTGTGCTTTTAAATAGCAGAAGTGTACGCAGCTGTCTGGTGCTGGCTATTGAAACTGATGGACAGGAAATTGTTACTGTGGAAGGGATTTCCAAAGATGGATTAAGCAAAGTTCAGAATACAATGCTTGAGAAAAATGCTTTCCAATGCGGATTTTGCGCTCCTGGTATGATCATTTCAACAACCGAACTACTGAATAAAAATCCTCATCCGACAATGGAAGAGATCAAAGAGGCACTTTCAGGAAATTTATGCCGCTGTACCGGTTACCTGCCAATCCTGGAATCAGTGAAAGAAGCATCTGAGGAGGTTGACCATGAGTGATCTGAAATATGTTGGAAAACCATCAGTTCGAATTGACGGAAAGGAAAAAATAGCAGGCTCAACCCGCTATACCGATGATCTGGAATATGGCCCGAATCTACATTTTGCTGCTATTGTAGAAAGTACAGAAGCACATGCGAAAATAATAAGTATAGATACATCCGAAGCAGAAAAATTTCCAGGCGTTACCAGTGTTTTCACAAGTAAAGATTTCCCTTTCAAATTTGGGTTATACATGAAAGACCGCTATATTTTTGCGAATGATACTGTACACTATATCGGACAGCAAGTTGCAGCAGTTGTAGCCAGAGACATAAAAACAGCTAAACAGGCAGCAAAACTTGTAAAGATAAAATACGAACCGTTACCAGCTATTTTTGATCAAATGGAATCCCTGAAAAAAGATGCTCCTCTAATTCATCCGGATCTGGGTGAATATCCACATGTTCCCTGGTTTTTCCCACAACCGAAAACCAATATTGCCCACTGGCGTAAAACCAGACGCGGTGATGTAAAAAAAGGATTTGAAGAAGCAGATTATATTCTGGAAGATACTTACAAAGTTCCCCGCTATGCACACTGCCCGTTGGAAACTCATGTAGCGGTTGGATTATGTGATCTTTCCGGTAGACTAACGATCTGGGCTGCATCTCAATCCCCACATACTCAAAGGAATCTGTTTGCAGAATGTCTCGCACCACTTGGATTTTCTCATAAAGATGTGCGGGTAATTGCTCCTCCTATCGGTGGTGGATTTGGCGGCAAAGCAGGTGTATCTATGGAAATAATGGCAGCAGCAATTGCTACAAAAGTTAGAGGAAATCCAGTTAAAATTATCTGGTCTCGTGAACAGGAATTTTATAATACATCTCAGCGGCTTGGAGTAATTGCCAAATTGAAATTAGGTGTTAAAAATGACGGAACTTTCACAGCAATTGACCACCGCCTTTATTGGGATACAGGAGCTTCAGCTGAATATGGTGCAAATGTAGTTAATGCAATCGGTCTTTCTGCTATCGGTCCATACCGCTTTCATAATATTTCAATTGATTCTGTTTGCCTTTACACTAACCTTCCACCTTGCGGTGCTTACCGCGGATTTGGGTATTCCGAATTTATGTTTGGTTTGGAATCACATATAAACAGAATTGCAGATCATTTGAACATAGATGCAGTAGAGATAAGAAAAATCAATGCAATAAAAGAAAATGATACTTTGGCATACGGAGTTCCCATGAATCCTAATGGACTTCTGGAATGTATTGATAAAGTTGCAAAAGAAATTAAATGGGGACAAGAAGAGAAATCTGATAATCCCAACACAGAGATCGGGAAAGGTTTCTCCCTCATCTGGAAAGCCCCCGCCATGCCACCAAATGCTTCTTCAGCTGCATTCTTAAAATTCAGTGAAGACGGTAGTATAAATATTCTGGTTTCAGGAATGGATATGGGACAGGGTTATCTTACTGTTATGGCACAGATCGCAGCAGAGATCCTAGCAGTTCCTATCACAAAAATTCGTACGGAAAATCCTGATACGGACAGAAATCCATATGAGTGGCAAACTGTTGCTTCTCATGTAACATGGTCATGCGGAAATGCTGTTAAAAAAGCAGCTATAGATGCTAGAAACCAAATATTTGATGTAGTTTCCAGAACGCTTTATCTTCCAAAAGATATGCTGTACCTGGAAGATGAGAAAGTGAAATGCAAAACACAGCCTAAATTTGAATTGCCACTTAAAGATTTTGTGATCAACGGCATTCAAGCGGAAGACAGCACCTTTAAAGGTGGTCCAATCATGGGTCATGGCATTTTCATGCCGGAATATACATCTGCTAATAGCGATCCTGAAACTAGTCAGGGTGGACACCCTAATGTTCATTATACCGTTGGTGCTGCAGCCATCACATTGGAAGTAGATAAAGATACCGGCGAAATGCATGTACTAAAAGCTGTAGAAGCAATTGATGTGGGCAAGGCTATCAATCCTTCTCTGGTTAATGGACAGATCACCGGTGGTCTCCTGCAGGGACTTGCCACAGTTTTGTATGAAGACATGCGATTTGATGATAAAGGCAAAATGCTAAATCCAAATTTCACTGATTATAAAATACCAACAGCAAAAGATGTCCCGGATGAAATTATACCGATCATTGTGGAAGTGCCTCAACCAGACGGTCCTTTCGGAGCTCGCGGTGTTGGAGAGCATACAATGATCCCGGCTGCACCAATGATAGCAAATGCCCTGTATGATGCCTTGAGCGTAAGAATAAAGTCTATGCCGATAACAAAAGAGAAAGTTGCGCTTGCAAATCTGAAGAAAAAGGAGAAATAGATGGCAAAACCACTTGAAGGGATAAAGATCCTGGACCTTTCACGAGCATTAGCTGGTCCGTATTGTACTTTGATATTAAATGATCTGGGAGCTGAAGTCGTTAAGGTGGAAATTCCTAAGTTTGGTGATGATGCCAGGCATTACGGTCCTTTTAAAAATGAGCAGAGCTTATATTTTCTTAGCCTGAATCGAGCTAAAAAAAGTATAACTTTGAATCTTAAAACTGAGGAAGGGAAGGTAATTCTAAAAAACTTAGTTAAAGATTTTGATGTTATAATAGAAAATTATCGTCCCGGGACAATGGAAAAATTAGGTCTGGGTTATGAAGTGCTACGGAAGATAAAACCGGATCTTATCTATGCTGCATCATCCGGTTTCGGGCATACAGGAGCTGAATCAAAAAAACCTGCATATGATCTTATTGCTCAAGCTAGAGGTGGTATAATGAGCATAACCGGCTGGCCGGAAACTCCTCCTACTAGAGTTGGCATGTCTACTGGCGATATAACAGCTGGTATGTTCACAGCAATTGGGATTTGCACTGCCCTTTTTCATAAAGAGAAAACCGGTAAAGGACAAAAGATCGATGTGGCAATGCTGGATTGCCAGGTCGCCATATTGGAAAATGCTCTTGCTCGTTATCAAGTTGATGGCATATCTCCCACACCGATCGGTAATCGTCATCCTACTGTCAGTCCTTTCCAGGCATTTATGGCTAAAGATGATTATTTCATCCTCCCAATTGGGAATGATAATCTCTGGAAGAAATTTTGTAGTGCAGTAGGTAAAGAGGAGTGGGGCAATGACACTAGATTTATAACTAATGCTGACAGAAATGACAATCAAGCAATTTTAATTCCTCTACTCGAAAAGCTATTCTTAACTAAAAATGCTTCCGAATGGGTTGAACTCATCGAAGGATACGGCGTGCCCAGCTGTCTTATAAGCAATATTGAAAAAGTTATGAATGACAAGCAGGTACACGCCCGAAATATGATCGTAGACGTGGATGATGATAAAGCCAGTACAATAAAAGTAGCCGGGAATCCTATCAAGATGACATCAATCCCAGAGGAGAAAAACCGTGGTCCCGCACCAAAACTGGGCGAGCATTCTTTTGAGATTCTAGGAAAGTATTTGGGTTTTGATGAAAATAAGTTGAGGCAATTGAAAGAAGATAGTGTGATATAGATGAAATTCATTTCTGAGTGTTCTTTGTCTAAAACTATTTCTCAATTGCATAATAGAGAATTAACTCCGGAAAAATTGATCAATAACCTTTGTGATAAACTGGATAAATGGGATTCTAAAATAAAAGCATTTCTTCCTGAACCAACCCGACGAGAACGTTTACATCAAGATTTAGAGCTATTATATCAGAAATTCCCAAATGCTAATGAGAGACCGGTTTTATTTGGTATCCCGATCGGGGTAAAAGATATTTTCCATACTAATGGTTTCGCTACAAGAGCAGGATCGGATCTTCCCCCAGAAGTCTTAAAGGGAAATGAATCTGAAGTCATTTCTAAGCTAAAAGAAGCCGCTGCATTGATCATGGGAAAAACTGTTACCACCGAATTTGCATATTTTCATCCTGGAGCCACTTGCAATCCACATAATTTTAATCATACACCAGGAGGATCGAGTAGTGGTTCGGCAGCAGCAGTTGCAGCAGGTTTCTGTCCCTTAGCACTTGGGACACAGACAATCGGTTCAATTTCCAGACCTGCATCTTTTTGTGGAATTATTGGCTTCAAACCAAGTTTTGGTAGAATTCCTACTGCAGGAGTTATCCCATTCTCACAATCTGCTGATCATATTGGTTTTTTCACTCAAGATGTGGAAGGAAGCGAAATTGTTTCTTCACTACTATGCGATAACTGGAATAATGATCTTCCTGAAATCGAAGGAAAACCAATTTTAGGAATTCCCAAAGGAAAGTACTTACAACAAGCTTCATCAGAAATTCTCTCAGGTTTTTATAAAATTATTGATAATTTAAAACAACTTGGTTTTATGGTAAAATCAATTAAAATGTTAGATAACATCAATGATGTCAATGATAAACATAAATTAATGAATGCTGCTGAATTCGCTGAAGTGCATGATATTTGGTTTAGTAATTATAGAAACAAATATCATCAAGCTTCAATTGATCTAATTGAAATAGGCGGAAGAATTCAATCTAATGTTTTGCATAAAGCAAAAGAAGGCAGAATCCAGCTTCGAAGTGAGCTGAAACAATTGCAGAAGAAAAACAACATTGATCTTTGGGTATCTCCTGCTGCTGTTACAACTGCTCCTCTAGGGTTAGAATCCACGGGAGATCCAGCTATGAACTTACCGTGGACTTATGCAGGTGTTCCTACACTATCCCTCCCCTTAGGGCTGTATGATAAACTTCCATTTGGAATCCAATTTATCGGAAACTATTATGAAGATGAAATTCTTTACAAACTAATAAAAGACATAGTATGATTGAAAATTTAATATCGAAAATAAAATCTTACAAAGAAATTAAGAGAAGAAAATTTCCATGAAATATTTTTTTTCTTGCCAGTGAATTATATTCATTTTCTTTTTGTGATTGATGATGTGTTAATTAATTAAATATGGTACTAGTGAATAAATATTCATTAGATTGATGTGTTAAAAAAATGATAAGGAGTTTTTATGAAAGATCTTAACAGCAAAAATTTTGTTCTTGGGTTTCAGCACATGTTCGTAATGTTTGGTGCTACTGTTTTAGTACCATTGATTACTGGACTTGATGTTGGTGTAACTCTTTTCGCAGCAGGTATTGGAACACTCTTATTTCACGTTCTTACAAAATTTCAGGTACCTGTATTTTTAGGCTCTTCTTTTGCTTTTATTCCAGGGATTATTGCAGTAGCAACGGCTGATGGCGGTTCATTACCAGAAGCATTAGGTGGAATTGTTATCGCTGGTCTGTTGTATGTGGTTGTAGCTATTATTTTTAAATTTATTGATGTTCGCATATTGCATAAAATTCTGCCACCGTTTGTTACCGGTCCAATAATCGTTCTTATTGGTTTGATATTGGCTCCGATTGCTATCGCCAATGCAAACGGTTCCTATGCGGCTGATATTGTGGAAAAAATTGGTGTTAATGGTTGCTGGCTTGTTGCGTTATTTACTTTTGCTGTTGCAGTTTTTGTTAAAGTCTTCTTTGAAAAAGTAGGAGCAAAATTATTATCAATGCTCCCTGTTCTTATTGCTCTTATTGCAGGATATATATTTGCAATTATACTTGGAATTGTAGATTTCTCAGCTGTACACAACGCTGCCTGGTTTGGTTTACCAAAATTTTCTTTACCAGTATTTTCCACACGCTCAATATCAATAATCGTGCCAATAGCAATTGTTACTATTGTTGAACACTTTGGTGATGTTCTCGCTATAGGTAATGTGGTTGGAAAAGACTTTATAAAAGAACCAGGTATTCATAGAACTTTATTAGGTGATGGACTTGCCACATCTTTGTCCGCTATGATCGGTGGACCTGCTAATACAACTTATAGCGAGAATACTGGTGCTGTTGCTCTTACAGGAGTTTTCAATCCAATCATCATGAGAATCGCTGCTGTATTTGCTATAGTACTTTCTTTTGTGCCTAAATTCACAGTAATAATTGAAACTATTCCTGGTCCGGTTATTGGTGGAATCTCTATTCTTCTGTTCGGTATGATCTCATCTATCGGTATTAAGAATATGGTTGATAATAAAGTAGATTTCACAAATGCAAAGATACTGATGATAAGTGCTGCAATGCTTGTTCTGGGATTAGGTGGAGCTAAATTCGCTTTTGGTAATTTCCAATTAGAAGGTTTAGGCCTTGCTGCTATTGTTGGTGTTCTTCTTAATCTGATTTTAAATTTCAACGAGATTAAAAAGAAAGAAGTAGAATAGATTAACTATATACTTTATAAGCCATTTCCATAAATGGAAATGGCTTTTTTTATTATAGAAGTAATCCATTAGATCAAAACGTTGTTTAAAATTACCTTTTGTTTGTTGTATAACTATTTGATAATGTAGAGAGGTAAGATGACCTATAAAAAATCGGACAGAATGTTATTTATAATTTTTCCAAAGGTGGTAATTCATACACTTAGGAATGATCTATTAAAGTAGAACATCTCATAAAAGTGGTTACAGCGTCGTAAAAACAACAAATTATAGCGGATTAAATAATTTTATTCAAGTCTTACACTAAATAAAAAAGGGTAGATATTAATCTACCCTGATATTTAAAGAGTATAAAACAATTCCAATAAATATAACTAATTATTTAACACTATTGAAAATTAATCAATTATTTATTTACTTATTAATCAGTGTTTTCAAGTACTTTCATTTCAACTCTACGATTTAGAGCTCTTCCTTCTTCAGTTGCATTATCAGCTATTGGTTTCTTTTCTCCATAACCTTCTGTGATAAAGGATTCTGTATCAATGCCCTTATTAACCAAATACTCAACTACAGCATCAGCTCTCCGCTGTGACAATCCCTGATTATATTGATTTGAACCGATACTATCAGTGTGACCACTTATCTCAACTTTTAAACCTGGATTTGATATAAAAGTTTCATACAACAAATCTAATGTTTTAAAAGATTCTTTTAATAAAACTGTTTTGTTAAAATCAAAATAAATATTGTCTATAATGATTTCTTTCTCAATGATCAACTCAGAAAGTAGTATGTTATGCTCTATTTCATCTTGAGTTTCTACTGGAATAGCACCCGATGTAGTCATGTATTTTCCCATTGAAATTTTATATTCATACAATCTATCTTTAACTGCAAGTATTTCAAAAGAACCATCTTCTTTGGAGACAATATTACTTCTCATCTTTTCGTTCTCTAATTCAAAAGTAAAACTAATTGTTGCTTGAACAGGATTTCTTTCAGGAGAATCATCTGTAACAAGACCATAAATCTTACATCTCTCCATTAGTTCCGGTTCTTCTAATTTCTTTTCAAGGTTGAAGAAATAGATATCCTCAAAGCCTTTTCCACCTATACGATCAGATGAAAGATATCCTTTTTGAGAATATTCATCTTTAAAGAAATAGCGATCGTTACGTACTGAATTGATATGTATCCCAAGATTTTCTGATAAAGACCATTCATCTAATTTATCACCAATATTACTTTTGAAAATATCCAACTTTCCTAATCCAGGATGACCATCTGAGGCAAAATATAAAGTTTTACCATCAAAAAAAGGTGTTTGTTCATTTCTATCTGTGTTTATGTTAGATCCCAAATTAAGTGGTTCTGACCACACACCATTATTCATAGTTGATACATAAATATCCAAACCACCTAAACCTCCAACACGATCACTTACAAAAAATAATAACCCATCATCTTCATACAAGAAAGGTTGTATTTCAATTCCTTCAGTATTGATCACTTCAATTAATTCAGGAACAGACCAGGCATCATTCTCTTTCACACGTAAAAAGATTGCGCCATTGTTATTATCATCAAAGTTTCCAAAAACATAAACTGTTTTGTTGTCATCTGAAATAGAACTGAAAGAATCATTAATATCAGATGATAAGTCTTCAGCAATATAACTTTCTTGCCAGTAACTATTAACATTTTCAGAAATCCAGATGTTGTTCATTTTCAAATCTGCAGGACGTGCAGAAGTGAAATATAGCATTCTTCCATTTTCAGCTATCACAGGTGCAAAATCAGAATACTCGCTATTAATGTTTCCACCCAATTTACCCAGCGAATGCAGTGTGTTATTTTTTGAAGACAAATAAATTCCCTTCCTGATAATATTTAGCATATTCTTTATCTCTTGCGATTGAGATCCAAATTCATATTCTGTAAATATCTTTAATTGCTCATAAGCAAGTTCATACTTTTGCTGTGCTAAATAAGTTTTACCTAACCAATAATGATATTGTGGGTTCGTAACATAATCCTCATTGGAAAGATCATTCTGTACTGCAGAAATCAATAAATCTTCTGCTAATTTATAATTACCTCTTTCATAAAATTCAATTGCTTCATTTACTCTTGTTTCATTAATGCTAAAAAGAGTAGAAATTATTATTGTTATAAAAGTAATTATCAATAAATATCTTTTCATATTACCCCTCACTTAGTTGTGTAAACAATTGATTTTATCAAAACCTAAAGATTATTTCAAATCTATGAGAATCTCGCGACTCTAATAAATCATCTTTTTTTGCTCCATAAGCATAATTTGCTTCTATAATTTTATATCGCAAACCAAATCCAGCAGTAACAGCTCCATCATTTACACCAATACGTACTCCACCTTGTGCATTTGAGAGAACATTGTCCCATGATGATTTTTCTTCGGTTTCAATTCCAGCTAATGTTGAACTTACTTCTACATCTTCTCCGATACCGACCCAATATTCTGCACCAGCACAAAAGATAATATCTTCGTCATGCTGCTCCCTTTTAATATCAGAAGTTAAGGTTACTCCATAAACAGGATGTATTGCAGCTCCAGCAGTAAATTGAGTTGGTACAGTATCACCAACATATTTTGAATATATGTCTCTAAACATTGCTCCAAAACTTAAATACTGGTTTAAATCGTAAATAATTCCAATGTCTGAGCCAAAACCAGTTTCAGAATCATCATTGATAGATGAGATAAAAGCTTTTGCGGTAACTCCTATTTTAATTTTAGGAGAATCGTAAGCATAGCTTAATCCAATATTATGTTCATAATTACCGAAGGTTCCCACAAAAAGATTATTTTCATCATATCCTTGAAAATCATCAACATTTGCATTATTCCAGCTCACAGCTGCATATCCATTTGGTAATCTAAACCCTAAGGCAACAAAATTATACGTTGTGCCAAAATCCTGAATATCAGTTATCATAGATCCAAATTCAAATGTTTTCAATCTTGCTAAACCAGCCGGGTTCCAATATGTTGCAGATATGTTATCAATACTTGCAACCCCAGTTCCTCCCATCGCCATTGCTTTCGCCCCAGTACCTATTCTTGAATACGCAACTGCAGAATTATTTTCTGCAAATAATAAACCAGATAGACATAGAGTTAACAATACCAGAGTAAAAATTTTCATTCCTTTATTCATTTTATCCTCCATAAATATTGCAGAGGGGGTTTCCCCCCTCCGCTAATTAGTTATTGTATAGCTACTTTTACTATTTTTATGTAATCTTGATGACCATTATTTACTGTGATTCGAGCGAAGTAAGCACCCCTTGCTAATTTTGTACCATCATTTGTTTTGCAATCCCATGCTATAGCATTATCTGATGTTCCATTAAGGGTTCTTACTAATTTACCTGAGAAATCAAAGATCTGAATACTGATATTCGCAGTATTAAGATTTCTTAATCCAGAATTAGCCCAGACCATTGCAAATGTCCCACTGTTACCAGCTTGTACTGGATTTGGATAGAAGTGTGCACTAGTTAAAACTGCATCTACTAATATTATTTCCTCATTCACAGTAAATGTCCAAATAATTACTTCTTCATTTGATACATTATCTACAGCTGTTAACTTAATTGTATGATTACCAGCGCCAAAATAACCATTATAGGTCATCATATTTGCTGTAATCGCAATTAAAGGATCGTCATTCGAAATTATCACGCCATCAATTATTAGTTCAAGTCCACTTAAATTGATACCTGCAACAGCATCTTCGAAAGTAGCTTTGATCTCTACATTAACCTGTTCATCTCCACCAAGATCAACTTCATAACCAATTTCAGGAGAAATGATCGTAAGTAGTGGAGCTAAGTCATCGATAGTATAAGATTGACTAACTGTTACGTTACTACCGAATTCATCAATTACAGATAATTCATATCTTAAACCAATATCACCATCAAGATTAGTAGGAATAGAGCTATATGTTATACCTGTAATGGTTTCAACAAAAGCTACATCCCCTTCCACAAGTTGCTCAGCTAATTGACCTTCTTCAAGATATGTTCTGTATATATTCAAGCTGATATCCGTAATTTCTACACTTGGAACTTCTACTATTTCAGCATCAAATACTAATGTATGCCCTGGATTGTAGATATTTCCAAATGTATACATTTCACTTGAAATGCCCAGGATATTCACAGATGGTGCAGGCGCATTAATATTAAATGATAATGTTTCAATCGCCTGGTTTCCAACTTTATCCATAACCGTTAACATGATGTCATACAAACCATATTGAAGATCACTAACATTTGTATTAATTGATAGTACATCTTCTCCTGTTGTAATTATAGTGAATTCTCCTGATGGATCGGTAATTTTTAATTCTGCAGACATTATACCTGATCCAGCATTTCTATCCCTTGCAATCACGTTATCTGTGAAGTTTGCTAATACTGATACTACTTCACCAATATTGAACTCTTCCCCATCTTCCGGAGATACAAATGTAATCACAGGTGATAGAGTATCTATACCATAAGACTGGTTAGATTCAGATGTATTACCCCAGATATTCGTAGCGAATACCTGTAATCTAACAGCTGTCTGACCTTCAGGAATAATTCCAGCATTCAATACGATCTCATAAATTCCATCTTCATTAGGAGACACTGTGGTTGGTCCTTGTATCACCATGTTATCTGGCTCGCAGTATATATTTGCAACAACACCATCAAATGCTAATGTCCCTTCTGGGATAGTAGCAACAGTGAAGGAAAGAGTGTTAGCATTTTGAGCATTTAACCACCAACCAGCATTCGGTTCAATGAATTGAGCTGTAGGTGCCGGTGCGATTACAACAAATGTTATAGCTTCTGCTGAAACATTACCAACTTTATCTGTTACTACAAGATTAACATTGTAAGTTCCATATGCAAGATCATTAACATTTGTATTAATTAATAGTACATCTTCACCAGTTGTTACAACTGTTGGTTCTCCTGATGGATCGGTAATTGTTAATACGGCAGACAATATACCTGATCCAACATTTCTATCAGTCTCACTTATGTTATCTGTGAAGGTTACTAATACTGATACTACTTCAACAATATTAAATTCTTCACCATCTTCCGGAGTTACAAATGTAATCTCAGGAGATTGTATATCTACACTGTAAGCCTGACTGTTAGTTGATGTAGCTCCATATA
>Ga0075123_10000145_pt1 | contig 35058 bp, 13 predicted proteins | sample AntAceMetag02UKX_FD_69808 | JGI IMG/M metagenome (GOLD analysis project Ga0075123, IMG submission 69808) | Saline lake microbial communities from Ace Lake, Antarctica - Antarctic Ace Lake Metagenome 02UKX | ecosystem: Environmental > Aquatic > Non-marine Saline and Alkaline > Saline | place... | reverse complement strand
GGCGTGTGTTTCGATGGTGACATAGAGACTACGGACCGCCCGGAGCTTAAGAACTGCCTTGTGACCTCAAATACGGCGGGCAGAGAGGGCGGCGGAATCAGCAGCGTCTGGTATGCAGAGCCGATGATATCTAATTGCACCATAGCCGACAACGCAGTTACAGGCTTATCGGGTTACGGCGGCGGGCTGTATGCTTCGTTCGGAAGTTATACTACTGTCATTAACAGCATTATCTGGGGCAATGCCGGTGTTAACGGTTCGCAGATTGCTATCGAGGATGACCCATTCTGGCCGATCCCATCGACGGTAGATGTTTCCCACAGCGACGTCCAGATCTACCAGCAGTTGTTCAATCCGGTTACGCCGGTTGATCCGGGCCAAAGAGATCCAAATTTGCCGGACTACTTTATCTACAGCAGTCTTGATACGGGCGTGAGTATGTATTCTGTGGGTGTGGCCTCATACGTAGGTGATGACGGCATTGACAGAATCATACACTACAGTTTCGGATATGATTACAACGATTTCTCCTATAGTGACGCAACTGCGCACATTTGGACGGTCACTATACCGGAAGGCGCCAATCCTCATTCGCATCCGAACAATCCGGAGATGCCCGGAGCAATTGCTCCAAGGACATTCGAGCTTGAGAGGACTTTTGAGCTTGGCGAAAACTTCACGGCTTATGGTCACGCATCCGAGTTCCATGTGGATCCGGTTAACAACGAGATTTATATCGGCGCCGATATGGACGGGATACTGAAATACGTCTTCGATCCCGAAGCGGACAATCCGGTGGACGACGGGCCTGAAGGTAATTATGTCTTTGATTCCAAGATTGCTCCGGCACCCGAGCCTACGGCTGCGTCATTCCGGGTCGAAACACTGGCGTATGATCCGGATAATGATATCTGGTACGCAGGCAGCAGAGAACTCTATACCATAGGCGAAGTGCTGAAGTATGACGGCTCGCAGGGGCCCGACGGTGTGTGGGAACAGGCGTTTACATACACGCCGATATCTACTTTTGACCACCACGATGGAATGGACTTTGTCAACGGGTATCTCTTCCTGGCTGATATGTACGGCGACCATGTCATGCAATTCACGCCGGAGGGCACGTTGGTGAACGTCTTCTATCATAATCCGCTGGCTCACGAACTGGAAAGTATGGGATGGGGCGCCTTGGGCCACTTCTGGGTTGGTACGTTTGGCGCTGCCATTACGGAGTTCGGCGGTGGCGCCCTGCAGGCCGGAGTCGGGGGCGAAATTCCCATTGGTCCGCCGATTTACGTCGAAGGAGACTCTCTGCTCAACGGCTGGGAGCCGAATGATCCCAATGACTTCTGGACCTGGGACATCAATAGCTGGGATCCGGGTACGAATAATATAGACAAAGATCCTGAGTTTATTGCAGGCTACTATCTGAGCCAGCCGGTTGAGGGCTTGGATTTATCTATGAGTCCTTGCGTTGACGCCGGCAGCAACCTGGCGGGTAATGTTGGTATGGGCGAATACACAACCCGCATTGACGGCGCTAACGACGCCAATACTGTTGATATGGGTTATCACTATCCGGACGGTCTGAAATGGCACACACTGAATGTGAACGTCGTTGATGCCAACGGCTCGATTGTGGACCACATTTTGGGACACGGCTATGTCGATCCTAACTTCGCCGTGGTTTATGAAGGTTACGGCGAAGGTGTGGTTGACTTGATTGCGTATCCGGATCCGGGCTATGGTGTCAGGGGCTGGACCGGCACTGATAACAACGTTTCCACGGCTTTGACCAATTCCGTCACGGTTACCGAAAACCAGACGGCGACCGTTGAGTTTGCGCCGCTTCCCGTCTACGATTTGAAGGTTACAGTCGTTGGCGGCAACGGCTTGTTCTCGGTCTATCCAAATACCAACCTCGTATCTTACTTCGAAGGTTCTTACATTTCCGGCAGCACCGTGATGCTGACTGCAACGCCTGATCCCAACTACTACGTGAGAGGATGGTATGACGCCAATGGTAGTGTACTGCAATCCGTGTTTGAGATGCACAATGTGGTAATGGATTCCAACCACAGCTATACGCTGCAGTTCGGACAGCCGGATATTATTTCTGTCGGTCAGGGCGAGGGCTACGACCATAGCTCGATTCAGGCGGCTCTTGCCGACCCAGTCACCGGCGTCGAGCCAATCGCCAGAAGCGGCGATACAATTGTGGTTTACGAGGGTACGTATGAAGGCGGCATCAACTTTGGCGGCAGAAAAGACATCAGGTTGGCCAGCGCTAATCCCGGAAATATCGAGATTGTCAGGAATACAATTATCGATTGCCAAGGCAGCAGTCGTGCCTTTACGTTCAAACATAGTGAAGGCCCCGACACCGTTCTGGATGGCTTTACAATAGTCAACGGCAACTCTTCACTTGAAGGTGGCGGCGCGATATATATCGGCGACAACAGCAGTCCGACCATAGCGCATCTGATAATAAATGACTGCAGCGCCAATAACGGCGGCGGCGGTGCTATATATATCGGCGCCAACAGCAATCCGACCATTGGTGATGTTACGATAGACGATTGTAGCGTCAGTGCTGGTGACGGCGGCGCCATATACGTTGGTTCCTACAGTAGTCCAATCTTTAGCGATGTTATAATAAGCCACTGCAGTGTCTCCGGCGGAGATGGCGGTGGTATATTCGCTGATATCGGCAGTACCCCCATATTCACGAACTGCTCAGTTACCGGCTGCTCTGCTACCGGTGGTTTCGCTGCCGGTGGTTACGGCGGTGCGGCTTACTGTGACACCGGCAGTTCGCCGGAATTTACTGATTGTCAGTTCAGCGACAACTCCGCGAACTCCGGCGGCGGCTTCTATTACTCTAACGCGAGCGTGTCGATGCTGACACGATGTACGTTTAGCAATAACACGGCCAATCATTCCGGCGGAGCAATCTGCTATGACTTCGGCTGTGTATCGAATCTGGACGAATGCTTGTTTGAGGATAATACAGCCGTTGAATACGGCGGCGGTATCTTCTACGACGTCGACAGTTCTGTGACAGTGGCCGACTCTAACTTTACAGGCAACTCGGCTGCATTCGGCGGTGCATTGTACTTCGATCCTGACAGTGCCGGAACGGTTGTCGATACCGTATTGGTTAACAACATTGCAGACGGGCCGGGGGGCGCCATATTTGTCGATACCGACTGCAATATAGCGATTGCCGACTGCAATATCTCGTACAACCAGGGTGGCCAGGGTGGGGGTTTGTATTGTTACGATTCTCCGTTGACGACAATCACCGGCTGTGAAATCAAATACAACGAAGCCGTCGGATCACTCTCTGTATGGACCCTGTACTTTGAACCCGACCCGAATGACGCCAACGTTCCGCTCACACCGGACAATCCGCTTGATACCAGCGATCCGAGTTTCGACCCGAACGACCCGAATCTTATTGTCGAGCACCATGAAGGTTTTATCGGTATTGCTCGCGGCGGCGGAATCAGTTCCTGGATCGGGACAAGCCTGATTGCCGATTGTGAAATCAGTTACAACTCCGCCCGAACGTCTGGTGGTGGTGTGTACCTGGCCGGCGACGAGTACCTGGATATCCCCTATGAGGTGGAGCTTACCAACTGCCTGATAAACAATAACAAGGCAACCAGCGGTGGCGGCGGTGTCTCCTGCGATTGGTGGGCGGAAGTGATGATCTCCAATTGTACGATCGCGGATAACGTGCTTTCAGGAAAGCCTTCTTATGGCGGCGGTCTGTATTGCTCGCATGAGAGCAACGCAGAGGTTATTGACTCAATCATCTGGGGCAATTCCGGCAGCACCGGCTCTCAGGTAGCTGTGGGCAGCGGCGACGAGTACACCGCTTGGCCTTCAACGATTAAGATTACTTACAGTGCTATTCAGGTCTTCCAGGAATCTCCGGATCCGAATGAAGAGGACGTGCCCCAGATAGTTGATGCGAGTCTGGTAGGTCCCAATACTCCGGATTACTTCAGATACTGGCAACTGGAAACTGACGACTACAATACATCCGGCAGCTATGGTGTTGACGGATGGGTGGACGATGAGGGCACCGAAAGAGTCGTCTTCTTCGGAGGCGACACGGCATCTATCCTTACTGTCAGTATTCCAGCCGGCGACAATCCGCATTCGCACCCGCTCAATCCTTACGCGCCCGGCGAAATTGCCGAGCGAACGTTCGTGCTCGAAAGAACTTTCGACCTGGAAGAATCGCCGGGTCATGGTAACGAACTTTACGTAGATGCCGAGAATAACGTGATATATTTGGGCGCTGACGTTTATGGTATTCGAAAATATGTATTCGACTCGGATGTAAACAACCCGGTAGCCGGCGGGCCAGCGGGCAATTACGTGTATGACTCGACGATTGCTCCGGCGACTCCCTCGGAGGCAGCCTGGACACAGTCTCTGGCTTATGACCCGGACAATGACGTCTGGTACGCCGGTTCGATTTCCTGGGGCGAGACCGAGAGACAAGTCTGGAGCTATGACGGTTCGCAGGGTGAGAACGGAGTCTGGGTAGTGGCATTCACATATGAAGGTGGAAGTCACCATGATGGTATGGAGTATGTCAACGGATACCTGTACTTAGCCGACTATCAGGGCGATTATATCAAGACCTTCACCACCGACGGTACGCTGGTGGATGTCTACTATCACGAACCGCTTGGTCATGAACTCGAGGGTATGGGATTCGATGCATTGGGTCACTTCTGGGTCGGCTCCCATGGCAATACGGTCAGCGAATTTGGCGGCGGAATACTGCAACTGCGGATTGGCGGCGAAGTTCCACCCAGCCCGCCGATTTATATTGGACAGGATTGTACACTGATTGGGTGGGATCCGAATGATCCGAATGACTTCTGGAGCTGGGACGCCAACGCATGGGATCCCAGTCTGCACAATATCGATGACGATCCGTGCTTCACGCACGGCTACTACCTGAGCCAGATTAAGGCCGGCCAGGATATTAACAGTCCGTGTGTAGATGCCGGCGATCCAAACACAGCTCTGTACCCGAGCAAATACACTACGCGGACCGATGGTTACAGCGACGTCGATGTGATTGATATGGGCTATCACTACGATCATGGTGTCGCTCAGTACGAGTTGACCGTTAATGTGGTCGGCGGCCACGGAACCGTTGATCTGACCAGCGGAACTTACAACGAAGGCGATGTTGTCACCATCAATGCAATGGCCGATCCTAATTACTATGTGAGGGGCTGGTGGGATGACGCCAATGGCACGCTGCTGTCGATCAAGGACACTCTGGAAGTGGTAATGAATTCCGATCGCGACATCACGGTGCAGTTCAGATGGCCGGATACGATCATTGTCGAAGGCGGCGGTGATGCCCTCAAGGAAGCGGTAGAAGACGCTGAAAATGGAGACCTCCTCCTCGTACGCGCCGAAACTTACGATGGAGATATCGACTTGCAGGGCAAGCAGTTAAAGTTGGTCAGCATGCGACCCGACGACCCCAATTATATTGCTGCTACGATTATTGACGGCGGCGGCAGTGATCGAGCCTTTACATTCAATAACGGCGAAGGCACGGGTACATTAATTGACGGCTTCACTCTCGTCAATTGCGGTGTTAACGCCCATGGTGGCGGCGCTATCTTCATAGGTCCTGACGCCAGCCCGGTCCTTGTAAACCTTGTGATCACCGACTGCAATGCGAGCAATTCCAGGGGTGGTGCAATATACATTAGTTCCGGCGCCAGTCCCGTCCTGGGGAATATTACAATAAGCAACTGTAGCGCTGCTATTGGCGGTGGGGCCATATACGTCGGCGCCGGGAACAGTTCTGTAATTGAAGACTGCACGATTACCGATTGCTCAGTTCTCGGCGGCTACGGCGGCGCGATCTACTACGGGTACGATTGCAATGCAGTGCTCAGGCGGTGTGAATTCAGCGACAACTCTGCCGGTTCCGGTGGTGCTCTTGCATTCAGTGCCGGTTGTATATCATCGGTAGAAAGCTGCATATTCATAAACAATACATCCGATTACGGCGGAGCAATCTACTTTGATGCTGACTGCTTCTCAGATGTGAACGAATGCGTGTTTGAAGATAATGCAGCCGAGCAATACGGCGGCGGTATCTTCTACGATGCTGAAAGCGATCTAAACATCACCGACTCCAACTTTACGGGTAACTCGGCTGTTTCCGGTGGAGCATTGTACTTCGATCCCAACAGTGCCGGAACCGTTCTCGATACGATAATGGTCAAGAATATTGCCGAGGAAACCGGCGGTGCTGTTTACATTATCGAATCGGGCGATTTGTCCATCATCGACTGCAATATTTCCCGCAACACAGCTATCTACGGCGGTGCCATCTATAGTGAGTACTCGCCGGCGGCATCGATCATTGGCTGCGAAATCAGGCACAACGATGCTTCGGGTACTGTCATAACTTACGAGTATTCCATCCCCGACCCGAATTGGCAGCCCGACCCGACCGATCCGAATGCTGTGGCTCCGATGATTCCGATATCGCCGGATGACCCGAATTTCGACCTTAACGATCCGAATCTCGTTACCGAGGATCTTATAGATGAATCCGCGATTTCCGCAGGCGGCGGTATATACTCACTCGCAGGACCGCTATTGATCGCCGATTCCGACATCAGTTTCAACGTTGGCGGAACCTCGGGCGGTGCAATTTATCTGGTTGGTTACGGCGACCTCGAATCGCCGGTCGGGCCGCATCTGCGGAACAATCTGATAACCAATAACGAAGCACGCACCGATGGCGCCGGCGTCTCGTGCAACTGGAACACCCATGCGACGATTACCAACTGCACGATAGCCGACAACAGGCTTACGGGACTGCTCTCTTTCGGCGGCGGCTTATACTGCTCATACAGCAGCACCGCCGATGTTAAAGATACGATTATCTGGGGCAACTTCGGCCTGAACGGTTCACAGGTGGCTGTGGGCAGCGGAGACGCCTTCTGGCCGTGGCCGTCAAACGTAACCATCACACGAAGTTCTGTCGACCTTCGTGTGGCCGAAGAACTCGTAGCGGTCGATCCCGATTCGCGACCAGTTATCCGCGAAGGCTTCGATTCCGAAACGCTGCTAGCGAACGACGACGGTTCTACCGGTTTGGTTGATATAGGCTTTACGATCAACTACTACGGCACTATTACCAACGGCCTGTACGTCAACAACAACGGCAACGTTACCTTTGACGCTCCAATGGGGACCTTCACGCCGTTTGGTCTGACAGGTGATATCGGCACGTCAATCATCGCGCCGTTCTTTGCGGATGTTGATACTCGCACGGGCAATGAGGTTACCTATGGCACGGGTATGATTGACGGCCATCTTACCTTTGTCGTTAACTGGATTGAAGTCGGATACTATTCCACGCACGTCGATAAGCTCAACAGTTTCCAGCTTGTCATGATTGATCGCTCCGATCGTGCTCCTGGCGACTTCGATATTGAGTTCAACTATGGACAACTACTGTGGGAGACCGGCGACGCCAGCGGAGGCCAGGATGGCTTCGGTGGGATGCCGGTGCACGTTGGCTTCTCGAACGGGACCGGTTATCCCGGGACCTTTATCGAACTCGCAGGCTCCGGCCTCACTCTTTCTTTCCTGGATGGCAGTCCCGATGGACTGGTCCATGGCAACCGGGACAGCAATGTAAATGGAAGGTATATCTTCCAGGTCAAGAGCGGCCAGATAGGCCTATCCGCCGGTGACCCGATTTATGTCGAAGATGAGTGTACGCTCGACGGGTGGAACGCCGACAGCAATAGCTGGGATGCCAACAACCATAACGGTGAGGATGACCCGTGCTTTGTCGCCGGCTACTACCTCAGTCAGATTGACTCCGGTCAGCCGGTCGACAGCAACTACGTCGATGCCGGCAGCGACTTTGCTGTCAATGTTGGCATGGATAACTATACTACGCGAACAACCGGCGTCGGTGACGATGGCGTCGTTGATATAGGTTACCACTACAGGCAAGGCGCCGCCATGCATGAATTGAATATCACCGTTGAGCAAGACGCGAACGATCCCGGCGTCCACGGAATAGTTGATCCGAACAGCGGCTGGTATTACGAAGGCGCCGTGCTTACTTTGACTGCGATGCCTGACCCGAACTACTATGTCATGGGCTGGTACGACGAAGACGGCACGCGCGTATCTATCAAAAGGACGCTTGAGGTGGTAATGGATTCCAACCAGGCCTATACCGTCGTATTCAGACGTGGCGACGTAATCCCGGTTTCAGGCGGAGGCGCGGCGATTCAGCGCGCAATTGATGCCGCTGAAAACGGTGATGTTATTGTTGCGGCCGCCGAAACTTACGAAGGTAATATCAATTTGCGCGGCAAGGAAATTAAATTGTATGGTATCAATCCTGACGATGCGAATGTAATCGCCAGGACAATTATTGATTGCCATGGTGAAAACCGTGCGTTTACGTTTGAAAATGGTGAAAACGAATACACATTGATCGACGGTTTCAAGATCATCAACGGCAGCATTACCGAAGGGAAGGGCGGCGCCATATATGTCGGAGAAGGCACCAGCCCGCTTATCGGCAACATCCAGATAGTAGGCTGCAAGGTGGAGAACGGCGAAGGCGGGGCCATATTCGTTGATTCCGAAAGCAGCCCGACCTTCTACAATGTTGACATAACCAACTGCTACATCACTGATTCGGTCGGAGGGGCCATTTATGTAGGCTTCGACAGCAGCCCGGTGTTCATCGACTGCACTGTGGCCTACTGCTCGGCCGTCCGCGGCTCCGGCGGCGCAGTTTACTGCGCCTTCGGCAGTTCAACGACGTTCACAAATTGCACGTTTACCGACAACTCCGCTACCTTCGGCGGCGACCGCATGGGTGCAGGTGTCTTCAGTGCAGGCGGCGACGGTGGCGCTATCTACTATGCTTTCAATTGTGCATCGCAGTTGAACGGCTGCAAGTTCACACGCAATGAAGCCGATTTCTCCGGCGGCGGCATCTTCTACAACAGCGAAAACACCGTGACAATCAGCGGCTGCAGCTTCACCGACAACATTGCCGGTGAATACGGGGCCGGAATCTACTTCAGTCACGATGCCTCCGGTACGATTGAGGAGACTACGTTGACAGGCAATGAAGCCGGGCTCAACGGCGGTGGAATATTCATGACTGACGCCAACCTGGCAATCACAGCATGCGATATCTCCTACGGCAGCGCAACAAACGGAGCCGGAATCTATTGTGTTAGTTCGCCGCTGTCGAGTATTACCAACTGCGATATTACATACAACGACGCTTCCGGGATATTCACATACGTCGAGTACTTCAATCCAGATCCCAATGACCCGAATGCCCCGGTCGATCCGAACAATCCGAATGGTGATCCCAACGACCCGAACGTTGTAGTCATTCAGCGCACGGATACCTCTGCGGTTGCAGAGGGCGGTGGAATATATTCCTGGGCCGGACCGATGCTGATTATCGACACCCGGATCAACCATAATTACGCGAGAACCTCCGGCGGTGGATTATACCTGGCCGGCGACCATGATTCACTCTCGGATATTGGTCCGGTGTTGAGAAACTGCCTGGTAACCAGCAACACGGCCGGCAGAGACGGCGGCGGCGTTTCCTGCAACTGGATGATTGAAGCCACAATAATCCACACCACGATATCTGATAACAAGTTAACGCAGGTACCCTCCTATGGCGGAGGTCTCTACTGCTCGTATCGTTGCGATGTCAAAGTCAAGGACTCGATCATCTGGGGCAATTCGGCCAACGACGGTTCGCAGTTGGCTGTCGGCAGCGGAGAAGTGTTTGGATGGATGTTGTCATCAACTCTCGAGCTCTCTCACACCGACGTTGGACCGTCGTATGATCCCAACGATGCGGTTGATTTCAGTGTGCCCCAACAGCCATCAGGTGGTTCGGGCGGTCCGAGTTCAGTTCTGGTCGATGCCCAGACCATTTACGACCAGTTCGACTCCGGCGATGCAACAGTCAAAGTTATGGTCAGTCTTGCCGAGCCGGCACAAACCAGAGCGGCCACTGACTGGGACTCGGCTGATTCCGTTGCCGTGCTCAGAGCTGAAATTGCCAATCGCCAGTCGTCGGTTCTCTCGACATTGTCATCATCCGAGTTCACTTTACGACATCGTTTCGAGAACCAGGCCGGTTTCTCCGGTGAGGTCACTACGGCAGGTCTCAACAAGTTGCTCAGCAACTCGTTGGTGGCTCATGTAGAGCCGGTGCGCAAGCTCAAGAAAATGCTTGCCCAGTCAATTCCGCTGGCCAGTGCGATGGAAGTCCGACAAACCTATAACGGTGCGGACATAGCTATCGCTATTGTTGATACCGGCGTTGATTACACGCATCCGATGCTTGGCAACGGAACTTTCCCGAATAACAAAATCATTGGCGGCTATGATTTTGCTGATGGTGATGCCGATCCGATTCCCGGCGGCGTAACCGACGGCACCGCCCACGGGACCGCCTGTGCCGGTATAGCAGCAGGGGACCTGGGTAATGTCGGCGATTACATCGGCGGAGTGGCCTACGGGGCGAAAATATACGCTCTCAAAGCTACAGCCGACGATGACGACGGCTTCTGGGATGACGATACCCTCGCTGCATGGGACTGGTGCGTGACGCACCGCAACGACGATCCGGTCAATCCGATCATGATCATCAGCAACAGTTGGGGCATGCCCGATCTGCCTTTTGATGACGCTAAAGACGCTGATATCTACGCACCGGCGATGACCATTGCCGCCGACACTGCTGTTAGCGCCGGCATCACAATACTGGCTGCCTCCGGTAACGACGGATTTGCCGGCGATGGCATATCATGGCCTTCCGCCATGTCTGATGTAATTTCCGTCGGCGCCGTCTATGATACAACAGATCAAGTCACCGAGTATTCGAATACCGCCGACAACCTTGACATCCTGGCGCCTGCCGACCCCATGTATACGACCGACATTGTTGGCGAACCCGGTTATGATGCAGGCGATTACAATCCGACCTTCGCTGGAACATCTTCAGCATGTCCGTTTGCCGCAGGTATCGTCGCCGACCTGCAGGCTGCCGCCCTCGACAAAATCGGCAGTTACCTTTCACCGAATGAGGTCAGGCACATACTGATAACCACCGGCGTCCCGGTGACCGATACAAAGGTTGCTATAACAAAGCCGCGAGTCGATCTCGGTTCTGCGATCCTTGCAATGTCGTACGGTCCGCCTATCTACATCGAAGAAGGCTGCACACTTAACGGACGCGAGCCCGCCGGCCCGGAGGAATTCTACATCTGGGACATAATCGAATGGGATCCTTACAGCAACAACCTCAACGACGATCCGTGCTTCGTGAATATCGTCGAAGGCCCGAACTTCATACCTGGCTATTACCTGAGTCACATTGCTACTGGCCAGCTTACCGATAGTAACTGCGTCGATGCCGGAAGTGACCTCGCTGTCACTCTCGGACTCGATCCCAACGAGTATACCACCCGTATTGATGGTCACGGTGACGCCGGTACAGTCGATGTCGGGTATCATTATCTGATTTCAAATATGCCGAAACTGACTGTTGATATTGTCGATGCATGGGGCAACGTTGTCGATGCGAATCTTGCAAACGGCTACATCGACCCGAATATGGGCATTTATCCAAAGGGTGCGGAGGTGCGATTGTGGGCATATCCTGACTTTGGTTATCGTGTCGCGGCCTGGACCGGAATCGATAACGAAGCGTCTACTGAGCCCAACAACATAGTAACTATGACCGAAGACAAACACATTACGGTCGAATTCGAACTGACCCCAATCCATCAATTGGGGACAACAGTCATAGGCGGTCACGGCTGGCTTGAGCCGGCAGGTGGTCCGATGTTCGAGGGCGTCATAGATCTCATAGCACATCCCGATGAAGGTTATCGAGTGGCGAGGTGGATGGCAACCGATGATGACACCTCGACGGAACTGACAAACACGATTACGCTGCTCTATGATACGGAGATTGCTGTTGTCTTTGAAGAGCCGCGCGTAATAGAAGTCTCCGGCGATGCCAATGCCATCCAGGATGCTATTGACCAGGCGAGGGACGGCGATACTCTCGTCGTTGCTCCGGACACATACAATGGCAACATCAATTTACGCGGCAAGGCCATCACGGTCGTTTGTGCCAATCCCGACGATCCTAACGTTATTGCTTCGACTATCATAGATGCTATGGGTGACGGTCGAGGCTTCATCTTTAACACCGCCGAAGACGCCAACACAGTCGTCGACGGCTTCATGATAATAAACGGCAGTGTCGCCGGTGAAAACGGCGGCGGTGTCTACGTTGATTCAAACAGCAGCCCGACGATTATGAACCTTATTATCAGCGGCTGCACCGCAACGTACGCCGACCCGAACGGCGGCGGCCAAGGTGGTGGTATCTATGTCGCCAGAGATACCGATCCCGAATTCATAAACTGCACCGTCATCGATTGCTCTGCTGAGAGTGGTGGCGGCGCGTTCTGTGACGTGAACAGCCGGCCGACATTCACGCATTGCACGTTCATCCAGAACTCTGCTATCGAAATCGGCGGCGGCTTGCTCTGTGATTCCAACAGTCTGATAACCATTGACGATTGCAACTTCACTGATAATTTGTCTCCGTATGGTGCAGGTCTTTATGGTGAACCCAACTCATCCATGGTAGTTACAGGCGGCGCATTCGTCGGCAACATAGCTGATAGTGATGGTGGTGCTGCATACTGGAATGGGGCCTACATGTACATGACGGAAACGGAGGTCCTCGAAAACGCGGCCGAACGCGGGGCAGGCTTATTCTTCAAGGATTCGCCCGCTACTTCGATTGTCGGCTGCACATTCAGATTGAACAGCGCTCCGCTCGATGCGGTTGACCCGAATGACCCGAATGATCCCAACGCATTGCTCGTTGGCGAGGGCGGTGCAATGTACTGCTACGCTACACCGGCGCTGATTCGCGACTGTGTCATGACGTACAACATTGCCAACACTTCAGGAGGTGCTGTTTATATAGCCGGCAGACCCTGCGTTCCCACGCTTGATAACTGCCTTATAGTCAACAACGTTGCCGGCAGGGACGGCGGGGGCGTCTCTGCGAACTGGTATGCGGCGCCACTGGTATCGAACTGCACGATTGTCAGCAACTCGGCGCCGGGTAGTTTCGGCGAAGAAGGCTATACAGGCTTCGGCGGCGGCTTCTACAGTTCGTACTATAGCAACTCTGAGATTATTAACTCTATCCTGTGGGATAACTATGCGTTGGCAGGGTCCGAACTCCATGTCGGAAGCGGTTTCCTTGTCTATGATCAGAAACCGTCTACGATTACTGTTTCCTATAGTGCCGTCAAGGGTGGAAAATCCGCTGCGCAAGTTGATCTGGGCTGCACGCTCGACTGGGGCAGCGGCAATACCTTGGCCGATCCGCTCTTTGTTACAGGACCGCTCGGCAATTACTATCTCAGCCAGACTGCTGCCGGGCAGTCACAGAACAGTCCGTGCGTTGATACCGGAAGTGACTCGGCAAACGCCTTTGGCCTGAACGAATACACGACACGCACCAACGAAGGATTCGACACACTGACTGTGGATATGGGTTATCACTATCCGCTCAGTACATTGATGGAGCCGTGCCGATTCTGTGATCCGGCATCCGATGGCATTGTGAACTTCAAGGATTACTGCGTACTTGCTTTGAGTTGGCTGGACGCGGGGTGCTCGGCCGGTGACGACTGGTGTAGCGGCGCAGACTTCACGTTTGATACGAATGTAGACAACAGGGATCTGCGTTTCCTCGCTGAATGCTGGCTGATGCAGGATACCGAGGCACCGGTTCCGAACCCCAGCGAATGGGCAGTTGAGCCCAATGGTGTTTCGGCGACGTCGATCCGCATGACAGCGGTCACTACCGTTGATGCCTGGGACTGGGCTATCGAGTATGGCTTCTGCAACCTGACGACAGATCCGGATTGCGACAGTGTGGTCTGGAACAGTAGTCCGACGTATGAACAAACAGGTCTGACTACGGGCAGCGAATATTGTTACACTGTAAAGGCACGCGAAGTGCGGCCGGGAATGCCTCAGGACCAGTGGATAGAGACCGAGTGGGCGCCTGGCCGATGTGCGATACCCGACCCTGACCTCGAACCAGATGATACCACACCGCCGACTCCGGAACCGTACATAGAGACCATATATCCGAACTCGCCGAATTCTATCACGATGTTTGCGTCGACGATAACTACCGACTATACTTTGCCGGTAGAGTACTATTTCGAGAACATGACAGTCAGCGGACACGACAGCGGCTGGCAGTTGGAAACAACGTATACGGACGGCAACCTGGAGCCCGAGACTACGTATTGCTACAGAGTAAGGGCGCGTGACAGTGTCCCTGAAATACCTGATGATGGAACAGGCGAGCCGGGCAACAAGACCAACTGGTCGGATTCCGAATGTGAAACGACTCCGGAAGAGCCCGATATGACTAAGCCGTTCCCGGATCCGGCCCAATGGGATCCGGCAGTGGATGCGAACGGCTTCAGTGGTGAACCCCACCAGATCAATATAGGCGGCGGTACCTTCGATTACTGGGCTGTGATGAAAGCGCTGGACGCCACCGATGACAGCGGCGTAGAGTACAAGTTCTTCTGTAGCACCGAGAATGACTACAACAGCGGCGGATCAGGCGACCCAGGTGGTCCGGAGTGGCGAAACGTCGACAACGTTCCGTTGGGCGAGGACCCGAGTGTATACAAGGTTCTTCTTGGCCCGAAGTCGTATTCTGCCTCTTTCTATGTGATAGTGCGTGACAGGTCGCCGAACCACAACGATACTGGTCCGTCACCTGTTTTGCCGTGGAACTAACAGATGTGAAGCAGACGTTTCGATCCTCTCTCCTCCGGAGGCTGAAACGAAAATCAAAAAAAGCCCCGGTTTTTGCCGGGGCTTTGCTTTTGAACTATTGAAAGATTTATGCACCTATTGGTTTGAAACCGACTTTTCGGCAGATGTACTATTTGTCCTTGAGCATCTGATAGCCGTAATGCATAAACAAATGGTCGAGTATTACAAGGGCCGTATAGTTTTCTGCGACCGGCCATACTCGTGCTACTATCGTGGGGTCGCGTCGTGTAATCGCGGCCAGGTCTTTGTTTTCCAGGGTATACTTATCGACAGTTCTTTGTGGCTTGTCGATTGTCGGAGTCGGCTTGACGGCCAACCTGGCGACGATGGACTGGCCTGTAGAGAGCCCGCCGGTTATACCGCCTGCATTATTCGAATCGAAAACTATCTTGCCTTGATCACTGTGCATCTGGTCGTTGCACTCGTAGCCTGTCATGTCCTTGACCGCCAAACCCGCCCCGACCTCAACGCCTTTTATCGCTCCGATACCGAGCATTCGGCCCAGTTCGGCGTCGAGCTTTGAGAACACGGGCTCACCCAGTCCAGCCGGGATACCGGTTACTACTACTTCAACGGTGCCACCGGCAGAATCGCCGGTAGCTGATATCTTGTTGCACGCCTCGACCATCTCCTCTGCCGCTTCAATATCCGGACAGTTCAGCACCGGATGCACACCGTATTTCTCTCTGATCTCAGCGGCTTTGATCTTCGGAGCAGTATCGCGGATGTCGTCGATTTCGTTCTCGATTTCAGCGAGGACTTTGACCTTTTCTAGGAATCTCATATCCATATTGATACGACCTTTGACGTAAATCTCTTGGTAAAACGGATCAAGGTCATGCCGCATCTGTTTGTAATCGTTGGTGTATTTCAGCGCCTTGTCATGAGCGACATCGCCGCATTTCACCGAGGCCAGTTCTTTAACATAAGAGAATACGTCGATGCCGCATTTTTTCAGCACCTTTTTTGCCACATAGCCGGCTGCCACAATCGTTGACGTATATCGGCCGCTGAATATCCCCGCTCCGATAGCATCATCGTTAGGACCGTATTTCTTGAAGGAGGCGTACGAAGCATGGCCCGGCCGCGGCGTGCGGTTCGTATCCTGGTACTGCTTGATATGGATAAAGTGCCGGTCCAGGTTGGGAATAAGGATCGTAAGCGGCGTTCCATTTGTGTGGTTCTTGTTTCCGGCATCTTCGATGGTATCGGCCGCATTGAGTCCGGTGTAGATAACCGGAAGGTCCGGCTCTTTGCGAGGGCTCGACAACTCGTCCGCCCCGGGCTTTCTCAGAAGTAGGTCTCCGTAGATTTCCTGCTCTGTTATGGCCATTCCAGGCGGATTGCCCTGCACTACTACGGTCAGGCCGTCCTGATAGGAACCGCCTCCGACTGTTACCTGAAAACAACGTCCAATGTGACAACCAATCATTCTGTAATCTCCTGAAAATCAAGCATCAATACATTTTAATCGGATATTAGAGCAGAAAAGCCCCCTCAATGCAACGCTTAATTTCAGCGGCCCCGCCTCGCCGAAAGCGAAGCCAAATGACACTTAATGATTGGAAGCGACACTATTTACTGATTTGGATGTTCGCCCCGATGCTTTTCATCAGTTCCACGTAGTCGGGAAAAGTGACATTCATTGCCTCGGCGGTGTCAATTTTACATTCTCCGTCAATGGCCATGCCCGACAGCGACAAAGCCATTACGATTCGATGGTCGCTTCTGCCGTTCAAATTCGCACCGTTGAGCTTTCCGCCTTCTATAATAAGCCCGTCGGGCAATTCTTCAACATTGGCGCCCATTTTTTTCAGTTCCTCGGCCATGCACGTGATTCGGTCGGTCTCCTTGCCGCGCGCCTGAGGGACATTGACAAGCCTTGTTGTCCTCTGGGCGAACGCTGCCGTCACCGCCATAGCCGGCAGGGCGTCGGGCGTCTGGTTCATATCGATTTCAATGCCCCTCAGCGGGACCGCCTTAACCGTTAAACCGGCCTTCTCGATCTTGATATCGGCACCCATTGCCTTGAGGTAATCGACTACGACTTTGTCGGGCTGACTGTCGGAAAAATCCAATCCTGTTAACGTTACTTCCTCGCCAACCAAAGCCGCGGCGCAAAGAAAGAAGGTTGCGCTGGAAAAATCTGCCGGTATCACTGCCTCAAACGGCTTATAGTTTTGATTGCCCTTAATGTTGAATTTGCGGAGGCCCTGATTTTTATATTCTATATCCTGCTTATCGAGCCAGTCCAGCGTCATCTGCACGTAGCCCGGTTCGTTAAGCAGGGTGACATCTATCTCACTGTCCTCTGTAGCCAGGGGCGTACACAAAAGCAGGCTCGACAGGTATTGACTTGTTGGTGCTGCTATGCTTGTCTTCCCGCCGGTCAGATGCCCGGCCACCTCGACCGGCGCCTTGCCTTTGGCCTTGAGACTTGTACACACTGCCCCAAGATTACTCAGCGCCTCGATCAATGGCCCTACTGATCGGCTGCGGATTTGCTCGTCGCCTGTAAATACTGTGCTTTCTCCGGCCCCGGCCAGCGCAGCCGAGCCCATCGCCACACGCAGCGTTGTTCCTGAGTTGCCCACGTCGATGATGTCCTGTGGTGCTTTGATTCTTCCGCCGGTGCCGCTCACCTGCCATGCCGACGAATCCGACGTGTCAATTACCGCTCCCAGCGCCCTGTAGCAGTCCACCGCGGCTTGCGTGTCGCTTGAGAGAAGTGGGTTGCGAATGATACTCGCACCGGGCGCCAACGATGCAATCGCAACCGCCCTTATAGTATGCGATTTCGAAGCGGGAATTCTGACCGTCCCTTTCAAACAGGATTTTCTTGTTACAAGCTGCATTAGGAATGCTTTTAGCAGAAACGAAGGACAATTAAAAGAAGTTTTTCTCTGCCGATGTGTTCTTAGTCGGGCTTGTTCGCTTGCGGGCTGTACCAGTCGGCCTGGTCGTTTTTGTGGCTGAGGAAGCTTTCGACATCGGCGGCGTCGAACTCGCCATTGCCGTTGACATCTCCGAGAAAATAGCCGTTCGGCGTTTGAACCGTACCGATCCAGTAATCGATCAATGTGCCAAGATCGAGGTCATCGACGATGCCATCGGCGTTGAGGTCGTACCAGAATATGCTGTCGTCGTCCTGCGGCTCGCTCACATTCCAGGCCAGGCCGTATCGCGCGATCATACCTTTCAAGTCCGCCTCTTCGATGTCACTGAAGGATAGGACAATTTCGTAATCAGTGTAATTGGCGTCTGTGCGGCAATAAATGTGTTCGAGATTGTCGGTGTTGCTGTCACTGTAATCGACTATGTAGTCGTTGTTGGGGTCATTCGGGTCCACCGCCCAGAGTTCGAGTCGCAGGTCGGCGTCCTTTTCCGGGATTCGCTCGAACGGATATATCCTCGTGAAGTGTCTGTTCCACACGGCGGTGGCTGTAATGAGTGTTCCCGCCGGTTGCGATACTGTAATACTGTACGTGTTTTCCGGCCTTTCCCTTTTTTCGAGATGGTTCAAATCCCAACCGGTTTGTGGTGCGTCTCCGGGCTTGTTGCGACCGGCCGTCAAATGCTCGTAAGCGCCGACCGCATTTAGCATCCCCGCTCCCTGAATACAATCCAGCGGCGCCTGATGATCGTCGTCTTTTTCGAGTCGGCCCTTGTGCCAGTAGGGTAGTTTGGTTGCGGAATTGAGCAGGATGGCTTTGATTACGCAGTTTCCCCCGGCAGACGAGACGGCAGGATTCAAATTGGGGTCCTGCTTGGCCTTCTCCACGAGCAGGCCGATTGCGCCTGCAACTATCGGAGTTGAAAAGCTCGACCAACTGCCGGTTGCCTCGTAGCGGTTAGGGTCATCTATATCGGCGGCCAGGCAATTGCCAGGCGCCACAATATCAGGTTTGCATCGGCCGTCTGAGGTAGGGCCCACGCTCGAATGCTCCGGGTAAGCCAGTGCAAACTGCGACAGGCTTGTCACCATGTCGTCGCTTTCTACTGAGTCGACAACGCCAACACCAATAACGTTTGCTCCGGCGCCGGGATACAGCAGCGGGTCATAAGCGTCGGAGCCGTTACCTGTACCGGCGACAACAATAAGTCCGTAGTGTTCTGCCAATGCTTCGATGCCTCGTGTCCACCAGTCTTCGGATTGGTTGCCGATGCTGGCGGTTAGAATATCTGCATTCGGCCGTCTGTGCGGAAACACCTCGTTGATCAAAAAATACCAGAATTCGTAGACATCGGCCTGTGCCTGCGGCGCGGCGCCCTGATAATGGAATTGACCGAGGTTGGGATAAAAAGCATCGGTGTCCTCGCCCAGCAGGATTGAGCAGATGGCTGTCGAATGAGGCGAGATTCCCGCTGGAGCATGGCCGCCGTCGTGAAAAACTATTTCGTTGTTGCTGAAACAATTATGGCTGATATTCGGGCGATAATCGTTCTGCGGCTCTTTATCGGTGTAAGTGAAACTTCTGCTGACCACGGCGAACCGGACGCCCTCGCCCGTGAGATTCGGATCAGCGTCTCGAAGTTGATGCAGGCCTGAACGGGTGATCGCGATGGGCTGGGGCTCTTCGTCGGCTGGTTGTTCGGCTGCAGCCAGAGCGGGTGCAGCAGCAACCAACAGCGTTGCGAAAGCTATCACGCAAAAGTAAAATGGCCTTTTCATAAACCGCACTATCACATTCCTCCGGAGGTCGTGGCAAAACCAATGAAAGCACAATGCTGTTCACTGGCTGCCCAACCGCTGATGCTGCAAATCATACCCCGGTAGTCAAACCCTATAATACCAGAAAACGATCGAGCATTCAAGCAAATTGTCTGTAAAATCCCTGTAAAAACCGCCGTTTCAGTATTGAAAACGCCCTTTGGCAAAACTTCACCGGGAAATCTTGCCTTTGTCCGGAATGGCTGCTATACTCTGGCGGATTTTAGAGTATTTCTTAGGTTGAGGTTGTCTGGGATTATGACGGTAATTCTGAATCGCGAACAAATCGAGCAAGCCCTGGACGAGGTTACGGCCCAGATAATAGCCGATGCCCCAGAAGGTGTGGATCTTGCGGTAATCGGAATCCGCAGCAGGGGAGAGATTCTTGCCCAGAGACTGGCCTCTCTGTTGGCAAAACGCCTTGGCAAGGACGTGCCCTGCGGGACTCTCGATATAACGCTCTACCGTGACGACCTGAACTCGCCTCATGGTGATTCTCAGCCGCAGGTTCGCACGACCGAAATCGGCTTCAACATAGATGCTAAGGTAATTATTTTAGTTGATGATGTATTGTATACGGGGCGTTCGACTCGGGCGGCTATGGACGCCCTGATAGATCTCGGAAGGCCTGAGGCTGTCCGATTGGCGGTTCTCATTGACAGGGGCGGAAGAGAACTGCCTATACAGGCCGATTACATCGGACATAAAACCGATGCTGCGCCCGGCCAGTTGGTCCAGGTCAATCTTGTAGAGTCCGATGGGACCGACCAGGTCGTTATCGAGTAGAGGCTGTGATCCTGGAACGGATCGCAAATGAGGTTGCACCGGATGCGAAAGTATGGCGATAAGAAAAAAGAATAAGCCGTTGACATGGAATCGCAAACACCTGCTCGGCCTGCGGGAACTCAGTTCCGAAGAGATCAAGTTCATTCTTGACACCGCCGAAGGCTTTGAAGAGATAAGCACGCGCTCGGTCAAGAAAGCGCCGCCTTTGCGCGGCAAAGTTGTTGTGAACCTTTTCTTTGAAGACAGCACGCGCACCCGCAACAGCTTTGTCCTCGCGGCGAGCCGACTCAGCGCCGATATCATAGAATTCACTATGAAAACAAGCTCGGTAAGTAAGGGCGAGACGCTCCTGGACACCGCCAGAAACATGGAAGCTATGGGTACTGACATTGTTGTTATTCGCCACGGCGCCGGCGGGGCGGCGAAGCTCTTGAGCAGGAATATTGATAGCTGTGTCATAAATGCAGGTGACGGCTTCTGTGAGCATCCCACACAGGGTCTGCTGGATGTGTACACTATTCGCAAAATCAAGGGGACTCTCGAAGGTGTGAAAATAGCTATTGTCGGCGATATAGCGCACTCACGTGTCGCACGCAGTGACTTATGGGCGATGACCAAACTCGGCGCCGAAGTGACATTCGTAGGTCCTCCGACATTGATGCCCGCCGGCGTGGAGCAGCTTCCCGTCAGCGTAAGTTACTCGCTCGATGAAGTCATAGAAAAGGTCGATGTAATTAACATGCTGCGGATTCAGTTCGAGCGCATTGGGGGAAATCCATTTCCTTCGATACGTGAATACTCGCACTATTTCGGCCTGACCGTTGAGAGAATGAAGCGAGCCAAACCGGATATTTTAGTTATGCACCCCGGCCCGATTAACAGGGGTCTGGAGATGGAAAGCGAAGTGGCCGACGGCCAAAACAGTGTTATTCTCGAACAGGTCAAGAACGGCCTGGCTGTCAGAATGGCGGTTCTGTTTCTCGTTAATCAGGCCGCCGCACAAAGTCATTGATTTTTCTGGCGCATAGTATGAGTGATCAACTTCTGATAAAAAACGGCCGAGTGATAGACCCGGCAAACGGCGTCGATGAGAAATGCGACCTGCTTATAGTCGGCGACAAGATCGCCCAAATCGGCAGGATTGAAAAGGCCGACGCAGCCGTCATTGATGCTGCAGATAAGTTGGTCACGCCGGGCCTGATTGATATCCACGTGCATTTTCGTGAGCCCGGTAACGAAGAAGAAGAGACAATAGCCAGCGGTTCAGCCGTCGCGGTTGCCGCAGGTTTCACGTCCGTGGTGTGTATGCCGAATACCGACCCTCCCATCGAGAATGAAACCGATGTTGAATATATACACCGCAAAGGCAGGCAGACGAGAAAAACGCACGTCTACACGATGGGCGCAATAACGAAAAAGCGGGAGGGGATCGAGCTTGCCGAGATGGGTTTTATGGCAGAGGCCGGTGCGGTGGGTTTTACCGATGACGGCAACGGCGTTCAGGACCCGGCCGTCATGCTCCGTGCCCTTAAGTATGCCGCGATGTTTGACGTCGTAATAGCTCAGCACTGCCAGGACAACAGCTTTGCCGCCGAAGGCGTTATGAACTCGGGCTATCAGTCAACCGTCCTCGGACTGCCCGGCATTGACGCTTTGGCTGAGCAGGCGATGCTCTGGAGGGACATCCAACTGATAAAGAAGGTCAGTCCCAGCCGGGTTCGCTACCATGCTCAGCATATATCCACCGCCGGCTCCGTCGAGTTGATAAGGGCCGCCAAACAAGAGTCCCTGCCGATTACCTGCGAGGTCACGCCCCATCATCTGCTTTTGACCGAGCAGTGCTGCGCCGAGTATGATACGAACTATAAAATTAATCCGCCCCTGCGAACCGACAAAGACATCGAAGCTCTCAAACAGGCCGTCGGCGATGGTCTCGTAGATGCTCTCGTGACCGACCATGCCCCTCACTTGCAGAGTGAAAAAGAACTCGAATTTCTCGCTGCTCCCTTCGGCATAGCATCTCTCGAGTGCGCATTGGGCCTTTATATCAAGGCCCTGATCGAGCCCGGCGTTCTCGATTGGACAGGCCTGATACGATTAATGACAGAAAAACCGGCGCAAATAATCGGCGTCGACAAGGGGACATTAGGCAAAGGCAAACAGGCGGATGTCACCATAATCGACCCCAATGCCGAGTACAAAATTGACGTCGGTAAGTTCCGCTCGAAAAGCAGAAACTGCCCCTATCACGGCTGGATGGTAAAGGGGAGGGTCGAAAAGACAATAGTCGGCGGAGAAATAAGATTCGGATGAAAAGCAATAACCAATTACCATTCACTAATTACCAAAAATAGATGCCGCTAATTATTGACGGTCACAATCTGTTGTGGTCAATTCAAAAAGCGTCCGAAGAAGACGCGTCAGTCGATGCTGTGCGCTTATCTCATGTAGTGGGAAGGTATTTGAAATTGGTCGCCGACACCGGCGAGATTGTTTTCGACGGCACAGGCCCGCCTGACAAAGGCCGTTTCGAGAACATTGCAAGCATGGAGGTGTTTTTTGCCGGCCTGAGCACTGATGCCGACACCGTGATCGAGGACAAAATAAAGGCAAGTTCTGCTCCTAAAAGACTGACAGTGGTCAGCAGTGACCGAAGGGTGCGAAAAGCGGCGATGGCAAGAAAGGCGACGGCAGTCAAATCTGAAATCTTCTGGACCAATCTCTGCAGAAGATTGGCCCGCCCCCCCAAGGAGAAAGAGCCGTCCGCAAAAAGGCAAGGGCTCAGCGAAGGTGAAACAGACCAGTGGCTCAAAGTTTTCGGGATTGAAGAATGATATTTCGCGAAAAAAAGTCACGCTGAGCGCAAAACTCACCTGATTTTTCGGGCCCAAATTGCTATCTTATGGGTAGTTCAATTGAAATATGCCGGACGAACCAAACTGCTCTTAGCGGTGTAGTTTGCTTGTGTGGATAGAAATTCCCGGCTTACAAAAGTTCAGGTTGAGGTGATCAATCATGAGCCTGAGAAATAAGATTGTGCTGATACTGCTGTTCTTTTCAGTCATTCCAGTGGTCGTCATTGGATTGATCGAAACAAGAAGAGACCAGCAAGTCCTCACGCAGCAAATCGGCGCCGATTCTCTCGAATTTGCCCAATTGGTCCTGCAAAGAATCAATGAATACCTCTATTCGGAATTTCAACATGTACGAGGCTGGGCCGAGACGACCGGTCGCCTTGGGAGTGCAAATCAAGACCAGCAGGCTCATATCTCGCGCATTCTGACGCGCGACAGACAGGCATACGACGAATACTACTATATTGTTGTTTCAAATAGAGTGGGGCAGGTTGTGGCGGCAAGCGAGCCGCAGTTGATTGGGCACGACAGATCCGCCGAGCCTGATTTTCGTACAGCTGTTGAAGGCAAGGAGAGCGTTGAGGATGTGGCATTTGACGCTGTCGCGGATGGATATGCGATAATTATTTCCTTTCCGGTTACCGATGCGGTCGAACATTCTGAAACTGTAGGCGTGATTTCAGCCGCCCTGAAATGGGACAAAATTAACCAGATGATTACCACCCTGGAAATTGGCGGACGAAAGCAAACCAAATCTGATCATCTGATGTTGTTCAACTCCGAGGGCCTTGTCATCTCTTGCTTTGATCCGAACGCCATGTTTAAGACAAATCTGATTGAAACAAGGATGAAATCAGCCCGATATGCCACGGAAAAAAAAGATGGTTTTATTCTCGATGAATTAACCGAACATAATGTCCCTTCCTTTTCAGCTTATACTTACCTCAGGCAATATAAAGACCTTCCTGATTTGGGCTGGTCTCTGTTGGTTTACCATGACCCTCAGCGGGTGTTCGCCACCGTTCATTCGTTGAAACGAACGATGACATACACTTTGTTGATTTCCGTGATGATACTTGCCTTCGTCTCGTTCGTTTTTGCAGATAAGATTACCAGGCCGATTCTCGCGATTGCGTCGGCTGCGCGTGCCGTCGGAAGCGGAGATTTGAGCAACAGAGTAAAGATCAATTCAAAAGACGAGGTTGGAACTCTCGCCGCCTCTTTCAACAACATGGTTGAGGATTTGCAGCGTTTCCACAACGCCGTGCGGCAGTCAGAGACCAAATACAAAACTTTGACTCAAAGCATTCCGGGCATGGTTTATATCGGACATCCTGACTGGTCGGCAAATGTCGTTTCCAACAGTGAAGCTGTTTGTGGCTATTGTGTTGAAGATTTCGATTCAGGAAGAGTCAACTGGCTGGAAATCATACACCCGGACGACAAGCAAAGAGTGACCAAAGAGGCTCGGGAACTTGACAGGGGACCTGTCGCTATTATTCAGGAGTACAGAATTATCGATAAAGGGGGAAACGTTCGTTGGGTCGAAGACCACAAGACCTCCGAGTTCACAGATCAAGGGCTCTATGTCGGAATGGATGGCATTGTGTTCGACATAACCGAACGCAAACGCATCGAGCAAGCCCTCAAAGAATCTGAGATGAGATATAGAGCGCTCTTTGAGGCTGCTGCTGAGGGCATGATTGTCGCAGACATCGAAACGAAGGAGTTCAAATATGTCAATCCATCTATATGTAGAATGTTGGGTTATGCCCAGGATGAGTTGAAGAAATTAAGTGTGTATGACATTCACCCCAAAGAGAGTCTGGAGCATGTCATTTCTGAATTCCGGGCCCAGTCGCGAGGGGAAAAAACTTTGGCGACGGACCTGTCGTGTTTGCGAAAGGACGGTTCGATAGTATATGCCGATATCCATGCTACCCGGGTTTTGATAGATGGAAGAGATTGTAATGTAGGTTTCTTCACAGATATCACTGACCGCAAAGAGGCCCAACTGGCGCTGCAGCAAGCACATGCCGAGTTGGAATTGCGCGTAAAGCAAAGGACGGCCGACATTGAGGTGGCTAATAAAGCACTGGGCAAGGCTGAAGAGCGTTTCAGAACCATTTTTGAAAATAGTGTCGTTGGTATCTATCGAACTACCCCGGACGGTCGCACACTTATGGCGAACCCTGCAGCCGTGGAAATGTTGGGCTATTCTTCTTTTAACGAGCTGGCCCGGACCGATTTGGAGAAAGAGGGCTTCAGCCCGCCCCATCTTCGCGCGGTTTTCAGGCAGCGGCTGGAAGAAAAAGGCAAACTCATCGGAGTCGAGTCGACCTGGAGAAAACGCGACGGGACAAAGCTCTTTGTGCGCGAAAGTGCAGTTGTGGTCAGAGACGATGATGGCAACGTTCTTTACTACGAGGGAACAGCCGAGGACGTCACCAAGCGAAAAGAGGCCGAGGAACAACTCGTGAGCTATCAGAATCAACTTCGCTCTCTGGCTTCGGAACTGGTTTACGCCGAGGAACGCCTCAGGCGGCGAATAGCAACGGAGATCCACGATGGCATCGGACAGAACCTGGCTATGTCAAAGATTAAACTGGAATCGCTGAAGGAATCGGTCTCCTCGGCCGAGGCAGGCGCCTCTCTCAAGGAAATCAGCCAACTGATTGCGCAGACAATCGCGAGTTCGCGCAGCCTGACTTTCGAGCTGAGCCCGCCGGTTTTATATGAACTCGGCTTTGAGCCAGCGATGGAATGGCTTACCCGGCAGATGAGAGAGCAGCATGGGCTTTCGGCTGAATACGAAAGCGACAATCTTCCCAAACCGATGACTCATGATCTCAGCGTTTTGCTGTTCCAGGCAGTGAGGGAATTACTGGTCAATGTCGCCAAGCACGCAGAGGCACACAAAGTCGTGGTTTCAACGCGAAGGGTCAATGACCGGATTGAGGTCGGTGTAGCCGATGACGGAGTCGGATTCGAGACATCAGGCGTCGTATCGTATGGCGGCGACACAGGTGGATTTGGTCTGTTCAGTATTCGCGAACGATTAGGTCACATCGGCGGACGCCTTGACATAACCTCGTCACCTGGCAGAGGTACACGTGTCACCCTGGTGGCGCCTATTGAGCAAGAGAGAAACGATAGCAGCAAGGAGAAACCGGAATGATTATAAGAATCCTGTTGGCAGACGACCACAAGATTACCAGGCAAGGCCTTCATGCGCTGCTTGAAAAGCAGGCCGATATGAAGGTAGTTGGCGAAGCCCGGAGCGGCCGGGACGCAGTGTCACTGGCGCGAGAGCTGACGCCGCATGTTGTCATTATGGATGTCAGTATGCCGGATATGAACGGCATGGAGGCTGCTCGCAAGATAACGTCGGAATTTGCAAATATCAAGATTGTCGCTCTTTCGATGCATTCCGACACACTCTTTATCACCGAGATGCTAAGAAGCGGCGCCTCGGGCTATCTACTCAAGGATTGTGCCTTTGAAGAATTGTCGCTGGCGATCCGAACCGTGATTGATAATAAGCGATACTTAAGCCCGGCAATATCCGGTGTAGTTATCGATGACTACCTCCACCGCCTCTCCAAGGCCGACTTCTCGGGCTCCGATATTCTTACCGACAGAGAGCGAGAGGTGTTGCAACTGCTGGCGGAAGGAAAATCTACAAAGAAGATCGCGCTGGAACTGCATATAAGCACAAAGACCGTCGAGACGCACCGCCGTCAAATGATGGACAAACTCGATATTCACAGTGTCGCCGAGCTAACTAAATATGCCATCAGGAAAGGACTTACATCACTCGAAACATAGTTTTCTGCTCTGTCATCCCTTTTTTACGCTACGCAGGCGATATTTGTGGTGTGACAGAGTCAGGGTTTTCTGCCATAAAAGTAAGGAATATCCTGATGCCATTTTTCTCGCAGAGGGTTTATAATAGAATAGTGAGTGGCAGTAAAAGTTTGGTTTGATAAGTTGATAGTTCCGGCCTTTGGAGTGAGGGTGGTGCTTAGATATAATGGGAGTATCAGCCAAACGTTGCTTTGTGTGCGCATGGGTGTGGGTGCATATTGGTGACTTTGGCTTGATGCTCCTTTTTTTTTGACGACCCCATTCGCTGCACGCTTGCTTCGCCCGGCTATGATACCCCTGCTCAATATCAGCAGCCGGTTTGACAGTTTATTACCTGTCTTTTTGCAGTTTGTACTCGACACTATCGACCAGTGCCTGCCAGGAAGCCTCGATGATGTTCTCCGAGACACCAACAGTCCCCCAGATTGAATTCTTATCCTTCGATTCGATAAACACGCGCACGCGTGCGGCGGTTCCTTCGCGGGCATTGACGACGCGAACCTTATAATCGATCAGGTGAACCTCTCTTATAGCAGGATAGAAACGCTCGAGCGATTTTCGCAATGCCGCGTCGAGTGCGTTGACCGGGCCGTCACCTTCGCCTACAACGTGCTCGGTCACTCCGTCGACAGTGAGCTTGACGGTTGCCTCGGTGACCAACTCGCCGGTCGCACGCTTTTCGGTCGTAACATAATATTTGATAAGCTCGAAGCACTGCTTATAAGTACCCATCACCTTTTTCACGAGAAGGTCAAAACTTGCATCCGCCGCCTCGAATTGATAGCCTTCGTTCTCGAGATCCTGCACACGCGACAGGATTCTACTCGCCAACTTCTTGTCTTCTGCGATCTTGGCCTTCTCCAGTTCCGCAAGGACGTTTGATTTGCCGCTGAGTTCTGATATCAGGAAACGGCGCTCGTTCCCGATTAGTTTCGGGTCGATGTGCTCGTAAGTACTTTTGTCTTTGCGAAGAGCATCTACGTGCAGGCCCGCTTTGTGAGCAAAGGCGCTTTCGCCGACATAAGGCATGTTCATTATGGGTGTAAGATTGCATACCTCGAAAATGAAGCGTGAGACCTCGGTCAGCGTTTTGGTCTTTTTGCTGTTGAGCACCTTGTAGCCCATCTTAATGGCCAGGTTGGCAATTACCGAGCAGAGGTTTGCGTTTCCGCATCTTTCACCAAGGCCGTTGATAGTGCCTTGTACGTGTCCTGCTCCCGCTCGCACAGCAGCCAGTGTATTGGCGGTGGCGCAATCGCTGTCGTTGTGGGCGTGAATTCCGATCGTCAGCAGGCCGAACGTTTCACATACGGTTTTGGTGATCTCGTAAATTTCCGACGGCAATACTCCGCCGTTCGTATCGCAGAGCACGAGTGTATCGGCTCCCGCGTCGCTTGCCGCAGCGAGGACCTTCATTGCGTACTCCGGATTGTTCTTATAGCCGTCGAAGAAATGCTCGGCGTCGAAAAATGTTTCGATGCCGCGTCTCTTCAGATATTTTACCGAGTCGGCGCAAATCTTGAGATTTTCAACGAGCGAACAATGGAGCACCTTTTTGACGTGCATATCCCAGGCCTTGGCTACCAGTGTCGCTACGGGAGTTTTGCATTTGACTATCGCCTTGAGCGAAGCATCCTCTGACGCCTTCTTATCCGCCCTGCGCGTGCTGCCGAAAGCACAAATCCGGGAGTGTTTCAGTTTGAGCTTGGCCACTTCTGTGAAGAATCGCATCTCCTTGGGATTTGACGCGGCGTAGCCGCCTTCGATGTAATCGATGCCGAGTTCATCGAGCCGTTTTACAATCGCAAGTTTGTCTTCGAGCGAGAAGCTTATGCCTTCGGTCTGCATCCCATCGCGAAGGGTCGTATCATAAATTTCTATTTTTTGCACAGTTGCTCCAATCTGCAATATTCCGGCTTCGCCTAAGCCGAGTCTTTGAGCTTTTGCAGAGCTTTTTCACAACTGTATTTTAACCCCAAAAGTTGCGATGTAAAGCAAAAACGTCGTTCTTTTCGCCGGCCGCAAGAAGGCAAATCCCGCTTTTCGCCGGCCGAAAAAAAGAGGTGAAATTTCTCACAAGCCTATTGAACTTTGTCCGATGGATAGATATAATAAAAGGTTCACGTAATTAGACAGGAAAATTGGCTATAGGGTGTTGTTGATACCATGAGATTGACACAAATTCTGCAGCGTTCATGCGTTAAAGTGCCGCTGGAAAGTAAGGACAAGCAATCGGCAATAGTAGAACTCATAGATTTGCTCGACAGCAACGGATTGCTGCTCGACAGGAAAGCTGCATTGGACGCGGTCGTAGTGCGTGAACAAACGCGCAGCACAGGCATCGGCTCGGGGATCGCAATTCCCCACGGTAAGTGCAAAGCCGTCAAAGAACTGGTCATGGCGATCGGAGTGGCCCGCGAAGCTATAGAATTTGCAAGCATCGACGGAAAACCCGTAACGATCGTTCTTCTGCTGGTCTCACCGGCCGACCAGACCGGGCCACATATTCAGGCCCTGGCCAGGATAAGCAGACTGATGCTGGATGAAGTCTTCAAAGAAAGCCTGGAAAAGGCCGCCTCAACAGATGTTGCTTACGAACTGTTGAGCAACAAAGAGGACGAGTAGTCCTCAACTCACCGGCCCTGACTTAATAAAACGAAAAGCAGGATCAGTTTGTAGTTTCCCAGAGAACCAGGCCCGGCTCGTAGGGATTGACAAGGTCGGTATTGCGGGGAAGAATTCTCACGGCCACCCCGTGACGCCCAGTACTTTCGCAGGGCATCAAACCCGTAAACCAGTGTTCGCCTTCCTGAGTCTGTTCATCGGCCTGCTCGCATTCCATATGCACAGTCAAGCCCTCCTTGATATTGCCCCACGAATCAACCGAGCCGTAATAAAGCTCCACGCTGACATCATCAGGATTGGCCTTGCCCAGTTTGACCAGAGCCCGAACACTCAATCGCGAACCAACTTTCAACTGCGGCTTCTTGGAATCGAGCATGCCCCCGAGCTTGCCGTTTTTCACCTGAACCTGTACGTCCTTGATGGCGAATTCACGCCAGAGTTCTTTCATGTCCGTCTTCCACAGCGCAAGTGTCTTGGCCTTTGCCATTGCGTCGGCAGTCAGATATTCCCACCGCGCAGCAGCAGGCTTGTAAAGCCGTTTCGTATACTCAGTGACCATTCTCCTCGTTGTAAACTGCGGCGTAATGAACTTGATTGAAGTCTTCATCCTGTGTATCCAGGCTCGCGGAATGTTGTCGGCCGAGCGGGTGTAGAACAGGGGAATTATCTCACTTTCCAACATGTTGTAAATCGTCTGAGACTCGACCATGTCCTGATACTCGCTGTCATCGTAGTTTTCACCGGCGCCTATTACCCAACCGCCGTCCGGAGTGTATCCCTCACACCACCAGCCGTCAAACGTGCTGACATTCAGTCCTCCGTTAATGGCAGCTTTCATGCCGCTGGTGCCGCTGGCCTCCATCGGCCGCCGCGGAGTATTCAGCCAGACGTCAACGCCGCGAACCATCGCCCGCGCTACGTTAATGTCGTAGTCTTCAAGAAACACAATACGTCGTCGAACATTGTACTGATTGGCGAAGTGAATGATCTGTCGTATGATGTCCTTGCCTTCGGTGTCCCTCGGATGAGCTTTGCCCGCGAAGATTAGTTGAACGGGACGCTCATTATTACAGAGAAGCCTCACGAACCACTTGGCGTCCTTAAGAAGAAGATTGCCCCTCTTATAAGTGGCGAAGCGTCTCGCAAAACCTATTGTCAGGGCCTCCGGGTCGAGAACTTCGTCCGCCCAGTTCAGTTCAGTATGGTAAGTGCCGCGCCTTTGCATCTGCGCTTTGAGACGGTTGCGGGAGAATGCAACGAGGTGTCCCTTGCATCTTTGATGCATACGCCAGAATTCCTCATCGGGAATCTGGTCGATGTTTTTCCAGAAAGATTCTTCCGCGCTCTGGTCGGCCCAGTTAGGACCAAAATATCTTTCGTATAAAGAATTCAATTCCTCCGAAAGCCAGCTTTTCAGATGTACTCCGTTTGTAATTGATATTATCGGCGCCTCGTCTACCGGTATGCCGGGCCAGAGACACGACCACATCTCCCGTGACACCTCGCCGTGCAGCTTGCTCACGCCGTTCTTGTAGCTGCTGAGTTTCAACGCCAGTACAGGCATCTTGAATGGCTCGTTCTCATCGTCTGGAAATACTCTGCCAAGCGACAGGAACTGCTTTCTGTTTACGCCCAGAGCTGAGAAATAGTCGCCGAAGTACTTGTCCATAAGCTCTACCGAGAATTCGTCAAGTCCGGCTTTAACGGGCGTATGTAAGGTAAAGACGTTGCCGGCCTTTGTAGCCTCGGTCGTCTCCTCAAAGCTCATTTGCGTCGAGCTTCGCAGTTGTCGAATTCTCTCCAGGGCCATAAAGGCGGCGTGCCCCTCGTTCATATGGCAGACCGTCGGTTTGATACCCATAGCATCGAGAGCCTTTAGCCCGCCGATCCCCAACATTATCTCCTGACGAATTCGCATCTCACGATCGCCGCTGTAGAGACTCGTAGTCACCATCCGATCTGTAGGAGAATTGGCGTCGATATTTGTATCCAGCAGGTATAGCTTTACTCGACCGACCGAAACTGCCCAAATCTGCGCGATTACACATCGGCCGGGATATTTCACGCTGATAGTCAAAGGCCGATTGCTTTTCTTGCGAACCAGTTCAATCGGCATATTATAGAAATCGTTCTCGACGTAGAGTTCCTGCTGCCAGCCGTCGACGTTAAGATACTGGCGAAAGTATCCCTTTTGATACAACAGGCCGATCCCAACTATCGGAACGCCGAGATCCGACGCGCTTTTCAAATGGTCTCCAGCAAGAATTCCCAGCCCGCCGGCGTAAACCGGAAGGCACTCATGAAGACCGAACTCGGCGCTGAAGTAAGCAATCGTCGGCTTCTCCGGACTCGAACAAACTTTATCGAACCATGTCGAGCCGCTCAGATAGGCATTTTGCTTTTCGACAACGCGCTGAAGCTCGGAAATGAATCCGCGATTCTGAGCTAATTCTTCGAGCCTGCTCTGCGAGACGCTTCCGAGAAGTTTCGTCGGATTGTGCCCGCAGGCCGTCCACAAATTGCTGTCGATACGCCGGAAAAGCTCGATTACCTCGCTGTTCCAGCACCAGTACATGTTCGTCGCCAATGTCTCAAGATCCTTCAAAGAATCCGGCAGGGCGGGTAGGATTGTGAAACTGCGAACCTTTGGCATTTATGCCTCCCAATACGTCTGATAAAAACCAACTTTAACAACATTTAGCAGAAAAAATAATCATCATAATTATGTATTTCATCGACAAATGAGTTGTTTGGCTTAAGGCCAAAAAAGCAAAGGTGGGCTCAAAAGGGGGCAAATTTCCAGCCGCAAATATGACCGCCAAGGCTTGCCGGCGGCGGCGGCGCAAAAAAAAAGGCCCGCATAAACAGGCCTTTTTAATAATACCAGGCTCTCCTCCACCGGTGCCGTAAGAAAGCTTTTGAAAAGAACCCATCACTGCAAAAGTGGGCAATCGTCGCTCATGTCCGAAAGTCCTATCAAGTAGGCTTTTCCGAGCCATTGAGGCCCGATTTCCCTGAGTAAGGATATCGGTTCTTTCAAAATGTCTCTTTCCGTACGAGCACTGCAGGGGTAAGCCTGCCATGTTCAACTGTAGCAAATTCCAAAAGAAAAGTCAATAACCTTCCCGTAAATTCTTTCATCTAATTACAAGCTCTAATAAGCCCTTCTATAATAAATTCGGCTTGTTACCGGTCTTTTCTAAAGTGAAATTCTCCCACGCAAACAGATTTGACTACAAGATTCGCCGCCCTGTCAGTCCGTCAGTCGGCGGGAACGCACCGGCCGTCGGCCCACTCAAGTAGGCTTTGAACGCTCTCGGCCATTGTAACTGAAAGAGGCGGCGAAGCTTTCAACGCTGAGACCATCAAATCCGTACTCAAGTTACTGTCGTTCGGATAGGCTTCGTAAAGAGATGATATTATTGCCTGCTCTATTTCAGAACCGCTGTAACCTTGTGACGCCTTGGCAAGCGCCTGCAAATCGAACTGCGCCGGATCGCGGTGACGTTTCTTCAAATGAATCGCGAATATTTCCTTCCGCGTCGCTTCGCCGGGCAGATCGACAAAAAATATCTCGTCGAATCGTCCCTTGCGCAAAAGTTCCGGCGGCAATGCCTCAATGTCGTTTGCGGTAGCGACAACAAACACCGGCGCCTGATGCTCCTGCAGCCAGGTCAGAAGCGTTCCGAACATTCGCTGCGAAAGGCCTCCGTCTGCGCTGCGACTGGCCGCCGAGGCGAACGCCTTTTCGATCTCATCTATCCAGAGAATCACCGGTGACATCATCTCCGTCTGCAGCAGCGCCTGGCGCAGATTGCGCTCCGATTCGCCGATGTAGCTGGCGTATAATGTCCCCGGGTCCAACCTCAACAAAGGCTGCTTCCACGCAGTGGCGATCGCTTTGGCGCAAAGACTTTTCCCGGCGCCCTGAACGCCCAACATGAGAACGCCTCGCGGAGCCTTAAGACCGAATTTCGTAGCATCGCCTCCGAAGGCGTCCTTGCGCAATTCGAGCCATCTTTTCAATCGCTTCATACCGCCGATCTCGCCCAAATCCAGCGGCGTCTGCACATACTCGAGAAGATCGCCGCTTTGAATCATTCGTCTCTTGCCCGAAATAATTGTATTAATGTCCTTATCATCAAGACGCTGGTCTTTTACGATGGTGTCGCTTATGACCTGTTCAGCCTGTCGGCGAGTCAGTCCCCTGAGATTGCGGACAATTACGGCCAGTCCACGGCGAGTGATGCCGATTTCGACGGGCTTCTTGCGGTGCAGCCGCAAAACCGTCGCACGGATAATCTCCCCAAGCTCTTTCTCGTCGGGAAAAGATATCTCGAAAGCCTTTGTGTAAGATTTGACCACGTCGGGCAGTTTGTCGTTGCTGTCGATCATCACTAATATGTTGCCGATTCTGTCAAAACGATTAATCAGGTTGCGCAGAACACGCAGCGCCTTTCCGCTCTTGAGATAGTCGGCCAGATCGAGTGTCACGCAAATCGAACGTTCCCTCGCACCGGCCAGATTGGTCAGACCGGCCGCCGGCTCTTCCGTATCCGCTATCGCAGGGCCCTCATCGAGCAGGCTCAGGCCATCGGTTACCCCTTCCGCCACCGACCATATCCACAAATCACGCTCCTGCTTTTTCGCCGCGTAGCGAACAAGCTCCAGCGCATACTTTTCTTCGTGAGTGACAATCGAAATACAACTGCCGCTGCTGTTGATGAACTGTTCGAATTGCTCGAAATCATTCATTGCCGTCCGCCTCAAACGGTTCGCAGATTTGCTCCGACGCATTTGGTCAGACTATCGACGATAACCTTTTCGAAATCATCAACTGCTTCGTGAGTCAGCGTCCCGTCCTCATCCCTGAAACGCAGTGAAAGCGTAACGCTTTTCTTATCCGTCCCGACGCCCTTACCGCGGTATATCCCCACGAATTCAATATCTTCGAGTTCTGCGCAGCCCTCCTTGCCAACCGCGTCACTGATATCCACCCAGCAAACCTGCTCGTCAACGATAATCGACAGGTCTCGCTGAATCGCCGGAAATCTTGGTATCGCTCTGGCCTTTACCTCGCCACCTTTAAGAGCCGAAAGAATCTCGAAATCCAGTTCCGCCGCCACCGGCGTGCTCTCCTTGAAGTCGAACTTGTCCCTGACAGCATCCGAAACAATCCCCGCAGTGCCGATCACAGCGCCGTCGACGACGATTTCAGCTCCCGTCTGCGCCCAT
>Ga0075123_10000144_pt1 | contig 35130 bp, 30 predicted proteins | sample AntAceMetag02UKX_FD_69808 | JGI IMG/M metagenome (GOLD analysis project Ga0075123, IMG submission 69808) | Saline lake microbial communities from Ace Lake, Antarctica - Antarctic Ace Lake Metagenome 02UKX | ecosystem: Environmental > Aquatic > Non-marine Saline and Alkaline > Saline | place... | reverse complement strand
CACACCAGAACTACATAAAGCGGAATCCGGTCAGTCTGTACCAGAGCCAGCACCGTGGCGGTCGCGGCAAGGTCGGGATGGGTACGAAGGAAGACGATTTTCTCGAGCGGATGTTTGTAGCCTCGACACATAGTCATATCCTGTTTTTTACCAATATGGGGCGTATATACTGGCTGAAGATATACCAGATTCCGCAGGCGGGACGAGCCGCAAAGGGGAAGGCGATTGTCAATCTGATAGGGGTAGCGCAGGAGGAGAAGATTACGGCCGTCCTCCCCGTCAAAGAGTTTATCCCGGGTAAGTTTGTCATCATGGCGACCAGGCGGGGGATTATCAAAAAGACGGATCTCATCGCCTATTCCAATCCCCGATCCGGTGGCATCATTGCGCTGACCCTCGACGAGGGGGATGAGCTGATCGATGTAAAACAGACGAACGGCGACCAGGACATTTTTCTCGGCGCCAGGAAGGGCAACGCAATACGGTTCAATGAGAAAGATGTTCGGCCCACAGGGAGAACGGCCCGGGGCGTCACGGGAATCAGGATAGCAAAGGATGATGAAGTGGTCGGTATGGAAGTGCTCAGGGACAGCAATTCAATCCTGGCTGTCTCAGAAAAGGGATACGGCAAGAGGACGGAGATTGCGGAATATCGGCTTCAGTCACGGGGTGGAAAGGGCATTATTAACCTTAAAACAACACCCAAGGTGGGGGTTGTTACACGGATAAAACAGGTGACCGGCGATGAGGATATTATGCTGATCAGCAATACGGGAAACATCATACGGCTTGGCGTGAACGAGGTTTCCCTCCTGCACCGAAGCACCCAGGGAGTCAAGCTGATAGATCTGGCTGATGGAGAGCAGTTGGTAGGACTGGCCCGGGTGGAGCGCGAAGATCCGGATATGGACGAGGAACTGCCCGTCCCGGAGTCGGAGACCTTTGACTTTTAACAGGGGCCTCGGTGTTTTTGCATCTCCCGCAGCCGTGCTCTTTAGTAAGTTAGAAATTATTTACTGCGTTTTTCTCGCAGGGAATAATTTCGTTAACGCATTAGTAAGATAGAAGTTACTTTCTCGTAGAAAGTAACTTCGTTATCGCACTTATCCCCTTTAGTGGGACTTATCCCGTCTACCGGGGCTAGTAAGTTAGAAATTATTTACTGCTTTTTTCCGCAGGGAATAATTTCGTTAACGCATTAGTAAGATAGAAGTTACTTTCTCGTAGAAAGCAACTTCGTTAACGCACTTATCCCCTGTAGTGGGACGTATCCCGTTTATCGGGGTCAGAGTTGGAAGTGATAGAGAGAGTGGATAAACGACCGGCGATTATAGGGGATATGTTTGACCGTATAGCCCCTTCCTACGATATGTTGAACAAGATACTCTCGATTTCCGTCGACCGGTATTGGAGAAAGAAGACGGTACAATCCTTGGGTATTGAGGGAGACGCCCTGGTATTGGATATTGCGACGGGGACAGGCGACCTGGCCCTCGGCGCCCTTCGTGACACGAAAAGCAGGGTCGTGGGGATTGACCTTTCGGCAGGGATGCTTGAGCAGGCGGCCCGGAAAGCCAGAATATATGTGGATGCGAACCGGTATTTTCTGATCAATGGAGACGCCGTCACCCTTCCCTTTCGGGATGAAACCTTTGACTGTGTCATGGTTGCCTTTGGCATACGGAACGTCTCTAGGCTCGACAGGTGTTTCGATGAATTGTTTCGCATTATCAAAAAAGGGGGTATGATAGCGATCCTTGAACTGTCCTTACCCCCAAACCGGTTTTTCAGAAGGATATACTTCGCCTATTTTAAATACGTTCTTCCTATAATTGGAGGTATTATTTCCGGAAGTACCCAGGCATACCGGTACCTGCGAGATTCCGTTATAGACTTTCTCCCACCTGACGTACTCTCACCACTCCTTGAAGAGCGGGGATTTACGATGATCGAATCGCGCTCCTTTCTGATGGGTATCTCGCACCTATACACGCTGAAGAGGAACCGATAGAAACCGGTATAGCGCTGTACCATCAAGCATAGAACTCTATTTACACATCAAGGAGGTGAAGGATCATGAAAAAAAAGGTGATGATAGGTATCGCTGTTGTTATTATCATTATCGCCGGGCTATTGGTGGCCGTTCTCTCTCATCTCGGGTCCATTATCAAGACAGGGGTCAACACCTATGGGCCAGGCATAACAAAGACAGAGGTCCGTCTGTCGGATGTAGATATTTCGCTGTTTTCCGGACGGGCCGAGATCAGGGGGTTCTATCTTGGGAATCCCGGCACCTTTACGCAACCGAAGGCCCTGGGGGTTGAATCCATCTATGTTGACGTGGATGAAAAATCGTTGACCTCGGATCCAATCATCATTGAAAAGATAGAGGTGAATTCCCCTGATATTACCTATGAAAAAAGGGGGGGGACCGACAATTTCCAAACCATCCTGAACAATATCAAAGAGAGTACCAAAGCGGGAAAGGAACCGGGAGAGAAAACCGGAGAAAAGGGTGAAGGGAAAAAGATCATCATACGGGATGTTATCATCAGAGACGGAAAGATCACCCTGGTCACCCCGATGCTGGGGGGAAAAGAGATAACGGTACCACTGCCGGAGATACACCTCACAAACATAGGCCAGGAAAGGGGAGGCGCGACGCCGGCTGAAGCCGTCAAGGAGATCTTTGGAGCGCTGTACGAAAAGGTCACAGGTCCTGACATTAGAAACGCCCTCGACAGCCAGATCAAGAAACTGGGATTGACCCTTGATGAGACGAAAAGGGCGGTGACGGGGCAGGCAAAGGCTGCGGGAAAAGAAGTCGAACAAAAAGTAAAGGCTCTGGAGGGCAAGATAAAAGGCTTTTTGGGGGAATAGGATCAGCCGGTGTGGTGACTGCCGTGTTCTGTATCCGTGCATCTCCTGATCGTGTGGAGAAGCCACAGGGCCTGCAGGGGGGTGAGCATCTCCAGCTTTTCAATCAGGACATCCGCGTTTGTCTTAAACAGCGCGCTGATCTTCTCACATTTTTCGACGTCTTCCAGATCCCAGGCAAGGAGGGCCGGCCATTCCCGGATCCGCGCCGAGTCGAACTCATCGTTTTTGAATACCTCACAGAGGAGTGACATCTCCTTCCCGGTAAAATACCCCTCCAACTCTTCGCCGGTCATGGTAAGGAGGGCATACAATGCTGTCAGGTCCTCTTCGACGGCGGACGACAGATCTTTTGAGTGTCGTTTAGCTGCTCGCTCCAGGTATTCCGATATGTAAACGTTAAATGGTCCCATGTGTTCTCCTTATCTGTACAGTATTTCGCACAGGGCAGTGTAGCAGAACTCACGATTGATGGCAATGCTGGCCAAGGTCCACAGCATGCAACAACAGTGAGTCGGGATCGGGATTCCATTTCAATGGCAGGTGTTCTATACTGCTCGAAACGACAGATATCAACTATGACCAAAGATGCAGACCAGGCGGTTCGCCCTCCCTACCGAATATTTGAGCATACAGCCGATCTCGGGGTGGAGATCTGCGGGATAGACGAGATGGACCTCTTCCGCAATGCCGCCCTCGCCCTTTCTGATATCATGACCGACAGACGTCGTGTGCGGGGCAGGGAAGAGCGGGAGATTGCCGCCGAAGGGGGTGACCGGGAGGAGGTGCTGGTCAATTTTCTCAGAGAGGTGCTGTATCTGCACAACGGTCAAGGCTGGCTACTGAAGGACTGTGTGATCTCCGAGATGGACGAGTTTCACCTGTGCGCGGCAGTAACAGGAGAACCCCTCGCGCACGACAGACACACGATGGATGTTGAGATAAAGGCGGTCACCTACCACCGGGCACAGATACAAAGGACCGAGCAGGGGTGGACCGGGAGGGTTATCTGCGATGTCTGATATCAAGATCGAACGGCTTGACGAGTATAGGTGGATCATACCCCCTGTAGGGGGGATGCGGGTTCCCGGTCTCATCTATGCCGATGAACGAATGATACATGCGATGGGCATGGATGAAAGCCCGAGGCAGGTTGCCAACGTAGCACACCTCCCGGGGATCATCGGTCATTCACTGGCAATGCCCGATATTCACTGGGGGTATGGGTTCCCCATCGGCGGTGTCGCCGCCTTCGACATGGAGGAGGGGATCATCTCTCCCGGAGGAGTGGGGTATGACATCAACTGCGGTGTTCGCCTGATGGCAACCAATCTGCAGATTGATGAGGTCAAAGACAGGTTGCGAGACCTTGTCGTCGCACTCTTCAGGAACATCCCCGCCGGTGTGGGTTCCGAAAGCGCCCTGAGACTTTCGGTGGCTGAAGAAAAGAAGGTGCTGCGCCAGGGAGCCGCGTGGGCGGTCAACCGTGGCTTCGGCTCAGAGGGGGATCTGGCCACGACCGAAGACGGCGGTGCCATGCGGGGGGCCGATCCCGACTGCGTGAGTGACCGGGCCCTTGAACGGGGGCAGAGGCAACTGGGGACCCTGGGTTCCGGAAACCATTTTCTGGAAATAGAGGTTGTGGAGGAGATCTTCGACCGGCGCGTCGCGTCTGCATTCGGATTGACTGCCGAAGGCCAGGTTGCCGTCGCCATTCACACCGGGTCACGGGGTTTCGGATATCAGGTATGCGACGACTTTCTCGCGCGGATGGTCAAGCACAGAAGCGCGCTGGACTTTCCCCTCCCCGACCGGCAACTGGCTTGTGCATATCTTACCTCGGATGAGGGGAAGGAATACATGGCCGCCATGGCCTGTGCTGCAAATTATGCCTGGGCGAACAGACAGGTACTGATGCACTGGACGGCACAGACCTTTGAGGAAACCCTGCAGCGCTCTCCACGCGATATAGGGATGAGGCTGGTCTACGATGTGTGCCACAATATCGCAAAGGTAGAAGAGTTTGAGATCAAGGGCAGGAAACAAAGGGTATGCGTACACCGCAAAGGGGCCACGAGAGCGCTCCCCCCACGGCACCCCGCCCTGCCGGATGTGTACCGCGAGGTAGGGCAGCCGGTCCTGATACCGGGAGACATGGGGACCGGATCATATGTTCTCGCGGGGACAGACAAGGCCCTCGAGGAGACATTCGGCAGTACCTGCCATGGCGCAGGGCGGGTGATGAGTCGCAACAGGGCGATGAAGGCGAGCCGGAACCGCTCGATCACCGCCGAGATGGCCGATCGGGGGGTTATAGTGCTGGCAGCGGGTAAAAAGACCCTGAGCGAAGAGATGCCCGAGGCATACAAGGATATAGAAGGAGTGGTGAATGTGGTCCATCGGGCCGGTCTGTCCACAAAGGTCGCGCGGCTCAGGGCTGTCGGGTGTGTCAAGGGGTGAGACCGGCCGGAAGCGAAAAAGGAGAACTGCACCGGTGGGGCGATACCAGATCCGATTCGTGCTTCGCGCTTGACAAAACGGGAAATGTGACTAAACTAATCGGCACACTCTGAAGGAAGGGGAACCTCGTGCCTGATATACAGATACCGAAGGACACCTATGATCTTATTATAGTGGGGGGCGGCCCTGGCGGTCTGACCGCGGGTCTCTATGCGGCTCGGGCCGATATGAGGACACTCCTTGTGGAAGGGAACGCCCAGGCCAGTCAGATCACCATGACGGATATGATAGAAAACTATCCCGGCATCCCCGCGATCGGCGGATTCGAACTGAATGACATCTTCAAAAAGCAGGCGGTCTCGTTTGGCCTGGAGATCAGACCGGAGCAGGTGAGCCGGATACACCGGGCGCAATCGGGAGATGTTGAAGGGTGGGAGGTCGTCACCGACAGCGGCGCCTACCGGACCCTTTCCGTCATTGTTTCCACGGGAGCCGCCTGGAGTCGCCTGGGAGTGCCGCGTGAGGAGGAGATGGTAGGCAGGGGCATATCGTACTGTGCCACCTGCGATGCCCCCTTTTACCGGAGAAGAGAGGTCGCGGTGGTCGGAGGCGGAGATACCGCCGTCCAAGAGGCCATCTACCTGACTAAATTCGCCTCGAAGGTTACCCTCATTCACCGGAGGGATCGCCTTCGCGCGACAGCCGTCCTGCAGCAGCGGGCCTTTGCCAACGAGAAGATCACCTTCGCCTGGGACTCCACTGTGGAAGAGATCTTGGGAGAGGATGGTATTACCGGGGTCAGAATACGAAATGTCAAAGATCCCGACCGGCATGAAAAGATTCCGGTCGATGGGGTCTTTATCTTTGTCGGTCTTGTGCCCAATACGGATTTTGTCGAAGGAATTGTCAATCTCGACACGGATGGCTATATTATAGCCGATTGTGATATGAAGACGTCGACAAAAGGTATCTTCGCCTGCGGAGATTGCATCAGCAAGTCACTCCGGCAGGTGGTAACCGCTTGCGGCGATGGGGCGACGGCCGCGCACAGCGCCTCGCTGTATGTTGATGACGTCAAAGGCCAGACATATTGATGAATATTTCTGGTGGTTTTATAAAGGATCGGCTGTCCGAAACAATCGCTTATGAAACCATTATTAACAAGGAGAAACAATAATGCCGATCTACGAGTATAGATGCACTCTCTGTGGTAAGGAATTTGAAATGATCCGGTTTTCGCAGGATGATGATAAAGAGATAGCATGCCCTGTATGCGGGAAGAAAAAGGTTGAAAAAACAATATCTCTCCCCACCGGGTCGCATGGCTCCGGTCAGGCCTGTTCGGGAGGGGGGACATCCCCTTTTACCTGAGGCTGATCTGTACCCCGACGGTCGTCGGGGTTGGCATATGGGGGCTCCGGTTGGGATTTCGTGTCGGACCTTCAGAGATGAAAGGTGAATGCGATGTCCCGACTGGTTGATTTCTGGCAACATATTCCGGAGCACATCAACCCGGCGTTTCTGGAAATAGGTTCTTTTCAGCTTCGTTACTACGGGCTCATGTATCTCGTTGCCTTCTCTGTTGTCTACCTCCTCGTTGTCCACAGGATACGGAACGAAAAGTTCGAGTATTCGAAGGAGACGATCCAGGACTATATCGTATGGGCAGTAGCAGCCCTTCTGATAGGGGCACGGCTCGGATATGTCCTCTTCTATAATCTTGAATACTACGCGGTGCACCCCCTTGCCATTGTGTTTCCCTTTGACATTTCAGATGGGTTCCGATTTGTCGGAATAAGCGGTCTGTCATACCATGGCGGGCTTGTTGGTATTATCCTTGTCTCTATCATTTTTCTCCGATGGCATGAGATCAATTTCTGGCGGTTTGCCGACCTCTTCTGCCCGGCAATACCCCTGGGATATACTTTTGGACGAATCGGGAATTTTCTGAATGGTGAACTGTACGGCCGCGTGACGGACGTATGGTGGGGGATGTATTTCCCGCTGGACCCGCTCCATGCCCTCCGTCACCCGTCACAGTTGTATGAGGCTTTTTTTGAGGGAATCTTCCTGTTCACGATTCTGTGGATTATCAGAAAAAAAGAATATCTCAAGGGGATGTTGTTTCCCCTTTACCTTATTGGATATGGGACGGTACGGTTTTGTATTGAATTCTTCAGACAACCCGACCCTCAGGTTGGACTTGTTACGGGGGTGCTCAGCATGGGGCAGATGCTCTGCCTCGTCATGATTGTCGTTGGTATAGCTGTCATGGGTGTTAAAAAAAGACAGGGAGGGACTGTATGAACAAGAGACTGGTAATCGTTGGAGGGGGCGCCGGAGGGCCGTCCGCCGCTGCGGAGGCAAAGAGGCGAGATCCATCCTTACAGGTAACGATGGTGGAGCGGGGGGAATTTGTTTCGTATGCCGCCTGACCCATGCCCTATTACATCGGTGATGTAATCAAGGATTCGAAAAAGCTTATCGCGAGGACCCCTGAAAAGTTTGAAGAAACAGGGATACAGGTACGGCTCAATACCCGGGTTGAGGAGATTGAGGCCGACAAAGGGGCCGTTCTTCTGGCGGGGGGCGAACGGATACCATACGATCTCCTCGTCGTGGCGACGGGGGCCGAGGCAACCCTCCCCGACATACCGGGTACGAACCTGGACGGGGTCTTTGTTCTGAAGAACCTGCGGGATGGGTTGAACATCAAGGAATATATCACGCAAAACCGATGCCGCACGGCGACAGTTGTCGGGGCCGGTTTTATCGCCATGGAGATGGGAGAGGCCCTGAAGACCCTCGGTCTGGAGACTCGTATCGTGTACCGGGGTGAGCTTCCGGTCAAGAAATGGGACCCGGCCATCTCCGCGGTGGTGCTGGAGGAGCTGACGAACAACGGCGTAATCTTTATGGCTCACCAGTCTCCGGTTGCTGTTGAAAAAGGGTCAAAGGCACGACTGTCCCTGGTAACCGACAAAGAAAAGATAGAGACGGACATCATCATCTTCGCCCTTGGTGTGAGAGCCAACACAGCCCTGGCGCGCGGGGCGGGTCTTGCCGTAGGGGAATCGGGTGCCATCAGCGTGGATTCCTCGCAGCGCACATCACGCGAAGAGATCTTTTCCGCCGGCGACTGTTGTGAGTCTTATCACCGGGTGAGCAAGCGATGGGTTCATATGCCGCTGGGGGATATAGCGAACAAACAGGGGAGGGTGGCAGGACGAAATATCGGTGGATATCCCACGATATTTCAAGGAGTTGTAGGTGCTCAATCCTTTAAGGTGTTCGGCCTGGAGGTTGCCATGACCGGCCTGGACGAAAAGGCGGCGCAAAAAAGCGGATACACGCCCGCGAGCACCATAATCTGGGGAACCTCCGTGGCGGCTTCTCTGGGAGGAGGACACCGATTAGGGGTCAAGCTGATTGCGGACAAGACATCTGGGAAACTGCTCGGTGCACAAGCGGTGGGGCAAGGCGGGGCGGTAGGCCGCATCAACACCCTGTCGGTATGTCTCTGGTCGGGTATGGGGCTTGACGAGATCGGCTATATGGACCTTGCCTACAGCCCACCCTTCGGCGGGGCCTGGGATGTGATTCATACGGCGGCCCAGGTATTGAAGAAACAGTTGTAACCTTTCCCTTCATGTCAAAACCGGTTTGCAGGGTGCAGCGGAAGGAACTTGAATTCATTGGCGGTCTGTCTTACCTGATTTGGTATACCTGCCTTTTATTTCTTTCGATGTCCCATATGTTGTTTCCTCGCTGTCCGAGGGGATGGCGGCCTCTTTGCCAAGGCCACGGAAATGGATCCTCTATGATAGAGGCACTATGCGACCGGCCGAAAAACATTGACAATATCCCGCAAATATTTTATTTTCTTTGTAGTTGGTTTTTTCAGAAACGGAGGCTTACCAATACACACCTTTAAAAGGAGGGCACTATGTTCAACAGGAAAAGGCTTATACCTTTCGTTGTATTGATTGTCGCTTTTGCGATGGTCTTTACCGGTCCGGCATGCGCGGAGCAAAAAAGTTTCTTTGCCATTGCCACGGGTGGTACGGGAGGTACGTACTATCCCCTGGGAGGCGTTCTGGCGCAGGCCCTGTCCAACAAAATCCCCAATCTTATTATCACAGCCCAGTCGGGTAACGCATCTGTCGCGAACTGCAATCTCATAAAAGGCCATCAGATCGAGTCGGGGTTCGTGCAGAACAATGTCGCCTATGCGGCATATAACGGAGTTGCGCAGTTTGACGGAAAGCCCGTGAAAAATCTGAGAGCCATTGCCTCTCTCTACCCCGAAACGATTCAGATTGTTGCCCGAGAAGGAGCAGGCATAAAGAGCGTGGTCGACCTCAAGGGGAAAAAACTGATTCCGGGTGACCGGGGAAGCGGGACCGAGGTGGATTGCAAGTCGGTCTTGTGGGGTGTCGGACTTACCTATGATGATTTTACCAGTGTCGATTGGCTCAGCTTTGCCGGTGCCGGACAAAGGTTGAAGGACAGGCAGGCCGATGTGGCGTTCATTACAGCAGGGTGGCCGACAGCGGCCATAACGGAGCTTGCCACGACATCGGATATTACCCTTGTTCCTCTGGATGACGAAACCATAGCGAAGATCATCAAAAAATATCCCTTCTATGCGAAGGTTGCTATCCCCGCGGGTACGTACAAGGGGGTGACTGTCGATACCCCGGCCATTACCACGATGGCTCAGTGGGTGGTGGATGCCGATGTTCCGGAGGAGATCGTGTACAAACTGACCAAGGCTCTATGGGATAAGGGAACGTTTGTCCTGCGCAAAAAGGGTGACAAGGCTGCCGAGGCGCCGAGCGGGGCCGAAATTATGGCGAAGGCACATGCCAAGGGCAAAGATGTTACTCTCAAGACGGCACTCGACGGTGTGGCGATTCCCCTGCATCCGGGCGCGGCGAAGTTCTATAAGGAGAAGGGCATGATTCAGTAGGAGAAACACGATAGTGCGAGGAGGTACCCGGGCACCGTTTTTGGTGCCCGGGTTTTATGAATAAGAAACGAATACTCATTTTTTCTTCTCTTGCCGTCCTTTGTTTCTCCCTTTTCCTTCCCTTTCACGTGTTGCGGATAGAGGCAGCAAGGGAAGGTCAGACGGTGTTCGTCCACAGAATCCGGCCGAATGACAGATTTTCGACCACCTATATCCATTCGGTTGAGCTGTCGCCGGTCCGGGAGTATTTCAGGGTCGACAGGTACTTCAGGATCGTGCTCTATGAAACGCAATTTTTTTCCTGTAATACCGGTCTCCCAACCACCCTCTCCGGAGATGAAAAACTCTACATCGATGGAGACCACCTGCGGATCTCCAATATGGACAGGGTCGTGCCGGGACTTGATCTCTGGGTCAATGAAAAATACGATAACACCCTGCAACTGGGAGATGGCACGATCCTGAATCTCCCGTCTCTGGCCGGGGACACCCTCCTGAGGGTGACCGTAGAGGAGCTGACCTTGTTCACGTTTTTATATCTGAAGGCAAACAGATCTCACTGAAGGAGTCGTCATGGAATTGCAGGAAACCGCAGTGACCTCCGGGCAGATGGAAACGCTCGCAAAATACGATCCGGAGCTCCGATTCCGCCAACTTACCGGGATTACACTGAAGCTTGTCTTTTTTATGACGCTGGTCCTGTCGATATTCCATATCTATACGGCCGGGTTCGGGGTTTTTCAGGAATGGAGGCACCGGGCATTTCACCTGGCGTTTGTCCTGCCACTCGTCTATTTCCTGTATTCGATGCGCAAGGACAGAGAGCAGGACGTGAAACATCTTGTCTATGACGTCATATACGGGATTATAGGGGCTTCCATTGTGAGCGCCCTCTTTCGCGAGGTTTCAGATCTCTCCGGATACGCCACCCTTGTCCTGTTCGTGGTCTCCTGTATGTTTATTATCTACTTCAAGCGCAGAGCGTTGTGGTCGAGCCGGGTCTTTGTCTATGGAGACTTTGTAATATTCACGCTGATGATAGGAGTTCTGTTTTTCGGTGCCGGTTTCTTTCTCAAGAACATGCATCTGGGAGAGGCGTTCGAAAACTCTGGGACATCACTCCTGTTCTGGAGCCTTTTCCTCTTCGGTGTCTTTTTCAGCACGATACTCCTCTTTGCCGTCCAGTGGATCCGGGCGGTTTTTGCCATGATACGAGGGGGGACATTCGGCTACACACAGGATCATATTCCCTATTTTGATGTATTCTTTGCAATCCTTTCGTCCTTTATTTCCGTTTACATATTTCTAGAATTCAACAGCCTGGTGCTACGTGCCGGCATCCCGTTGCAGATGGATGTTGTCGTAGGGGCCTTTGCCATCCTCTTGGTCCTTGAAGGGGCGCGGCGCAGCATCGGACCGCCCCTTCCCATTATCGCTTTCATCGTCTTGGTCAACTGCTATCTGGGGCCCTATTTCCTCGATATCCCGGGCCTCAGTTTCTTTGCGCACCGGGGGTACTCCGTCGAGCGTATCATCGAGCACATGTATCTTGGCACGGAGGGTATATTTGGTATCCCGCTCGGGGTCGTTGCCACCTTTGTCTTTCATTTTGTGCTCTTCGGGATCTTTATTTCAAAGACAGGCCTGGGGCAGCTGTTTATCGATCTCGCCATGGCCCTTGCGGGGGGCACCGTCGGAGGGCCAGCCAAGGTATCTGTTATTTCGAGTGGTTTTCTCGGTTCGATCAACGGAAGCTCCATCGCCAATACGGTCACGACGGGGGCATTTACCATTCCGCTCATGAAAAAGGTGGGGTACTCCCCCCGATTTGCGGGGGCCGTTGAGGCGGCATCTTCAACGGGAGGACAACTGATGCCGCCGATCATGGGGGCTGCCGCCTTTATAATGGCCGAGTTTCTGGGGATCCCCTATATCAAGATCGCCGCCGCGGCCATTGTCCCGTCATTCCTGCACTTTTTTGCCGTGGGCACCATGGTTCACTTCGAGGCATTGAAACAGGGCCTCAAGGGATTGCCCCGCGAAGCCCTCCCGAAGGTCGGTGCCGTTCTCAAAGAGCGCGGTCTTCTCGTCGCCCCGCTCGTGGTCATTATTTATCTCCTCATCTCGGGGAGCAGCCCCTTCCTCGCTGCCTTCTGGGGAATTATATTCTCCGTCGCGATTGGTCAAATTCATCGGCGGAGCATGCCGCTTCTGGTGACAATCCTCCTGTCGGCCCCCTGTGTTCTGCTGCGGCTGAATCCCCTTCACGATTCCGCGCTCTCCCTCATGCTCTGGGGAGGGATCGGTGCGGCAGGGCTTTTGTATATGTTTCGCAAAACCGATCTCATCTCCTGGCTGCTGGGTATAGGGACGACCGCGGTTCTGTCGGCCTTACTCTACTGGAGAATTGAACCGTCGCTGTGCGCATTCTGGGCACAAATGGCCGTGATCGGCGGCGGGGTTTTCTATAAGGAAAGCAGGATGAGGATACCCGATATTCTCCATACACTGGAAGCGGGGACAAAAAATGCGCTTGCCATTGGGGCTGCGTGTGCCTGCGTCGGTTTTATCGTCGGGGCCACAACGCTGACGGGCCTCGGGCTCAAGTTTGCTGCCGCCGTCATCGAGCTTGCCCATGGAGTGGCAGGCTTTATCAGTCTTATCGATGTAATGCATTGGATGTCTCTTGACGGGATCACGCTCTTTTTCACGCTTATTTTCACCGCCATATCCTGCTTTATCCTCGGTATGGGAATACCGACCACGGCGCAGTATATTATCGCCTCCATGATTGCGGCCCCGGCGCTGTTGCAGTGGGGAATCCATCCCCTCGTATCACACATGTTTGTGCTCTTTTATGCCGTGCTTGCCGATGTAACCCCGCCCGTTGCGCTCGCCGCGTACGCGGCATCCGGGATTTCAGGGGGCGATCCCTTCAGAACGGGATTTACCGCCTTCAGCCTTTCGATGGCAAAGGTCTACGTCCCCTTTGTCTTCGTGTACTCTCCCATTATCCTTTGGCTGCCGGCGCTTCTCGACCCGAGCGCTTCATTCGACTATCTCAGGTTTGCACAGGTATTTATAACGCTGGTGGTGGGCGTTGTGGCCCTCGGGGCTACCGTGATCGGATACCTCAGAGTCAGATCCACGGGCCTGGAACGGTTCTTGACGGGGATCGCGGCCTTTTGCCTCTTTGCCTCGGAGGGGTACACCGATGTTGTCGGAATGGTTTTCCTGACATTCGTTTTTGTCATGCAGGGGAGAAGACAGGACGCAACAAAAGAGAGTAAGGAGAATAACGATGTCTGATACGACAATACGCGTAGTACAATATGGACTGGGGCCGATCGGCAGCGCCATGGCGCGTCACGTTGTGCAGTGCGACGGCATGGATCTGGTCGGAGGAGTGGATATTGACCCGACAAAGGCAGGGAGAGATATTGGTGATGTGATAAGCCTTGACACACCTATAGGAGTCACCGTGGGTCGGAATCTTTCCCAGGTCTTGGAACAAACGCAGGCAGATGTGGTACTGCATACGACCGGTTCCTTTTTTGACCTGTTTGAACCCCAGATCAGCGAGATACTGGAGGAGGGGCTGGATGTTGTGTCAACATCGGAGGAGCTTTCGTTCCCCTGGCTGGCCCACCCGGAGGCCGCCGCCAGAATAGACGACGCTGCAAGGCGGGCCGGTAAGACGGTGCTGGGCACCGGCGTCAATCCGGGGTTCCTTATGGATACACTCCCCCTTGCCCTCACCGCTCTCTGCCAGCGGGTGGACCGTATTGACGTGACGCGTCGTATGAATGCCTCCTTGAGGCGTGGTCCTTTCCAGACAAAGATCGGTGCCGGGATGACGGTGGAAGGGTTTACGGCACAGATGAAAAAGGGGCGTATGGGACATATAGGGCTCCCGGAATCGATGGGGATGGTCTTTCACACTTTGGGGAAAACCCTTGCACGGTATGAATCCGATGTGGAGCCGGTAGTGGCAGATTCTCTGGTTAAGACCGAGCATTGTGAGGTACAACCCGGCCAGGTGAGGGGCCTCAAACAGGTGGCCCGCGGCTATACGGATCAGGGCGAGTTCATGACCCTTACCTTCATAGCCGCCCTGGACGAGGTGGAAGACGGAGATACCATCCTGATTACCGGAAATCCTGATCTGGAGATCAGACTGAAGGGGACCAATGGTGATATTGCAACGGTCGCCATTGCGGTCAATGCCGTGCGCCGTGTGTGTGAAGCGCCACCCGGCCTGGTGACCATGCGTGATCTGCCGATCGTAACAATCTGGTAGATGTGAGTGAATAAGAAAGGCGATATGTATGAAAAGATTGATTGACCTGTCAAAAGAAGAACTGCTCGTAAGGATATGGAAAGCGGAACCCAGACTCAAAAGGATTCTGTGTGATGCAAAGCACGTGGAAGAGGCGCGGTGCGTGCTGTTTGATTATCTGGATCGTTTCAGAAGAGATCTGTACAACATGAAATCCTACACCCCCTTTGCGGATCTGAACCCGGTGGAGAAGAGAACGGCCCGTGAGTGTATCCGGGTGCTTTCCAATACGATGCGCACCGAAAGTGAGTCTCTGACCCAGACCTCCCCCCTCCAGATTTTCTATGATCTGGCACGGGGTGAAGAGGGGGCCCTTGACAGGGTAAGCGAGGGGTTTTTGATGGAATACCTCGCTCTGCTCAGGGGGATCAGGGGGCAATACGGCAAACATTCCCACTATCATGAACTCCCGGAACCGCAGGAGGAGCGACCCGCTGCCATCGAACGCTCCGCTCAACTGGATGACTACGCAGAGACGATGAGAAGATCTCTCAAACGGTATAAAACGGGCCAGGACCCGAAACTGGTATACAGAAGCAGGAGGCTGAAAAAGAAGATCCTGCGTTATTTCGGGGCCACGAAAGAAAACTGGAACAATTATCTGTGGCATATGAAGCACATCATCAGAGATGTTGAGACCCTCTCCGCCCTCGTTACACTGAATGATGATGAACGGGAGGGGCTCAGGATGGTGAAGGAACATCATATCCCCTTTGGAATAACGCCTCATTACCTGTCCCTTTTTAATGAAGAGGGGCTCTCGTTTCACGATCGGGCCATCCGCGCGCAGGTTATTCAGAGCCCCCGGTATTGCGCCAATGTCCTTGCCAACCAGCGGGCCGGGGGGGAGGATTTCATGGGCGAGCGGTGGACGAGCCCGATGGACGGGGTAACGCGCCGGTATCCCCAGATTATTATTATGAAACCTTTTAATTCATGTCCCCAGATATGTGTGTACTGCCAGAGAAACTGGGAGATAAAGGATATGGAAGACAACCCTCTGATGCCCAAGGACAAGGTGATTGAAATGATACGATGGGCCAGAGAGGACAAGAATCTCACGGAGGTCCTGATAACCGGCGGTGACCCCCTTACGCTCAGCAACACATACCTTGACTGGCTCATTGGAGAGATCGCGGCGATAGATCACGTGGATCGGATACGAATCGGAACCAGAACGCTGGTAACCCTCCCCCAGAGGATCAACGACGGTCTGCTTGCCATCCTTGAGAAATACCACGAGTGGGGGAAACGGGAGATCGCCCTTGTGACCCATTTCGAACATCCGACCGAACTGTGCCCGGATGTCCTGGATGCCGTGAAAAAGATCAAAAAACTGGGGATCAATATATACAACCAGCAGGTATTTACCTACTACAACAGCAGAAAATTCGAGACGGCCTTTCTACGCAAGGCGCTCAAGATCTCCGGCATCGATCCCTACTACACCTTTAACTGCCAGGGGAAGGATGAAACCGTCGATTTCAGGGTTCCCATAGCGAGGATATTACAGGAGAGAAAAGAGGAGGCACGGCTCCTCCCCGGCCTTGTCAGGACGGACGAGCCGGTCTTCAATGTCCCGAGGCTGGGAAAATCGCACCTGAGGGCGGGGCAGGACCACGAGGTCATCATGATCCTGCCTGACGGGCGCAGGGTATACGAATTTTATTCATGGGACACAAAGCATGCGACGGCCAAGGATTACCTCCATACGGACGTATCCCTGTACGATTATTTCAAGAGGTTGCAGAAGGATGGTGAGAACGTGAGTGATTACCTTGCCATGCTCTATTATTTTTAGGAGCGCTGTCTGATCGCCTCATTCAACCACCGTGGGGCGTAGGATTCCGGCGATATCCCTTTCCCAGTTCCGCGTATAAAGTGTCCCCAATCTTCAGGCCGAGGTCGATGAAGCCGGGACCATACTTCTGACCAGTCGCGGTGCGGAAGGTGTCCCTGATCTTTTCTAGGGATTGCAACCCTGAGGGGAAATAGGACAGCAGTGTGTGCATAGAGACGTCCCGGGTGGTCACTATATCCCAGAGCATCTCCGTAAAATTGTCGGGTCCCCAGCGGAACTTGTCGGCATCATACAGGGCGTTGGACAGGAGCTGCGCATCCGGATCGGCAAGGGACGTAGAAGGCTGAAATGCCTCGTGGTTTCGTATCGAACCGACCACAGCCGCCCGTTCCGTATCCGTAAGATCAAACCGTGTGAGGATATTCCCCGCTGCTTCGGCTCCCAGCCGTGCGTGATCTTTGCTTGATCGCTTTATATCATGGAGGATTCCGGCTATATGAGCCAGCGAAACCAGGCGTGTGAGGTTCTCCCCTTCCCCGGAAGATCGATCTTCGATCAGGATGATGGCTCCTGTGTCTACGGCAACCTTTCGTGCGTGGACGAGACCATGACCGGAAATATTCGCTGTCGCTGTCAGTATCTCAATACAGGTTGCGACCATCGAATTGTTTTCGAACAGACGGTAAGATTCGTCGATGGGAACCTTCTGCTCCCGGTAAAAGAGGGGGGTGCCGCAGGCAGTGGCGATCTTTTCAGCCAGGGCTTTTGCCTTGGAGAGGGTTTCGGTGTCCATAGGGTGTGTTTTCTCCATGGGAGACGGTTATGCGTTGGTTGCGTCTTTTACCTTTCCTACGAACAGCAGTGGAAAGACGATGTCGCTGACGCAGCAGGGGAGCACGACGGCAATGAACAGAAATATGAAGACGACAAGGTAAGACAACCAGTTCACGGGACCCCCCATGGCCATGAGGACATGAAAGAGTGAGGCCCATGTGCTCAGGAGGACATGACCCGCGTGGGGGAACTGTGTTGATGGTCGAAAATAGGCGATGGCTATTCCCAGCAGTGCCAGGGGATTAATGAGCCACCATTTTTCGATGAAGCCGATATGAAGCCCCCTGTTTGGCATACTGAGCATCACTTCTCCGAGATAGGGGATCAGGGAATCGCTTATCGTTGCAATGCCGACAGAGCCGACAAATCCGACGACCAGGAGCGTTATAAGATTATACCTGTCTTGTCCGGATTTATGCAGCTGGTACATGGACGTTGTGACGAGGGCGCTGAGAACGACGTGTACCGGATGGAGAATGTAGAAGGTGTTCAAGGCTATGCACTGGGGGATATTTCGGAAAAGAACCATCATGACCACACCGCTCAGAGCACCGAGCAAAGTAAAGGGAGCATGATTTTTCAGTTCTTTTGCTATTTGGCCGATCATCGTTTCTCTCATCAACAGGTTTTTCTGGCACAGATATCTCTGGCTAACTATCGCAAATACAGCGTCATATGCAAGTCCTTTGTGCGAAAAGGGCGCTGGGGGGAGTCCTGTGCCCTGCCTGAATCGGCAGAGAATTTCTTTTTTGTTTTGTATCCGTATAGATAGAAACTTCATATGTTCGATCTGTTGTCTGGGAAAAAGGGGTTGATCTGTTGCGCTTGGGTGAGGTATGAGATTGCAATTAACACTTTACGCTGGAACACAATACAAAATGGGGGCACTACATGACAGAGCAATTCTATGGGTTCGAACTCTTACGGGAGCGATACATCAATGAGTTAAAAACGCAGGCCAGGCTGTATCGGCATATCCAAACGGGCGCCGAACTGTTATCCATGATCAACGATGACGAGAACAAGGTGTTCGGCATTACTTTTCGTACTCCGCCGCGCGATTCCACCGGCGTGCCCCACATCCTGGAGCATTCCGTCCTCTGCGGTTCCCGGAAGTATCCGGTGAAGGAACCCTTTGTGGAAATATTGAAGGGCTCCCTGCAGACCTTCCTGAACGCCTTTACTTATCCGGACAAGACCTGCTACCCGGTGGCAAGTCAGAACCTTCAGGATTTCTATAATCTTATAGATGTCTACCTCGATGCGGTCTTCTATCCGCGCATCACGCCCGAGATCTTTCAACAGGAAGGATGGCACCACGAGATGGAGGAAGCGGACGGACCCCTTGTGTATAAAGGTGTTGTCTTCAACGAGATGAAGGGGGCGAACTCATCCCCGGACAGGCTTCTGGCAGAGTATTCGCAACAGGCCCTCTTTCCCGATACGACCTACGGGCTGGATTCCGGAGGAGATCCCACGGTGATCCCCGAATTGACCTACGAACAATTCAGGGACTTTCATCGTACGTACTATCACCCGTCCAACGCGCGTATCTTCTTTTCCGGTGATGACGATCCCGAAGAGAGGCTGCGACGCGTCGATGAGTACCTGAGAGAGTTCGAAAAGACGGACGTCGATTCGACGGTATCGCTCCAGCCACGATTTGATGATCCCCGGCGTGTTGCGCGCTCCTTTGCGGCAGGCGATGATGCATCCGGGAGCATGATGACCGTAAATTGGGTGCTTGGCGAGACAACGGATGCCGTCACCAATATGGCGCTTAACATCCTGGGATACATTCTCCTCGGCACTCCCGGTTCGCCCCTGCGCAAGGCGCTGATTGAGTCCGGTCTGGGAGAGGATATTACCGGAGGGGGGCTGGAGGGAGAGCTGAGGCAGCTGTTTTTCTCTGTGGGTCTGAAGGGGGTTGCTCCCGGGAAGGTGGATGCCGTTGAGTCTCTGATACTGGGGACTCTGGAAGGGTTGGCGGCCGACGGCATCGACCCGGAGGCGGTGGAAGCTGCCCTCAATACCATAGAATTCGGTCTGCGTGAAAACAACACGGGCAGTTACCCCCGCGGTCTTGTTCTGATGCTCAGGGCAATGACCACTTGGCTGTATGACGGCGACCCCCTTGCGCTGCTCTCTTTTGAATCGCTCCTGTCGGAGGTCAAGGCCCGCATTAGTTCGGGACAGGCCTTCTTTGAGGAATTAATACGGGACTATTTCCTGGAGAACCCGCACCGTGCCACCGTTGTCATACACCCGGACCCGGAATTGGAAAGCAGGGTAGATGCAGCGGAAAAGGAACGGCTCAGTGCCGTTCGCGAGGCTGCCGGCCCGGAGGGATTGAGGGGTATCTGTGAAAACACCGAGCGCCTCAAGGAAATTCAGGAAACGCCGGATTCTCCAGAGGCCCTGGCAACGATACCGACCCTGGAGATTGCGGATCTGGAGAAAAAGAACAGGCCGATACCGATTACCGTTCTGGATGAAAAAGGCGCCACGGTACTGTATCATGACATATCGACGAGCGGGATCGTGTACATAGAGGTCGGCCTGAATCTGCGCTCACTTCCCCGGAGATGTGTTCCGTATATTCCCCTGTTCAGCAGGGCGCTTTTTGAAATGGGGACACACAAAGAGGATTATGTTGCTCTTTCCCAGAGAATTGACCAGAAGACGGGAGGAATTCATCCGTCACTGTTTGTGTCGGCAGTCAAGGATGCCGAGAGCGGAGCTGAAGCCAGACTTTTTCTCTGCGGAAAGGTGATGTTACCACAGGCAGAAGACCTCTTCGCGATTATCAGGGATATACTGATGGATGTCAGGCTGGATAACCGGGAGCGGTTCAGACAGATGGTCCTGGAAGAAAAGGCCAGACAGGAGCAGCAGATAATCCCCAGTGGACACCAGATTGTCAACCTGCGCTTGAGATCACATTTTGACGAGGCCGGCCGCCTGTCCGAACAGTTGAGCGGTGTGACCTATCTGTTCTTTCTGCGCGAGCTTGCCGATCGGATTGAGAAGGACTGGTCTTCCATACAGGCCACCCTTGAAGCGATGCGGAGTGCCCTTGTCAACCGAGAGACCATGATATTTAACGCTACGGTTGATGAAGAAGGCTGGAAACGGGTGCGCCCCCATCTTGCCGATTTTATAGGGGGGCTGCCGGTCGAGCCGTCCCGGACGAAGGGTGCTCTTTCCGAAGCTCTTGCGGGTGATATGGAGATTCCCGGGCATGAAGGGCTGATCGTGCCTGCTCAGATCAACTACGTGGGGAAAGGGGCGGATCTGTACCGGGCAGGGTACACCTATCACGGCTCCGTCAGGGTTATCACCCGGTATCTCAGGACATCCTGGCTGTGGGACCGCGTGCGGGTTCGTGGGGGCGCGTACGGTGCGTTCTGTAGCTTTGATAAATTTTCCGGCGTGTTGACCTTCCTTTCGTACCGCGATCCGAATCTTGTCAAAACCATCGAAGTGTTTGATGAAACCTCTAAATTCCTGCGGGATGACGCATTGAGCGGCGACGAACTGACGAAGGGGATTATCGGCGCGATAGGGGATATGGACGCGTATATGTTCCCCGATGCCAAGGGGTATGCCTCAATGCTCCGCTATCTGACCGGTAACACCGAAGAGGATATACAACAGGTGCGTGATGAAATTTTTTCCACGACGGCAGCTGATTTCAAACGGTTTGCTGATGTCCTGGATGAAGTGGCGCACCACGGATTGGTAAAGGTCCTGGGTTCCGGCAGCGCCATCGAGGCAGCCGCCGGCAGTGCCGTGCCGCTGAAGGTGATAAAGGTACTGTAACCCGCGAGTGGTCCCCCTGACGGGGCTACGTACGCAACAGGTCCCAATGCGGCCGCAAGAGAGTTAATGGGGGGCATTCTTGTTACACATTACAGGTCACAGCCGGCGGTGTGTGAAAAATTCACCCCTGCGCCATGAGCGAACCATGGAAACCAGATGTTACATCTAATACGCTGATGAACAGGAGATCGTGTATGGCCTACCACACAAAAAGAGCGGACGCTGTGAATGAAAAGATCGGGAGACCGGCATGGTGGGTCCAGGTAATCATTGTGAGTATTACCGTAATCGCAGTCGGCATAGTAACCTTTCTTGGCATTAAGACGTACGAAACAACCCGGCGCACAGCCCTTGAACAGTTCAATCAGCACCAGCTTATCCTCGCGCATTCCGCCGCAGCCGGGATTGAGACCTATTTCAGCGAGGTCAAGGCCTCCCTCGTATCGGCCACAAAGGTGAAGGCCATACGGGATATGTCCGAAGACTCTCTCGAGTATATGCAGAATATGTATCTCGGTTTTATCCCCAGGACCTCTATCCGGCGTCTCGATGAAAAGGGGGTGTTGCGTTTCATCTACCCCTCCGACGACTGGCGCGGTAACCTGCCCGGCAGAGATTATAGTAGTGAGTCGTATTTTCAAAATGCAAAAGAAAAGGGGCGCGTCGGTTTATCGGGAATAACCGTCAATGAAATCGGCGAAAAGCGCATCAGGATGTCCGCGCCCGTCTATGTAGCGGATACCCAAGGGGGCGGAAAAAAGAGGTTCGCCGGTATCCTGATCGTTTCTTTCGATCTCAAGGCAATAGCGGACATCTTTATTTCGCCGATCACCTCAGGGGAAACAGGATATGCCTGGCTGATGGATCAGAATGGTTATTTCCTCGCCCATAATGTCGATACATTTGTAGGGCAAGATGCCTTCCGAATACGGGAAAAGACAAACCCCGAGTTGTCATATGAATCGATCAATGAAATCCAGCAGGAGGTAATGGTCGGGGGTGAGGGGGTCGGTCGTTACCTGTCGGGCTGGCACAGGGGAACAACGGGGCGCATCGAGAAACTCATAGCGTATTCTCCCATCCGTATTATCGATCAGATCTGGTCGGCTGCCGTTGTCGCGCCGGTCAACGAAGTGGATAAAATCATTCGGGAGGCAGGAATTCAGGCATTACAGACCTTTACCTTCATCATCCTCTTTCTCATCCTTGCCGGTATCTTTTCGTCCCTTTCCGTCTACCGATGGTCCAGTCTCCTCAGGAGGGAGGTGCGGAAACGGACGAAAGAGCTGAGAGAGACCACCGATTACCTGAATAATCTGATCCGATGCGCCAATGCCCCGGTCGTCGTGCTGGATGAACAGGGGAAGGTTACCATCTTCAACGATGCCTTTGTACGGATGAGCGGCAGAACGGAAGAGGAAATGCTCGGCTGCCCTCTCGACATACTCTTCCCCGATACCCGTCGTGCCCAGGCATTGAAAAGGATCGAACAGGCCCAAAGCGAGGGGAGAAACCTGAATGCGGAGGAGGAGGCAATACGACACCGAGACGGCACGTTGTATATCGGGCTGTGGAATTCCGCCAATATTTACTCTGATACCAGTGATGCATTGATCGCTACCATCATCCATGGAGAGGATGTAACGGAGCGTAGAAAGGCGGAAGAGGCGCTTCGTGAGAGCGAGGAGCGCTATAGGACCGTCGTTGAAAATCAGGCCGAAATGATATGTCGATACACCCCGGACTGGCACCTTACTTTCGTCAATGAGGCCTACTGCCTTTATACCGAAAGGACAAGGAATGAGTTGATAGGGAAAAGCTTTATGCCGTTTATTCCCGAAGGGCAGAGAAGGGGGGTCGAACAGCATCATGAGCAACTGCTGAATTCGGGGATTAAAGAGGTGAGGCATGAGCATCAGGCCATCCAGGGTCATGGAGAGCATCTCGGGTGGCAGCAATGGATCAACCGGGCCATCTTTGACGACCGGGGGACCCTGGTGGAATATCAGTCGGTGGGACGGGACATAACGGAACTGAGGGAGGCCGAGGAGGCGCTCCAGGGGAGCGAAGAGCAGTACCGTGCCTTATTTGAAGGCGCACCAGATGCCATCTTCCTTGGCGATATCGACACGGGATTGTTAGTCGCTGCAAACCCGGCGGCATCACAGCTCCTCCTGGTACCACATGAAAAAGTCGTCGGAATAAATCACTTGCAGATTTATCCCGAATACCTCCGGGAGACGGTGCAGACAAGCTTTAAAAGGGTCACGAAAGAAAGCGGGAAGCATGTAGTAGAAAGATTTGTTCTCCGGAGCGACGGGACGGAAGTGCCCGTTGAAATATTATCACAGACAATTACGATACGGGGCAAGACGGTTATTCAGGGAATCTTCAGAGACATTACCGGGCGAAAAAAAGCGCAAGAAAAATTAAGAGAAAATGAAGAACGATTCCGCAAAATCTTCGAGGGTGGGGCCCTCGGAATGGCCTTTCTCAATTTCGAATATAAATTTGAACGAGTAAATGCGACACTCTGCGCCATGCTCGGATATGAAGAGACCGAGCTGACAGGCCTTGCGTTTACCGACGTAACCCACCCGGATTCAGTCAAAAGAGACCTGCAACAAGTGGCGCAGTTGTTGCAAGGTAACATCCCGTATTATAAAACGGAAAAACGGTACATCAGAAAGGATGGAGCGGTTATATGGGGAAGCGTCACGGCCTCCATTGTATATGATGAAAACAAAAACCCTCTCTACTTCATTGTTATGATAGAAGATATTACTGATCGAAAGCGCGCCGAGGAAGCAAAGACGCACCTCGAAACACAGCTGCTGCATGCCCAGAAGATGGAAGCACTGGGGACTCTGGTGGCCGGGGTCGCGCATGAAATCAACAACCCGGTTAATAAGATCATGTTTGACGTACCCCTCCTACAGAGGGTCTGGACGGATGTAATGCCAGTTTTGGAAGAGCAGGAGAAGTCGGACCCGACAAGAAAGTATGGAGGGCTCACCTACGATTTTCTCAGGGAAAACCTGGCGCAGCTCATCTCCGATATGGAACTGGCCGCGAACCGGGTGGCCAAAACGGTAAATAATCTGAAGAGTTTTACCAAACAGTCAAGCATAACCGACAAGGCGACAATAGAAATCAATACGGCGGTACAGAATGCCCTTCGGCTGATAGGAACAACCCTGCGAAAGTCAAATATCGTATTGGACCTGAAACTTGCGAAAAAATCTCCCGAAATAGAAGGCAATCTCCAGAGCATCGAGCAGATCATCATGAATATTGCCATAAACGCAATCCAGGCCATCGATCATAATAATGGCAGAATCAAGATATCAACCAGCCTTCAGAAAAAGAACGGCAAGGCTGTAATCACCATTGCCGATAATGGTGCAGGGGTCGATCCTGCTATCATCGGTAAACTGTTCGATCCCTTTGTCACGACACACCAGACCGAAGGGGGGACCGGTCTTGGTCTGCCGATCACCTACAACCTGGTTGAGGCCCATGGTGGAGAGATAACCTTTGCCAGTAAAGAGGGGACAGGGACGACATTTACTATTACCTTCCCCGCACTGAGCACATAATTTCAAAAAAGGTAGATAGGATATAGATGAATTTCGCAGACAAAAACATAACCCCCGTTCTTGCAGTCGATGACGATCAGGGCCTGCTCCTGAGTATCAAGGCAGCGTTAGCCAGTGCAGGAATGCCTGAGCCTGCTCTGATTTCAGACAGTCGTCAGGTAATGGATGCCATACAAAACAACAAATTCCACTTGGTCCTGCTGGATCTCATCATGCCTGATCCAGGGGGAATGAAACTCCTGCAGCAGATCAAGGAGGCCTTCCCGTCCATTGAATGTATTATCATAACCGCTGTCGATGATGTGTCCTCGGCGGTTGAGGCTATGACGCTCGGTGCCTATGATTACCTGGTGAAACCGATCAACAGTGAGCGGCTTGTCATCGCTGTAACCCGTGGCCTCGAACGATACAACCTCAAAAACAAACTTGCACTTTTCGAAAGGAGGCAGAGATTTACCGACCTTCAAAACCCGGCCGCCTTCAAAGACATCATTGCCGAAGATCCGGCCATGGCCATGGTATTTCACCAGGTCGAGGTTGTAGCGCCGACAGACTATAACCTTGTCGTAACCGGTGAATCCGGAACAGGGAAAGAAATGATCGCCAGGGTTATCCACAATCTGAGCGCACGCTCAGAGGGGCCCTTTGTAGCGGTCAATATGGCCGCCTTCAGCAAGACCCTTTTTGAGGATGATTTTTTCGGTCACGCCAGGGGAGCTTACACCGGCGCCGTCACGGACAAGAAGGGGTTTTTTGAGGCCGCCAAGGGTGGCACGCTTTTTCTCGACGAAATAGCCGAACTGGACCCTTCACTCCAGGGGAAAATGCTCAGAGTCATTCAGGAACGGGAATTTTACCGCCTCGGCAGTACGCAGGTACGGGATATTGATGTCCGGATCATCTCCGCCACCAACAGGGATATCAAAGAAGAAATAGAGAAAAAACGCTTCAGAGAAGACCTGTTCTACCGCTTAAACATGTTTCATATCGCGATCCCCCCCCTCCGGGAGCGGGAAAAGGATATTATTCCTCTGGCACTGCACTTTTTAAAGATACACGCGCAGAGCAATAACAAAAATATCCGTTCTGTTGATCCCGAGTTAGCGCAATGCCTCTTAGGGCATACCTTTCCCGGCAATGTCCGGGAGTTGGAAAGTATCATCGCGAAGGCGGTGCTTATGGAACACAGTCCATCTCTTACCGCTTCCGCCGTTCGGGACCAGATGATTATCTCAACTCCTCTTCAGAGGAGACAGGGAAACCTGACGACCCTTGCGGAGGTGGAGAAGGCCCACATACTGAGGATCTTGGAGGCAACCGATAATAACCGTACACAGGCGGCACGGATCCTCGGAATCGGATTGAGGACACTTCAGAGAAAACTGCAGGAATGGACCGACACGTCAAAATGACATACTGTGCGCCGTTTTGACGTCGCAGGCCAATCTCTTGGTATCATGTATAAATACTCCCCGCCCCTTTCTTCGGAATGCCATTGTGACTCTCCCGCATACATCGTTCTCTTGCATCGTGTATCGAAGGGGAACTTTCTCTAAACCCTTTTAATCCTTGCCATTTACGATTTAAATTTTAGCAGTCACCACTATGGCACGAATAATGAAATAGGAATACTACAACGTTGACATTGGAAGGCCTAAGATAATGCTGTCAATGTTATTATTAGCTACATGTCAGCAGTCGACGGTAGCAAAGGAGGTCTTAGATTGTCGGCATTTACTCAGGGGGATTGGGAAGGGATACAACCTCAAGGAAGTGACGGCGGGTTTCGCATGGTAGGTCTTGTTTCCTAATCCCCCACACTATTAGTACACAGGCGCGGTACCGGCGAGCATCTATACAATGCGGAAAAAGAAGGAGAACAAATCGTCGAAAGCTGAGGATACAACAACAGAACAGCAACTTGAAAAAGATGCGCTGCATATAATCAAAACGAGACACAATAGAGACTATAGCTCATTAAAAGAGATAAATTTGGTAGAAATTCTGAAGGCATTTCCTACGGACGCATGACGATTCCAACTCAGATTTTCCCGGCGGTGGATGATCTTTATCCCCTCCTACTCGTCCACCGCCCCCCCATTTTTTTGCAATCTGAGAGGGACACAAGCTCATCCCCGTACCTTTCAGTGTATATAAAGTCGGTGGCGGGATATATCCCGCCACCGTTCTTTATTGTCCCGTGACCATCCAGAACCCGTGATAGCGGCTGGTGGTGAGGTGGAGCTAACAGGCATGGTTGAACTATGGGGGGATGTGACCCCGAGGGCATGCTCCCTGTCAATTCACGGTTCGTAATAAATGGGGTTGCCCATTTCAGTGAAGGAAAAGTTGCGCAGGATATTGTGCCCATTGTAGTCGAGAATCCTCAGGTCGTCTTCCTGGTGCAAGTCGCCCATGACGATATCGAAATGCTCGCCGTACTGCTTCTTTACTTTTTCTACGGGCAACTCAGAGGCAATGAACTTTTTTATCCCCTTTGCCGCCAGCTTTTCTACAAAAGCCGGATGGGTCAAGGACTCATACGAGGTTAGAATAAGTATGGGCCCTGTTCCCGTGAATATGATGCTGGTTTTCATGCCTCAAACCTCCTTCTCCGTCTGACGACAGGAGTGTGACATTACAAGATGCCTCATCAATAACCGGTGTAAGTGTACCTGAAATTGTATATGCGCGCAATTTCCAAAATGCACCCCGTCTGTGGGGCCGCTATTTTTTGTCTTGAAAAAGGAAGTGCTTTGGGATATTACCGAGGCACATCTTGGGCGGTTAACTCAGCGGGAGAGTGCTACCTTCACACGGTAGAAGTCACTGGTTCAAATCCAGTACCGCCTACCATGAAAACCAAGGGGTTGCGGATATTGCCGTGACCCTTTTTGGCTGGTTGAAGCCAATCGTGGTCTGTCGGAGGAACCCCCTCAGGGAACGGGGGCAACCAGCGATATGCTTCCGCGCCGCGATATACATTTTGAGAACACACGGGGCGGGACCCAGGACCCAAAGGAGCCTGTAATGGAGACCTTTTTTGATACGGAAACCCTTTCGTGGGAGGATCACCCCACAGTACGGAACGTTACTATAAAAAAAATAATAACGATGGAAGAATTTGGGGAGGATAGTCCATCCATACTCATGGTGAAAATTCCCGTCGGCGTTGAAGTGCCTGAACATATTCACGAAAAAAGCGAAGACATACTTTTTATACTATCCGGGGAGGCAACGATGTGGGTAGACGGCGCCGGGGATGTACCCCTGTGCAAAGGAAATGTTGTCCGTGTTCCGCGTAATACGAAGCACCGTATATTCGATGTGACCGATGAGATTATTATATATGACGTTTTCTCTCCTGGGATCCTGTAATTTCAAACGGCTTCTTTCCTTTTTCCCTCTAGTATGGACCTGTGCATTTTCATATTGCTATTAAACAGCTTTGAGGGATAAGAACGGTCACTACGCAAAAATACACATTTCGGGGTGGGGTTTAGGAGAAACAGTAGGATGAGCATCTATCAGAAGTGGTTTCTGGCCGCCAGGCCTTGGTCCTTCACTATGACGGCCGTTTCCGTCAGCGTGGGGAGTGTTATGGGGGCCATGGAAGGAGGTTTTTCGTGGGGGTTTTACCTGATTACCCTGGCTGGTGTGATTGCCATGCACGGTGCGGCCAATCTTCTCAATGATTATTACGATGTTCGAAGCGGAGTAGATACCCTGGAGGTATCAACCGCGCAATACCGCCCTCACCCACTGGTAGAGGGTGAACTCTCCCTCAACGAAGTGCTGACCGAGGCAGCATGTTTCTTTGTCCTTGCGGCTGGTATTGGCATTTTCCTTGCCGCGACGAAGGGATGGATGATCCTGACTCTAGCCCTGATAGGGGCCTTTGCCGGGGTGTTCTATACGGCCCCCCCCTTCAAGTATAAGTATAAGGCGTTGGGAGAATTCTCCGTTTTCATGATGTGGGGGCCTCTGATGGTAGAGGGGGCATACTTTGTTCAGCGGCAGACCCTGAGCCTGGATGCCCTGTGGGTTTCTCTTCCCTTCGGCGTCCTGGTGGCATTGGTACTGTTTGCCAACAACCTCCGGGACACAGCGGATGATGAGGGAAAAGGTATCCGAACCCTGTCGATCATCACAGGACCCCGGAAGGGCATATGGGTGTATATTGCCTTGGTGGCCTGTGCCTACGCGTCGGTTGTGGTGATGGCCTTTACGGGTCCCCTGAATCTATGGTCGCTGATGGTGCTCATTTCGCTCCCCCTCTTTTTCAGCCTGCTGCGGAAAATGATTCACAACCCTCCCCTGGACGCCGACGCGCAGACGGCAAAACTAAACACGGCCTTCGGCATCCTGCTCCTTATCTCTCTTCTTGTCGGGGGACTGATGTGACGCGGCCCTAAACCTCGGGGAAGTCGTTACTGGTAACAACTTCCCCGCGCATGCGGGTTGATTTTCAACTATTTTCTCCCCCCGGGAGGCTGATATGAAACGGCACGCACCTTCATGGACTCTGTTACTGGTAACGATTGTCCTTGCCAACATACTCTGGTTTGCCACCTTTTACCTCACCTTCAGCACCTTCTGGATCAAGATCTCTGTCTCGGCATCGTCGCTTGCTGCCCTTTCCTGGTGGATACGTCCGATAGAAAGAGCTCGGCTCCATATTGACGTAAAGACGCTGTTTGTTGGACTCGTCTCCGCCGTGATACTGTATCTGATCTTTTGGGCCGGCAAGGAAATCTCCTCGGCCCTCCTCCCCTTCGCGGAGCGTCAAATAGGGGGTGTCTACGGCAAGGGAGCGGGGACTCCCCCGTGGATTATCTTGCTCCTGCTCTTGTTCATAACCGGCCCTTGTGAGGAACTATACTGGCGAGGGTTCCTGCAGGATCGACTCAGGGAGCGGTTTGGGGGCCGCGGGGGCTGGCTTTTGACCACCGCGATCTATGCCGGCGTTCACCTGTGGTCATTTAATTTCATGCTTATCGGGGCCGCCGCCGTCGCCGGCGCCTTCTGGGGGGCCATGTACTGGCGCATCGGCAACCTGCTCCCCGTTATTATTTCTCATTCCCTGTGGAGTGCCGTTATCTTTGCCGTCCTGCCGCTGTCCTGATAACGGCCTGGCACATACGTGGTTCTGGATCGAAATCACCGGAGGTACAATACGATGCAATACTGGATCGCCGCACAGATGACGGTAATCCTCCATCTCGGGTTTGTCTGCTTCGTGGTGCTCGGTGGATTTATGGCGTGGCGATGGCGGTGGACTGTATTCCTACATATCCCCGCCGCACTGTGGGGGGCGATCATTGAGTTCCAGGGGTGGATCTGTCCGCTGACGCCGCTTGAGCAGCGCCTAAGGCAGGCGGCCGGACAGGCGGGATATTCGGGGGGTTTTATCGAACACTACCTCCTTCCGTTACTGTATCCCTCATCTCTGAGCCGGGAAGCGCAGATCTTCCTTGGGACGTGTGTTGTCGTGATAAACATCGCGGTGTATGGGTGGCTGATAGTCCAACGTCACAGGCGGTAGAGATCTTTTTCACCGAGCCGTTCGATAAAAAGGTGCGGCATCCCTATCGTGAACAACCATTACGTCTCCGGTTGAAGTATGGTAAAGTCCTCCCCGGTGTGTGTCCCGAGCGTAATCCAGATAAGGAGATTCATGATGAAAAGGTATATCGCAGGTATATTCTGTTTTTTGCTGTTGCTCTTCAGTGTCCAAGCACCGGCACAAAACACCGTCATGCAGGTATCGACAATAGACGCATTGGTGGCGGGGCTGTATGACGGCACGATGTCCTGCGGCCGGTTGCTACAGTACGGGGATCTGGGAATCGGCACCTTCGACCGCCTGGAGGGAGAAATGCTGGTTTTAGACGGCACGGTGTACCAGATTAAGGCAGACGGCAGGGTGTACACTCCGGATGGAAGCATGACGACTCCTTGGGCCGCCGTATGCCGGTTCGGAGCGGACGATACCATTACCTTAAAAAGAGGAATGGATTTCAAGGAATTGGGAGAGATGATTGATGCGTCGATCTCCAATAAAAATCTGTTTTACGCGATAAAAATCACCGGAACATTCTCATACATGAAAACGCGAAGCGTTCCCGCCCAGAACAAACCCTATCCACCCCTGGTGGAGGTAACCAAAAAACAAAGTGTCTTTGAAATGAAAAACATCTCAGGCACGATTGTCGGCTTCAGGTGCCCGACGTACGTAAAGGGGATCAATGTTCCGGGGTATCACCTGCATTTTATCAGTGAAGATCACGCGCGGGGCGGCCATATCCTCGATCTTGAAACCGTTGCCGGCCTCTGCGCTATCGACCGCTGCAACCAGTTTTTCCTGGTCCTTCCGACGGAAGGGGAGGCCTTCAAAAAGGTTGACCTCTCGAAGGATAGAACCAAGGATCTGTATCAAATCGAAAAATGAGATGAGAATCGCCTGAGCGACGACAGTCCCGGTGCGTTGGGGGCTCTCCCACAAAGAAAGTTTGTAATGCGAGCAGCAATATTTGACATGGATGGTGTGTTGATCGACTCGGAGCCGCTTTGGCGGCGGGCCGAAAAAGAGGTCTTCCGAAGTGTGGGTATTACCCTCACGAAAGAGATGTGCCTCGGAACGATGGGGTTGCGTCTGGACGAAGTCGTAGCATATTGGTACCAGCGGTTTCCCTGGACAGGGAAGAATCTGCTGCAGGTTGAAGAAGAGATGTTATCGGCCATGCAGACGCTGATAGCGGAAGAAGGAAAGGCCCTGCGAGGGGTGCACGAGACCCTGGAGCGCCTGCGGGGGGCGAACCTGTTGCTCGCCATAGCCTCATCGTCTCCCTTCAGCCTGATCGAGGCGGTCGTTAATGTGTTGGGGATTCGGACGTTTTTCCAGGCTTTGTGCTCCGCGGAGGAGGATGCATTTGGAAAACCCGACCCGGCGGTGTACCTTAGAACAGCCGAACGTTTGGCGGTTGATCCTAGCGAATGCCTTGTCTTTGAGGATTCGCTGTTGGGGGTACGCTCCGCAAAATCCGCGGGGATGACCGTTGTTGCCGTGCCTGCCCCGGATCAATACGACGACCCGCGATTTAAGGAAGCCGATTTTAAGGTGAGATCCCTTCCAGAATTTTCGTTTGATACGGTAAAGACATAGAGACCGCGTGGTGATATCCGGGGGTATAGTATCATGCCCCAGGCATGGTGCAAACGGCGAGAGCCGGACATGTTCCGTGCTCCTGACAGTTCTCTGAAACTCCTGTTCTCTGAAACTCCTGTTCTCTGAAACTCCTGTTCTCTGAAACTCCTTGACAATTTTCTGAATACCTGTACATTCTACATCCCTGAGAACAGAAGGTGAACCAGCATAAAACCCTTTTTACCGCGGAAGAGGGGAAACCATGAGGTGATCATTACAACCCCGTGACTCAAAGTGAGGACGGGGTTGTGTTGTAGGGTCCCCTGTTTTCGCGAGCTCTGTAAGGGAGGCTAGTATGAAAGCCGTAGCCGTTCCCAGGGAATACGATCCCGAAGAGACCCGCGTTCCCCTGATCCCGTCGGATGTAAAGACCCTCCGGCAGAGGGGCCTTTCGGTCGAGATCGAATCGACGATGGGGAATCCGTCCGGATATTCCGATGACGATTACCGCACCGCCGGCGCAAAGATAGTTCAGGACCGAAAGGCCCTCATCTCCTCCGGCGACATCATCCTCAGGGTGCGCAAGCCTCCTCTGACCGAAATCGAGTGGCAGAAACCGGGCAGCATCCATATCAGTTATTTTGACCCCTTCAATGAACCCGAAATTCGGGACGCCTTCCTGTCCCGCGGTATCAGCGCCCTCAGTATGGAGATGATCCCACGGACCACCCGGGCCCAGAAGATGGATGCCCTGAGTTCACAGGCGAGTCTGGCCGGGTATGTGGCCGTAATCCTTGCCGCCGAGCGGCTCCAGAAGATCTTCCCCATGATGATGACACCGGCGGGAACCCTTGCCCCGGTCCGGGTCTTTGTCATCGGGGCCGGCGTCGCGGGTCTTCAGGCGATTGCCACGGCACGGCGGCTTGGCGCGCGGATCGAGGCCTTTGATACCAGGGCTGTTGTGGAGGAAGAGGTGAAGTCACTTGGCGCGAAGTTCGTCAAGATCGATCTCGGTGAGACGGGCCAGACCAAGAACGGCTACGCGAACGCGCTGACGGCAGAGCAGCTCGAAAAGCAGCGCCAGGAGATCGCGAAGTACTGTGCGACGGCCGATGTAGTGATTACCACGGCGCAGATCTTCGGCAAGAAGGCGCCCCTGATCGTGACGCGTGACATGATCGCGGCCATGAAGAAAGGAAGCATTATCGTCGACCTCGCGGCCGAAAGCGGGGGCAACGTGGAGGGATCCGCTCCGGGGCAGGACGTAGTCGCCCATGGTGTTACCATTGTCGGTATGAAAAACGCTTCCGGGCACGTGAGCGTGCATGCCAGCCAGATGTATTCCAGCAATGTGACCAACCTTATCCTTGAATTCTGGGATGACGAAACCAAGCAATTCACACTCCCCCTTGAGGACGAGATCATCAAGGGTTGTTTGGTGACGCATGATCACGCCATCTTCAGCGAGACTCTCAAGATGGTCATGAAAGAAGGAGAATAGAAATGGATCCGCAAGCCTGTAATGACGCCTGTCTGATCTGTATGGCCCTTATCCTGGTCCTGTCGATCTTTATCGGTTTCGAGGTCATCTCCAAGGTACCCTCGCGGCTTCACACGCCCCTCATGTCGGGGAGCAACGCCATCTCCGGCATTACCCTCGTGGGGGCGGTGATCGCGGCGGGATCGGTCGGGGGCACGATGGCCGTTATCCTGGGTACACTGGCCGTTGTCTTCGCGACGGTGAATGTTGTCGGCGGCTACGTGGTTACAGATCGGATGCTCCAGATGTTTCAAAAGAAACCGGAGGAGAGCAAAAAGTGAATTTTATCCTTCTCATCAATGGAATCTATATCGTCGCCGCGGTCCTCTTCATCTACGGGCTGAAACTGCTGACCTCTCCGGTGACGGCGAGGCGGGGTAACCTTATTTCAGCCGTGGGGATGTTTCTGGCGGTGGTGGTGACGCTCCTCAATGAGGAGATCATCGATTACCGCTGGATGCTGATCGGTATTGCCGTAGGGAGTGTCATCGGAGCTCTCTTCGCGCGGATCGTGAAGATGACCCAGATGCCCGAGATGGTGGCATTGTTCAACGGATTCGGCGGCATCGCCAGCCTTCTCGTGGGGTGGGGCGCTTACCACGTAATGCCCCGGGCCGGGCTCTTTGTCATGACCACCGTTTTCCTCGCCGTCCTGATCGGCGGGGTGACCTTTTCGGGCAGCCTGATTGCCTGGGGCAAGCTCTCGGAACTCATGCCGGGCAGACCGATGCTCTTTCGGGGGCAGACCCTCCTGAACGGCCTCCTTATCATCGTGATTCTCATCGGAGGGTCATTGTTCCTGTCGAACCCCGAGGCAGGCTACCCCATATTTTTGGGGATCATTCTGCTCTCCCTGGTCCTCGGCGTCATGGTCGTGATTCCCATCGGCGGCGCCGATATGCCCGTCGTTATCTCTCTCCTGAACAGTTATTCGGGGATCGCCGCTTGCGCCGCCGGGCTTGCCATTCGAAACAACATCCTGATTGTCGCCGGCGCCTTCGTCGGGGCCAGCGGCATTATCCTGACCAATGTCATGTGCAAGGCGATGAATCGCTCGCTTTACAATGTGCTCTTCGGCGGTTTCGGTGTGGTCAAGAAGGGGGCGGAAGCGGAGGTGGGAGGCGAGGTCAAAGCGATTTTGGCACAGGACACCTACTATATCCTTGAGGCCGCCTCCGCGGTAGCCTTTGTCCCCGGATACGGGCTGGCCGTCTCTCAGGCACAGCATGTCCTGAAAGAACTGGGCGATCTTCTGGAAGAGCGGGGAATCGAGGTGTCATACGCGATTCATCCTGTCGCGGGACGGATGCCGGGACACATGAACGTTCTCCTTGCCGAGGCCGATGTCCCCTATGAAAAACTGATCGAAATGGAGCAGATCAACCGCAGGATCGGCAGCATTGACGTCTGCGTGATTATCGGCGCCAACGACATCGTCAATCCGGCGGCCCGGGAGGACACGAACAGCTCCATCTACGGGATGCCGATTATAGAAGTTGACCGCTCAAAGACGGTGATTGTTCTGAAACGGTCAATGGCGCCCGGGTTCGCCGGGATCGGCAACAGCCTGTTCTATAAGGAAAACACGCGTATGCTTTTCGGCGACGCGAAAGAGAGCCTCGGCGGAATCATCGCGGAATTCAAGAATGTCTGAGCGGGAATGCTCGGAGTACCCTGATTATTTTAACCCCGGTCTGTCTCGATGCCGGGAGAAGGGGGGGGGGAGTCATGACCCTGGA
>Ga0075123_10000136_pt1 | contig 36262 bp, 27 predicted proteins | sample AntAceMetag02UKX_FD_69808 | JGI IMG/M metagenome (GOLD analysis project Ga0075123, IMG submission 69808) | Saline lake microbial communities from Ace Lake, Antarctica - Antarctic Ace Lake Metagenome 02UKX | ecosystem: Environmental > Aquatic > Non-marine Saline and Alkaline > Saline | place... | reverse complement strand
CATGCTCCGGCGCCTCCGACGACGATTTTGAAGCCGAATTCGCGTTTTGCATCGGCGAGGGTCTTGAGTGTGTTCTTTGTCCAGAAGCTGGAATAGAGTTCGCCGTTCCAGAAGTTGGTTGTGGTTGTGTTGCTCATTCCCTGGCCGAGCGGGTCGCTTGAGCTGAACGCGACTATCTTTACCCAGGGGCCGAGCAGTTTGGGCAGTGCCTCGGGGGTGGTGCAGACAATGTCATCGGCAGTGAGGTCGGTGAATTTGAGCAGTGCCGATTCTATACGACGAAGGCCGAGGGGTACGAACGCGGCCCTGCCGAGGCGGTCTGTCGGGGCGGGTGGGGCAACGAAATTGCGCATCATCAGTTGCGGGACCTGTGTTGTCTGCATAGTGGCGAAGATGCCTTCGAAGAGAATTTTGTACCGGGCGCTGAGAGTTCTGTCGGCGACGAGAACTACGGCGGGCCTAAGCTGTTTTTCACTCATGGTGTTTCATTCCCTGTTGGTTTCTTTGCTTTGGCTGTAAGGTTGGCCATCTCGGTCGGTGACAGGGATGCCAGCACATCGGAGGGGATGTCGAGTTGTTCCAGTATCGATGGCTTGTCCTGCGTGTGGCCTCTGTTTTTTGAAAAGCGTTTTTTGTCGGTGCTGCGTTCTTTGATGGCGTCGTAAACATTTAGTTTGCAGAGGGCGGCCCTGTCGAGTTTCGATTGGCCGTCTTGAGATTTTTCTTCGCACACCTCGTCACCGTTGATGGGGCTGTCATTGTATTTTGGAAAGATTATGGCGCTGTGGGGACAGGCCCTTGCGCAGGCTGGGCAATTGGTTTTGCAATTGGCCGGGTTACGAACCTCGACGGTGTCGTTTGCGGAAAGTTCGTAAGTACCGAACAGGCAGAAGTTCAGACATTGTTTGCAGTTTACGCATCGGTCATAGTCGATTACGGGGAACCAGGGTATCCACTCGCCGTTGGTTTCTACGCGGATGTTCGGCTTGGTTTCGCCCGGTGAGGCGGAGGGCAGTGAGGCAACAATCTTTTCGGCGCTGTCGCGTCGCATATTGAGAAAGTCTACGCCTTCGGCGGGCAGTGGTGCGCCTGCTGCGTGAAAGAGCCATTTTACGGCCCTGGGATAGCAGGCGATGATTCTTAATGATTTGTTTTTGGCCCAGGTTTGTAGTTTCGGGTCGCGGTCGGCGCAGAGGCCGCACAGGTCGGTTACGGGCTCAAAGTCTATACCGGAGGCTGTGAGCGCTCTGAGCACCTTTTCTTTTACCGTATCAGGTATAAACTGATAATAGGCACAATGACAATATATTGTTTTAGTTTTTTCTGTCACTTATCGGTTCCTGCCTTGCCGGACACTTCGTAGCCCATTACTATGATAGCGAAATATGTGAAAATAGGCAACAAATCTTTCTGCTGGCAGCGGTTGAAACCGCGGCGCCGAGCATCGAATGGGTGACTGAACAGGTGAAAAAACAAGTGGAATTGGCGGTGTGGCGCGATTATACTGGGGCACAGAGTCGGGTTTTTGCCTATGTGCGTTCTTAAGAATATTGTTTGATTGGAAAGTTTGTGATGTGTAAAGAATTGAGATTGTTGGTATGTTTTGCGGTGTTGGGCGGGCTTATCGGTTGCGACCGGCAGGCGGACGAACAAAAAGAGCCGGATCCGGGCGTGCTGCGGATTCTTTGTTACGGTGATTCTATTACCAGGGGCATGGGTACTGACCTTCTCAAGAAGATGCTCGAAGAAGCAGGTGTTGAAACGGTGTTTGCAATCGACGCCAACGGCGGCAGGCGTATGTCGAGAGTGACAAGTGGAGAGGTCCGGGAGATGTTTAACGCACATCCTGATCTGGACATGATTATTCTTTTGATGGGCATCAACGATCTGATTGAGAATCGCAACACGGTGGATGCAACCATCTCACTCATGAGCGGTTTATTGGATCAGTGCGCTGAGAATGCGCCGAAGGCCAGGATTCTTGTGGGTAATCTCGTGCCGAATGCAGCGGATGATCCGGTGACCGGATACGACCCGGCCGGCAGCTATGTAGGCTCGGAAGACAAAGTGCTGGAATTTAACAAGAGGCTGCCGGATGTTGTGAAGTCGAAAAAAGCGACGGGAATGAAAGTTGAAATAGTCGATTTGCACAGCAAGCTTGGGCGAGAGGATTTGTCCGACGGGATCCATCCGAACCGTTCCGGGTACAACAAAATGGCCCAGGCATGGTTCGAGGCGATTATGGCGGGGTCAACGAAATCTTCCAGGTGACATTGTCTATTCTCTGTCAGTTACACTGTTTACTGCTTCCAACGAACATAAATAACCTCGGCGAGAGGCCGGTCAACGGCAAACTGGCTGTAGCCGACCTGAAATACATAAGACGGGAACTGTCGAATCACTTTAATGCCGGCACCGGGCAGGATCCCCATTGCGACTAACTTCTGCACCTGGCGAGTGTCTTTGGTGGACAGGTAAGCGACAGTACCCTCGGATTCGGGTTTTGCGTCGCAGAGCGGCCTGACTTCCTTCATCAGCGCGTCCTGTGCCTTTTTGCAGCATTGTCCCGGTGGGATGGGTTTGCCGTGGGGACAGTTGGTCGGGTGGCCTAACAGGATACAGACCTTTTCATCGACCCCGTGCTGTAGGACATGCTCGAACAGGCAGGCATCTTCTTCGACATGTCCCGGCCCCACTGCCAGGACGTCCTGGAGGAGCCTTTCGGCCAACCGGTGTCTTCTGAGGACGTTCTGCCCGGCCTGCATTCCGGCGTCCGTGAGTTTGTACTTTTGCTCTTCGAGGACGGCGAGCTTGAGTGACACGGCGCCCTGTGCGCCTTTTTCCACTATCTCACGTGGCGGATATCGGCCGTTTTCCGCCTCGTGGACATACAAGTTTTCGAGTAATTCTTCAACTTCAGGAGCAATCATAAGACAAGACCCATTATATTAAACAGAGAATTTGCGATGAACCCTACGGTAAACGCCACGATACAAATGCAGACCGAAGTGATAAGAACCACCTTCAGGCCGCATTCTTTTTTGAAGACCAGGAATTGTGCGATGCACGGCAGAAAGAGCGTGAGAGTGATGGCGGCAACGGCTAATTGGTTGCCGGACAGAAGTCCGTCTTTTTGCAGGTCGTAAAGGCCGGCTGCGCCGTAATCCCTGCGGAAGAATCCGAAGAGAAATGCTACGGCCGCTCCATCGGGCAGGCCGATTGCGTTTACCACCGGTTCAAGGCTGCGGACTAAGAACTGGAAAAGGCCTGTGATCTGGCCGGCCCAGATCAGTATGCTTGCGAGGATGAACAGGGGGAGTATTTCCTTGAAATACCAGACCATTCTCGAATATGTTTTTACTACGACGTTGCCGGGCCGGGGGAATCTCAAGGGTGGCAGTTCCATGTAGAAGCTCGGTTTTTCGCCGGGAACCAGACGCGCCATGAATGTCCCGGCCAGTACAAAGACCGTTCCCACGAATAGCGCCCATGCCATCAGCGCATAGGGATGGCCGGCGAGGAGGCCGAGGATCACGCCAAACTGTGCCGAGCACGGAATTACAAGGGCAAGCAATACGGAGGCAATAATCTTTTCTCGTTTTGTTTCCAATGTGCGGGTTACCATCGTGGCCATGGTGTCGCATCCGAAGCCCAGGACGATGGGTATTACCGCCCTTCCGTTAAGGCCGAGCTTTTTGAATACCCGGTCTATGAGCATTGCCAGTCGAGGTAAATAGCCGCTGTCTTCGAGAATTGAAAAGGCTATGAAAAACGTGCCGACTATCGGCAGGACGATTGCGATCGCGTATCTGATTCCTAAGGTGATGACGCCGTATTCGCCCGCGAACAAGTCGTAAATGGCCGGCCAGGGTATGATTGCGTCGCATATGTTGACAACAAAGGGATTCACATATGTCTCGAAGACAGTCGCTTCGAGGAAATCTACGACTGTTCCGGCGCCGAAGCCGCCGACGAACTTGTAAATGCCGAAATACATCACCAAAAACAGCATCGGCAGTCCCGCTAACGGTTGCATGCAGAAGCGACTCAATCTCTCTCGGAAATGCCTTGAGCTGCTGTCGGGAAACAGCACCGATTCTTTGATTATCCTGTTGACCTCGCCCTGGATCGCGACAGTGACATGATAGTGGACAGAGTGCTCCAACTGCGATAGGCAATTGTGAACAACTCGCCTCAAATAATCTTTGTCGATTGTCTGCGCCCAATCGATAGTATCATTGATAGTCTGAACCTGCTGGAGCAGAAGCAACGCCCTTGTCCGTGTGGAAAGCTTTTCGTGGGGTTGCAACTGCTGCGTAACGACCGCAATGGATTTTTCAATTGGCCCGCCGTAGTAAATCCTTGAAGGCTCCGCCGGTTTTGCGTGCGAGATTCTGCCAATGAGTTTTTTTACACCCTCGCCTGTTGTCGCAACCGTCTCGACTACCGCAATGCCCAGAATCTGTTTAAGCCTGCCTGCGTCAATCTTTATGCCCAACCGGCGTGCCTCGTCGGCCATATTCAGGACTAAGATGACGGGAAGGCCGGCCTCGATCAGTTGGAGCGTCAGGCCGAGCATTCTTTCGATGTTCTTGGCGTCTATGACATGCATAACAACATCGACCTGTTCTGTGAGCAACAAATCCGCGGCGACTTTTTCTTCGTCGGTTATAGCCGAGAGAGAGTACATGCCGGGCGTGTCTATTATTTCGACTTTTCGGTGCGTAATTTCGGCGTAGCCTTTTGACAATTCGATAGTGGTGCCGGGATAATTGGAGACGGTGACATATCGGCCTGTCAGCCTGTTAAAGAGCGCACTCTTGCCGACGTTGGGACTGCCGACAAGCAATACTTTTCGCAGAGATACGTCTTTTTTATGCTGCTCTGTCTTCAATGGCTTACCACCAATACTTGTTCGAGATATCGCACTTGCCGGCATAGTACCATTATGCTCTTACAATAAGATTGTTCATCTTCAGGATTTCTTTCGTGAGTTCTTCTTTGCACACTTGGGACACAAGCCGAAAATATCGAGTTTGTGAGTCTGCTGAACGTAGCCGTATTTCTTCAAAAGCTCATCCTGTATTTTCTCCAACTTTGGGCTGTAAATTTCCTGAAATCTGCCGCATTTCAGACAAATAATATGGTCGTGATGCTCACGGCCGAACCTGTGTTCGAATCGCATGAAGCCATCGCCGAAATCGACCTGCCTGCAAACGCCCGATTCGCACATGAGCTTTACCGTTCTGGCTACGGTGGCGTAACCGATACGTTTGTGTTTCTTTCTGACAAGGTCGTAAAGCTGCTGTACGGATACGTGCTTTTCGGTGGCTAAGAACACATCGAGCACCTGCTCTCTCTGTGCCGTGCGCCTTAGCCCCTGCCGGACAACAAATTCTTCGAACTTTGCTTTGGCGTCCATAGTCATAATTTCCTCAGGACAGCTTCGTACAATCCTGACACAAACTGCCGTATTGATAATGATTCTCAATATCGTATAGTAGTAAATACCCGGTCGGCAGTCAATATGTTTTTGAGTTTTTTGAAATATCGTTATTACGGTACTTTTGGTTGGGCCGTTGGCAGCGGCGTGCTAAAGAGAAGCCGGAGTCGATCGCAGACTGTAACGGCTTGCCAAATAAGGGGTTAGGAATGGGCCCGGTAGGATTCGAACCTACGACCAATGGATTATGAGTCCACTGCTCTAACCGCTGAGCTACGGGCCCGGCAACTATCCTAAGTCACCATAGGATAATCATTTCCACCACCGACTGTCAACAACGTTTCCAACAAGGACGCTCAATACAAGCATGAACGGGCATTCGGTTTGTGTGATCGGTGGCGGAAAAAGTGTGAGTAATAGTCCCTTTGAGCGCATAATACTTAGTGAAAGCTGGTACCGGAAAGATGAGTTCGAGCAAGTGGTAGACGATTTGGACCAACGAATGTGGACGAAAGTGACTGCAGGCGACGCCGAGGTGTGGCGTGAGCTTGTGGACAGGGAGATTCCCCGGCTCTACGGAATGTTTATGCGTCGCTGGCCGAATCCGTCGCTGGCGGAAGATCTGGTGCAGCGGACGGTGCTCGATGCGGTGCGGGGCCGAGCCGGCTATGACCAGAGCAGGGGCAGCCCTGAGAAGTGGCTTTTCGGGATAGCTCGCAACAACATGCGGCTTGAGATGCGCAAACGTGCGGGCCGGCCGAGCGTTGACGGCGATATCGGCAGCTATCTTGAAGCGATTGACAACGAACCGCTGCCCGATGAAGTGCTCGAACGCAAAGAAACTGCCGCCATCGTTCGAAAATCGCTCGGCCGATTGGAAGTGAAGGAACGGGCGGTGCTGGTGGCAAAGTATATCGAAGGGCTTTCGGCGCGTCGGATCGGCCGGCAGATGAATATGACAGAAAAAGCTGTGCACAGTTTGTTGTATCGGGCGAGGATTTCGCTTCGTGATGAGCTTACGCGAATAACGAAGACAGATAATACGGGACAGAAATTATGAAACGTGACAGTGACAATCTGGAAAAGAATATCTCGCGATTGGTCAAGCTGACCGGCGAGTCGGATACGCCCAGCGAGGCTTTTAGTAATTGCTTGGCAGATGAAGCCTTGACGGAACTTAAAGGCTCGTCGGCAAGGCGAATGCGAGAGAGAAAGGATAAACCGATGAAAGCTCGAAGTTGGAAGATATTTGCCTACGCGGCTTCAATAATTGTCGTCTGCGGGGTGGCAATAGCATGGCTGTTGCCCTCACTGAACAAGAGCAGGCAGTTGGCAAGCAAGATCAGCGGCACCAATATAGTCAGTATTCGTGAATTAATGGATCCTTCAACCAGGCAGACAAAATCGTATTTGGAAGTGGAGGCAAAGAAGTTTTCGCAGGTTCTCAATGCACCACCGTCCGACAAACAACGAACACGGCCGGAAAAGATGGTACGCAAAGCGAAGTATGTGGGGACACCTAAACATGAGCCTGCACCTAGGGGCTATCCTATGGCTCATGGGGGGAGTACGCCGCCCAATGGTGAGGACGTTGACGCGATGTTCTTTAAGAACTACGGGGTCAATCCGTTCGTCGATACTGAGGACGACAATATGTCGACGTTTGCTACGGATGTTGATACGGGCAGCTATACGATTGTTCGCAAGTATCTGCATGATGGGCATCTGCCGCCGGAGAAGGCCGTACGGGTGGAAGAATTTGTCAATTACTTCAAGTACGATTATGCTGCGCCGCAGGAGAGTGTTTTCGACGTTTATGCCGAGGCTGCGCCGTGGAAGTTTGGGACGGGACGTAAGAATAGCTATCTGCTCAGGCTGGGACTGAAGGCAAGACAGGTGAGTGATGAGAATCGTAAGCCTGCGGTGCTGACGTTTGTGATCGATGTTTCGGGATCGATGAATCGTGAGAATCGGCTGGGTCTTGTTAAGAAGGCTCTGCGGCTGCTGGTTGAAGGGCTGCGTCGCGATGACCGAATTGGTATTGCGGTTTACGGCAGCCGGGGCAGGAAGGTTATGGAGCACAGGGGACTCGATGAACGAAGTGAGATTCTCTCTGCGATCGAATCACTTCATGCCGAAGGTTCGACTTATGCCGAGGAAGGCATTCGAATAGGCTATGAAATGGCCGAGCAGGCATACAGGAAGGGCCATATCAACCGGGTCATACTTTGCTCAGACGGCGTGGCCAATGTCGGTCAGACAGGAGCCGACGACATCCTGGAAGTGATAAAGAAGAAAGCTGAAAAAGGGGTTACGCTGTCGTCGCTTGGCTTTGGAATGGGCAATTATAATGATACGCTGCTTGAAAGGCTCGGTGACAAAGGCAACGGGCACTACGCTTATATCGATACTATTACCGAGGCGAGGCGTATCTTCGGTGAGAACCTGACGGGGACATTAGAGGTTGTGGCACGGGACGTGAAGGTTCAGGTCGAGTTTAATCCGAAGGTTGTGCGTAGCTATCGCCTGATTGGCTATGAGAACCGTGACGTTCCCGATGAGAAGTTTCGCGATGACAAGTACGACGGGGGAGAGGTCGGAGCGGGTCATTCGGTGACGGCGCTTTATGAGTTGAAGCTTTGGCCGGACAAGAAAGGTAAGGTTGCGACGACTTATGTGCGCTACAAGGACCCTGACAGTATGGAGGTGACTGAATTCAATCAGTCGTCTGGTACAGGAGATTTTGCACCGGTCGTTGAGCAGGAAATTGATACGGGTTTTGATGCGGACGTTTCGTACAACTTCAGATTGGCCACCGTGGCGGCGGAATTTGCCGAGATTCTGCGTAAGAGCTACTGGGCGAAAGGAGCGAAGCTGACTGATACGCTCAAGCGTGCGCGGTTTCTTTCCAATGAGAAACCGAGCGATTCAGACATTATTGAACTCGTTGATTTGATATCAAAGGCGAATCAACTGCTTGAGGAGACAAAAGTCGAGGTCAACGAGGACGTTAGCGAACGTTGATGTGGCTGATAAATAGAGTGTGGTATTACCACAAGCCTGCCGCGGAGCAGGCTTTTTTATTTGGATATCGGCTATGCTGCAGCTTTTTTGCAATTGAGAAAAAGCTGAAAGCTTCATCGGACAGTTAGTTCTTGCATCGTGGCGCGATATTGCGATAATATCCAGGTGTATCCACGGGTCAGCCGGGGGACGCATATATGATTGCTTTTGGAAGGAAAGATTATGCGTGTTTTTGTTGTGAGTTTTTGTTTGATAGCTATCGGCCTAACGTCATGCACCAAGGTGAGCGGGCCGACGGGCAACACGAAGAAGCAGACCGGTGTAATACGAGCCGATGCGCTGACGGAGATAAATAAGCAGCATCGAGGGCGACTCAAGCGAGCGAACGCCACCGTCAAGACTGCGGCGGTTAAGGCGAAGAAGGATGTGCTTCGACCGACGTATCACTTTCTGCCGGCGGCAAACGCGCTGAGCAGTCCGGCCGGGGCCGTTTACTACAATGGCCAATATCATATGTTCTTCGGGCAGAACCCCTTTAGTAATACATTGGGAAACACCTCATGGGGACATGCTGTGAGCAAAGACCTTCTGCGATGGCAGCGTCTGCCGATAGCCGTGACACCTAATTCTCGCAGTTATGATAAGGACGGGTTGCTCTCGGGCTGCTGTGTTATAAACGATGGGGTTCCGACGATTATCTATACCGGAATCGCTCCTGAGGCCCAGTGCATAGCAAGGAGCTTCGACGACATGGGAACCTGGCTCAAATACGAGCGTAATCCTGTGGTTCGGACACAACCCAGAAAAGATCTGGAAGGTTTTCGCAATCCGTTTGCCTGGAAAGAGGGTGATACCTGGTACATTCTGGTAGGTTCCGGCATCAGTGGACAAGGCGGCACTGCTTTATTGTACAGCTCGAAGACCCTGACCAAGTGGAAGTATCTCTGGCCGCTGTGCGTCGGATTTGGCAGAAACTGGGAAACGCCAAATTTTTTCCCCCTTGGTGACAAGCATGTGCTGGTCGTCTCGGCAAAAGGAGGCGTGAGGTACTCTGTAGGGACATATAAAGGTCGAAAATTCAGTCCCGGACCCTGGAAAATGATGGATCTGGGTGGCGAAAAGAATTTCTACGCAGCAAACAGTATATCGGGTAAGAAGGGGCGACGGATAATCTGGGGCCGGATCAGCGGACGCGGCGAACGGGGGTATCCATGGAACGGAATGCTGACACTTCCGCGGCTGCTTACTCTCCGTAAGGACGGCCTGCTTGGTATCGAGCCATTGCCGGAGTTGAAAAAACTGCGAAAAAAGCACAAGCGGTACAAGAATGTCACTATCGCTACGGCCCCCTCCAATAAACTGAACAAGATCAAGGGTGATGCTTTGGAGATTATTGCTGAATTCGAACCGGGTGACGCAAAGTCATTCGGGATCGAACTTTTGCGATCAGATGACGGGGCTGAAAAGATAGTTGTCCGCTATGATACCGCCACCAGGCGTCTTGCATGCGGCGACCAGGGAGGGGATTTCGAATTGCTGGCTGACGAAGAAACTCTGAAATTGCATATTTTCGTGGATAAATCCGTTGTCGAAGTATATGCCAACGGACGTCAATGCGTGACGAACCGTGTATACCCACAGCAAAGGGAAGAAGAATGGGACGAGCCCGTGGAACGACTGGGACTGAAATTGTTTGCCGCCGGAGGCAGCGCTAAGGTGAAAACGATAGATATCTGGCAGATGAAAAGCATCTGGTGAGTCTGAAAGGGTTGCGGTGCAATTGAATTCTCACCGGGTTCCTTTTTCTTCGAAAAATGCGTGGAGGATTTCGGCGGCGGCTACGGCGTCGAGGCGCTTCTTTTTCTTCTTGAGCGTAAACTCGGCAGGCGCTAATTTTTCCCGGGCGCTGAAACTTGTTAATCTTTCGTCCTGCAAATGGATAGGGATCTTTAATTTCTTTTTAAGCCGATCGGCGAAGCGCAAAACGAGTTTTGCCTGTGGTCCTTGTGAGTCGTCCATGTTCAAAGGCAATCCGAGAACTATGGCCTCGACGCCCTCGGCTTCGACGATATCGACGATCTTTTCGAGCAGGTTCTTCTGGCCTTCGATTATAAGCATGGGCGAGACAATTGTTTCGGACGGGTCACATATGGCCAGGCCGGTGCGTTTGGCGCCGTAATCTATTGCAAGGTATCTCATTTGGGTAGTGAGTTAAAGGAATTTCTCTCCGTTACTGCGCTTTATCAGTTCGAGTAGATCTTTTAGTTTTTGAGTCTGGTCAATGTGACAGACAAGAGTCGCGTCGGGGCTGTGAGCGACAACCATATTCTCAAGACCGATGGCTGCAATAAGATGTCCCTGGTCTTCGGTGACAATTATGCTGTTCTTGCAGTCAAGAAGTTCGCTTGATTCGGCTACGACGATATTGTTGTCTTTGTCCGAGCTGATTATATCGGCTAATGCGGCGAAAGAACCCATATCGAGCCAGCGACAGTCGAGTTTTATGGCATGCACGTTCCGGGCCTTTTCCATGACCGCAAAATCGATGCTTATTTTCGGCAATTTCGGGAACCACTCGCGAAGTGTTTGCTTTTGGTCTGAGGTGTCCCAGCTTCGGTGGATTTTTTGCAGGGGCTCGGTCGCTTCGGGCAGGAATTGTTGCAGATATTTGAGAATCGTTTTGGCCTTCCAGACAAACATGCCCGAATTCCACAGGTATCGGCCGCTTTCGATATACTCTTTTGCGGTCTGCTGATCGGGCTTTTCCTTGAAGGATTCGACTGTACTAATCTCATTCTCACAACCCGGACATTGGCTTGCGTCGCCAAGTTTTATATAACCGAGCTGCGTGCTTGGAAAACTCGGCTGGATGCCGAACGTAATTAAGTGGTCGGGATTGTTATTAATGTAAGTGACCGCATCCTTTATTGCCTGGCGCAAGACTTCCGGCGGCTCGATAATCTGGTCTGCGGTAAGAACCACCATTGTCGCATTCGGGTCGTACTTGTTCAAAACGGTAGCGGCCAGGCCGATAGCGCCTGCAGTGTCGCGGACGGCGGGCTCGGCGATAACATTGGCGACCGGAAGCTCCGGCAGGTTCTCACTGACTATCTCAACGTAATCGGCATTTGTAAGAATGATTATGTTTCGCTCGTCGAAGATCGGCGACAACCTTTCGAAGCAATGCCGCAGAAGTGTTCTGCCCTGGAGGAGTTTGAGGACCTGCTTGGGCCTTTTCTTTCTGCTCAGCGGCCATAGTCTCTTTCCGATACCCCCAGCCATTACCAATGCGTAATCCATAGCAAAGCTCCTTTTACGAAAAGATCAAAAACAACACCGGTACAACGATAACGACAAATACCGCCATAGTCACGACCCAAACCGCGCTGGCCAGCGGAGCGTCCAGACTGAAAACATTGCTCATAGTTACGACAACAACGGCGCTGGGCGCCAGCGATAGGACAATTATCACATTTCTCAGCAGGCCGGTCAAGTTCTGCCCTGTCATGGTCAGGATGTAAACGAGCAGAAGAGCCACCACCGGCGTCAAAATGAATTTTATGACTATTACAGGCAAATACAAGTTGGTGTGGCGCCTCAGCCGGGGGAGGTTGACACGCAGGCCTATCGCAAAAAATGCAAGGCTCGATGCGATATATACAAGAATGTCGATAATGTGGAATCTTGAGATGAACTCGGGAGGCTTGAGGCGAAAGAGATTCAGAACAATGGCGATGATTACGGCAGGGACTATCAGCAGACGGCAATCAAGTGCGTGGATTAACTTGAACTTCGCATCAGGATTGTTAGAGCGGAGTTCATAAGCCTTCAATGTCGGAATAAGGATAAGATAAACGGTCGGCATCCACAGGACCGGATAAATGCTTGCCAACGCAAGGCCTGCGAAGCCAAAAATGGCGTAGCAAACGAACGCACCGCCGGTATAGCCGAGATTGCTCAGGGCGGCGGCCAATATGAGCGTAAATCGCGTTTTCGGATCGACCTTGAAGCACAAAAACAGCACCGTTGACAAACCGGCCATAAGAAACATCAGGACAACCCCGACAATTGGCAGCCAGATGTGTTCGCTTTTCAACTGCATGTGCCAGATTACAAGTAGCGCGATGAGCCAGTGGAAGCAGACCAGAAGGATGGTCATGATCTTCTTGGCCAAAGTTTCGGGTACGCCGAATTTGTTGCTCGCCAGATAGCCGGCACCCACACCACCGACAAGGACTATCACCATGCTTGCGAAGCGGAGGCGGGCGATATCAGGCTCGGAAAGAACTGCGAAAACGTTTAAGTATAGCGAAGGCATCAGGCCAGGTAAGCTCCGTCAATTTCGGTCAGAGGCTCGATCTGCTTTGCAAGGTCAGCAAAGTCGGCCCTTCCCATGAGCGCGAAAGTAGCTTCTTTTCCTAACTCCACGGCGGGCTGATCATAAGGATTGATGTCGAACAACGCCCCGGCAATCGATGTTGTCACCTCGAACAGATAAATAAACTGGCCGACGGTGTAAGCGTTTACTTTGTCGAACAGGATTGTAAGACAGGGACGTTTGTCCGCCAACAGCGCATATTCGGTGGCCCGCTTTTCGCTGTTTAGCAGTGTGCCCAAATCGGCGCCTGCGAGGAAAGAAAGTTCGGGTGCGCAATCCGGCGCGGGACCTATCGCAAGGTCTCTATCGAAATCATTGACCTGCAGAAAAGTGAAAAGTTTATCGTTGGGGCCTTCGCGGTATAGCTGTACCTGGCTGTGCTGGTCGGTCGTACCGAGGGCTTTTACCGGTGTTGGGCCGATGTAGACCTCGCTGCCGGCCAGGTCTTTCGCCTTGCCGAGGCTTTCGGCCCAAAGCTGGCGATACCAATCGGCCATATCTTTAAGGGCGTAGCTATAAGGCATCATGACGGAAAGCTTTTTGCCCACATTGTAGAAGTGGTAGTTTATAGCCGCATTGATTGCAGCAGGATTCTTATAGAAATCTTCGCTGCCAACTCTGGAGTCCATATCCCTGGCGCCTGCCAGAAGCGAGTCGATATCAATTCCACACATAGCGGCGCTGAACAGGCCCACCGCGCTTAAAACGCTGAACCTGCCGCCTACACCATCGGGTACTTCGAGGCAGCGCAGCCCGGCTTCTTCAGCTATCTTGCGAAGTGTACCTTTTTCCGCATCGGTCGTAGCGACCATCTGGTTCTTCAGCCCATCAGGGCCAAGCTTTTCAAGAATAATCTGGCGAATGATCATAAACTGACTGGCGGTTTCGGCGGTCCGGCCTGATTTACTGATGACATTGAATATGGTTCTGTCGAGCTTGTCGCCGACCCAATCGAGGAACGAGCCTAATTGCGAAGGGTCGACATTGTCGAAAACGAAAAGACGCGGACCGGCGCGCTTGTTATCGTCGAGATTGTAAGTATAAGGGTTCAGCGCAGTTTGCAATGCGATATTACCGAGCGCCGAGCCGCCGATGCCGAGGACAACAAGGTTCTCGCAACTGTCCTTAAGTTCGCCGGCCAGTTCCTTAACCCGCGGGGCAATCTGAGTATTGAACGGCAGGTCCCGATACGGAGTTTTGCCCGCTTTTCTCTCCTCGTTTATCCGGCGAATCAATAGCGTCGTTTTTTCGGCAAGGCCTTTGAGCTGGTCTTTTGTAACGCCGTGTTCGGCGCCGATGACTTCGGCGGTAGCATTCTTGTAGTACAACTTGATTTGTTGCTGCATTTATGAAATCCTTTTCACCTTCTTGCTCATAGTTCAGAAGATTTAGGGTGGGCAAGCAGTCCGTTCTATTGCAGCCTCACCACTACTGTATTTTTCGGCGTTTTTCAGGGTTAATCTTGAGACTTGAGGTCGGCGCCGAGTTGATAAGTTTTTCCAGCCTTGGTTTTTAGTTCGACAACTTTATCGCCGTAGCGGATTTTACATGTTTTGCCGAGCAGTGAGCGTATGACAGTTTTTGTCAGTTTGCCGTCGCCCCAGTAGACATCGACTTCGAAGCCGCCGCGTGCACGCAGGCCTTTTATGTGGCCATTGGGCCAATCTTTGGGCAAGGCCGGCAGCAGTTTTATCGTATGCGGTTCGGAGTAGAGCAGCATATCCATTATAGCAGCGGGGATTCCGCTGGCGGCCTCGAACTGATACATGGGCCCCTTGATCTTTTCGTCATACAGCCAAAGGGTAGTGAACAGGTTAGGCAGCCTGTAGCCGCGGGCGACGATTTCGAGGGCCTTGAGGGCTTGTTCGGGTTGTTCGAGCCGCCCGAATGTGGACGCAACCTGAACATAGGACCAGGCGCATGGGTACTCGAGTTCATCCATCTTTCGGGCCATCGCAACTCGACATGCCTCGAAGAGCTTCGGCTTTCGCTCGCGCGTGACCTCAATGCCGGGGAACACCGGGTACAGATGTGACATGTGGCGGTGTTCGTAGTTTTCATCAAAGTCAGGATGCGACCATTCTTTCAAGGCCCCCTCTTCGTTTATCAGATAGGGCGGCAGCTTGGCGAGCATCTTTCGCCAGCGCTTGACGCCCCGCTTTTCAATGCCGAGCAGTTCGCAGCCATCGCAAAGGTTACTCAAGACTTCCCTGGCGACAGCAATATCCATCGTGGCATTGATGGAACAGGAGACCCGTGTATTAGAGGCTGTGTTCTCAGGCGAAAAAGACGGGCTGAAAACATATCGCCCGCTCTTGTCTTCGATGAGATAGTCTTCGTAGAACAGTGCGACTTCTTTCATGAAAGGGACGGCACGTTTTTCGAGGAAGTTGCGGTCGCCTGTGTAGAGCCAGTAGTCGTAAAAAAGCTGCGCCAGCCAGCCTGCACCGGCGGTCCAGTAGCTCCAACCCAGGCCCGAAAGGCCATGCGATGTGCCTGACATTGGAGCTAGAGCGCCACGGCAGCCGGCGATGTTTCGCGCGTTTGTGCGGAAATCATCGAGCAGTGATTCGTAATAGTTAAAGTATGAGAGGGTAATCTCGGCGAGATTGCCGGGCAGTGCCTGGTAATAGTTCATCTGGATGTTCATGTCGTTGTGGTAATCGGCAGCCCAGGGCGGGCCGTACCAGCCGTTCCATATTCCCTGCAGATTTGCCGGCATCCCTTCTGCGGCGCTGCTGCAGATGAGGGCGTATCTGCCGAAATCGAACGTCCTCTCCAACAGTGCGTTCATTGCCTGGCCGTGTTTGGTTTCGTTGATGAGCTTTTCATTGGACTGGTTGCGGTGTTTTTCGCGTCCGCCTAAGTCGAGTTCGACTCGCGAAAACAACTCGCCGTGCAAAGCGACGTGACGCTGCAACAGCCATGCGTAGTCAGCGGTCAACCGCTCGGTCCGCAGGCGGGGCAGCGCTTCGGCACTCGGCTCATTGGCGAACAACTTGATAATCACCATAACTTCGTCGGCGTCTTTGACATTGACCTGCAGGTTTGCTGTTTTCACGCTGCCGCCCTTTACAACCACGCGGGCATAACCGCCGTACTCGTCACCGCCGACCATGTTATACTTGCCGCCGACGTCGTACTTTCCCACCAAGGTAAGCAGGTTATCTTCAGCCGACAGGTTGAAGGTAATGGGTACTTCGTCGAGCCTTATTTTGGCGACCCGGCCGATTGGAAATCTCGGCACGCGGACGTTTTTACCGTCGCCCAACTCCTCGCGTTTAAGCCCCGTCGGCAGCAGGCCGAGGTTACAATTGATCATACCGGTTTTTGAGGCGGTGATGCTGTAAACGACTGCATTGTCGGCGCGGGAAACAAAAAGTTTACGCTTGTAAGTGATATCGGCATGAAACCAGGTGACAATGACTTCGCCGGTCTCGAAATCCAAGATGCGAAATACTTCGCTCAGTTTGCCCGGCATGGGCATATCAAGAGTGACATCGAACGCAGGATGGTAGGAATCAGAGCCCAGGTGGTCGTGCTTTATATCCTGTTTGCCGAGATATTCGCCGGCCTCTTTGTATTTACCCTGTTCGACGAGTTTTCGCATTTCGGGCAGGTATTGCGACACGTCCGGCATAGTGGGTTTTTTAGTAGTTATGAACAGCGAATCATGGTTCAGAACTATGGTTTCATTTTGAATGTCTCCGAAGACCAGCGCCCCTACTCGGCCGTTGCCTGTCGGCATAGCCTCGTCCCACCTCTCGGCCGCTTTGGTCCGCGGCTCGTGTCGCGGGACGGATCTCGAATAAATCATCTGGTGCTTTCGCACAGGCCGGTCCTGCTCAGCCGACAGGTTGCCGGAAAAGCATATAAAAACGATTGCCAACACAAGCGTGAGTGTTCTGTTAGACACTATCATTTGAGTTTTCCTTTTGAATGAATTCTATGTTAACTACCTTTACCGAGAACAACGCGTTTGAGCTTTGAAAGCTTGGTTCCTTTCGGAACAAGAACGAACGTCTGGTTTTTAGCCGTTTGAAATTGCAGCAGTGAGCCATCCATATCCTTCCACTTCCTGCCGTCGCGGTAGACCGTGACTTGTAAATTCCAGGGATTTCTTATTCGACACGGACTGCCCGCCTGAGACTCGATTTCCACAAACTCTGTCCGGCCTTTCCGCATTGATGAAGTTACGAGAAAAGCGCCTCTGCAAAGCAGTGTGAATTGCGCATCCCATTCTTTTGGCCAGGCGGGGAAGACGCGGATGACAGTGTCGCCTCCGGGTGCGGGCGGGGCGCTTTGGCAGAGAGCAAGCTGCGTTGCTTCGTTGACGATTCCGAGCCGCTGGGCGCCGATTGCATTGACCCCCTCTCGTAGCGTCATACGATTCGCCAGCAATCCTTTACCGGTTTCGTCGAAACAGCAGAAATGCTTTTCAGGTGACAGGACCTTTATCTGGTTGGGGATGGCGAACTTGACAATTTCGGTTCGGCCAAGGATGGCAGCCGATGCGGCTGTTCGAGAGAGTACCGCGATGACCAGATCCGGCGCGATGCCGTTGGGAAAGAACGTGGCCTCAGCTAACTTGATTTTTTCAGGGTCTTGCGTTTCGAGCGTGAAAAGATCGTAGTAGTAGATAGGCTGATACCTCTGGAACTTTCGCAGTCCCGTTTCTCGATCAATGATGGTAGGCAAGGGGGTTAGGTTGTCGAGCAGCTCGCGCCACTTGGCCCTGAGATCCGCATCTACGTTGAGGATTTCGGAAGCGCGTATCGCTATGGGGAATATCCCGTGCATAGCCGCAACCTCGGCCATGGTGTCCTGCTGGTATCCGCGGAACGTCTCGTGGTTGTTGACGTAATAGATGTGGTACTTCCCGTCCGGCCCTTTCCTGACAAACTCCAAGTTGCGGTAAAACTCGGCGCCGCCTTTTATCATCGGGTACGCATGGTCGCGCAGCCACTGTTTGTCCATCGTGTACTCGTAACGCTGCCAATACTGATATGGTATTTTCGCTGTGGGCGAGAGAAGATGATTTGTATGGCCGTAAGGGCCCTGTCCCTTGTCTGTGTATACCCATTTGCCCTCGACCCATTTGCCGTAATCTCTCCAGTTCCATCGGCCGTTGTGCGGGTGCTTGGCGAAAGCAAAGTCACGAAACTTCTGCGACCTTTCGCTCCAGGGCTTTCTAAGCAGGTAAAGCTCTCGCATTTCCTTCGCGATATCTTCCGGCAACTTTTCCGGACCGTTAAAAAAATGCGTCTCGGGAATAAAGACGCCCTTGCTGTCCCACTGCTGCCGGGCTGCGGTGGCAATGGCTTCGTACATGCCGGTATACATGCTGAACATCGGGTCCATAAGTTCGGGCCGATTCGAAGGCAGGATCGGACGGTAGTAGCAAGTGGCATTGTTCCACCAGTGCTGCGCGCCCCACGCATGCCAGTCGCCTTCGGTACTCCAGATCATCCCGCCGTAACGCGGCGGCAGCTTGCCGCGCGAACTCGAGGCCATCAGATACAGAAAATAGTTGTAGTGCTGTTCGACCAAATCGGCGTCACCGTCGGCGCTGCGCAAATGGACAAAAGCTTTCGACCAGAAATTATGCCACCATTTCTTGTTCGATTCGAGCAGACCTTTGAATCCTTTTGCCGCAGCCGCTTCGAGATTAGCGAGAGCAGAAGTCACAACGTCTTCTTTGCGGTCGAAGGTAGCGGCAGTGGCAATGAGAATTGTGAAATTGCCCTTACCCGGCTTAGCAGAGAGTCTCGCCTCGGTGATGTTGGCAATCCTGGCTTTCGATTTGCGACCGAGGATTCCGATTGCTACTGCTGAGCTGCAATAGTAGTCGCCTTCCTCAAATTCCTGGACAAGTACAATTGCCGGCGCTCCGCCTGCCCGGCGGACGCGCAGTTTCGAAGTGGCCGTGTGGTGTTTTGTTCTTACAATTGAACTTTTTCGCACGTGGTATTCCTGCTCCTGACCCGGGAAGGATTTCGTTATGTGGCGAAGCATTCTCAGGTTCGTATTTATCGTAGTCGGCCGTTTTCGCTTATCGGTGACTTTAACGGCCATCACATCGCGTTCGTGCCAGGCGAGAATCTGCGTACTAACCGCCCTGCCGTCAACCTTGGCAAGCGCGTCATATACCGACAAATGTTGACGAACGCTATCATCGGGGAAAACATCGTCACCGAAATCGACGAAATCTATATTGACATAGCCGAGGCCGTAAGCAAAATCCCAGTCGCGTCTGTTGAAGCTCTTCGAGTAGCTATTGTTGGCATAAACATCCACGCGGTTAATTTGAAACTTTATTGCCGACGGTGAGGTCCAGATGAGCGTCCCCATAGTGCCGTTGCCCACCGGGATGCCCTCCTCACTTCGGGGAACCGCCCCCTTATAGGTCAAATCGGCACGCGACAGCAGCTTCTGATAGTTCACCGACAATATTGACGAATCCGCTCCGGCCTGGCTACACAAAAGTAACACTAAACAAAGCCAGATCAGGACACAAAATCTAAATGCATTTGAACGACTGCTTACTTTCATAGAGGCCCTTCCTAAACAGACGGTTAACTTTTTGGCTCTTTCTCGCACTTACACGAATGGTCTGCGGAGAATTGGTTTGGCCCGGTAGACAATTGTCACTCATATGGTTCACACCCTGGTAATTTCAGTCGAAAGCCTGTTACAAGGATTACGGCTTCAATAGACCGGCGTGTTTTACCATCAATGACTTTGTTTGTCCAGTATTAAATCTGACGACGACGATGCTATTGTCACCCATGTCCATAAACTCTTTGACAGCGCCGAGGCCGAAAGTTTTGTGCCGTACTAACTGTCCCGGCGAAAAGCGAGGGAAAGTCCGGTTGCTGCGCTCACTATCGCCATCCCAATCTTCGTCGCTGTCCTCGGAGTCGTAGAATTCGTCGGGTTCCTTGATCTCGATCCCCAATTCGTAAAGAAACTGCGACGGTATCGTTCGCAGCATCTGACCCCGCACCGTTCGATATTGCGCGTAGCTGATATTCAGTTGCGTCTTAGCCCGCGTTATCCCGACGAAAAGGAGCCTGCGTTCCTCCTCGAGTTCGTCCTGATCGGAACTGCTCCGCTCGTGAGGCAACAAGCCGTCTTCGAGGCCGATGATAAAAACGTTTTCAAATTCGAGTCCCTTGGCGGCGTGCAGAGTCATCAGTGCAACGCAGCCTTTCGACGCATCGTAAGCATCGGCGTCACTAAAGAGTGCAATTTGCTGAAGGTAATCGAGCAGTGACGGCTCTTCGGATTGCTTGTCGTAATTAGCGGCTGCATTCAGCAATTCATTGACATTATCGAGAGCATTCTGGTCTTTGGCGGCGATAAGCTGGCTCTCCAATCCCGATTCGCTAAAAACGCGTTCCGCTAATGGCGCTACTGGGCCAGCGATATCCTTCTTAAACTGCTCAATCATATTGACAAACACGGCTATCTTGGCTTTCGGCGCTTTCGAAAGAGATTCGATGCTTTCGACTTTCTTGAGGGCGTCGTAAAAACTGATTCTTTGAGAGGCGGCGAAACCAAGAACCCTGTCGATGGTCGTTTTACCTATGCCGCGTGCCGGTGTGTTAATGATTCGCAGCAATGCAATCTGGTCGTCCGGATTGACGAGGATTTTCAGATACGCGATCATGTCACGGATTTCTTTTCGGCTGTAGAATTCCGTGCCGCGAACGATCTGGTATGGGATTTTGCTGCTGATAAACGCCTCTTCGAGCGTCCGGCTCATCGCATTAATTCGATAGAAGACGGCCATGTCATTGAGAGAGGCCCCCTTGTCGCTAAGCTCTTTTATCTGCATAGCGATTTTCTGGGCCTCTTTGAGTTCGTCTTCGCAACCCGTAACAACAATATCGGCGCCGGCTTCCCTTGTGGGGACAAGCGCCTTCTGTTTTCGTTGTTGGTTATAAGCTATCAGGTTGTCGGCGGCCTTGAGTATATTGGCCGTGCTGCGGAAATTCTCTTCGAGCTTTACGACTGTCGCATCCGGCCAGTCCTTTTCAAAGGCTAATATATTGCGAATGTCGGCGCCGCGCCAGCGGTAAATCGACTGGTCGGGATCACCCGTGACACAAATATTGTTGTGCCCGGAGACAAGCCGGCGGGCTATCATATACTGTGCATGATTTGTGTCCTGATATTCGTCGACCAGAACAAACTTGAAACGGTTGCCAAGCTCCGAGCAAACATCGGGACAATCCCGCAAGAGAAAAGCGGTCCGCATCAGAAGATCGTCAAAATCCAGGGCATTGTGCTCGGCGAGAATACCCTCGTATTTCTCATACACTCCGGTTAACATCCTTGAAAAGAAGTCATCTGCGCCGGCCTTGAAGGAGTCGACGTCGGTAAGATTGTTTTTCAAGGTCGATATGGCGTCTAACATTCGCACCGGTGGAAAGTTGGTCGTATCGAGCTGGGATTCCTTGACCGCCTGCTTGACGCATCTGGACTGATCCGATTGGTCGTATATGCTGAAGTTCGGCCTGATGCCGGCCCTGTCGGCATAACGGCGAAGGATTCGCACGCACAAAGAATGAAAGGTGCTGATATGGGCGCCGGGGCCGGTGGCCAAAGCTTGAGCCCTTTGACGCATCTCTTCGGCGGCTTTGTTGGTAAACGTTATAGCACAGATATTGTAGGGCCGGATCCCCGAGTCAATGAGCGCGGCGATTCGATAAGTTATCACACGGGTCTTGCCGCTGCCGGGACCGGCGATTACCAGCAGCGGACCTTCAACATGAAAAACTGCTTTTCTTTGCGAAGGCGTTAGTTGGTCATATCGTTTATTGTGCATCACCCTGCTGTTGGTCAATTAGGTTGTTGTGTTTGATTTTGTAACTGGTCCTGCTTCTCTAACTGCTTGAAGACATCGGGTCTTTCGATTCTTATCCGGGCGCTCAGACTTCGCCGCAAATCATTGGAAAACTGTTCGTCACTCATGACATCTATAAGAGCTGTGTATTTGAGCAGGCCGAACGGCTTCATATCTATTCTCACCTCGTCGGGGTTTATCGAGTAGTAATAGTCGTAGACCTCCTTGGCCAGCTTTTCACTGCCAGAAGCACCGTCGTCGTCGCGAATTGCATACAGAAAATAGCTTTCGCGCAAAAGCATCTGCACGATTTCCCTCACGTTGACAATGTGCAGCACCTTGAGTTCCTCGATGAAGCGATTTCTTACAAACACGTGCAGCGGAACCTTGGATTCATCCATGGGATAGAGCCGCCTCATTTGATTATAAATTTTGAGCGCCTGCGCTTTATGACCCGACTGATAGAACGACAGCACCGCATTCTTGAGCATATTTCGATGCCCGATCTTATGAGAGTTATACTTGCCGGGCTCATTTGGCTCGGCGTACTTGTCTATGACTGATAAAATGACTTTATTGTACACATCGAACATTCTCAAGTCCGGCCGCAGGAAGACCTCTCGCCTGTCAATACCGCTTTGGTCAACTCGACCGCCGCGAGGTTCATATACGAGTATCTTTCCGTATCGAAACAAATTCTGAAGGCTGTGAACAACGATACGGTCGGTATTTGTTTCATCGATAGTCAGTTCCCGTCCCTCTTTTTTGGCCGCTTTTCGCAGGCCCTTGACCGCCCAGTAAATTGCGTGACTATCCGGGTGTTTCCAATCCAACGGCAGATGTCGGTTCGGGTCGGACCAGTCGATGGGCCCGTACAGCCTGTTTAGCTCCTGCATCAAATCGGGTTCCAGCTTCCAGGCGCTGCGAAGATGATAAGCTTTCGCGAAGACGTCGAACTTCTCAAGTACGGACGTGCCCCTGAAATCATCGATTGTATTGAGCGCCTCCGGCTTGAATCTGTCCGCATTTTGCCTTAACGACAAATAGTTACTGACAAGTTTATTATCACTTTCAAATTCCGCATCGGCGGCTCTGAGCGCCTCTACGAAGCTCGCCACATTCGCATCGGCCATTATCCGCCCAAGATCGGTCGGCGCTTCGGCAAGCGACTGAAAAAACTCATCGTCGGCCGAGCCGAGCAGCGGCTCCATAGCAGAGGCCAATTGCAGTTTGTAGTAAGCGTTTGCTTCATCGGTTACCCCGCCAATTTTATGCTGGAATATCATTGCAAGCTGCCGGTACAGGATAATGCTATTGGGATTTGTTGGAATGCCCTGATCACGCAGCAATTCATAGCCGTTCTTTACCCATCGCCACCTCTCCTGCGGCTGAGTTGCGGGTATTGCGACGGAGATGTTGTAGGCCATGTTCCACGAGTGAAAGTCCCAGACGGCAGCGAATCGAGGCTGCAATGCGGTTATCCACTCGGCGAGCTGTCGGGCATCAAAAAACTGCCCTTCTTCCTTGAGCGCCTCGGCTCGCATCCACAGGATATCGACCACGAGTCCCCGAAAAGCACCCATCGCAACAGTCGCAAACGCCAGTGAAGGCGGCGCGTTCTCAAGAGCTGGGTTGCTAATGAGTCCCATTTCGCTGCGCTGCGTGTTTATGTAATCGATCTGCGAACCCGCGACCGCCAGTAATGCCGCCGCAAGCACAATGCAAGTCAACCAGATTGTCATGTCACGCAATCGCATAAAATCCTGAAAATCCAAGAAACGAAAAAACAATCAAACTATAACTTTGGCGATTTCCTTAAAACTAAAAATAATCAATGCAAAAATCATGAGCAAAAAACCCTTGATACAGACCATAAAGAGCGTGGCCTTGGCCAAAAGCGGCCAGCTCAGCAGTCTGGCGGGAACAAGAAACTTCGTGGGACTGAATTTGTCAAACTCAGGCAGCAGGCGAATTATGGGTTTGAGAGTGAAAGAGTAAACCGCGCCCACGTCGGCGCTGAGATAATCGAAAGAATCGATAATAAAGCCGCTGACTGTGCCCGTTAAAAAGATCACAAGACAAAAAAGTATGGCCACGGGAAACGACAGAAAGGTCGACGCCAATACTCCCAAAGCGGCCAGGAAAATCAGACGCATAAGGATCAGAAGCGCAGCCCTTACAAAATTGGCGCCGAAAGTGTCCGCCTTGTAAAGCACCTCGAGTCCGTCCTCAGGCGGAAACATCACCACAGTATTATTAAGCGGCAGATTCAGAAACCCGACCGCCAGATAACCGTCTTCAGCCACCACGCCGGCGGGGATCTCTATCTCGTGAAATGTCCGGATCGCATCACTGCGGTCATATTCTTCAAAAAGAGTCTTGATCGGTTGCGCGTCTCTGAATTTCCGATAGTCGCCTACGCTCCACCTGCTGTGAACCTGCAGATCAGGAGGATTTACGGATACGTCATACTTGAATCGTATAAAAATGCTCTGGTTCGGATCCGTGGGTTTGACATTCTCGAATTCCCAAAGCAGTCCCCGGCCCGGCCCGGCCGCACGGTTGGCGAATTTCCTCTGGGTGGTCAGGCGGGCAATGATTTCTTTGCGCGTCAGCCCTCTGTAGAGCTGGTCGAGTCGGCCGCTTTGTTTGAGCCTGACATAGGCCTTCTCGACTTCATCACCGACCTCGACTTCAGGCGGACTAAGCGACGCTCGTGCGGTGAAAAACTCGTTTCTCAACTGAGCCATCTCATCGTCGCTGGATTCGAGATACTTTGGCGTATAAATGGTAATGGCGTATATCAGGCCGCAGAAAAGACAAAGCAAAAACACATCCAGTAAGATAACGCCGAGCAGCTTACCAACAAGAAGCTGCCATCTGCGAATAGGCTTGGTAATAACCGTGTATATCTGCCTCTGTTTGAGATCGGTGGTCAGCGTGTAGATCGAGACTATTATTGTCAGCAGACAAAGTAAAAGACTGGTCAGTGACAGTCCGTAGCTTACAAATGTCTGCAGTCTGCCCTTGACCGTGCCGTCGCCGGTCATCTTATAGCCCATAGCAGGAAGCAGGACAAGCAGCAGGATAATGAATACTAAAGCAATCTTCATCCGCAGGGCCTGCTTCAAAGTGTTTGTCGCCACAGCCCATATACTATGCATCGTCTGCGTCCCCTGTGGGTTTATCGGTTTGCGTCTGCTCTTCGTCATCGGGCGCGGAACGACCGGTCAGTTGATCGAGGATGTCCTCTCGCGTTGGCTGCTGGGCCGATGACTCGCCATCCGGGACAACCGGTTCAGTCTTAATTTGCTCGGCAGCGGCAACGGGCTCGGCAAGCTCAATGAGCAACTGCTTATCCGGCGTATTATCTTCAGTCCCTTCGACCGCCGTCACCGCCTCGGGCGTTGCCGGCTCCACTGCAACCTCGCGTTCCGATACCGGCGCGGCGACGAGCTTATCGAGTATGGTTTCCACGGGGGCCTGCTCTGTGAGGAAGCCGCCGATTTGAGTCGTACTAACGGCGCCGCTTGTAGGAGCATCTTTGGCCTGGGCGGCGGCAACAGTTCTGATGAAAAACGCTTCCAGCTTATCCATTGGTGTAGTGACAACGCACTCGGCCCCCTCGCCGTTGACGATTTGCCTTATCTTATCCAGTGCATCGCCGCTTATCGAGCCGGTGTTGATTTGCTTCATATCGCCCTGCTGAAGCAGTTCTCTCACTTTGCCCTGAGACTGGATTTTGCCGCCGTAAAGAATAGCGATCCTGTCGCACACATCCTCGACATCTGCGAGCAAGTGGCTGCAAAGCAATACGGTCTTGCCGCGTTTGGCCAGCTTTATAATCAAATCCTTTATCTGCTTGGTGCCGATAGGATCAAGCCCGGTCGTGGGCTCATCGAGAATAAGCAAATCCGGATCGTTTATCAGCGCCTGCGCCAGCCCTATCCTTCGCGCCATACCTTTTGAAAATGTCCCGACGGGCCTGCTTGCCATAGCCTTTAATCCCACCATATCAAGCAGGGCTTCAATCCGCATCTTCCGCACCTTGCCCGGCAGACCAAACAACCTGCCGTAGAAATCAAGCGTTTCACGGGCGCTCAAATACCTATAAAGATAAGACTCCTCCGGCATAAAGCCTATTCTGGCGCTGATTTTCGGATTCGCCGCCTCGCCTTCGAGACACAATGCCTTTCCCTTCGTAGGATAAAGCAAACCAAGCAGCATTTTAAGTGTCGTGGTCTTGCCCGATCCGTTCGGCCCCAACAGGCCGAATACCTCGTTGTGACGAATCTGCAGATTCAGGTCGTCAACAGCGTAGACCTTGTTCCTGCCCCACCAGTCGGAAAAAATCTTGGTTAAAGAAAAAGTCTCAACAGCGTATTCCATCTTTCATATCCCGTCAGTAATGTTGCTTATCTTAAGCAATGAACACCGGTTGTGTTATGTTTGGTCCAGTTCCTCACCGTAGCGGACAAGCCGGGCGCTATTAAAGACTACAACCAGTGAGCCGATGAAATGCAAACCCGCAGCATAAATTGCTGGCAGCCATCCTGCTGCTGCTGATGCAATACCCAAAATAATAAACATTACCCCAAAACCGAGATTCTGATTTATCACCCTTCTTGTCTTGCGAGAGAGTCTAACAAGGAAAGGCAGACGCTTCAAATCGTCACTCAACAGGGCTATAGACGCCGAGTTTATCGCTACGTCGCTCCCGGCCGCACCCATGGCGATGCCAAGATCCCCCGCCGCTAAAGCCGGTGCATCATTGATGCCGTCGCCAATAACCGCAACGGTATGCCCGTCTTTCTTGATTTGCTCGACTATCGCCAACTTGTCCTGAGGCAGACAGTTTGCCTTGAAGTCCGTACAGCCCAATTCAGCGGCGACTCGATTGGCGACTTCGTTTCTGTCGCCGGTCAGCATCGTAACGCGTTTTATGCCGATTTTAAACAGCTCACTTACGGCGTGCTGGGCTTCCGGCCTTGTCTTGTCCTGCAAACCGATCCAGCCGAGACACTTGTTGTCCTTTGAGACATACAGCGTACTGAAACCCTGTTCCTCCTGAAGACCCGGATCCGCCACACCGCTCGTTTCAATCTTGTTCTCTTTAAGGAATGTGTCCCTGCCAACCATAATCTTCGCCGATTCGACGGTTGCGGTTACGCCTTTTCCGGGCGTTTCCTTAAAGTTGTCGGCTGCGGCTAACGTAAGATTTGCTTCTTTGGCGACATTGTGCAGCGCCCTTGCAGCTGGATGCTTGCTCATTTGCTCGGCCGATGCCGCCACAGCCAACAACTCGGCTGGCTCGATATTCTCAGCAGGCGTCAGTTTCGTCACATAAAGCCGGCCGGTAGTGACCGTACCCGTCTTATCGAAAACCATCGCCGTCATCTTGCCGGCAATTTCCAGGTCCGCAACGTTTTTTATCAACACGCCAAGCCTTGCCGACGCCGATATCGCCGCAACCATCGCCGTGGGCGTCGCTAAAATCAGCGCACATGGACAGGCAACAACAAGCACAGTAATCGCCCTGTTGATTTCACCAGAAAAAAACCACACTATAAAGGCAATCATAAGGATAGTCGGCGTGTACCACTTGACGTAACGATCAATTATTCGCATGATAGGTATCTTGGTCTGCTCGGCCTGCATGATCAGCGACTGAACTTTGCCAAGCGTCGTATCTTTTCCCGTCTTGGTCACCGTCAAATCAAGCACACCCGTAAGATTCGTCGTACCCGCAAAGACCTGCATCCCGGGCACCTTATCGACAGGCAGAGATTCACCTGTGATTGTCGCCTCGTTGACCGAGCTAAGCCCTTTGGCGACCTCGCCGTCGGCCGGTATGTTGTCGCCGGGACGAACACGCACACAGTTGCCCGGCCTGAGTCCGGCGACCTTGACTTCCGTTTCCGAACCATCAGCGGCGAGCAGGCTCGCCCTTGTGGGAGTCAGCTTTATCAAAGATTCGATGGAAGCACGGGCGCCGAGGGCGGTTCTGCTTTCTATCAACTCGCTCAACAGCATGAAGAACGCAACGATACCGGCTTCGGCATATTCTCCGATCGCAAAAGCCGCCAGTATCGCAAGCGCCACCAGCTCATCCATGTGCATTTCTCTTCTGATGATGCTCTTGACCGCATGCCACAGGATAGGTGCACCGAGCAGGATCGCCGCCGTCATTGCCAGAAACTCCGTCTGAAAGCTCCCGATGCCATAAATAAATCTCGACCGGGCGATCCAACTGCTGATAAGCAGCATTCCACCCGCTAATGTTCCCAACAGGGCTATGCTGACACGAACCTGCTTGCCGTGAGTGTGATCGATCGCAAGATCCTGCTTAAAATGTAAATGCTGATGAACCATAAGCGTCTATTTCTTTTCTTCGGTTTCAGAGTTGCCGCTTTTTCCGGATTTCGACTTCAACGACGGGTCCCTGTTTATAAGGACTCGAATCTCAGTTGCCTTTGCATCTTCCGAACGCTGGATAACAAACTTCTCGTCGGCATTGGCAAAAATCTCTTCCATTGCGCTAAGATAGATTTCCTTGAGCACAAGCTCCGGGCGTTTTCGATATTCCGGAAGCAGCGTGTGCAGATACTGTGCGTTGGCCTCTGCATTTGCGACAACCCTTTGCCTGTAGGCTTTTGCCTGCCCGATTATCTCACGCGCATCCCCGGCTAATTGAGACCACAACTGCTCCTTATCCGCCTCGCTGACTGTCTCGTCTTTGAGAGCAGCAAGAAGCTCCTCGGCCACCGGACCGCCCGTTACGCTAAGTATCTTCTGAGCTTCCGTCGATGCCTCTCGTTTCAGTTGCTGACTTGCCTGACCCGCCGCGACAGACGCCTGAAACGCCTGGTCAACCTGACGGGGCCACGTGCTCCGGGTCAACTGCATCGACACAACTTCAATACCCGAACCTATCTCGTCGAGCTTATCCTGCAACAACCGCCTGATATGAATTGTCACTTTCGCCACCTCCTCGAACTTGACCTGGTCAATTGTGTAGTTAACTATCGCAGTCACGACCGAATCTTCAACCAGGTCTTTCAGAAGTGGGTTTATGCTTTCATCGATAACGTCTGTATGGCTCTCACCAGGCTTGATTTCTCGGACAAAAATATTCCGAAAGAACGGTTCTGGATCCCTGATCTTGTAAGTCAATTGCCATTTGCAGTGTATGATATTGTAGTCGCTGCCGGCGCTGGCAATTTCACTGCCTCTGGCGCTGCGAGTAATGCAGTAGCCGTCCTTCACAGGATTCAACGACTGCTTTATTCTGAACTTCTTGCCCGCAGCAGCCGCAAGCCTCTCCGCCTCCGTTTCGGCATACCAGAAAGAATCGACAGCAAGGTTCACCGTTCTTTCGACAGGAATTCGCACGATTTCCTCGATCGGATACGGCAGCACCCAGTGCGGACCGGGTTTAAGAATCCTCTTGTCCGCTTCGCCGTGAATCTCACCGAATCGCAAAACAAGAGCAACTTCACCCGACTCGACTTTACGAAGACCCGAGGCAAGGAAGAACAATACCAGCGCAAACATGATAACCTTCAACGCGATGAAGCTGATGCGCAGCGCCTCCGACAGTGACTTACCCGCCGCATCTAATTGATTGCCGCTTGGCTCACCGGCCGTCTGGGACTGTAATTCTTTCGTTTCGTCCTGACTTTTACCTGTCATTGTCTAACAATTCCGTTGATCAAAGCAATTATCTTATCGCTCGTTCGCACCGGCAGGCTGCAGGGCTCGTATGCCGCGCAGCAGGTCGAACGGTTCAATATCAGTGGGAACAACATAAGTAGTTCTATTTCCTAAAATTTTCTTAATCGCTTCAATATCACGCAGGAACATGGCGAATTCGCTATCTTCCGACATCAACTTGTAATATTGAGCCGCACTGGCATCGCCCTGCGCCCTTATTGCCTTTGCCCTCGCCTCCGCAGCGGCGAGCAATTCGGCCCTCTTCGATTTGGCGTCAGTCTTTATCCGCGCCGCAAGGGCCTTGCCCTCATCCATGATCGCTGTGGTCGCGCTGTTTCTCTCGGCCTTCATTCGTTCAAAGACGGCCTTGGTCACATCCTGATCGATCTTAAGCTGTTTGATACCCAACGTCTCGATCTTGATACCGTAGTCCGAGTCGTCAACTGCCTTACTCAGCGATGCCAGCATCTCATTTTGAATATCCTGGAGCTTTATCTTATTAGGATCGCTGTTTACAAACTCAGAAAAGTTGTGCTTGCCGAGCACATTGTTCCCCACGTCACGGGTAAGACTGCGAAGGCTGTCCTGCGCATTGCTGACGCCCTGAACAGAGTTGTGGAATTTCAACGGTTCGGCAATTCGCCAGAGCACATAAGCCTGGATTATAATCGGCAGTGCGCCTTTGGTAGTTGTCTCGTTCAGTTCGATTTCAGTAATCATTACCCTCGAATCGAACTTCTCCTTCATGTCAATCGGGGCCGGCCATTTGAAATAAAGGCCGGGTTCCGTGATTTCGCGGATAGGATTGCCGAATCTCTTGACCAGAGCCAACTCAGTTTCCCTGACCTGGAAGGCGACAAGTTTTATTCCCATGCCGACAAATATCAGTACAACAAATATTGTGATTGCTATATTTTTCATTTCGTGCCGGTCCTCTCAAATCCTTCAAAATCAGCTAAGCCTGGGGTAAGTTTTTCCTGAACATCGATTATAATTGTTTGCGTGTCTTTCTGATCGGAAATGACGACATATTTTCGAATATTTTCCAAAGCCTCTTCGAGAACCGCCAGTCTTTGCTCTCGTAGATATATTTCTTTTGCAGCCCTGTAAGCCTTCAGTTGAGCCCCGAAGCGCTCCGCAGTAGCACGTGCGAGTGTCTCCTTCTCGAACGCATAACTTTGCGCTTCTCGCAATTGCTTGAATATATCACCACCGGCCCGGACAAAAGCCGCATCCAGGGCCACCCCCAACTCCTTGACCTTCGCAGACTCACTCTTCTCTCTGACACGCTGATACTCCGAGGCAAGCTTGTAAATCTTCTCGGCCTCCTCCACCGAGCCCGCTATAGAACTGAGTATTTTGTATCGCTCCGCCCGCGCATCAAAAATTGTCGCCTGTTTCTTCTGAACCGCCCCGACAAATTCCTGGTAGGCTTTCGCAACTTCACCCTCAGTTGGCGGATGAAGCCCCTGCAAGCCCACAAAGACAATTTCCAAACCGAGACGCTCGCTGTCGACGGCTTTTTGAATATTTCTCATCAACGTCTCTTTCGCCTTTGACCTGCCGGCCCCAAGCAGGCTGCTGCCGCCCGCTGGATCTGCATCGACTTCTATTTTAGAACCCGCGGCAAACTGAGTCAGTTGCTGATAACAAATCGACTCCAGAACCCTCTCAGGTTCGCTGTGATTATAGATAAAAGTGTACAGGTCCCTTATTCGGTACTGAACCGGAACCGCCGCAACAATCAAATTAACCGGCACCGCCCCCTCCGCCGAAGATTCACTGTCCTGGTCGCTCGCCACCAGCAGGTTGTATTCATGCTCATGATGTCTCTTGCCCCATAACACAGGCTCAAGACTGTGCTCTTCATGTCCATCGTGGTCCTTCGGGACAAAACCGATACTAACTTCCATAATCCTCTTCGTAGCATGCTTGTGTGCCTTGTCGATCGGCCAGGGCCATTTGAAAGACAATCCCGGACCGACGATTCTCTTCTCACCCGCAGCGTTAACTGGATTGCCGAAATGCTCGATTATCGCCTGTTCGCTCGGCTCCACCACGACCACGCAACTCAATAAATACAGCGTGCCGGCCCCAAACAGGATAAGTGGAACAATCGCCTTCGACAAAAGGTGATAAAACCAGGTTTGAGAGACTTTAAATCCGAACTGATAATCCAAAGCCCCCGCCATAGTATGCAGAATCTCACCAGGCTCACTGATTATGCCTAACAATCTGCTGTCGAACGCGCTTCTGTGATATTGGCCCTTGAGCCTCGGCCGATAGATATCGAATACAACATTCAAAGCCGTTTCAGCCCCGAGAATGATCAGCAGTATCGGAATTACCCAATCTACAACGCGTATGAACGCCATGTAGTCAAATTTCGCAAAACCCAGGCTAATGACAAGAGCAAAGCCCATCAGGGCCGAGCCAAGAAGAATGCTGCCGCCGGCCCGCAACGGCTTCCACTTCGGCTGGGCCGACATGCCGGTCGCATAGCGAGATACCAAAAACGTCACAAAAGTAATCGCGACCATGAAAGCCGCAACAAACAACGGTTGCTTGGGCTCAGTTTCGATGCCGCCGGAAACTATTTTCAACAAATACAGCCCGATTCCGAACTGATAAATTGCGATAATTGCTGAGAATATCGGAACAAACCACTTCTCGAATACATCCAAACGCCGTTGAGCAACTGCAAACAATCCACTGCGGTCCCTGCCTTGCTGAAAAATGGTGGAAGTCTGTTCGTCCGCCGCCAACTGGGCCGCATCAAGCTTTTCTTGCTCTGCCTGATTGCGCTGGTAGAACTGAAGACAAAGCACAAACCAGATCAAAGCCGCAGCAAGAATCAGCCAGCTTACCGCAAAGACCGCAAAAAATCCGCTCCAGTGGCCCAATAGAAGTGTGACGACGAAAAACACAAGGCTAAGCGCCGAAGACGCCCGAGCAAGGTAATCTGCACGTTTCGAAGATACCGTCATTTCCTATTCCGTCCCTGGAAAACGAACCAACAAACCATATTTAGAGTATTCATCTAACATACCGAGACTATTTACAAACAGTAAATTGTGTAATATAACAATAAACGGCTATTTAGTGTACTGACAATTAGGAAAAATTGTCCCCGGATTGCGGGATAAACGCTGTCGGCTGTGGACATTAAGGACCAAGTGACAAATGGGTAAGCTATTTACTATTGCAAAGAACACTTTCATAGAAACACTCAGACAGCCGGTTTACCTTATAATAATCATCGCCGCACTGCTTCTTTTCTTTATAAGCCCGTCTCTAACAATGTACACTATGACCGACGACAACAAACTCCTGCGCGAATTAGGGCTTTCTACGCTTTTCATGACCAGCTTGTTCATAGCAATATTCTCCGCTTCAGGGGCCGTGGCTGAGGAAATTCAGGACAAAACCATAAGCACCGTCCTGACAAAACCCGTCCGACGTCCGATATTCATAATCGCTAAGTTCTTAGGCGTTGCCGCCGCCGTGACCCTTGCCCATTATATCTGCTCTGTAGCCCTGCTGATGGCCATTCGCCATGGCGTCCTTGAGACCGCCTCCGATACTCACGATTGGACGGTTATGGCCGCCGCCGGGGCTATATTGGTCCTCACATTCCTGCTAACTGCCTTTTTCAACTATATTTACGACTGGAAATTCTCGTCGACGGCCGTCGTATTAGCAGCCATATTCTGCACGTTCGCACTGGCCTTCCTCTGCTTTATCGATAGAAGATGGCAGTTCAACCCCGCCGCCAACGGCATAAACGCCCTAGATGTCTACGGCTCGGTGCTGCTGCTCTTGGCCGCACTGATAATGGCAGCCCTGGCGGTGGCCCTTTCAGCCCGCTTCAACATTATGATCACACTCTCGGTCTGCATTGGGATATTTCTCCTGGGCCTGGTAACCGATTACACTTTCGGAGAATTGCAGCAAACCCACCTATGGGCAAAAATCTGCTATTATGCCATTCCCAATCTGCAGATGTTCTGGATTGTCGACGCCATCTACGAAGAAAGCGCCGTCAAGCTAAAATATATAGCAGTGGTCGCCACCTACGCGTCGTGCTACACAGCAGGCATACTATCGCTGGCCATAGCTATATTCCAAAGACGACAAGTGGGATAAATACTTATCGCCCAACATGAATACGATTCACGCTTCACGATTCACGATCTTAACAACCGCTATTTCATCGCAGTGATCCTGCTTCGGACACCTCGCGCAGTCGCTCCAGACCTTCATCGGAAGCGCATCCTTCTCCACTATCTCAAAGCCTAACTTCACGAAGAAATCCGGCTCCAACGTAAGCGCAAACACCTTCTCGATGCCCAGCTTATCCGCCTGCGCCGCCGCGGAGTCCACCAATATCCTGCCTACCCCCCTGCCCTTACTCGATTCGTCCACAGCCAGCGACTTTATCTCCGCAAGATCCGACCATACCACCTCAAGCGCACAGCAGCCAACTATTTCCCCATCGAGATCAACAACGCTAAAAGCCTGCAGATTCTTATAAATATCCGCCTTCGACCGAAACAGCATCCTGTCTCGCTCGGCATACGAACCAATCAATAAGCCAATAGACTCAACATCCGAAATTTTTGCACTCCGAACTCTCATAAGCACGCAATATACAACATTGCCCAAGATTTTCCAATATCAATCCAAAAACGGTAAGGATGGACCGAGATAGAACCAGACCATGCTCATGTTTCCACAAAAAAGCGAAAAAAGGCTGGAAAAAGTGGTGCATGTCGCTAAAATTACCGAAAACTATGAAGTTTATACTAATAGACAAGGTGGTCGCTTTAGAACCGGGCAGGCGGATAACCGCTGTCAAGAACGTTACGCTCGCTGAGGAGTACTTAGCGGACCATTTTCCGACGTTTCCGGTTCTGCCGGGGGTTTTGCTGCTTGAAGGACTGATTGAATCGGCATCATGGCTTGTCCGTGAGACGGAAAAGTTTGCTCACAGTATGATATTGCTTGAACAGGCGAGAAATGTAAAATATAAAAGCTTTCTTGCGCCAGGCTCGCAGATAGAATATAATATCGAGGCAAAGATTATCGATGAAAATATCAGCAGCTTTTCGGGCTTCGGCGCCGCCGACGGCAGGAAAATCGTGGAAGCACGACTGGGATTACGCCATTTTAATCTCGCCGACAAAGACTCGGCCATGGCCGCTGTGGACGCAACCGTAACAGAGAATATGAAGAAACGATGGAAGCTGCTTAAAAAACTGAAAAGTTAGAACAGAGCTTCAAAAAGGATTGTTGTAAATACCGGAGGTAAAAAGTATGGCAAAGGATCGGAATGAAATATTCCAGGACGTTCAGGAAGTACTGATCGACGCCCTGGGAGTCGATGATGATGAAGTTACAGATAAAGCAACATTGATGGGAGACCTCGGCGCCGAAAGTATCGACTTTCTCGACATAGTATTTAGGCTTGAAAAGGCCTTCGGGATAAAGATCCCCAGGGAAGAATTGTTCCCCGCTGAGAGCCTGATGAACAATCCTGAATTCATTGATAACGGCAAACTCACCGAAAAAGGACTCACTGAACTGCGAGAAAAAATGCCGCATACAGACCTTGCCGACTTTGAAAAAGACCCCGACATAAACAAGTTGGGTAATTTATTCACCGTAAATGCAATCGTAAATTACATCGAGATTAAGCTCAACGCCGCTTAGTAATTGAACTTGGCTTGAACCAATATCGGCTTACTTGACCTCACCCGGGCCCGCCGATAGTTTTTAAGATGACAAGAAAATGCGATGGATATGGATAGACAAATTCATTGAGTTTGAAACCGGCCGGCGAGCTGTGGCCGTCAAGAATGTCACCCTCGCCGAAGAGCACCTCCACGACCATTTCCCCGGTTTCCCCGTTATGCCGGAATCACTCTGCATAGAAGGCATGGCCCAGACCGCGGGAATACTCGTCGGAGAGGCGAGAAACTTCCAGGAAAAAGTCATTCTTGCAAAAGTAAAAAAGGCCGTATTCTTCGACTATGTCGTGCCGGGTGACACGTTAACCCTGGAAGCGCAAATCGAGTCGATTGCTCCCGAGGCGGCCGGAACGACCGGCAAAATCACCTGCGGCAAAAAACTGATCGCAGAGATAGACTTGATGTTCAGCCATATCGATAACAACCTTGCCGGTATAGAATTCCCCGAAGAAAACTTTGTGTTCACCGACACATTCAAATCACTTATGCGAGGCCCGGCCTTTTCGGAGCAGGACTGATGGGTTCGCCTCGCGTGGTAATAACAGGACTTGGCGCAGTTAGCCCTTTCGGTTTGACCGTCGATGATATGTGGGACGGGCTCTGCACAGGGGCCTGCGGAATAGACACCATCACCGCATTCGACCCGGTCGGCTTCACATGCAAGCTGGCGGGACAGGTCCCCGATTACAAAATAAAACACCACGTCCCCAAAACTTTTCGCAAATCCACAAAGTTGATGTCGAGAGACATCGAATTATCGGTTATCGCGGCAAATGAAGCGTTCGAGAGCAGCGGAGTCGTCACCAAGGGCATCGACCCCGAAAACATCAACGTCGACCCGACGCGAACAGCAATCAACCTCGGCGCCGGCCTGATAAGTTGCGACCTGGTCGAGTTGGGCCCGGCCGTGCAGGAAAGTATCACCGACAACAGCTTTGACATAAGCAAGTGGGGAAAAGACGGCATTGAAATGGTGACGCCACTGTGGCTGTTGAAATACCTGCCGAACATGCTGCCCTGCCACATAGGCATTATCCACGATATTCAGGGCCCCAGCAATACAATCACCTGCGCCGAAGCCGGCGCACATCTGGCCATAGCCG
>Ga0075123_10000135_pt1 | contig 36337 bp, 35 predicted proteins | sample AntAceMetag02UKX_FD_69808 | JGI IMG/M metagenome (GOLD analysis project Ga0075123, IMG submission 69808) | Saline lake microbial communities from Ace Lake, Antarctica - Antarctic Ace Lake Metagenome 02UKX | ecosystem: Environmental > Aquatic > Non-marine Saline and Alkaline > Saline | place... | reverse complement strand
CGAATAGTTCCTATGCTGACATCAGCAACTCTCGCCAAAAAGATCAGGAGTGGTAAAATCAACCATGCATAAAAACCTGAATTCAAAAGAATAATATCTTCCATCTAAAGCTTGCTCCAGATTAATTACTTTTTCAAAAGACTGAACAAATTGTTTACTTTGCTATTCTTTCTTTTTTAGGAATACATCTTTTTCTTATATTTTCCAGTTGACCAAAGGATATCAGTTCATCACCGGCAAGAATTTTAGTTCCAGCCGGTGGATTAGGAATTGTCTCTTCTGCCCTTACTATAGCCAACACCGTGATATCGCTTTTACGTAGCTCAGATTGTGTGAGTGTTTTGCCCACAAGCGGGTTATCTGGTGAAACATCTATTTTTGAAACGCCGTATCCTCCCGCCAACATAAGCAATTCTTCAAATGACACAGGCTTGAATATCTCTCTTTTGATGATTTTGGTACGAAGTATACCTGTTATTTTTTTAACAAATTTTCTATTCGTAGAAAGTCTGTAGCCCACATATAACACCAAAATAATAAATAGCAGGTTTACCCACGGTATAAGAAGCTGTGGTACAGAAAAAGGCAGAAAAGACTCAGAAAGCCTGGACCATAGTGTCTGTTGAGGAGTTAAAGCACTGGCGACGGTCGCAATCATAGTTACTAAGCCAGCATTGCCTAAGACAATTAGAACTGTGGCTATACGTCTTCTCTGTGGATGTCCAGTGACCAGTTCTGCTTCTCTTGTTGTAAAGCCTGTGCCACTAAAACAGGACAATGCCTGGAATTTTGCTAACGACCATTCAAGGCCGGATAGTTGAAATGCGATAGCGCCGACTCTTACGATAATAAATGAAGCAACAAGTACGATTATAAAAAGCATGACACTCATAATAAACTCCTATAACCATTTTTTTCTTTTAAAATAAATCAACATGACTGCTGCTACTACAGCCATAATTATAAGAACGATAAAATACCCCCATTTCCACTCAAGTTCCGGCATAAACTTGAAATTCATGCCGTATATACCAGCAATAAATGTAAGTGGGATGAATATAGTTGCTATGATAGTCAGCACCTTCATCACAGCGTTCATCCTGTTGCTTATACTCGAAAGATAAATATCCAGCATTCCTGAAACCATATCCCTGAAGCTCTCAACTGTATCAATTACTTGTATGGTGTGGTCGTAAACATCCCTAAGGTAGGGACCTGTGGCATCACTTATAAGTGAAGATTCTGTCTTATCCATACTGTTTACAAGCTCCCTTAAAGGCCAGACAGACTTACGCAGAAAAATCAGCTCTCTTTTAAGTGCATGAATTCTTCGGACGGTTTTATCTGAAGGTTTGGCTATGAGTTCTTCCTCCATAGACTCAATCTGTTCACCCATTCTTTCCAAGATGAGAAAGTAGTTATCCACAATGGCATCGATTAAGGCGTAAGCAAGATAGTCAGCTGACATCTTTCGTATCCTGCCTTTGGCATTACGGATTCTGTCGCGAATCTGTTCAAATACATCCCCTACAGTTTCCTGAAATGAAATGACAAAATTCTGGCCTAATACCAGACTGATTTGCTCGGACTGGATAGAATTGCTCTCATTATTATAGATGAGCATCTTTAGAACCATAAAAAGGCATTTCTCGTAATCTTCACACTTCGGACGTTGTCCCGTGTTAAGTATATCTTCGAGTATGAGTGGATGCAGTTCGAAATGCTTACCAATTTTTTCTATTGTTTCTATATTGTGCAAGCCATCGATGTTTATCCAGGTAACAGTTGGCATTTCCTTGAAGGGGAAACATTCTTCAACACTTTCAACTACTTTTTCCTGGATATTCTGCTCGTTGTAATCAATTAGGGTGATTCTAATTTGTTCAGTCTTTTTCTCACCGATATGAACAAGTGTCCCAGGGGGAAGCCCAGCTTTCCTGGAATGTTTTTTAATGCGTCTATTGTTTGGCATTGGGAATAATCCTTTCCGTAATATTTTTGACGATTATTAATGGAAAGCTTATCATCTGTTTAACCCCTTCGACAGAAGAAAGTGTCCTAACCTGTGTACGTACCTCTGTAAAAAGCTCCTGAGCCACAATTTTTTCTTCTACTTCACCGACTTCTTTGACCATCGCTAAGCGGTGAAGTGCATATAATCCGATTATAAAGGCGAATGCGAAAAAGAAATCCCACTGTTGAAGGTTCAAGGTAGGCAAGGCAAATTCACCTGTTGGACTGGTATATTTAAGTGTCCATGCCAATTCCCGGCCAGCAAAAAAGTCAGCAAACTTGCCGCCCAATATGGGGGCTATGCCAGCAGCTATTGAATTGCTTATCGTGTTTGCCGCAAGATACGCTGTCGCTTGTCCCTTCGGAGCAAGTTTCAAACTAATGTTACCTGAAGCAAGAGATACACCTGCTGATGAAAGGCCCATTACAATATGAATAACAATCAGTAAAGGAATTGTTAAAATGTATTTTTCTGGCATGGTAGTAAATGTCCATGCCAGGATAGAAAATATGAATAAAGGCCCACTGATTGCCAGAACAGATTTATTACTGAAGCGATCCGTGTATTTGCCCCAGATTTTAAGGAACAGAAAGTTAAAAACCTGGCTGACGACAGAAAGACCTATGATAAATGACATACTCAATCCCAATCTTTTGAGCATATATACCATAAAGAAAGGCCCTGCCAGATTAACTGCAAAGTTCCAGGAGCACATAAAAGCAATCAGCTTCCTGAAGTTTTCGTCTTTGAAAGGCTGGGACAGAAGCTTAAGAATCTTTGGTTTTTCCTGGACCTGTGGCATTCGTATCTCAGGTGTTTTGGCTAAAAAGAAAAGCCCGACCATGCCTGCTGCGAAACCAACAAAAAACAGGATGGAATATCCAGCAAGTTCATGGTCAGCAAACTGCTTTTTCCAAAAGTCCAGATAAACGGCGGCAAGTATACTTAGGGCGATTCCAACTCCTACTGCTATCCGCATCCTCTTCGAAAAGAAAGAGCCCATTATATTGTCCGGAATAAGATCCCTCATCCATGAATTCCAGCTGCATCCGGAAACTGCCCCAAAAACCGAAACTGCTATCAGTAATATTAACAAAACTGAGATTGCAATTTTAGCAGGAAATATAAATGGGCTAAGTGCAATTACCAACCAGCATACTCGACTCAAACCAGCAGCAATAACTGTAATCAATCGCCGGTTACGTATCTTTTCCACCAGAAATATTGAAGGTAACTGGAGTAATTGTGACAGAGGCCCAATAGCAGCAAGCAACCCTATTACAAAGTTTGAAGCTCCCAGCTTAATCGCAAAGGCAATTAAGAAGGCCCCGCCAGTTAGCACTCCCATAGCCTGAGAAGCTACACCATCTTTGATAATATAGTCCAGACCTGACCGGACTTGGTCATCCGTAAGGCTTTCTTCAGCTTTAAGCCTCATTTTATTGTCCTCAAATTTCAGCTTGTGCTCTGATCATAGAAGATACCCTGATCAACAGATATTTTCAAGGTTTTACTCCTATTTTGTGCAAATCCATTGTTAGGCTGATATACGCTTATAATAGCGATTAAACCTTCTACTGGATTTCCGGCGAAAATTAGCAACTGTCGATACGTTATTTATAAATACATTATGGTACGGCCCTTCTTTTTTATAAAACCCCATTTTAATCCAAAATCCTTTTGAAAAGTTAGTAGCCACTACTTCTAAAGGTAAGTGCATAATACTTTCGACTAAACTTGTTCCATTACCTTTTACAATCGAACCAATTTGCAGAATATGATATCGTGACCATCTTTTCTTGACCGCCATTGCCGCTACCAGTTGTGTTCCTTCATATGCTAAATATCGCGTTGACCCTGTTTCATATAATGCCATTAAAATTCTTTTCTGAGCTGCTGACCTTGGTAAAGACCATGATTTTTCCAGCATAACGCTTATATCCCAAGCTTTGTCCTCAGCGAAAACCACTCTAATCTCCATCTTCTTCCAACTCCTTACAATAATCTTACACAAATCCGAAACCTTGCTTTTATTTTCCAAGTCAACCACCTTTTTTGTTTCCTTGGAGATGGTGAGAACAAAAAACAAAAAATATGAATCCAGTAGCTTGGAGTGATATTTGGTGATTATTCGTTATGATCCCGTAAACACACTGTAGGCTTGGCCTTGATCATAAATCAAAGTTTGACCCTATTTGCCTCCATGAATATTCAGCTCATTACGTAGTCGATCTCTAAGAACTGATACTGATAGAGAAGAATCAAATGAACGATACTTTTTATAATGCCAACCCTTAGAATAAAATTCACCAGTATTTTTCAAAAGGTTGTCTGAATATGATCGGCAATCAGCCAGTGTTTCTATCTCATTTAATACCCACCGACCACTTTTTATATCCACAAAAAAATCGCATCTTAAGTTTGGGAAAGTCGATGCTTTTGCCAATGATAATGCATTTTTTTTCAAGGGTTGAAAAAAATTATCAAACAAGAAACGAGCAAATTTATGATCGCCTTCTAAAAAATCACCATCACTTCCCAAACAAACATCTTTGCCATTTCTACAGCCAACAAAAAGCAATTCACCCCATGCAGTCATATATTTCATCTCAGTAGGTCCGATCTCATTTTTATCATGAGGAAACATTTCTTGTATAATTAACCCAGATTTTATGTGGCGAAGATGCGTATCAATATTACCGCAAGTCACTCCAAGTATAAATTTTTCAATCCAAGCTTTGAATGTTTTATAATCTGTTATAACCCTATCTCCATTAATATTTTCACAATACTCCTTATCCTTACATAAAAATTGAGACTGTAGTTTACCGTAACGTTGATATACCTTTAGCGTCCCGATGCTTTCCGATCCATTAGTAGGCTTGATTATAAACTCTTCATGTTTCTTGACTTTACAAATAACAATTTTAAATAAGCGTTGAATTTCTGACTCGTCATTCAACAACGAACTGCTTCCAAATATTTTTTGAATAGGAACTAATCCATCAATCCATTCTCGCAATAATAGTTTATTCGCAAAAAAAGAAAGCTCTTCCACCTTATTTGAAGCTAGCATTGGCTTTTGAACATTATGCATTAAACTATGATAATCAGTAGCCCCTGAGTAGCCATTCATCTGTTCGCGACAATCAAAAACCGACGACAACTCAAAATCTTCAGAATAAGCTAAATCAGGATTATACGTAGGCTTGATACGATAGGTTTCGAAACTATTTTGTTTTAATATTTTCCCTGCAAAATTATTTTCCATTTCAGATTTTAATCCTTTTATTTTTTAAACAAAAATAAATTCCTCGAGGAGAAGCGATATAATTTATGGCTATTTATTCAGACGCATCGCAAACACATTGATATAAGCTTAAATTTATACGACGAATAAATGCTTCGATTTCTGTATTTTTCTAACCAAATATTTTATCTGCAGCCGAAAAATCATCATGCGTGTCAATTTCAACCCATTTAAGCCCGCCAATATCTAAAGCATAAAAAGGAACGTTTTTTTCAATTAATCTTTCATAAGTCGCTTCGTAATACTCTTGATGATTTTGTACATCTTCCATCATTATTTTTAACTCTGCAAACAAAAGCATTGCAGTTTCACCATCAATTTTTTCAATCCCTATTGATTCACCAACCGCATCTTTGGGGTTAACGGTCTTGCTGGCTTTAAGTACCCTGTTTTGATCATCAATAATGACTTTAATTTCTTCAGCATCAAGATTAATATTTTTGTCAATGCATAAACAATTTGCATATTCGCATTCAATCAGCTTTTTAAGTATCTCTTTATCAAATACTACGTCCGCATCAAATTTTACAAAAGTTGCTCCCTTAATCAAATCCATTGCTAACATTAAAGAAAAACCGGTATTTGTCTCAGCGTATTTTTCATTTGTAACAAAATAGGCATTTAAATCTGGAAAATTTGTTTTTACATAATCTTTTATTTGTTCTTGTAAATATCCAAGCACAAAGATAATTTCATTGATTCCACAATCTTGAATATGAGATATCATCATCTCTATTATTGTTTTACCACCAACTTTTAACAGACTTTTGGGGCAATTATCCGTCAATGGCCTGATTCTTGACCCAACTCCTGCGGCTAGGATTACAGCTTTCATATTTATAAATCAAACCTTTCTTTAATTCTTCTTGCAGTTTCTTTTGCATTTAACCTTGTGTTATTAATCTTAAAATAATTTCTCCTTTGAAATTCATTTGCTTTAGAGTTTAATATATATTTTCTGTCTGTTTCTAATAGTTCATCTTCGGAAGCTTTAAAATTTTTCTTTGATGGTTTATATTTCAATCTGTTAGCTGATTTATTGCGTTTGAGCCTTTCTTCTACGTCAGCTTCAAGTTCTACATAATATACACTTGCGTTTTCTTTCTCAAAGATTCCCACAATTCTGTCAACAAAATCGCAATCCTTTTTTTGATCTAATTCCCAAACATAAGTAAAAATCAATCCTTCTAAATCACTTTTAGCAACTTCTTCAAACATTTGCACTCGAAATGAGTTTACAAGTTTTTTAAATCTTTGAGATTTCATATCAAAAAAAGGTAATACCATTTCTATTGTCATATGATTGTGAAATAACTTCAAGCCCGTTATTTTTGCCAACTCCTGCCCAACTGTCATCTTACCAACAGCTAACGGACCAAATAGGATGATAAATTTCATCATTATTTCTCACCTTCAAATTTGTTTTTTGACATACTTACTGTCCATGTTGTGAAATCATCAACATATTTTTTAAGTTCAAACCGATACAATATTTTTCAAAAAAGGATTCTATGGGGTTTTGCATATTGGAAGCGACTATTTTTTAATTGTGGTGTTCTGCTTGCGGTCTATCCGGCATCCTCGTTGCCAGCCACGAGCAAGACCATAAAAAAGCTGACTAATTGCAAAAACCCATAGCATCGGTGTGAGTTTATCGAGAACCAAGGCTAAAGATAGCATAAAAATAAAAACGCCCTCATCAAAGGAAATGATTTTTCGTTGTTCACGTACGAACCATCGCAAGTTTTCCAAAACGCCAAATCCAAGCCCAGCAGTATCTTCCTTTTTAACACATGACGCTTCTTTGGATAATTTTTCCAGGTATCCGCTGTCTCTGGACATTTCAGTATAGATGGCAACATATTTTGTGTACCCACGCAGGGAATAGAAGGCAACCCCGATAAAAGCTAAAAATACAGGCAGTACATTTTGAGATTGAGTATAAGCTGCATATCCCACTGATCCAAACCAAATGGTTACCTGTATCTGATCGGTCAACTTGTCAAAAAAACTTCCCGATGGCGAGGTGGTTTTTCTATATCGAGCCATTTGCCCATCCATACAGTCAAGTACATGGCTCCAGTGAATTAAGACCGCTGCAATAATAAAATTCACTGTGCCGCCTGTAATAACAAACAGAGCAGCTATAATTGCGGCAATGAAAGAAAATAGTGTAATCAGGTTCGGAGTTAACCATTTAATATCCACTACTACATAATTAACAGCGATAGCCAAAGGTGACGTTACAAAAGAGGACCACCACTCATCATCTTTATTTTTTGTTGCCCATAAACGGGTCAGTTTTACATTCATACTCTATTTACCTACCGATATCAAAGATTCATTTTCTAAATTTTCTTTCGTATAAGTGAACATCGGGTTATGATCATTGATTGAGACAAATCTTTTTGTTTCAACCATATCGAAACTCTGCAAAACTTCTCGCAGGGAATCTAAAAAAAACTGGATGTCATCATAAGATAATTCACCAATGTTCCCGACCTGAAACACTCTGTTCTTAAAGCAACCCTTTCCTTCATAGATAATAATGGATTTTTCACGTAATTTTTTACGGAAAATGCCAACATCAATATGAGAAGGTATATGAACAGTTGTTAAGACAGAACACATATCCTTCTGATCAATCAGAAATTTTAGGCCTAATTCTAACATCCCTTTTCTTAGAAGATGTGCTTTACTCTTAAGGTAAGCATAATGATTGGAACCCCCTTCATTCAGTATATTGATTAACGCTTGCTCCAGAGCATAAAACAGGTGAACAGCTGGCGTATTCGGTGTCTGTGAAACTGTATTTATAAAATGATAAAATTTGTATAAGTTCAGATAGGTTGTTTTAACCGGAAGATATTTTAATTTTTCAAATTCTTCTATTTTTCCGACCACGAAAGACAATCCAGAATAAGAACCAATTGCCTTGGAACTCGAACTTGAACAAAATGCGATGTGACATTTTTCCATATCAATAACTTCTGCGCCTGCACTACTCACACAGTCCACAATATACATCACACCATACGCTTTTGATAATGCTCCAACTTTTTCCAAAGGATTCAGCATTCCCGAGCTTGTCTCATGATGAACCATAGCAACGATGTCAATTTCGTGTTTTATCAGATAGGCTTCTATTATTTTCAAATCAAATCTTTCCCCCCAGGAAAATTCTAGTAGAAAAGTGTTTTTATTATGAACCTTAGAAATCCTGAACAACCTTTCTCCAAACTCACCATTGGATATAATAAGAATATTTTTCTCCCCTGCCACCGAAGAAAGTATCGATTCATTTGCTGCCGTCCCGGAACCGGTAATCACTACAGCCCGGTAATCAGCAATGTTCTTTATCTCAAAGAGCTTCAGTAATTTATTCTCAATACTTTGTAATAAACACTCAAATTCGGTCTCTCGATGACAAATATCTTCTCTACAAACGGCCATTCGCACATTTTTTGCCACATTTACCGGACCAGGTGTGAATAATAAGAAATTTTTCATCTAATTTGTTTCTCCATATATCATTCAAATCCTTGTTTAGCTGGGATTTCCCATATAACATTGTATATTTTAGCTCAACTACGCCGCTGAGCCTCTTTTCCAATAGAATATCAAATTAATCTCAAAATTTGGCGGATTCAACTCTCAAGCGTGACATAAGAGTACGTTACGCCGCGTTGCGAAAGTATGCCACATCCGGTGGTTTATAGTCGAGACGTTTTCTTGGTCTTGCGAGCAAGCCCTTCTAATTCGCTAAGAAATATTTTAGCACTTGCTGAAGCTTTTTTAGTCATTGTTACTCCTATTGTTAAATCGTTTTTTTATTTAAAGCACCAAAACGCTTCCTGTTTCGGTGTTGTTTTGGCTTCAAAGGCATCTTTGCTAAAGCCATATATTTCAGTAATAGTTTTTTGGCCATATAACAATTTTTTGGTAAAGGGATAATATTTTCAGCAATTCTCAATATGCAATCACGGTGCTTTACGGTTTAGTGCGGTCTGTTTTCGATGCTACGGCACAATGGATTGTTACATTGTCATCTGCTTTTGCCCGCTTTTGAGTAATACTCTGTTCCATTTTGTACTCCTCATTTAAATCGTTTTTATCAAGTATCCTTCTATCTTGAAAAAACTCACAAACCGTTGCCCATGGTACTCTCGGTATACCTTCCAAAACGGAGCCTTCTGTATTTTTTTGACAACGACCGTAGACGTTACTATCAACATATTTGAAATATTTACAAGTTTCACATCTCTGTCTCATTGTATTGAACTTTCTTATCGTCTCTGTAAATATGTTGAATATGTCATTTTGTTTGTTATTTCTGTTGACGGCCACGACGGGATGTGCCACTTTGTTTTTTAGCTCTACTTTCTTCTCGAGCTTTCATGCGGTCGCTTTTCTGTTCAGCCCGCATTCTCTTAATAACTTTCTCAAATCGGTCGTTTCTGGCAGCTAACAACTGGTCTATAGCCTGTACAGTCTTTTCGGCTTCTTCTTTAACAGCTAACTGCCGTAAAAGAGTTAGTTCTGCAACAGTTGATTTTTGCACGGCTTTTGCCAAGGCTATACGGTTTTCAACCTTGCGATTCAGCCACTCACGCACTTCTTTCTTGCTCTCCTGGTCGATATGCAATAAAGCTTTTCCAGTTTCATCCTCTTTATCAATATTAGTCTTATTGGGGTCGACAAAACTGTTCACATCATTAGTTTGTTGGTCGCTCGTATTTTTTACTTGTACAACTTCCTGGCTGCCTGTTCTGTGCTTGGAATCTTTATCCTCTGTATTTGCTAATGCAGTAGCAAGAGTTAATGAGATGGCTAACAAAATTAATATTGAGATGATTAAACGTTTCATAATATGTTCTCCAATACAAAAAAATGATTAAAAATAATGATTCGTTTCTTTACTATTACCCTAAATTTCAATTGTTATAAGCTTTCGCCAGTTTCTCCATACACCGCAATAAATTAAGAGCCATGATGGAGCTCGATCCGGATCGAGTACACTCTCGGTTATTACTATATCTGTTGGCATTACCATAAGACGCCTTACTACAACCAGCTTGCCGTCTTTGATTACACAGGCCCACCGTGTTGCTCTGATTGTTTCAGGCCGTTCTGCAAAAAGGTCATAAATGTGCCTTGCCATCTGTCTTTTTGTGTATTCAGGCATCTTCCGTTAAATTTGATAAAGTTAAAATTAAAGTTCATCCTCTTCATAACCATAATCATAAATATCTTCGGTAAAATCTTCATCAAGTTCATGGTTATCTTCTCTAAGGTCGACAATTGCCACAGGGGAAGTATCCCAATGCATATCTTCAGGTTTTGAAACACCTGCTTCTCTAAGCAGCTTTTCTTGTGCTTCAGGGGTTAAATCGTCAAACATTATTTCCATCGGCTACCTCATCGTCTGATTGTTCGGTAGATTGTTCGCTCATTTCTTTAATTTGATTCTCAAGATCTTCTATGGTTGCCTGCAATTCTTTAACCCACTCTTGGTATTCCTGGTTTTCCTTAATTTTTTCTTGCAACTGTTTGTTAAGTCTTTCTATCTGTTCTTTGGCATCATTTGCCTGGCCAATTACAGAATCACGTTTATCTGTCAGTTCATTAACCTGATCCAGCAAGTCGTCATGTGCCTGTGTAATCGCAGTCAATTCTGACTTAGCCTTTTCCCAGTTTTCAGAAATAACGGTCAGATTTTCTTTTAGTTCATCTCTCTCATTTTGAAGTTCTTCCAAGGCAACTTCAACTCTTGCCAATTCAGCTTTGGCCTGTTCTGCTTCTGCAACAGCTTTGTCTTTTTCTTCGGCACTGCGGTCACAACCTGTCAGTACCAGCAGGCAAACCAGTAAACACAGAAATTTTGCAGTTGCTTTTCTTTCATTCATTTTTTTGCTCCTTTAGATTTTTCCTGTAACAATTATTCAAATATCCTATTCCATTTTCTTTCGCCTCTACCTTCCCAACTTCGCATGTGATAAACATAGCTGGTTATCAATGGCAAAATACTGGTAGCTTCAGCATAAACCATCTGTTCATAAACCGTGTCAACCTTGCCCCAGGAGGCCGCTTCCTTCAGAGTGGAACTTGAGCAGGCACCATCGCGAACATCAGCTACTGTAATCTGCACTGCATATTTGTGCATATCAACAGATTTACCCAGAACTTCAGCACAGACAACTGTATCTTGAGCAAAATTCTTCGGCACACCGCCCCCGATCATAAATAAGCCAGATATGTTGGACCTGATCTTAATCTCTGTCAGTTCTCTGAAATCCTTTACAGAATCAATGGAAACATGACGTTCTTCGTTTTCTGCCTGATGCTTTACCAAACCAAAGCCTGCACTGGAATCTGAAAAAGCCGGGCAGAATATCGGAACGTCATTTTCGTAAGCAACTTGGATTAAGGAATCTGGTTTTTCTGCATTTTCAACCAAGTACTTTCCCATCTCCCGGATAAATTCCCTTGAAGAATAGGGCCGGGGAGTCAGTGAATCAGCTATCTGCTTGATAGTATTATCGCAAATCTGCAATTGCTCTTCGTCAATGAAAGTGTCATAAATTCTGTCGATATATAATTCTCTCAGTTTCTGATCATTCACAAATGGGCTGCCTTTATAGTGCTTAAATCCCAAAGCCTCAAAGAAATCCATATCAACAATGGACGCTCCGGTAGCAACTATCGCATCAACCATATTGTGTTTGACCATGTCAGAGTAAATTTTCATGCAACCGGCGGCACTGGTACTTCCAGCAATGCAAAGAATAATCGTGCACTCCTGGTCCTTTATCATCATATCGAAGATTTCTGCTGCTCTTGCAGTATCTCTGGCAGTAAAAGACATGTCGCTCATAGCTTCGATAATTTTGGTCGAGTCAAAAGATTTTATTTCGATATGTTTTACAGGGTTTTTTAGAAAATCGTTCTTTTCCATTTTCAGCCTCCAAACTTGTAGCTCAATAATTTGTAAATAAGTTTTGCAGCCAGAAAATCAGGGGCTTTATTCCTATCATCCGGACATAGTTCAACAACGTCGAAACCCACAACGTTTTTCTTAGTGGAAACAGTCTTCAGTAATGCCAAAACATCGTACCAAAGCAATCCACCCGGCTCAGGTGTACCAGTTGAAGGCATTATGGATGAGTCAAAAACATCCAGGTCTATAGTTATATAAATATTATCTGAAAGCTTAGGTATGACTTTTTCAATCCAATCGGTCTTGCCATAGATATCCTTTGCAAAAAATATTCTGGATGAATCTATGAAATCTTTTTCGCCAATATCCATACTTCTGACGCCTACCTGGACAATTGGACAAACCTCTTTAGCTCTGGCCATGACACAGGCGTGGTTATACTTTGAGCCGTTATATTCATCTCTTAGATCAGTATGGGCATCTAATTGGAGGATGGTAAGATCGTCATATTTTTCAGCATGGGCCTTGACAGATCCAATGCTTACCGAATGCTCACCGCCTATTACTATGGTGAATTTACCTTTGCCAAGATAATACTTGACGTTATCAAAAACCGCCTCAACCATCTCGGAAGTCGAAATCTCTCCACCAATAAGTCTTTCTGTAAAGATACCACGTTTATAAACTTCTGAATCTGTTTCTATGTCATACAGTTCCATATTGGCTGAGGCTTCGATTATCGCTTCAGGGCCTTTATCGGCACCTTTTACCCAGGTACTCGTCCCATCATATGCAACTGGGATAATAACGATACCTGCATTCTCCGGATCCGAATATTCTTCAGGCAAATAGCCATAGTTAAGTGTATTTATCATCATACGTCCTATTCTTTTTCTTCAATCAAATAAGAACATTGCCAATGCAACCGTTGTTGTCCACAGCCCCTCTTGACCCTTAGCCGTTTGGGTTATGTTAGTGGTTTTAATAAACAGCCCGCTGGATTTGTAGGCCTGTTCTTTTTCCGACCAAGCTTTATCGGGGTCAAATTCCATCCCTAATGTTGTACCTAACATACCGGCAGCCAGGTCTTCAGCGGTGTCTCCTGCCCGTTGGCTATTCATGCCATGTTCATCTATCTCACTGAGGTATCCCCACTTGTCCCCATCTTTAGGAATCGCAACTCCTATTGAAGACGCCACCAATCGCCCATGTTCGTTTGTATCTGTCCGGGCCATGACACAAAAACTTATAGCTCCCGGAGTTAATAACTTGACGCCTTTTTCCCGGCTGATGACTTTACATTTCGATGGCAAAATTGACGACACCTGAACCAGGTTTTGCTGGGCTACACCGGCTTGTCTCAATGCCTGTTCAAAAGATTTCAGTTTGTACTTATCTCGGCCAACTCCCTTAGTCAAAAATATTTTAGTGGGTACAAGATTGTTCATTTAACACTCCTAAAATTTGGGTTCTCATATAATGCGATTGCTTGACTATTAAACCATTAAGTTTTGTTTACACCAGGGACAATAATTCCAAAAATCTGTATCAACGGGCCAATGACACCGTCCGCATATTTCAGGAAATGGTCGAACATCCCAGGCTTGTCTTACCTTGCGATGGCACCAGGGACAATACCGCATAAATCTTATGAGTTTTCCATCGCAGTATTTGCACCTGCAATGATAACGTACTTTCGGCGAACTGGTTGTGTTTTTTGATTCAAACCCCGGCCCATAACACCACGGGCAGAATCGCCATTCAGGCAGAACCCCTTTATGACATCGATGACAGATGTGGCTAAACTGGCTGCATGTATCAAAGCGGTTTTTGCTGCTTCCGCACCAGGGACAAATCTGCATCCTCTCAGCTATTGGCTCATCACAATCGATACATCTGAATATAATGGGGAAAACACTGCCGTATCTATTTACAAAAAGCTCACGTCGAACCTTGCGCCAATCGGTTTCCTTTTTTTCGGTCTTCGTGGCTAATATTTTTTGCTGGCTTTTGGGCAAAGCTTCGATCATAGCTGTTAACATCTTACCTGCGTTTGCGAAACGCAGCTTTGGGTCAACCGCTACGGATTTCTTAATAAACTTTACAAAAGCTAAACCGGTTCTCTCCTGCAGACGTTTGTTTCCACGAAAAGGCCAATCAAATGGCCAGCGAGGAAGCACCCCCGTAATGTACTCATAAAGAATCAAGCCAACAGAAAAACAGTCACTACGATAGGTGGGATAGCCATAAGCTTGTTCGGGAGCAACATATCCAGGGGTACCATAATCGTCGATGGTTTTTCTGCGACCTTTTAGGATCACAGAAATCCCAAAATCACCCAGTGCAGCTCTGTTGTCCGGGAACAAAAAGATATTGCTTGGAGTCACATCGCAATGTACTATTCGATTATGGTGGGCATAGTCTAATCCTTCAAGTACCTGTGTAATAACTGATATAGTTCTTTTAACGGACATTGGCTTTGAACAATCAGCTAAAGTCCTCATGGATAATTCTGTAGCAAGCACTGCATGATCGGCAATAATATCAGCATTTTTAACAGCAAGTATGTTTGGATGACGAAGACGGGAAACAGCTCGAATTTCTCGTAACAATACCTTGTTATCACGCTCGCCATCAATACCAGCTAAGGGTATCTTTAAGGCCACCCATATACCCTCAACGCTGTCTCTGGCCTCCCAGACCTCACAGGCACCACCCGTACCAAGGCACCTCTTCAGGCGATATTTGCCCAGATGAGTACCGCTTTTCAGGTCCAAGCTTATCTTGTTTGGATTCAGAACCTTGCTTTTATTTTCCAAACCAACCATATTCTTTTGTTTCCTTCTGGCCACCAGATTTTATAAGACCAGATAAAGATAATAATTTTTTTGCGAATGTCAAGTTTTTTATTGACTATTTGGTCAGTTTTGACTAAATAGTCAGAATTATGAAAAACGAAGCTAAAAAATCCAAAAAAAGCAGGTCACAGAAAAAAGCCAAAAGAACCCGAAAAAAGCTAAAAGAGGCAGCATTGGACGTTTTCAGCGAAAAAGGCATCGATGCTACAACGGTCGAAGAAATTACCGAAAAAGCCGACGTAGGAAAGGGGACTCTCTACCAGTATTTCGAGGACAAGGAAGAAATTGTTGTCATACTGGCGGAAGAGGCCATAGAGCATTTAATTGAGCGTATCCGCTCGTATGAATCTGCCCCAGAAAGCCTGGAAGATATGTTGGAGCACCTTTTGAATGCTCACTATGAGTTTTTCGTTGATTCCAGCGAAGAATTCCTTTTGCTCTTCCAGGGCAAATTGCTGCTGAAGCTTCAGTCTGATACTTTGGATGAGTTAGAAGAGCCATATTTAAGATATCTGGCAGAAATTGAAGACCAACTCTCAACCTACCTTTCCCCTCGCATAGACCCGCTGAAAGTTCGCCGCCTGGCATGTGCAGTGGCAGGATTCGTTTTTGGGTTCTTCTCATTTGCCATGATCGGTATGACTGAGGACGAAATTGAGAAAAGCGTTAAGCCGCTAAGGCGGGTTTTCGTAAAGAGTCTATGCGCATTTCTGGGACGAGAGTAGTCTGGAAAGTTTTATTAAGGAAGCACTAAAGTCAACGGTATTATACGAAAAAACTTTAAAGCCATATAAAAAGTGATGTTACATGGCTATGCTGACAAGGCAAGGTTGCTAAATTTTGTGTAGCGAAATATGGAGATTAGAATGAAAACACAATCTATAGTTGAGCAGGCTGTCAAACAGTCTGCATGGGGTATCGCATCAAGTTTCGACATTTACGATTGTGATCCCGAGGCGATCCGTAGTGCCGAAAAGATTCAGCAATTCGTGGTTGAGTTGTGTGACTTGATCGAGATGAAAAGATTCGGTGAGACAAAGATTGTTAATTTTGGTGAAGATGAGCGGGTGGCCGGCTACTCGATGGTACAGTTAATCGAAACGTCACTGATTTCTGCCCATTTTGCCAACATGACAAACGCGATCTACTTGGATGTTTTCAGTTGTAAGCCTTACGATCCAGAAATAGTGGCTGACTTCGCCAAGAGATTCTTCGCAGGTTCCAACTGTACCACACATAGCAATCTGAGACTGTAAGTTATGTATGATATTCGCATAATAAATGATCTGGAGCAATGCCGAGATATTTGGAAACGCACCATACCTCAGGAGACTGTATGGGATCTCTGGGATTTCCGTGCCTGCTTCCAGGAGCACTATCGGCGACCGGCTTGTTTTATCACAGCCGAAGACCCTCACGGGTCAACTGAGATTTTACCTCTCAGTTGGATAGAGGAGTCTCAACGCTATGGCTATTTTCCCGGGGAAACCTGGCAGGGCAAGACATGGCTTGAGCAGAACCGTATTCCATCCGGCAGCGGAATACTTTATAACATGTTAGATTATAGCCCCGGACCCTATTCCCTTCGCTATTTGAAACCGTCCTCAGAATCCGTACATCAAAACCAATGCGTTGTTGATGAAATTGGCTATCTTTTTAGACCATCGGATTACGACTATGACATCGAGAACTATTTCCAGCAGTTTTCAAGAAAATCGGCAAAAAACATAAAACGTGAAATAGCTTCTTTGCAGACAGGGGCTTGTTATCGCTACAATGATATTTCAGACTTTGAGCATATGGTGCAGTTGAATGTCAATAATTTTGGCGATGGATCCTATTTTTATGATACACGTTTCCGCGAAAGTTTTCGCACATTGATGCACTACCTTAATGAACAAGGATGGCTGCGCATAACAACTGTCATAATCAATGGAGATGTGGCTGCTGTTGACATAGGATGTGTTTATCGCGGAGATTACACTTTGCTCGGAGGCGGCACGAATCGTGACTACCGAGGTGTGGCAAAATTGATAAACTTACACCATATGGAGCGAGGCTGCAGAGAAAAGTTTAATATGATCGACTTTCTGTGTGGAGATTTTTCATGGAAGCAGAAGTTTCATCTTACCGAAAGACCTTTGTATCTGTTGTCAAGTTGTTCAACTGAATCCCGTTCTACACAAGACCTGGAATTGAGGGGGGCAGGATATGTCAAATAGACGTGTATTGGTTGTGGGGACAACTGCGGATTATATTGATATCATTAATCAGAGGTTTCCACAAAGAGCGGTCTTTATTACCGATGTTGACGAGCGAGCTAAGGCTACAGAGCCTCCACCCAGACCAGAAGATGAATTGCTGTGTGATCTTAGCCATCCTGAACAGATCCCTATTGCACTACGGAGGCATTTAAGTCGATGGCAGATGGAACTGAGCGGAATTACCTGCTTTGATTGCGAGTCAATGTCCACAGCCGCATTTATAGCTCATTCGTTTGAACTTTCCTATCCTTCAACCGAAGCAGTTGCCAAATACAGAGACAAATACGTTTGCAAGCAGGTTTGGCGACAAGCTGGGCTGCCATGTCCCAATGCTGAGCTTGTTCATGATGCATCTGATGCCGTAAGTTTCCTGCAAAGAATTAATGGTCCTGCCGTGCTCAAGCCTCTAACCGGCAGTGGCAGTGAGCTTGTCTTCTTATGTTCCACCGAAGGTGAATGTGTGACTGCATTTAACACTATGCAATCCAGATTAGCCCGCCATTCAGATTCGCGAATGTACACGCCGTATGTTTTTGATGGAAGAAAATTTGACCCTCGAGTGGTCTTTGTCGTTGAGGAGTTTGTTCAAGGAGACGAGTACAGTTGCGATTTTAGTGTTGATAGGGATCATGTGGAAATTATCCGTATCGCCCGGAAAATCATCGACACGAAGCAAGCGTTCGGGACAACCTTGGCGTATCTTTTGCCCAGTCCACTTCCAGAAGGCTTGAATGAGGATTTCTTTCGCGACCAGTTATGTACCGCTGCTAAATCACAGGGCTTGAATAGAGCGATCTGTATGCTGGATTTTGTTGTACGGGACAACCAAGCTTTTATGATTGAATTAGCACCTCGCCCAGGAGGCGATTGCCTTCCACCATTGCTTTTGAACAGCTGTGGAAGGGACATCCTTGGATGTGCGATTGACTTCGCGGAGGGACATCCCATCATTTCTGGAACATCCTTGCAATGGCGGCAACTTGTTGGTGTTCGTCTATTTGCAACTTGTGGTGGTGAAATCGAGCAAATTGATTCGTCGGCCTTACTTGAGGATCATCGCGTAGTTGAATGCCACTTAAAGCGAGGTACGGGCCACCGAGTGGTTCTTCCGCCGGGAGACTATGAATCACGGCTTTTGGGCTATGTTATTTTTGAACCAACAGGACACGAGAGCATCGAAAACGAGTGTGTCAAAATCGCCTCTAAACTAAAGATTGAAATGAAAAGAGAGTTATGTGCGACGGTGAATCCATCCTAAAAACGACCATCAAGTCAACTGAGCAAGAACCGGTTATATTCGATCATGCTGAAATTAGATCCTTTGTCAGTAGCTTTCTGCAACGGCGAGATGTGTTTCTACAAGCATGTCAAATACATGGCTCTCCTCTTTACTTGGTGGAAGAAAGTGTTCTGATAGAGCGGGCCGAGCAATTCACCAATGCTTTCCGCCAGGTATTACCTGATGTGCGTGTTTATTATGCAATGAAAAGTAATAACCACCCTCAGATTGTCACAACGTTAGTAAATGCAGGACTGAGCCTGGATGTTTCCAGCGGCTTGGAACTCCAAATTGCCCTGGATAGCAGTGTGACCGATATTGTCTTTAGCGGGCCCGGTAAGACAGAAAAAGAATTAACTCTTGCTGTAGAAAACAGTAATCGAACAATTGTCTTGATCGACAGTTTTGATGAACTTGAAAAACTGCAGTGCATCGCAGCCGAAAAAGGCTTCTCAATCCGTGCGGGGATAAGACTAACGACGGACAATAATGGACTATGGCGCAAGTTTGGAATACCCTTGAAGGACCTGTCACGATTTTTTGACGCAGAGAAGTATTGCGACCATGTATCTGTTCGCGGCCTTCAGTTTCATACAAGTTGGAATCTTGACCCATACAACCAGATAAACTTCATCACCAGCCTGGGTAATACTCTCAGCAAACTGACTTCCGAACAGCAGTCGATGATTGAGTTTATTGACATAGGTGGAGGATTCTGGCCAAGCCAGGGAGAGTGGCTTCAATCTTCCGATACATCACAAGGGCAATCCTCTTTGGGGCAAAAGTTGTGTTCAGCCTCTACAATCTGCCACTACAAGCGTCATTCAACCAGCATCGAAGAGTTTGCGGGACAGATCGCTGAAGCAATACATAGGCATTTGTTCCCTCACGTATCCTGCTGCATCTGTGCTGAGCCGGGCAGGTGGCTTTGCAATGATGCTATGCATTTGTTATTGACGGTTATGGACAAAAAAGCGAGCGACTTAGTAATCACTGATGCAGGTACAAATGCTATTGGATGGGAGAGGTTTGAGACGGATTATTTCCCTGTAATCAATTTGTCTCGTCCTGAACTCATTGAGAACGAATGTTTCATTCTTGGTTCGCTATGTACGCCGCACGATGTGTGGGGCTATTCATATTGGGGAAAGGATATCCAGCCGGGCGACGTTCTGATGATACCGACGCAGGGCGCTTATACATATAGTCTTCGGCAGGAGTTTATCAAGCCACTTCCATCAGTGGTGATATTAGGCGAAAATAATGGTTCTTGAAGGAGTTGAACTAATGAGCAGGAAAACAAACAAAAAGAAAGAGAAGTTGGCAAAAAACGCCGGGAAAAGCAGGTACACAAGGAAGCAGAAAATTGAAAAGAGTAAAGTAAAGGATTCGCCGAGTGAAGAATAATAGTGGCGACAACATGGGTTTAACTCAGACAGAGATTGGTAAGTTCAGAGATTTGCTCTTGGCAAAGAGAAATGAGATACTTGGCAATGTGACTTCTATGGAAGATGAAGCTCTTCACAGGCAAAGGAGTGACTTGTCAAAGATGCCAATTCATATGGCTGACATAGGCACGGATAACTACGAAACTGAGTATACCTTGGGGTTAGTGGATAGTGAAAGAAAGCTTATGAGGGAGATCGATGAGGCCCTGGATCGGATTGAGAACTGTACATACGGAATTTGCGAAGGCAGCGGAAAATCAATCCCCAAGACCCGACTGGAAGCAATACCCTGGGCGAGATATTGTGTAGAGTATGCTCGGTTGCTGGAGAAAGGCCTCGTAAGGGAAAAAGACTCTTTTATTGAATCGACTTTTAATGACCCGCCTGATGACGAGCAAGATGAAAATTCTGATGGAGCAACTGAATACGAGTCGGATTAATATTCTGAATAATTTTGCTCAGACCCAAGCGAACTCGAAGTTAATTACAAAGGCTACAACTGATGAACGGTAAGAATCAAATATTGAAAAAATATGTTCTGATATTCCCTGTAGTAATATTAGGATTATACATAATCAGTACAATTCAATTTGGCTGCCGTTTAGACGCCGATTTACCTGATAATGCTGTTCAGAAACCACTCATCAAATCCACAAACGACCAGGCTGAAGACAGTACGGTCCAGCCTGTTACTGCTCTGCCATATCAGGAACCTACCGAAACGTCGGTTCTAACCGAACAAGCAAACCAGGTTGAGCAAGTACCTGAAAAGGCAGATGCGATAGTATCTCTGTTACCTGTAATTGCAAAACAGAATGAGCCTTTAGCACTGGTTACTGTGCCTGCAAATGATCGATGGTTACTTACAGTGGCTGCTCCGATAGCTGCAAAGATACGTAAATTAAACAAGACCCCGATTCTTTTGGCCCTTACAGCAGAGCCGGTCCCGGAACAAACAAGACTATTGAAGAGGTTAGAACCTTTTGTAGGCTCGTGTACGATAGTAGCTCCAGACCCGAATCTATATATCAGTCAAATTCATGGAAACTGTCTAAAGAACACTATTCCAGCAATTGCTGAACCTTCAGAGGTGGGCTTGTTTTTGGCCAAAAGTTTTTGGGGCAAAACAGATATGGTGGTCATGGCCGTCATCGAAGATTCCGAGGCGATGATTCTTGGTTCTACTCTGGCTTCTCATCTGGTCGTGCCGTTTATTCCAATTATTGGCGATGAGGACCCCAACGTCCTTTCAAAAGAGTTAAAAGTTTTAAGCACCAGACATGTCTATTTTATAACCTCCGAAAGTAGCTTGACATCGATTAATATCCCGGGACAAGAAATTGAAATACTTGATACACCTGCGGTTCAACAGCACTTGGTTGATACACTCGGCAGTGCCAACATACGAAATATCATTCTTTTTCGTATTCCTGATGAATTCACAGAGAGTGGAGATTCTTGCTGGCTGGCCCCATACCTGAGTCTGATGCGAAGGGCACCTTTAATTCCTTGCTACTCTTCCGATCCTTTAGCTGCTGAAGAAAACACAGAAGCGTTTACTAAAACATATTCACTAAAACCTCGGACAGCAACCCTATTAGCAGATTATGATTCAATCAATATGATTTCTGCAACATACACTACTGATTTGGATGATTACGAACTTTTGCTGGAGCCCTGTTCTCGTCCTAAAGAGGGTATGGCCGTAGAAATGGGGGTTGGTCGAATTCCATTTGTTGAGTTGTGGGCTTCTTCAACGCTTATAGCACGTAACATTGCAAAAGAATTCATCTTAGGACAAAAAAAACCCAAAGTTTTAATGATAGCTAATCCAAGTACCGAATATGGCCCCTTGCCGCTTTGTGAGACGGTCAGCCGGGCTACTGCAAGAGAGTTTAAAAACTTTGGGATTCACCTCGATGAATTTTACGGCACATCTTCTTATGAACCGGCGACGCAATATAGCGCTCATGAGTCTCAGTTGATCATATTCGAAGGCCATATAGTTGATATACCCGTTTTTATCGGAGGCACTGAAGATCAACAGGCATATCCTGAAGAATGGTACGGCCAGGATGAAACAGATGGTTTAATATACTATCAGGCAGATGAACCGGATGAGTACAACACGGTCGATCTTAAGCAGGCAATGCCGGAAGAGCCTAATGACTGGAAAAGCACAAGCTATCAAAAAACCAATAGTTTAACCAAGCTCCAATCAGTTCCGGTTGAAGTACCACAAGATATCAACCAGCTAGATGGATTTCCTTTGGTGATTCTGCAAAGCTGCCATTCGTTAGATGACACGTCTTTAGGTATTTTAGCTTCCGACGCTCTCGGTATTGTGGGCAGCGTGGCAAACATTCATAGTGCGTCCGGAAGTGCATTTATTAAGACGTTCTGCGACGGTTTATTATACCGCAGCGACACCGTCGGTGAGGCATTACGTGATGCTCGAAACTATCTTTTGTGTGTAAGTGAACTGAAAACAAAGCGTGGACATCAGCAGCAGGCCAAAGTTAATAGGGTAGCTTATAGCTTTCATTTGTGGGGAGACCCGGAAGCAAAATTGTTTAGTTCTTTGCCGAAACGTCCGAAACGGCAGGCGGTTTCAGCTACTTTCATTGCCCCTGATAAGATCCGTATTATCACACCCAAAAAGCGACTGCCTACATCGAGGACCAGAGAATACTTTTTGCGCATGTTCCCCGGAGACCAGGTTGCCGGTATCGTGAAAAGATTAAAAAACAAGGACATACGGCGTGTGGCACCGCTTTACTTTTTTAGGATTCCAATGCCAAAAGGTTTTGATCCTTTGCAGTATACCGCCCTGAAGGGACCGGACAAGATAAGTGACCGTGCGGTGTTTCTCGCAGATCCTTTTGAACGGTTTTTATATATACTCTATTTTCCCGAAAAGGACAAAAAAGAACAGGAGCTTATTCTTCAGTTCGTAAACTGAAATTGCTGGAAATCTACTTTAAGAAATCTTAGGAAGTTAAAATGGTAAATCACCACCGAGCAGCTATATTGGCGGTCTTATTGCTGATTGTTACAGGTGCCGTTTGTGTAGGCTTGCGGATAAAATGCATGAGTAAGCCGGCTTTGTCACAAGGTGGAGATACCTGGTGCTTAACATATGATGTTGAATTTCTGGCCAATAAGCCAGGGGCACGCCTTCATATTGCCATTCCTTCAGACACCGCTTCTGCTAATATCATAAGCGAGAGTTTTTCCCATAAGAAACTTGTTGTTGATATGTTGCACAATAAAGAAACCCAAGACAGAGAGGCAATCGCAGTTGCTTCAGACTCGTCAGCACCGGTTAAATTTACCGCTCAGTTTGATGTGAAAATAAATACCAATGCTAAACAGCCGGCATATTCGTCAAAGAAACCTTTAGGGACGCCCGAAAAACTAAAATATTTACGGAGCGAAAAATTTATTCAAAAAGACGACCCTAATGTTATCCAGATTTTAACCAGCTTTTCCGATGGCAAAAAAACTAAAGCGAAACTAATCGAGAATATATTTGATTATTGCTCCGAAAATCTGGCTCAATCACAATCGGATGGCCCCGTTGATGCCGCAACGGTTCTTCAACAAGGTCAATGTAGCGTTTTAGGCCGGGCCAGAGCGATGGTTGCCTTATGCCGGGCTGGCCGAATACCATCGAGATTGGTTACTGGATTCATATTGGAAAATAGCTCACGAGCAAAATCATTTACCTGGGTTGAAGTCTATCATAAGAAAAAATGGATTCCATACGACCCGCATAATACGTTTTCTCTTGAATTGCCAGCAAATTATTTACCTATAAGACGTGGGGAAGGCAGGGTCGTAAAAAGTTCTGATGGTTCAAAACGTTCCTCTGCATACACGATTGAGCAGTTGAACAAAACACCGTTGGTGGCAATGTCCTCAAATATCAAGTTTTGGAACATTTTCGACCTGACAAGATTGCCTATCAGTATGAAAAAAACACTTACCTTGATTCTTTTGCTGCCGACCGGAGCCTTGATTACAGCCTTTTTCCGAAACCTGATTGGCATTCGGACTTTCGGAACCTTCACTCCGACCTTGCTTGCTTTGAGTTTAGTAAACTCGGATTGGAAAATTGGGGCAATAATATTTTTTCTAATCCTGGGTGTGGGTCTGCTCTGCAGGGTGCTGTTGAATTGGCTCAAGTTATTAGCAGTTCCCCGCCTTGGCATTATTCTGACGGTGGTTGTCATATGCCTTATAGTTGCTGTATCGGTTTGCGAATACTTCGGGTTTGCACCAACCGCTCGCTCGATACTGCTGCCGGTAGTGATTATGACGATGATGATCGAGCGTTTTTTCATCACACTGGAGGAAGATGGCTGCAAAGATGCCCTGAAAGTTCTCTGCGGTACTATAGTCGCAGCTATTTGTTGTTTTATCCTGCTCCATTCAGCCCCAATTGGTCGGGTTGTTTTGACTTTCCCTGAGATGCAGTTATTCATAGTAGCGGTATTTGTTTTGATTGGCCGTTATTCGGGATATCGGCTAAGTGAGCTATGGAGATTTCGTGATATTGTCAAGTTGCAAGGATAGGGATTAAAGTGGTTCAACTAACTAAATGGCGTTCTTTTGCTTTGCCGTCTGAGCTAAAGCGGTTCGGTATACTTGGTATAAACACTCGTAACATAGACTTTCTGCTTGGTTTACATAAGCGTTCTTTATACCCTTATGTTGACAATAAAGTACTAACCAAAAAAATCTGTAACTCACATCACATACCTGTTCCTGAAACTTACGCAATTATCGACCGCTTTGGAGATATATCTAAATCTCTGGAACTGTTAGAGACTCTGGATGAGTTTGTAATCAAACCTGCACATGGAGCCGGTGGCCACGGCATTATTGTGGTCATTAGCAAAAAAGACAATAAGTTTGAAATCTCAAAGGGTGAATTACTTTCGTTGCCACACATAAGGTATCACATTTCAACAATACTTTCCGGCCTTTACTCGCTTGGATCTCATCCAGACGCCGCTATTATAGAAAAACGCATTGCGCCCCACCCTCTTTTTAAGGGTCTTACAGTAAATGGAACACCGGATATTCGGATCATAGTCTATAAAGGTGTCCCAGTGATGGCTATGCTTCGGTTGCCAACAAAGGCTTCAAAGGGCAGGGCTAATCTTCATCAAGGAGCGGTAGGAGTCGGCATAAATCTAAAAACAGGCCAAACCTTCGGTGGAGTCCGGCATAATCGTTTATCAGATATTCATCCTGATACCGGAGTGAATACTCACGGTCTGGTGATACCTCAGTGGAGCGATATGCTTGCCATGGCCATGAAGCTAAGCGATGCAATTGGATTACAATATGTCGGTGTGGATATCGTTCTGGATTCTGAGCAGGGACCGGTGGTTCTGGAACTCAATGCTCGTCCTGGTTTGTCGATACAGATTGCAAACCAAGCAGGTTTGTGGCCAAGGTTGCGTGCCATAGACGTACAAGCAGAACATATGATTCCGATAGCGGAAAGACTCAAATTAACTGTTGGATTAGTGCAGGAGATTTTATGAGAATTGCCATTTTGAGTTTCAGAGAGAAATTATTTCAAAGAAATTACTTTCGAATATATTGTCAGCTAAGAAAGGACGTAGAATGAAGAAAATTGATAAGGGTTTCATTCTTCCGAGTGCTGCTTATACCCTTAAGCGCAGTCAAATTAGACTTTATAAGCCTTGTGACAAAAAGCCGGAGATAGGTGATGTTGTTTACGGCCAGGTCTGCCTGATCGGGGAACATTCATCTTTAGAAAATGCTTCTGGCCGAATACATATGGTCCATGATGGTACAAAAGCTATTTTCGTGTTTGGGAATAGATACGCTCCGGATTATTATGAAGGGATAGTACCTGATGAAGTTATGACCGAGGTTGATGTTCTTGCCCGATCGGGGATGATTGGTATGGTTAAGACAAAAAATGCGATGAAAAAGGACCCCTCTAAAATACATATTCTGGGATATGTTTGTGATGAATCGGGAAATGTCTTAAATACACTAAAATTCCCCCTCATTAAACCCAAGACGAATTCAAAAAAACGACCTCGGGCAAAAATGATTCTGGTGTGTGGTACTTCGATGAATTCAGGCAAGAGCATGGCTGCGGCGGCATGTTGTTGGGCATTGACATCGATGGGGCATAATGTCAGGGCTTCGAAGGTCACAGGAACAGCCAGCCTTAAAGATATTCTCCTTATGAATGACGCCGGTGCAAATCCCTATGCCGATTTTACTTATCTTGGTTACCCATCAACATATATGTTGCCGGAAAAAGATGTTTTTAGTATTTTCGATCAGCTTGATCTTAAGTATGCAAACAATCCTAAGAACTTCTGGGTTGTGGAATTGGCAGATGGCATAATTCAGCGAGAAACGCGCATGCTGCTGGAATCTGACGAACTCAGGTCAAGAATTTATAAACTGATCTTTTGTGCCAGCGATGCTTTTGGTGCAATTGGCGGAGTGAATATTTTGAAAAATTTTGGTTTAAAGCCCGATGCTCTGTCAGGAATATGCTCAAGTTCACCTTTACATCTAAGAGAACTTTCCGCATATACAGATTTGCCTGTCTTCAACAGTGCAGAGCCTGATATAAGCCAATTAAAAGGAATTTTACTTGCTTCTAAACAATCTAAAAAAGTGGTTCAACTCCCAAAAAGTTGGTAAGCTTTCTAATGATTTATGGGTTTAAGTAATGAAAAAGACGGATTTGTCGCATTTTGGGCACCAGCATATATGTTCTTTAAGGGGCGGTACCACTGAGGATACCGCCCAATGCTGTATGCCACTATCGAGGCGCTCGGGTCGCTTCCCAGCGTTACCCTATCCTAACTATAAATAAGGTAATAGAAGTTAATGGAGAGAGGTATTTTGAAGCTGAGATGCAAAATGACAGGGGTAAAAAAATTATATCTGAAGTACGGGAGCTGCCCTACGAATACAGAGGCCGAAAAGTAGTGTTGCGTGCTTTGGAAGTCGGGCTTATAGAAATTGTAGCCAAGCTGATTCCGCAATATGTTCTAAAAATATAATGAGAGGATTAATGATTGATGGACTATCGTGTTATTATTAAAATTTGAGTCAAAGCGACTTAACGGTTAAGCCGCTTGTTAGGAGTTTCTATTTAATTGTATGGAGGCATTAAAAATGGCAAAGAAAAAAGCTAAAAAGAAAGCAACAACGAAAAAAGTACCAAAGAAGAAGGTTGCCAAGAAGAAAAAATAATCCCTTGATGATATCAAATCATCACAAAGCCATCATTGCTTATGCACTGGTGGCTTTTTTACTTATCTTGAGTGGACATATGTTTTCTTTTTTGAAAAATAGATGTTTTTTTTCTGCGGAATGTGATTCCTCTGCCTGTTTTTAATTCCTTCTGCTCTCTGATAAAATCGATATGATGCAACAGCACCCAAGCACTGTTGTACCATCTCATCTGATAGCCTCTCTGATGAGCCTGCCTTTCCATTCTCAGGCGTCTGTCTTTGTTGAAGATGAGGTAATCAAGGGCTTCAGCAATTTGCTCTATTGACTCTTCTCCTGGATCAATCAATATCCCTCTGGCATGTCTCCCAACAACAACACCGGGCTGGCAGCGTTTATTTGAATGGATCAATTCCAAAGCGTATCTGGACTTTGTTACAACTGCTACTCTTCCTGATCCGACAGTGTCTGCTAATATACCACTTGATATTTGTTGAATATTGAGATAGGGCAAAAGCATTACATTTGTTGCACCATATAAATTGAGTAATGTGTTTTCATCTAAAAAAGTGTCAAGAAAAATTACGTCATAGTTTTTAAAATCAAAGCTATTCAAATCCTTAACTTTGCACCATCGTACTCCTGCATCTTCAAGGGCTTTATCCAGGACTTTTTGGTATTGAGTATAACTTTGCCCCCCATCTGCTTTCATAAACTCAGGATGACATTGACCTGCTATCAAATAAAGTACGTCCTCTCTTTGGTTTTCTGTCACCGATTCTTTCAAAAATTTACCAAATCCACGAATTCCATATTGAATACCCTTATCTGGGGATAGTAAACCAAGTGTTGTAACCAAAAAACAATCTTTCAGACCAAGTTGTTCTTTGGTATTCAAACGGTCATATTGTGAAGGGTGTTGCATTCTGATACCATGATCAATGTGTTTAAGCTTGGAATGCTCTATGCCATAAATTTTCGACTCAAGTATATTAATAGCACTTTCAGTTGTAACAATAAGTCCGTCACTGCATTTAGCTAATTCCTGTAACACCATTTTCTGATGTGGATCAGGCTCATCAAGAACAGTATGCAGATAAACGAACGTTGTTACCCCTTTTTCAGTAAAAGCTTTAGTCATTTTGATGAAATTTTTACCATCCCCATCATTTCCCATATCATCCGGGTCAAGACCATATTCATGCTGCAATAAAATTACCGTAGAATTCTGACTTTCACTTGTTCTGGCCAGAATATTATTGATTCCATCTTTCCATGACTGAGGACTGTGCTGGTCTATAATCAAATCTACAGGAATGTCATACAGCAAGTTATCTTTGTCAATGGCTGAAATTCTTATACTACCGATCTCTCCTGTGAAATGTTCCAGAGCATTGGCAAGATCCCTAGAAAACGTCCCGATTCCACACCGCCGTGGCGGGTACGTACTGACAATTCGTATGTTATAAGGCATAAGAATTCATCCTTAAAATACTTAAATTTCCCTGCACCTATATATGATAACCTACACCCATAAAAAAGGAACAATGTTTTTACTAATTTTCATTAGGAACCAGAAAAACATTTCTGAAACAATTTTTCCCAAAACAGTTGGGTTTTTACCTTAAAATGTCAGTGGCCGTTTAAGTAGCATACTCAGAAAGCGTCAGCAATTTCTCAATATGCTGACATATTTGGCCAACCATCGTCGATAAATTCTTAGTTGATGAGTTAAACGAAGACTATCTGAATTGTAAAGGCTTTTACCATCCGAAACCGTATCGTCAATTCATATAGTAAAGCCTATCGGACATCTGCGTCTTCTGGCACAACCTGCCTTCATGGATGCTCAAAACCCGCAATAGCCAAATTCTTGGTGCAGACCGAAAAATATAAATATAGGTCCCGCTTTTTTTAACATGGCTTCGACACTGATGTCCCGTGTCGAAGCCTATATTTTATACAAAAAGGCTGGGGTGAAAAAGTAAATGGTCGAATACACAAAAATCAGCTTCAATCACCGCAAGGAAATCTCTGATTACTCAGACCTGGTTGAGATGCTTTTTCCGGGCAATCGTAACCAGCAACACGCAGCAGCTTGTATTCTGTTTGAGCTTAAGTGGGGAGATAATATTGTACCCAATCTTGTCTATATTGAAAATAAATACAGCACGTCCCGGCGGATACTGCAAAGAGCCAGAGCAAAACTTTCAAGGTTAGGACTTATTGAGCATGTCAGCAGTTTTAATTCAAGGTACAGGGGCCAGGCCGGCTGGAAACTTTCGACTCGTTTTGAAGCTGCAATGAAGCAACTTGCTGACAAATGTGTTATTTTGCGGAATATAAAAAATTCTTCAAAAGACAAGGATTCAATGTTTGTTAATTTTGCAGATGCCCGCCGGTTTTCTGGAAACTCTCAGCAAAGAGGTGATTTTTATTGAAACAAAACAATCTGTTGAAATTGTTCATAGTCATGATTATAATAGCTGTGATATTGCTGGCAGGCGGTATCTGGCTGAGATTAAACTGCAAGCCGATGCACATGGTTATACCTGTCGAGTTCATGTACAAGTACCCAGATTGTACAAATAAGTTGATTGAAACAGCCAATCTGACCAATGTTCATATTCTACCACCATGGACATTGGATACTCGAAAACTAAGATCGCCTTAGAGTTGAGTTTCACACTTAAATTGATAGAAGAAGTGATCCATGCTAAAGGATGATATGTAGTTGTAATAGGTTGCTTCTATATAGTCGCATCATGAACTCCTCTTCGATCAGTATTTTTCTTTTTCTATTAACCCTTCTGCAGCACCAACATAGGCATGGGCTCTATTATATTTATTCTCTATTGATTCAATCCATTTTAATAATTCATCTAAGTCTGTATAGGGTATACTTGAAAGATACTTTGCAACAGCATAGCATGCAGAATAACCAGCATTGCTGGCCGTTTTTTTTGCCCCGGGGACGTCTCCAATTTCCAGTTGTGTTGTTGTAAATGTAGCAGCAATATCGTGGAAGGTTGCTGCTCCTGCTGCAAAAGCTTCTCTAAGTATTTCACGTGCTACGTTTATATTTCCAGCTTTAACATAAGCTATAGCGAGTGCTATATAGGCCTCAGGCTCTAAATATAAGCTTGATATTCTTGGTATCAAAGATTTGGCATTAGAAAGATTTCCTGCTTCAATTTCTATGATTACTTTAGTAAATTTTTTATCGCTACGAAGTTGCGATGCCAGATTTTTGGCAACGACATTACTAAGACCATTACCACAATAAGTAGCACTAGCTAATGTGGCTTTTGCTTCTTCAATATTCCCAATTTTTGCCTGAGTTCTTGCAATTTCCAAATAGGAAAAAGTTTTGCTATATTTTTCCGAGCGATGACCATCTCCAAAGCCTGTTGCGACAACTTTAGCTTGCTCTAAGGTTTTTATAGCTTCTGCCATATTGTTTGTTTGAGCATATGCCACTGTAATATCACAATAAGCCTTTATTTTGAAAGATATACTGTGTATCATTGCTGCAGTATCATTTGCACCGATGAGATCGCCCGTTTTTATTTGCGCCTCTACAATAGCACAATGAATGGTGTCCCTACGGTTACTGCTGGCACGAGCCACAACAGCTTTGGCATCTTTTATATTCCCTGCTTCCACCAAAAATTTTGCGATTGCAGCATAAGCGTTGCTTACTGCACTAAAATTATGCCCTAACCCGGCTTTTTTCGCGGTGTTTTCTGCGCTTTCAATGTCCCCCATCCTTGCTTGTGCCACTGCAATTGCAGTGTAAGCTCTCTGTGCACTGCTTGAGTCAGAGAAACTGTTCTCTATATTTGTTATGGTAGCGTTCGCATTAACAATATCGCCTGCTCTTGCCTGTGCTGCTATAATGTAACTATGGATAGAACTCGTTTTTTCATAACCTATTGCAATGGCTTTGGCTTTATTGAGCCACCATGAGGGATCTTTCGATATATAATAAGCAGAGATTTTTTCATAAAGAAGTTTTGCCTCTTTGTGGTCTGGTTGAACTTTTAATACTTCTTCTAATGCCTTCAAGGCAACTTTGCCATCCTTTTTATTATCGTTAGCTTTAGCTAGGCGCAGATTAACAATACTATCTTTTTTTTCACCAATTAGTCCTTCTGCGGCACCGAGGTATGCATAAATACAGTTGTCATCATCTACCACCGATTCGATCCACTCCAGCAACTCTACCAAGTTACCATTTTTAACTTGGGCTTCAGCAATACGCCGGTAGAGCCCCCTATTTCCCCTCCCCGTCTTTGTAAGATTAGCTTTTGCCTCAGTAAGATTACCTAATTGTATCTGTACCATTGTAATTGCATAATAAGTTGATTCCTTGTCATTGGAAACGCCCACCACAGCAATAGCAGCATTCTTAAGACTATCACGGGCGTTGTCGATATCTCCCGCTATTATTTGGCACTCTGCAATAGCACAGTATGCTTTAACCTTATTTGCTTTCTTTTTGAAATTGCGGATATTCGCAACATCATTCTTGGCTTGATCGCATGTTTCCCGTGCTCCTTCCATATCTCCCGCTGCCATTTGCGCTCGTACAATAGCTTTGTAGACTTCGATTTTGGAAAGACAATCATATATGATTGATCTTATCGCATTATTAATTTTAGCCTGCTTAATAGCCTCAAATGCTGCAACCTTATTTCCAACTGCCGCTTGAATCTCAGCAATCGTGCAATATATTTCAGCTCTGTCCCAGGGACAAGTGAAGTTTTGTGGATCGACAAGGTTCTCATCTTCGATTTGTTTGACAGTTTTTAGTGAAGCATCTATGTTTCCAGCATTAGCCTGTGCCGACGCAATTATGTGGTAGGCCTCCGCTTTCCTGCATTTACTACCTATGTTTGATGCGATGGACAAGGCCGCCCTGTCATTTATGCTGGCTATCACCCTTACAGTGTCAAAATAAATGTCATCCAAACTATAGAACCGCGAATCACGATTATTACCCAATCTCACGGCAAGTTCTTTAGCAGCATGTACATTATCAGTCGCAGCTAAAGCTGTTATCTTAGCACAAGTATATATCCAAGTGCTACGACCACCATGGTGCATGTCACTTGGAGACAAATTACGGAAGTCCACATTGGTCTCATCAAAACATCTATCCATTTCCTGCAAGGCTTTTGGTATATTAGCTCTGTCCTCTATTAAAACCATAGTTGCTACAATCGGGGCATAGAGAGAAGTTTTTGCTCTGCCACCTTTTGAGTCATTAGCCAATACTTGCATCACCTGTTGCAGAGTAGCTATTGCCGCAGTCACAGAACCGGCTTTTGCTTGTTTATGAGCAATGCTGGTATATGCTATAGTGCGTGGGTGGTCGATGTCTAACAATGAAAGTTTGTCCTGAGCTTTTTTAAGCCACCATAACGGGTCTTGTGAGACATAATAAGAGGAAATTTTTCTACACAGTTGCTTTGCCTCAGTGTGGTTTGGGTTCACTCTCAGCAGTTCTTCCAATGCCTTCAAGGCAACTTTACCACTCTTTTTATTATTATTGGTTTTTGCTTTGGCCAAGCACATATTGACAAAACTATCCTGAGCCTTTTTGCTATCCGGCTTGATACCCAAAGCCTCCTTATATGTTCTTATCGCATTTTCCCAATCTTTCTTGGCTTCGTAATTAGCCCCTTCTGCTATAAAATCACGAAACTTTTTTTGCTTCTTTGCCTTTACTTCTTGCTTTTCCTCTTCTAATTTTAAGCCTTGTTTCTTTGAGTTACTTTTTGCAAAAGTCTTTGGAACTATTACATGATGCTTCTTTTTTGATTCCCATGAGATGTTTTTAAAATAAGAAACACTAACAAAAAGCATCGCCACAATCACTACTACCAAAGCACCTATCCCAATAGCCTTTATTGCAACCAACATTCTACGCCTGCCCCGTTCCGCCTGCTCACGCTTCTTTGAACCTGATTGTACGGCCTGTTCAAGTTTAATCTTGTGTTCAAGTGATTTTGTTACTTCCGCTTGCGGACACAATTTAGAAGCTCTCTCGCAAGCAGATGAAGCTTCAGAGAACTCCTTCTTGCTTAATGCTTCCCTCACAGCAGATATTTCAGCTTTGTATTTTTCTGCTGTGGACTTGATCTCGGCTTCAACCTGGTTTATATTTTCCAACTCAGGACATATTTCACGGGCCTTGTTGATTTCTTTAAGGGCCTCGTCAAATTCAGCAGCCTGGCAGAAACTCTCGGCCTTTGTTATATGTTCCTGTGCCTTGTTTTGTTCCGGCCTTGGCCCATCCTGAGACTTTGTTTCTAATTGGCTCATTTGCAAAAAACTCCTTTAATATAGGTCATTCCGCTAACTACAAACTCAGCTTGATATTCATTAGGTCCTTTATCATCTCGTTGCGATCTTTCTCTCATTTTTCACGACACTTTCCCTGGCTGTTTCGTTCGTGAGGGCAATCAAACAATTTATATAGTTACAATTCATCGAGTTCCTTGGCTTCTTCGGCCTCGGCTTTACATCGCTCGACGGCGGACATATCCCCAAAAACTTCCTTCCAGATTGTCGCACATTCTTCCCATTCCTCCCAGTCAGAACAGGCCTTCTCTGCTGTTTTCATATATTTACGTGCTTTTTGTTTATCACCAAGCAGTTCAACCACTGCTTTAGCAAGATCAAGTGAATCACTAACGCCAAATTCACTTGCTGTTGATTCAGCTTTTTTAAGGCATCGTCTGATTTCAGAATCCTCGTTAAATGTACGTTTCCATGTATCTGCACAGCTAATCCATGCGTATGAAACCGTAGACGCCCTTTTTTCCATTTCTTTCAACCACGCACGAGCCTCTTGAGTCTCACCCAAATTGAAGAAATGAACTATCTCCCCAGACAATGCCCCCTCGTAATTGAATTTTTTGGTTTGCTCCAAACATCTTCTGAACTCGCGTTCATCTTGCAAGAAAACTTTCCAATATTCGGCGCAATTAATCCAATCAGTAGCGCAGAAAGCTGCCTTTTCAACCTTATTTATACAACGTATAAATCCGCGGCTATCGTCAAATAATATCTTCCAACTTAACGCAGCTTGAAATGAACAAGCAACTCTTTCCTCTTCTCCTTCTAAACAACGACGAGCCTGGTCACTATCTTTAAAAAGCATTTCATATACTCGCCCACAGTCATCTAAGGGCATATATCCCGGTTCCTTTTTTTCAGCTTTTGTAATGCATGCACGAGCTTGGGGTTCATCATTAAAGAAAAACTTCCAGATTTTAGCTGCGTCCAATAGCTGTTTTCCTCCCACATCCTTTGCATTTTCCATCATGTAAGAGAGATAGCAACGAGCCTTTTCCATTTCTCTAAAGCCGGTAATTAGAAGTAAAACCGGCTCGATTTGCTTACAATGCTCAAAGACCTTTTCTAACTCATATAACGCGTTCTTGCTGTCCCTTTCTTTTATAAAAACAGAAAGATAATATAAATCGTCTGATCCTGTTTTTGGGACAGATAAGTAAGTTTGAAGGTCATCAAACCTTCCACATGCTAAAGTGGCCCCTAAGTCAAATATTGCTGTGAGTTCACCTTTATGATAAGCCCAAGACACCGCACATCCTTGTCTTGTCAAATCAAGGCCATCTATACCATATACAACTTCCCTATAAACCGGGGTAAGCACTCTATCTGTTGCGATTCGTTCTATTATATTTGCTTTGAAATTCTCGTTAAGCCTATACCATTGTACCTTTTCAGTTGTAACAATATCTTGACTTTTATTGTAGTCAATCTTTTTAGGTGTTGCATCGTTGGGATCGGCGGTTCCAAGTTGTTGTTCTTCTTCTTGTTCCGCCGAATCAGATAATATTGTGCAACACCGCGGGCAGACTTCCCAGTCTTCCTTGATTGGATTTTTACACTTGGGACATTTAAGCTCTGCAGAAGATATCAGTGTTCGACAGAAAGGACACAGTTTCCAGTCTGCTTCCAGTGGTTTACCACAATTTTGGCATGTGCTAATCGATCTTTCTTCACTCATTTGCGAAAAACTCCAATATCTTTTTTCAGATTGACCGCGTCCCTTGAGTGTGGGCATATTTTCTCTGCTTGCTCTACCGCTTTCGATGCTTTCCCAAATCTCCTCAAAACTTTAGCCCGCTCAGCACGTTTCATGCATCTGTTGTATTCGGTGCGGGTTTTGGTTAATGTATCCTCTACATCATCAAGGTCATCTATTGTTGGCCAAAGTTCCTTTGCTTGGTTTAACAGTACCTCTGCCTTTTCAAATTTGGCCGCTATCATTAAATTATGAGCTTTTTCTTTTATTACATCACACAAAAGGGATTTAGCATCTTCTGATGTGGAGCAGATTATTAGTGCCAAATCCGCTTTTTCCTGGGTATCTTCCAAGTTCTTATCTGTCTTGGCTTGGGAGGCCTGTTCCATGTATCTATTAAACTTAATCCGGGTCTTTTCCAGTTTCTCACGGCTGTCTTTAAGCGATTCCATTGTTGACCAGAACTTCTCTATTTGGCCAAGAAGAGCTTCTGCTTCATCGAATCTTGCCGCGTTTATCTCTATTGAAGCTCTATCGATTAGATTATATGCCTTTTCCTGATTATCCCATACCTGTTCTAATAAAGCTTGGCTCGCTGGTGATTCATGACATAATTCGATTACTCCAAGTGCCGCGTCTATATCACCGGAGTTAATAGCTAATTGGGCTTTTTTGATTGATTCGGCATAACCCTTCTGGTTCTTGCCTAATTCGTTTTTCAAGTGTAACACTTCGCTATCATCGATTTGTTGCTCTTCGCTCTTAGCAATGGTCTTATCTGTCTCAGAAAATTCTGCACAAGCAAGATCACTTCGTATCTCTTGATTCAATAGCTTTGCTTCTTGCAAAGTTGTCTGGCTTTTCTCTTTTAAGGTTAAGGTTTTTTCACGAGCCTTACTTTGCCTGTTTGTAATAGAACT
>Ga0075123_10000133_pt1 | contig 36432 bp, 53 predicted proteins | sample AntAceMetag02UKX_FD_69808 | JGI IMG/M metagenome (GOLD analysis project Ga0075123, IMG submission 69808) | Saline lake microbial communities from Ace Lake, Antarctica - Antarctic Ace Lake Metagenome 02UKX | ecosystem: Environmental > Aquatic > Non-marine Saline and Alkaline > Saline | place... | reverse complement strand
ATCGCAACAAGAACGAAGAATCCTTTTTGCCTTTTGTTTCCAGCTCGATCATAGTGTTCAATAATTGTTTCGAGCATATCAACTGTTCTGATGCATTCTATTGTTTGCTCCTGGTTCTTTAGCCATTCAATGCATTGATGTGCTGATACAAATTTATCTTCTAGCATAATTCTAAATATTTAGTCTACGTATATTATTTGCTCTTCTATACAGTACTCCCAGAATCTTTTATACTCCTGTTTTTCTTCTTCTGTTCTGGATTTATAATACTCAAATTGTTCTTTGATATTAAATCTTCGCTTCTTACCATATCCCATTAGAATGGAATCGCATTGCTTTAGCTCCTGAAGTGTTGTTATTAGTTTCATTTAAAATTATAATCAACGAAAAGTAATTAAAATCATTCGATAACTGTTGCTACATGGCATATTAAAACGTGCCATAGCTTGTGAGTTGTATGCAAGTGCTTAGTTCAGTTCTTTTAATCAAGTTTGTACTAATTTGACCAAAAAGAAAAGCCACCGCACTTCTATTTTTTCAAAATAGTTTGAGTTGGCGTTTGTACTCATCAAAGGCGTTTAAGCCGTCGGTAAAGTATTCCGTATCTATTTCTATTATATCAAGGCTAAAGCCCTCTATATCACAAGCAATTGCATTCGTGAGGCTTCCTCCGTGCGTGTCTAATATTTGCATGTCCGTTTCCGCAAACTGTTGCAATAACCACCTATACAACTTTACTGGCTTTTGAGTTTGGTGTATTCTTTTTATCTTAATGTCTTTACTAAAATGGTGCATTTTAAATAATAACATCTTTTTTTCAAAACTAGTCCAAGCTAATTCACAATCCGGCATATCATTATTACCGTTAATTTTATCCCATACAACCCAACACTTCGAGCTATGTAAATATTCTATAAAATAATTACCACCCCAAATAATTTGATTTTTACTAACCCTAAAAAGCTGCTCGAAATATTCAAGAGTTGGGATTGCACTATCCCAATCTTTTACAATGTATTCTTTTGCGTTACCTGAGAAATAGCTTTTTCTTTTAGCCGCTCCAATTCCATAAGGCGGGTCAGCTATCGCAAGGTCATAATAATTATCAGGTTTAGTTTTCATAAACTCTATATTATCACAATTATAAAAACAAACCCCTCCCCTTTTTTCTTTTTTACATTCGTTCATTTAATCAAATTTTGTAGGTTAATTTCGCACCAGGCACACAACACGTTATAAAATTAACCCCGGAAAAGGGGTCGCTATCGCTTAATCTTATAACCACCGCTATCTAAAACGGGTCTTTATCCACCTCAAATAATTCCTTTGCCGGGGATGTCAATCCGTAATCTTTTGTAAATGGGCTTCCATATTTATCTGAATATCGGTTTGTGCTGCGATTGAATGTCAATGGAATATCATCCGGGATACCTACAATTTTCTGCTTCTTAATCTTAGCAATACTGATCAGCGAATCCATATTATGCTGATCAGTCAATTTATGCGGCCTGTGAATGAAGATTATATTATCCGCATGATTACTCCACATAGCACCTCCAGCAAGATTAAACACATTAGGACATTTAAGATCCCCAGCATCATCGGTACTGATATTCCCTTTTGGATGTACCAGAATATGATAATAAACATTCTGCTTCTGTGCAAATCGCTTGGCTGTCTGAAGAAATGTACTGATATATCTGTCATCCCTGCCTGAGGTATGCCAATCATTCACTAATTGATTGAACGGATCAACACAAACACCGTCCACACCATGCACTTTTATAACCTGTTCAAAGCGTGAATTAATATAGTCTGGCGTTGGGCTTTCATCTTCAGGAAAAATATAAAAGAACCTTTCCTTTACCCAGTTCATTTGTCGGACATATTCGCCCTCATCCGTTGCACCTTTTGCTGGATACGTCCCCGTTATCATGTGAATAACATCGTTATAAAAGTAGTCAGGCGGGTGCATTTCTGGTGAAAATACTGCAAATTTTTCTTTATTGTTTAGCGCCCTAAGGGCTGCCAGTTGCACGTAAAATGTAGATTTTCCATGATTTCCGATACCACCGAATAACGTAACATCGCCTCTTAATAGTGAATAATGTCCGTTAATATCTTTGAAGTGTGTTGTTTCTCCTGGCTGATAGCCATTGCGGAAACCCTCCAGCATAGAGGCCCGGCAATCATCCAAATAAATTACGTCTTTAACTTGATCCATTGATTTTAGTTTCTAGTTCATCTATCGCAACCGTATTTTTTAATGCTCTTTTTAGTAAATCAAATTCAAATTCCCTCTGATCCTGCTTGTGTAATGCAAATCCCATCTGCATATTATCGTATTCTAATTTATCGATATATGCCTCCCTGTGTGTCCATACCTCCCGCATAGACTTCTTTGCATCTAGTATCAGCTTCTTACCTTGCTCGTCTGTTTTGACTTCATTCAGGCCCCTGAAGGCGTGGCTTAGTCGGGTTGTTAGTTTGTCAAGCATCTATATTCATATTTATTGTTCTCGTTGCCCTTACACATCTGAAATTACATTTACTATACCAGTACCGCCAATTAAAATCGTTATTTTTAGTAAACTCATGTATAGCGTCCCTCTTTATTCTTGAAAACGTTTTATCATATACAATGTCAGTATCTGGCAAGTTTGGATTATTTTGATTTATAACAACCCATCCATATTCTTTAGCTTCTTTCATGTATTTCATATCTTTATTTTTTAGTCATCAAATGTTATCCCTTTGGCTGCAAATTCCTCTAAGGTTGGAAATATAGAATTAGGGTTGCCCTCTTGTTTTTTAATCACTTTCTTTTCAGGTTTTGCATTAATCCATTGGTCAAGCTTATTAGGTCTGGTAATATATTCAGGTGTTAAATATTCCGGGTTTTCCTTTAGGTGTTTAGAATTTCTTGCGTTTGTAATTGCTGTTTTGAAATCAGAATAGTGATTACCTTCTAAAAGCCTTGCATTAAATTGCCCCTCAACTTTATCAGAACCTTTGAATTTTCTATTTGTTATTTCGTTAAATAAAGAAATAAACGCCTTGTATTTTTTATCTTTATTCTCTTTATTCTCCTTCTTAGTTGTGCTACTTGGCTGCTCATCGGCTGCTACTTGGCTGCTACTTGGCTGCTCATCGGCTGCTACTTTGTAGTTGTTCCCATCTTGGTAAGTGTCATAATTACAAATAGTTATAATAGAATAATGGTTGCTACTTTGTATTGATATATTACCCATTTCTTCAAGTTTTTTTATCAATTTGTATATGGTTGAGCCGTCAATAAACAACTCATCTTCTGCTTTGAACCTACCAAATAAAAACTCCCCTCTTTTGATCTTAACTGATTTTTCACCCTTACCAATTTTTACAGGTACAAATTTAGTTTTGAAATTTGCTTTTAATAAGCACCATATCCATATTTTTAAAAGTTTCTGTGAAGCAAAAACTTCGCTTTCAATTAAAGACCTGGATAATAAAATAAATGTATTACTCATAATGTGAAAATAAAAAAGCCTGTTCACTAATAAGGATAGTCCCCCGAGAGGTGGGCTTGCTAGTTACTAAGGCTAATATTTTCATGAATCTCTCGTTTAAGGTTTTACTATCGAGGTAAAGATAAGAATAAAAACGATACGAATTACAAAACCGGATTAATTTATAAATGGAGCGTAAAACCCATTGATGCCGAAGGCTTGATGGGATGTAAGCGACTCCTTTACACTTACATTTTTAATATTTTTGACAATATATCTGTTTTGTATAAATTGGTATGATTTTTGTATTATGTTAGGTATGCTTAAAGGATTAAAATATCGAATATATCCTAATAACTCACAAAAAGAGTTAATTGTCAAACATATTGGCAGTAGTAGATTCGTATATAATTTAGCTCTCGAAACAAAAAACAGTGCATATTTAGGCTCTAAACACAACTTTTCACCTTTCGATTTAATCAAACAACTTCCTGAACTTAAAAAGGAATGTGAGTGGTTGAAGGAAGTAAACAGCCAATCCTTACAGCAATCTATACAGAATATGGATATTGCTTTTAAGAAGTTTTTTAAAGGCTCTGGTTTTCCTAAATTCAAATCAAAACACAAAGGCAGACAATCATTTTCAGTACCACAAAATGTGATAGTTGAAAATAACTTGTTAGTAATTCCTAAGTTTAAGGAGGGTATTGATATTGTTTTGCATCGACCAATTAAAGGAACTATAAAAAGTGCTACTATTAGCGTTACTCCAACAGGAAAGTATTTTGCTTCAATATTGGTTGACACAAATGAAGTTATTCCACAAAAAGCAACAATCAATAAAAGCACTACTATTGGTATTGATTTAGGCATTAAAGATTTTGCTATTACATCTGATGGAGAAGTAATTGAAAATCCTAAAAACCTTCGTAAAGCACAAAGTAAATTAAAATATGTACAGCGTAAATATTCAAAGAACAAAGGCAAGAGAACAAAACAACGTCTTGCCTTACTACATGAAAAAGTAGTCAACAAACGCAAAGATTTTCTACACAAAACATCTATTAAGCTAATTCGTGAGAACCAAACAATTTGCTTAGAGGATTTGAATGTGGCGGGCATGGTTAAAAACCACAATTTAGCACAAGCAATTTCAGACGTAAGCTGGTCAACTTTTGTAACTATGTTAGAATACAAGGCTGACTGGTATGGTAAAAACATCCTAAGAATAGGTCGTTTTGCCCCATCATCAAAGTGTTGTAGTGTCTGTGGATACATCAACAAAGAACTTACACTTAAAGACAGAGAATGGACTTGTCCTAAATGTAATTCTGTTCTTGATAGAGATGTTAATGCTGCCATAAATATTAAATCATTTGCTTTTAAAAATCATTTGAGTGGGGAACACACTCTTAAAAATCAGAACGAACTGCCTCGGTTACGAGGAGTGTTGACTTCTGAAGCCCATCCCATCGCCTCTGGCGTGGGTGGGTAGTTCACTTTAATCTAACAAATAACATCTTGCCGACATACGTTGAATCTAGCTTGCCGGATTTCAGCCATTCGTAAATTGTTTTCGGTGTGACCTGGTTCATTCCGGCATAATCAGCAACGGAATAATACTTTTGTTTTTTTCTTATTAGGGTGTGCATGTTAATCTGTTTTACATTTTTAGTGTCGCAAAAACCTAATCGACGGCACGAATGCTGTCAATTAGGTAAAGCAAATCAATGAATTTTGATGAAGACTTGATTGCAAATATAACGATTCAGAAAGCTGATTGCAAATGTTTTCATGATTATTTTTTCTTATAGACAGAATTAATTACATCTATACATTCGTAATCAATGACTTTTTCTTGCTTCAATTCTCGCATATATCGAAGCACAAGTTTGTACTTTTTTCGATTTATACCAGGGTCATCGCAAATCTTGAAATCTTTGTCCGATTCTTCAAGGCAGTACTCGCAAAGCATATCGCCATTGATTTTTTGGCCCGGACGTATTGCTTTGAAATATCTGATAATTAGCTTTCGGATTGCTTGCTTTGCTGATTGTTTCATAGTTGTTTATTAAAAAGGCAATGATTGATCTTCAGGTGCGCTGTCTGATGCGTTCACCTGATCTGTGGGTTGTGCATCGTTTGACGTTGTTTCGTGCTTAGAAGTGAGCATCTTCATATCACTGCATACGATTTCTGTCATATACTTCTTGTTGCCGTCTTTGTCATCCCACGAACGAGTTGTGATCTTGCCTTCAATGTAAAGTTGATGCCCTTTTTTGACATAGGTTTCGATCACTCCGGCAAGACCTTTCCAGGCTACGATGTTATGCCATTCTGTTTTGGTGACCTTTTCGCCTTCTTTGTTTTTGTATGATTCCGATGTCGCTAAAGTGAAGTTAGTTACCTTCGTTCCGTTTTCGAGTGTTTTCGTTTCGGGTGTTTTGCCAACATTTCCCAGTAGTGTTACTTTGTTTACCATTGTTTTTAGTTTTATGTGTGATTAATTTGATTCTTAATAAACGGATACCCGTCTCAGAGCATCCGTATCAGCCCATTTGCAAAAAAGACAATCAACGTTAGTTTATGTATTTATATAGGCATATCTTTATGATTGGAAATTAAATCTGATTTGTGTGTTCATTAATTCAGCATAGTTGAATTTCTGCTTCAGCGAATCAGCGATTGTTACCTGCTCGTTTGAAACAGTCTTCACCTTATTATTGTAGATTGTCACATATTGCATGACAGTAATTCTGTTCATAACAAAGTCGATTCCTTTCGGCGTGATGCGATAGTGTCCATTACGATCAGACCAGTCTTCACGAAGTTCAATCTTGCTTTCGATTAATCCAAAGAAACGAAGCTTTGAAAATTCAGTTACGCTTTTTGATGGAATATTGTTTGCCTCGAAATAATCATTGACATGAAAGAAGTCACGATTGCCTGATTTGCACATCAAGATCAGCGCATAGGTCATAGAGGCTGTCAGGTTGCGTCTGTATCGTTTTGCGAATCTGCCACAGCAAGGGCAAGTGATGCCGTTCTGGAGGCCGGAATTAAGTTCAAACTTTGCTTCTGAAAGTGTTTTCTGCTTTGCTGAAACATTCATGACTTCGTAGATGATTTCGTCAATCTCATTATCAATAAGAATCAAGTTATGATTTTCGTGAAAGTAATTGAATAATGCTTGCCTGTTCATATCAGTTCTGGGTTTTGATGGATGTTACCATGAATAATATAATATTTACTGCCCAGCTTTTTCATTTGACACCAATCAAAAATCTCTCCTTCATTGCCTAGTTTACCATCTTCCCAACAAGTCCAGCAACAAAAATCATTATTCCATTTAACCTCATGAGCTGGGTCAGTTTCAAATGAAATTACATCCCCCTCGTATATCTCTGTCCCGTTCTTGTCCTTGAGGCCGGTATACTGCATGAGTGGGGTAGTATTGTCATAAGCATACCATTTCCAAAATCCAAACGATGGTGGGTTTTCTGAATACTCCATGCTATTGTTTTCTTTATCCCACGCTCTAAATTTTATCTCTCTCATAATTGCTTATTTTAGTAAAGGTAACTTTCAAGTTTACGATAAACGAATTCTGAATCTTCATTCAATTCATCAAGTTCCGAATCAGTCAGTTTTCTGCCGTTGATTTCAGCAGATGATATGAATGCGTCTGTATAGTCGGGATGATCTTTATAGCTGATCCCTTCAAATTCGATGTTGTCAATTTCTTCAATGTTCATTGTTTTTATTTTGATGTGAAATAATCTTTGATGGTTTGAAATATAACGCCACGTTGTTTGATTCTTGATATAACAGCCTCGTCCCTTTTGATTCTAAACTTAATCACTTCTGACGGCTTTACGTTTCTTGCATAATTGACCTCATCATCGTAGGAATAAACGACCAGAAACGCCATTGTTGCAGAATCTAATTCAGTGCAATATAATTGCTCCTGCACTTGGTTGTAATATTTTTTATACCTCTTTTCTATGAAGGCAACACCACCAGTATTGTCATTTCTAAATGGTTCTAAATTCAGAAAGTCATTGAATGCACACGTTTTCAGCTCTTCAAAATCAACGACCTCCGAATTGCTTAGTTTTGCAAAGTCGATTGAACACTTGAAAACGTCCATTTCCTTTGATGTGCTTCTTACTTGCTCATAATAATCATCTGGCAATGTCAGAAAGTATCGTTCTTCAAGTATAGCGCCCGTTCTTAACGCATCTATCGGGCTTGCTTTTGAATTCCAGTGTGGTTTTTCATCGCTAACGAATTTCTGAAGAAGTCTTGCGTGGGCTTTGGTTTGTAGTCCGGCCATAAGGCTGGAGACGTCACCGCTTCCAATGTACATGGTTTTCATTATATAATGTTTTTAGCTTTCCACTGATTGTAAACTATACCGATGTTTTCATCTGTTAGGTCAGTTGTTGATGTGACACCGAAATGTGATAAAACATTATGCTGCAATATTTCATCTCTTAGGCAGGCATCTAAAACAGCGACTTTCTTTTTGTCGATTGTTACCGTTTTGACGTCTTCGCTTTTTTCTGCGTCAGGATCTTCTCCGGTTGCTATCTTGTAAGCATTTAGGAGTGCGTATTTTCTTGCATACGTTGATGCTTTGCCGAATCCCTTATCGCCATTGTCAAGACCTTTGCCATAAGATTCAATATCAACGAAGTCTTCTACCTTGTCCAAATCAATGATACGCAATGTCATCTTAATGTCATTGATATGTACGATTGATTCCTTGCCGTTCTTTACGACTTTCAATACTTCAGAATGTACACATTCCTGCTTGATCGGAATTGACAGAAGATTATACTTTGTTTCTGCTTTCTTTACTTGCAGCGTGACTGCATTGTCAGATACAGCCTTATAGCTGTATGAACCAGAACCGACGGTCATATCCTTCTCGATGTTCATTACTTCGTTGGATACCGCCTGAATTTTCTGGTAAAGGTTTAATTTTGTTTCCATTTTAAAATATATTTATTTTCAATTCGTTTGCATCTGTCAAGTCAATGTAGAATGATGTACATCCGGAAGATTCACCACTTTCAATGCATGCCCTGATAACTACTGACGACACCATTTGCATCTTGCAGTCTGTGTCAATTACTTCGACGCAAGCACGATTCACCGATGTCTTGCTGAACATGACCGGAACTTCTTTGTGAAAGTCCCGCACTCTGATTTCATAGTCATCGACAAGCGTCAAGTTTTCGAATGAGTCTTTGATCTTCTTTGCTACGGTTTGGGCTGTTGTGATTCTCATTGCTTTGCGTTTTATAAATTCTGAATAAATGTGATGGCAACCTTTGAGCATTTTACAAAATCACCTTTGATACCGCCTTTTGGAGCGTCGTTTCCGAGGGTGAATTTATAGTTTTGCGCTTTCAAGATAGATGTTATTGTTGATTCCGCTGAGTGCGCGCTTATGAATCTTCCGCTTCCGGTGTAGTAGCCAACATATATCTTACCATCTCTGAATGAGCAGTTCTTGATCATATTAATAACACTTTTGTTGATTTCGCCTTTTGCCGTTAGGATCAGTTTTTTAGTTTTTGTTTTCATCGTTTTGCGTTTTTATGAATTTATTAATATTATATTTCAAATCTGATATAAGGATTAGTCGTAAACTCATACATATTGAAGTTGCGGTCGTTGAATTTCACCCCATTCCATATTCCAAAAATACTGCCGTTCACTTTATTAATCGCGTCCAAGATTTCGTCAGGGTTTCCGCTGCCTACATATGTAGTAGAACCTTCATAATTATAACGTGAACTCCTTGATTCTTTATGCTGAAAGTATCCGACTGGATTACCATTCTCATCGTTGATGTAGATTCTGAAGTTTTTCCAAGTTTTGGCTGTGTAAGTTTTCATGGTGTTTTGCGTTTGTTTGATAAGACAAATATACAATATTTGAGCACGCAAGTCAATAGAGCGAGGACATTTAGAATGATTCTAAATAGATTGAATGGCTTGAAAACACTAACACTGTAGGCATACAGTGCTTATTTAGAATGATTATAGATTTACAGAAGTTTGAAATCGAAACCGACAGTAATGAAGTTTTCTGTGAACGTTCGCTGGTATCCTATTGAAAGCCCCCAATTTGCAACACATCCATCAGCGGCTTTGGCGGTTAATAATCCCCGGCGCCTAATAGCATCGGGGTTATTTTTTGTATGAATGTTATTCAGATAACAAAGCCCCGATGCCAAAACCTATTAATCCAGCCCCGATCATCCCCCATGTCCTTCTACGTTTCTTTTTCTTCTGCAGACTTATCAATATATCTTTATTCTCAATAGTTTCCATATTAATAAGATATCGTTCATCCTGAGAGGTATGAATAGCCACGAGCGTATGAATCTCTTTGCGTTGCTCGTTAATCTTTAATTCATGAATATTGATTTGACTTACCAGCTCGATCCTTTCAGCTGTCAAGGCACTATGGCCAGCAAAGATTTGATTTGTTCGCTTCAGGTGTCCCGGTATCAATGCAACATAGATACGATTATCAACAGGGATGATCCGGGGCAAGGTGTCGGCCTCGATATATTCGGCAAAATATTCAACATCTTCTGTGATAGTATTATTTGTAATCACAATAATTTCCTGTTCATGTTCCACCTGGATCATGGCTATACGAATTTTGCTATCTTCAAGTTCAATGTCAAGGCTGTCAATCTTTGCCTTATAAATAGGGATAAGTGCTAGTGAATCTTTGATGCCCTGGCTTAGTTCTTTCTCCTTCTCTACAAGCACTTCGATTACATCCTGTGTATCGCCCATTATCTTACTAAGCTGGCTTCTACCGAAAATAGTAAAAGCAAGAATGATAATCAATATTGCGATAAATATATGGCTCCCTGTTATTTTCATAATCGAATAGTTTTATTTGGCAATCATCTATACCGTGGCTTATATTGGATGTGAATGTGGTTATTTTCTAAAAGCACATCGTAATCAATATTCAATCTGTTCTTAATTTCCGCCTGTATTTCCTTATCCTTCTTATGATATATCCTGCAATCAAAAGCATTGCCCGTATAATGGTTTGAGGTTAAATGATGTTTTCCGTCTGTTACAGAGGTTATCACAAAATCATAACCATACTGCTTATAGACCTCGTTAGCTACCATCATAGCCAACAAAATTTCAGGCCTCATTCCGGCTGTCTTTATGGTATTATTTTTTATCCTCATTTCTTTGCCTATTCTCATCTGTCATAATCTGAGTTTTATCGGAGGAGCTTTTTGATGAGCCATAAAAATATTGAAGCACGAGTAAAAATCCCGAGCCGACGATGCCAGTCATCATATATACCACCTTCTCATTTGCCGCTGGCATCTCAGCGAATAGCATCACGCCTATAAGTCCAATAAATAGGCACACGACTATTGCGCCCAGCACGTACATATAGATTTCTTTTCTTGTATTTTTCATTTTTATATTGTTTTAAGGTTTTTTCTTTTGGGGAAATATGTTATCGAGCCATCTCTTGACCAGCCAACCAATGGCACCTCCAATGATACCACCAATGGCTATCATGATAATCGCTTCACACCATTGGTAAAAGGTCATCCATAGTAAGTTGGGATTATTGACGGTTCGCTCTAAAACATACATACTACCGCCAAATCCACCGGCCACAGGAAAAAGGTTGTCAATAAACTTACTGATCATAGTTGTTATCATTAATTATGTTATTGTTCGATGTCGGTCATTCATCTGTATTAATAATTTAAAATTTGAAGGTCATATTATTAATTTATCCAAGTTATAAAGTGTTGTCCCCATATTGACCAAGCTACCGATACGGCCATAAATACATAAAATTCCGCCTTCCAAAACCTTTGATCTTTGCCCCCGCAATAGGACCATCTGAAATTCGTTCCTTCGTATTTGTTTCTGGTTAAATTTATCGTAGTATCGTACATATATTTTCCGACCACCAAAGACAAGGGTAAGCCTAACAGTAATCCATGCCACAATTCCATCAAGTATGGAGGGTATATAACCGCTAGCCCCCAATTGAAGAATACAAGCCCTCCTATGGCCACCAGTCCAAGCCTAATCCACCAGCCGACTGAGTGCCATAGCTTGCCAGTGTCTGCACCATGTTTCCAAGCTATTATTAAGCCATTCCAGTAAGCTGTTAATATGATTAGTAAGTATATCATTCTGTTAAGGTGTTTAAGTTGGCAGCAGTCCAATAATCTTTATCCATTATAATATTGCTTGTTTTTCCGAGTTCAAAACTTGCCCCTAAGCTGATATCGGTAATGGCATCAAAGGCAGCATCCAGGGTAATCACTTCGCTTGCACCATCTTTGGATATTATCGCAGCCGTTCCGCTCCATGTAATTGCTATTCTGGTCGTGCTTGACGTGCTTGCCGTTCCTATTAATTCAGTCGAATGGTGGTCGTACCATTGCCACGTTTCATCAGCATTAAATCGCAGTCCTAATTCATCGCCCCCGCCTGTGTCTTCAAACAACCACAAATCTTTACCAGTACCCACATCACCCGAAACCTCGAAATAAATCATTCCCGTAGTCGAGCCTAATATTACACTTGATTGTAGTGTTGCCAAATCAATCGCATCCGCACCCCTTGTTGTCGTGCTTCCCTCTGTTCCTTGCATTAAACTTGTTGCATAAAAAGCCTCTGTCTGTGCCATTGCGATATAAACAGCATCGCCACTTGTTGCTAGTTTTAATCCTATCTGTGTGCCGGTAGCACTTGCCTCGAATCGTTGCCAACTACCTGTAACTGTAATCGGTATATCTGTTTCTGAAGGGTCAATCAATGATACTACACCAGTCCCTGTTGCCCTCTTCACATAGATTGAGTTTGTTCGTGCTGCCGAGCCTAATGGTGTTGCTAATTTAATATATCCATCATTAGCACTTGCCACTAGTTTGTAACTTTCAAGCAAATAATCGGATGAGGGGGAGGGGAAGCCTGTTACTTCTTGTAATTCAAGAGTTGTAATATCTGTAACACCTATCGAATTAACTCTTAGATAAAAATTAGTTGCGGTTGCTTCACAATAGAAGATTTCATCGAAAGTTCCAGACATTGATGGAGAATGACTTACATTCTGTAATTGAATAATTGTTGATGTTGTGCTACCTGCAATCCTTATCTTATAAAACCCCCCTATTGTCATAACCGCTTTATAAACTCCAACAAAGGCTGCTGTGGTTGTGAAGCTATTAGCATCATCAATAGTTACGTCAGTTGTTGCTGTCCAGCCACTTGTAAAATCCCATCCACTTAATATATCTACCCCTGCCGTAGAAGGGTCGCCCTCAATTGTAGCACCTGATTTTGTCCAATAGGCGTTTCCAAAACTTCTCGGATAGGTGATAAGATTCGTATCTGCTGGCTCAAGTAAAGTAACAGGCTTGCCACTTGAATAATCTATCCCTGCTATATTCGCTGCCACGCTTTCAAGTAATCCGTTCTCGTTTACTATCGTTTTGGCTGTGTTTCTTACTACGGTGAAATCTCCAGTACCACTAGTTGGCAATACTGAATACAACTTACTTGTTTTATAAGCAGAAGGTGTCATCATCAAAACTGCATTATCAAGCACACCCGCTGCTCTTGTTATTGCAATATTATTATCTACATTAGATATATCTATAAGTGTCCCATCATCAGCTAAGACTCTAGCCTTATAGTTTATAGAAATAGTGTCTAAAGGTGCTAACATCTGCATCATCTGTTGTTGAGAAAACCCAACAATAGATAATAAAGCCAATAATATAGTTAGTAGTTTTTTCATATCTTAATACTCTTGTCCATAAATTAAATAAACCTTTGTATTTGTTCCATCATTAGCACAAGTATAGGTTATACTACTTGACATACTTGCTGTCATAACAGGTGTGCTCCCTAATATTACTTCGGTTAATCCAGTTGTGCCTGCATCAGAATAAGTATTAATTGTTACTGAAGAAGGTAACGCATTTATGTTTAGGAATATAGTACCCTGCAAGCCATCAGATAAGTTGTGTATGCTTATCGTAACAGCATTAGCTGTATTTAACGCATAAGCACCTATGTCGCCACTAGCAGCATCGTGTGTGAATGAAGCTGCCTTGCTTCCACTTTGTACTGTATTGATTTGTGTTGTAGCTTTAAATGAACCATTTGCGATTATATCTTCTGTATATGTTGTCCATGGTAATGTAGCAGATATTCCATTCCCTCCTAATATTACTGTTCCAATTCCTGCTACACTTATTTCATTGTTCTTGCCTGCGAATATGCCAGAGTTTGCTCCTGCTGCGTCTTTGTTTCCTTGTCCACCTGTTACTTGTTGGTGTGCAAATGAAACTTGTCCTGATGCGACTACGGTATCACATTCGTAACCACCCCCTCCGGCATGAGAATACTCTCCACTTGCTTCAGTATATTCCCCTTGTGAGTGTGAAGCTAGTCCAGAAGCAATAGTATATGAACCTTCCGCATGTGAAGTTAATCCAGATGCCCTTGTTGCCCCCCCTTCTGCATGAGAATTACTACCACCAGCTATTGTACTAACACCTTCCGCGTATGAATTTACACCACTAGCAGTTGTATTAGAACCTGTTGCAAATGAATAATCACCTGTCGCTCCATATACAGAACTTGCTGTATTTGAATAACTCAAATCTTTAGCTTGATCTCCTATATCTCCATAATTGGCAGCAATCCTGCCAAGCATTCGCCATCCTGTATTACCACCCTCGGTTATCTTTTCAAGCTGGGATACTGATACCGAAATAGCACCATAGACAGCCCCTGAGGTAGGTAGCCTAGTATCACTATCCGTCAATGCAGTTTCGATAGTATCCGCAGCCACATCGTCAGAATTGGATAATCCAAAGCTACCTAGAATAGTGACCGTATCATTCGCATCTTCTCCGATGGTCAGCTTTCCGATAGTATATAACTTTCCACATATATACGCATTGTTCCAATATTTTGTAGCCGACCCAATATCGTAACTGCAATTAACATCAGGCAGCAATGCACCGCCAACAGTCAGGTCACCTTTGATTTGCATATCGAAAGGATAAACAGCCTGACCGAACATTACTGATGAAGATATAAGAAGAATAAATAATATTAATATTTTTTTCATAACGTTATGATATTATAATTTCTGAGATATAAATTTTTGCATTCGCATAAGCAGCATTAGAAGTCAGCGTGAAGGTAGTTGTTGACTTCGCTGTGACGAATAAAGGAATCAAAGCACCTACACTGCTAAACGCCTGTATTGTGAAGTCCACGTGGCCGAAACCATGGGCGTATGCCTTTGTCCCTAATTCGATTCCTGTGTATGGTGTTGTTGACACCGTGACAAGCTCCGTTCGCTTTGTTAGTCGGGTGAAACTGCTCGCGTTCCAAGCCGCTGCCGCGACATCTGCTTCAGCACACCATATTTCATATCCATATGTCTTATCTCCTTTTACGATCAAATTACCGTCAAGATAAGGCCTTGTCGCATCGAATAGAATACCGCCAACAGACTTTAATAAATCTGTCAAGATGACATTCATCTGCGATCCTGTTATAGTATTCGCATTGTTAGTGTTGATGTAGGCGTCAAGATATGTTTTCAGCGTTGTGTATGACATAGTTTAAAAATTTTGCGGGTAAAAGTCCAATTCTTCATATTTTAATGCGACGTCAATCTGAAATAGATCATTCGCAACTTCTTTAACTTCTGGTGTGATTCGTTCAAGTGCCAGGAATGTGCCAGCAGGAGTTTTAATCGAAACCTGATTACACCGACTGATGTATTTTTGAACGATATTCTTGTCTGATGTCTTCAAGAAAAACCTTGCATTCAATGTTCTAAATGAAAATGACCGACTGACAACCTCAACAGCTCCGACTTCTGATTTCTGCTCTTCGACTTCTGTCACTTCATATTTTGGCAACAGTTCAGAATACAGCGTCATACCATTATACCCATTGTCATCCCACTCTGCATCAATAGAAATTGTGCCCGCTGCTGTTGCGTGCGATAATGTCAGTTGAACAAGTTGTGCCTGCTCGTATTCTGTTTGTATTTGGTCGCTTTCTAAAAATTCATTCACTGGAAACTTCAAATCCTGATAGTTGTCCTGGTTAATGTCGAAGTACTCAATTTCGTATGTCCCTAACTCGGTAGTGTCCTCAATATTATAGGTGACGTTCAAAACGTGTGCCTGATGAACAATATCGTCCTGAGTTGTGATAAACACACGCTTTGCAAATTTGATCAGTTCAGCATTCACATATTCGTTTGCTTGAATCCTGATCTTATATTTGTCATAAGCTATTGTCTGTACTGTACGTTCACGAAAATTCTGGTCAACGATCGTCTGCCATTGATCATCAGTAACAAATATTTCACTGTGATAGCCGATGCGAATGACGCGCAAAATAGTGTACATCTTATCAATGTACGCGTGATCCGGATATATTGTCGGAAGACCACTAATCGCTATTTTTACAGCTATATTTGTCATTTGTAGAAATCTTCGTTAAAATCGTTATTCGGTGACACATTCGCAAAGTCACCGGCTATTGTCACCACCTGCGAGCAGTCTCCAATAAATAAGAAAGGTTCACTGATATATTCTGAATTATCAGAAAGTTTGATATAATACTCGCAAAGCTGCGAGGGCAAAGTTGTGGCCGGGAATCGTTCAGCACGATAATACATCGTATTCTTAGCATCACCAACAACAAGGTCAATCAACGATGTCGATAGTGTTTCGATGTTGGCTGTGTCAATAGTCTTAAAAGCTCCCCTCACTGTGATTGGCCTGACTTTGAATTCAGACACCGTGATTGCTGAAATAGATTTTACAAGGCCGTCGTAAGTGAACGAGGGAAGGGTCAGGTAAGGGTTGCGCTGGGTCGACCATGCAGCATTATAGAAGTTTCGTGCAAGCAAAAAACTTTGCTGATGACTGATCGGCATTATTTTTAAAAATCCGCTCATATGAAATCCCCTTTCAGTTCAGGCATTGAGCCGTCAAGCTTTATCGACAGGCTTCTAAATTCAATATTTCCCTTGTTACTGATAATTAACTTTTCTTCGTCAATTGCCGTAACATCGTATAAAGGTACGCCAACTTCTTGACTTTTATCCTTTAATCGCTGAAGACTTGTCAACACGACCTCTTCACCATTGACCTCGATCACACTGTCAGGCATCTCATACTGCGCGTGGCCCGCGTCAAGATTTGCGATTGACAGTTCTGCGTTGGCAATCTGATCACTTGTCAGCGCACCCTCACGAATACGGCAATTAAACACTTCGCGCTTGATTGACATATCTTCGATCGTGAATGAAGAAATCCCATCTGCGATTATGGTTATAGCGGCAATACTATTATAATTATCTTCAGAAATTGAATAGAACGTATTTATCCCTGACTCAAGAGGTATTCCACTAATGTTAACAGAATTAGAAAAAGTAACCATTGGGGCATTCCCGGTTAACGCTGTCAGATTCAAAGTAACCTTATAAACATATCCCGCGATAGTGGAAAAGGCAATTGAATTGGCCAATGCCCATGAAGAAGTATTCTGAGCCGTCAACGTTCCAGCAGCAAAGCTGAATGATTCAAAGCCTACATTTGTCATACCTGTTAGCAAATCAATATCGTCCGTCCTTAATGGTTCTGCTGATATCAATGCAAACTCATTGTCTGATGATTCAGGATATGATTCACCTTGTAAGTCCAGGATATGCCATACGTCATAAAAGAATGAATCATCTGTGATTTTCTCTTCCTCGACAACATTGTCAAGTGTTGGAATCAATATCGGTTCGCCTATAAAATCAAAGTTTCCAGCCTCGGCGGCTTCACGTTCTAATCTATTGAACTTCTTTACTGTGTTATATTTCCATACGTCTCTGACTGCATAATTTCTGCCATTAACATCTGTCAGGTCAAGTGTGCCGACTGCATAGTTGACTTCTGATCTATGCTTTAATCTGAAGTAGTATATCGTGCTGATCTTTTCTAACCGCCAATATATCTTGAACTTATCACGAAGCATCTTCATAAGTTTCTCGAAAGTGATGTTTCCAAATTCAGCGATTGTCGGTGTTTGAACGCCGCCTAATGTCATCATGTCAGCGATGTTGATCATCAACAAAAATTGAAGGTCTTCATTGCCGTCAAGATATGTGAATGAATCAGTATCAAATTGAATAGACGAATCTATCTCGTTGACAAGAAACTTTATAACCTCGTTTAGATGCCTGAATCTATCGAAGTTGATCGGTGAACTCCCATAATACACACCGTTCTTCAAAAGTAATCCAATGTCACTGTTTTCGTCAATCGCTGTGATCGTATATTCAACGCCGTCAATAGATATAATTTCATTTACATGATTTGTCACTCCTGCATTCACTGCATGTTCAAGTAAATCTGTTATTATCACAGAATCAAAACCACCATCAACCCATGACCTGGCAATTGTCTTTGTGCCATTTGAATGCGATTCTATTATAATCCATCCGTCTGTACCGTCAAACAGATCAGCGATATGGTCAGGATATATTTTTTCCTCACGTGCATAGACTTGAAGTATTGGCGATGACGTAGCCCAGTAATACCATGAAGCACCTTGCGTGAATGTATCAGTTGAAAAGGTCAACCTGCTTTGTGTCGGCTCGACATCACATTTAACCCCTCCAAGTGTATTCAGGATATTGACCTTTTTTGTCTTGTCGGTCATCAATATCATGTACTCGTCATCTGTTTCAGCTTTCAGTATGCAGGCATTTTCTTTATATTCACCCCAAAGATTCAGATCACCAATATATTGAATCGATTCGTTTCCGCTGTTATCCGTATGTGTAATTCTTATTTTAATCTTCGCTGTTAATAGTCGAAGGATATTTAATGCCGTGAACACCTTGCCAAGAAATTCAATCGAACCAGTCATCTTCAGCCGTGCAAAAATTTGATCACCCTCAAGATCCTTGCTGAGGCCTGCACTATCCTTTGAGCAGTCAACTTCAAGGTAGTCTCCGTTCACAACGGGTGACGTTAGACTTGTGATATTTAGTTCAACTTTATACATGCGTTATTTTGTCGCCTTTCAAATTATATGTTGATTTTCCTTCGTTGAATCTGAATCGTCCGAGCAGGTCATTTGTTTGTCTCGACACACCGATCTGCTGACGCTGCAAGTCTTCGAGTTTGCCTGTCTCAAATCTATCGTTATACATGCGTAATCTTCTATCAGACATAGACATTGTTGCAAGCCTTTCTTGTAATCCTTTATTTGGTACGACTTCAGTCCCTTTTTCAAGATACCGCATTTCAGCCTGATCACCGGTGAATGAAACTTCGCCTGATGGGCTGATCAACATTTCTGTTTTCCCACCTTCACCTACAACCGCATATCCTGATTCGGGTTTTGACTTCACGCCTTTTTCAAATTGAGGCACTGGGCGTGCAGCTATCAAGGCCGTGTTAACCGCACCTAAAGCGGCAGCAAGTATGATGAATGGAAACATTGCCGGAGGGCCGAGCGTTGCAGCCTGCATGACAGCTATTCCGGTTCTATTCAATGAATCAAAGATTGCTTTCTTTTTGTCTGCCTTTGCTTGTTTTGTTTTCGCTTCTGCTTCTTTCTTATCGTACTTCTTATTGATTGCGTCAATCTTTGCCTGGTTGTCACCGACAAGACTTAGTTCATATTCGCGAAGTGCTGAATTGTCATCCCGTTCTTTGTCGCGCTTGATTTGTCCGGCTTCAAATACCGCATCTGCAATTTCACTTACAGCAGAAGCATACTGAATATACATCTGCATTTTTTGTGCAAACTTGTCTCGTTCTAGCTCAAGTGATCGGGCAGTATATTCACCTTCCTGAATCTCATTATTTTCATACATGATATCAAGCTGCGCCTGCCTACCTTCATACGTCTGCATCCACTGCTCCGCATAATACTGCGTGTCTGTTCTGACTTGAACGATTTCGGGTGACTCGTCGGAACCTGCATCAATGTCAAGCGTCATCGCCTCATCCTGCCCTTTTGACAGCCTTAATGCCTTCGCCTGGGCCTCTATCGCTTTGGTTTGCTCTTCTATCGATTTAGTTTGTGCAATTATTATCGGAGTTGTGACAACTGTTTTTTTCCCAACAGCACCAGTCAGTAAAGCACTTTCAGCTATTAATTCATTCGCTTCTTTTGTTAATTCTGTTCTTCTTACCGCTGCATCTGAATATTCATCAATAAGTAATCTGCCAGTTCTAGTAACTCCATTCAATAATACTTGATTATCTACGCTACCAGTGGCATCATTATTATCACGATGTGCCTCAGTTAATTTGTATAATGATATCTTTGATTCATCTTGCAGCGCTTTTGCTTTCTCCTGCACTGTAAGACCCTCAACTTGCACTTCGATATATTTTGAATAAGCGGAGTTAACTGACCTTGTAATGTCTCTTTGCCTTGTAAATAGCTCTGTATTTTCTTTTGTCTTTTCAGCCAACTCTTCTTGTACAACCGAAATAGCAATTCGCTTTTCATATTCTTTATTTACATCCTGCAATATGCCAACCAACTGATTGTTTGATACTGACTCGGCATCAATATTACCAACCAAGTCTGGATAATTAGCAATCAGTTCACTGAGTAATGATGCCCTAATTTCATTATCCTCATTTAGTGATGTAATCGAACTAATTAAATTAACGACTTCGGCCTGCTCATCCATCATTAAATCGGTCTGCGTTTTCACAACTGTCATCGAATCATTAATGGCAGTAATAAATGATGTAAAGCCGCGAACCGATTCCCTGATTGGTCTATTCAGACCGTCCATGATTGTCAAACCCAAACCAGCCATAGCGCTTTTCGCCTTATCAGAATCACCTGCAAGGTTGTCACGCATAATGTCAGCCATACGTTTCGCTGCTCCTGCCGAATTTTCATAACTGATTGCTAGCGCATCAACTGCGTCCTCGTTTTCTGATAAAATCAAGCCAGCAACCGCTCCACGTTTACCGAACATTTCAAGGGCAGTCGAGTTTTTGTTTGTTGAATTTTCAATCTTCTCCATTGCCTCATTCCATGTCAGTCCCGTCTTTGATAGCTCAAGATACATATTCCTTAATGATGTTCCAGACTTAGAAGCATCTAATCCGCTATCCACAAGTATTGACAACTTAGCTACTGATTCCTCTATGCTGTCACCAAACGCCCTAGCAGTCGGTGAGACATCACTCATCGCTGTTTCAAACTTGGTAATATCAAGGGCTGAGCTAGAAAATGATAGAGCCATAACATCCACTATTCTGCCCATGTCTTTGGCCTCTAAGCCGAACCCTTTCATCGTTTTAGCGGCAGTGCTGGCGGCTTGTGATAAATCGGCATCAGCCGCTGTGCTCATATCTATAATAGCGTCAGTGACCTTTAATATTTCCGGAGCAGTCAGTCCTAGCTTACCTAACTCCACTTGTAGCCCTGCAACCTGTGAAGCAGTCTTTTCAGTATTTGCGCCTAATGTTTTTGCATTTTGTGATAACGCTGCCATTTGAGAACCTGCGGCTCCCGTGACTGCCTTCACCTTAGACATCTGCTTTTCAAACTCAGAGCCTAAACCAATAAGATTTCCAAGACCTTGTATGATAGCGCGACCTCCAAGCATAACACCGAATGTGCCTAATACTTTCGTGAAGCCACTTAACGCTGATTTGTAGTTTCCTACATTACGTCCAAATACACCGAAATTCTTATCCATGCGCGATAACGATTTCGTCTGTCGCTTAATTTGTGCGTCCAGTCGTTTACCTTCGGCAGTTGACTTTCGTTGTGCCTCTGTTAATTCTTTGTATCGCTTCTTTGCAATTCCCATTGATGCACTGATATGATCATAAGAACCAGCTGCTGAATTCTGAAGCTTTGCTTCTAGTTTTGATTGAGCATTCGCACGTCTTTTTAAATCGGTGACCTGTGCAAGCTCTTTGCCGCTTTTTGATGTTACTTGTGTCAATCGCTTAGTTGCTGTGTCAAGCTGCTTCTGTGTTGACGCCAGCTTCTTGCTTTCAGCTTCTTGCTTTGCTGTTAATTTCGTCAACGCTTCCATTGCTTTTGTCAGATCCTTTGTTGCTGTCGTATCAAACTTCAACAGCTTTGCGGCTTTCTGAACACGCTTCAGCGATGCCTTGATCTGCTTTTCAGCATCCTTAAAACCCTGAATAAACTTTTTCAGTATATTCGGGTCAAAGATGTCATCATATTCTATGCGGCTCTGTCCTGGCATTTAGAATAGGTTATAAGTGAAGTTGAATAAATATACACAAGTCCTCACCAGCAATCCGGCAATCAATGAAATCAGCGGAAGTAGAATAATCAGATATGCCCACCCTTTTATAAATTGTTCGGCTGATTTCTTAAATACAGCGATTGCCATTTTACGCTCGATCTTACGAAGACCTTTTTCACTCTTTGAAAAATCGTCAATAATCTGCTCACGCCTTGCTTCTGCTTCTTTGTCTGTTGAGTTCTTCTGTTTGTCTGTCATAGCTTTGCATTAATTTGTACCATTTATAAGCACTCATTTTCTTTGTATCAATTTCAAACTTAAAGAAGACTATTAAAATTACAGCCTGATCTTCAAGTGTCTGTTCGCTCTTATGCTCGCTGTTCGCGTTGATTTCGTTTTCAAGTTGAGCGATCTTTGTCTTTATCATTGATAGATTTGCATTGTAATCATCACATGACATTATTAATTTCTGCTTCTTCAGTTCAAGCAATTCGATATGCTGGTCTAAATAATGACCGCCATATGTTTGCGAATCTTGGATCTTATGAACTTCGTCCTGCATGTTGAAATACAACTCAGAAAGAAGCTCCTGGTCAACTTCAGCTTCGTCAATCAACTGACTGAAATCTTCGTGCCTGATCAGATATCTAAGATCAAGCGTATGTTTGATTTTATCCCAGTTCCATATCGGGATTTCTGTCAAATCTTGATACAGCCGTATAGATTGCCTTTTTGTCGCTGTCATTGAAGTCTTTTTCTGTCATTATATCATATCCCTGTGGCAAGCAAACCTTGATCACCACGTGCGTTTCACCGCTTTCATTTGCCCTACGTTCAGCAAGCCTGATTGCTTGGCTCTTGTTCATATTCCTGTTGCTTTCTTAAATTGCATCAAATAAATCGGTCTTAGTTTCTCAAAGAACTTTTGCATGTTTTCATCTGTCAGGCCGTATATTGATGCCATTTCGCCATACCTATTATCAAGATGATTTGCAAGATCAAAACCTTTTGCTTTACGATTTGAACCTATCACAACAGCTTTCTTTAATGCTTTCGCTTTGATGCTGTCATGAAACTGCCCTGAATCCTTCAGCGTGATTCTGTCTACCGGCTGACCTTTCTTCTTTTTCATTCTGATAGTACCGGATGAATATGGAAACGGCTGTAACTGATTGCCGTCTGAATCTTTACCTTTCCACATCTGATCACGATTCATGACCTCGATGTCGTCTTGCAATTCAGCGACAGCCGTCTGCATAATATCATTCTGCTTGACAGACCTTAGCTTATCAATGATCTTTTCAAACATTCTTTTTCTTCGCCGGCTTCTTTTGCATTTCTGCTTTCTTGCCTGTTAATAGCGTGAACGCTGATTCAATAGTGTGATTGTTACGTGCAAGATCACATAGGACAACATTATTACCTTCAAAGAATTCTTTGAAATGTTTGAAAGACCAGTGCTTGACCCTTTTGTCGAAATCTGTTTTACCAATTTTCATACTATTCGGATATTACGAAAGTACCGTCATCTCCTGCCTGGTATCCGGCAGTTGTCATCGCGGCAGGTTCTTTCAGATTAATAGTGTAATTGTCTGGGCCAAGCTCCGACATTGCTAAGGTGTAGCGCCCAGCAATCGTTGTTGACTCAGTTGAAGTCGTAATTGACTCAGTCGAGGGCGTGTCATCCTCAAGAATGAAATCATCTTTCACAAGCCCTGTGACAGGCGTTAGATCGCAGTCCGTTTTTACATCAATGACAACCGAGGTCGCTATTGAAGTAACGACAGTCACATCAGCGTCAAGAAGACCGGATAATGACCTTGCTTCCCAAGAGACAATCGCATCATCTTTTGGATTAATTACAATGCCGTGATCATTCCACTGGTATGCTTCTTTCTTATAGATGCGGATTTGGGACAAGCGGCCTTCTTCTGCCGTTGCGTCCATGTCTGCCTCTACGTTGAAAAACACGTCAAAAGGAAGCATCTTAATGCCGTCTGTTGACCAGGCTTTAATATAACCCTCGTCAGTGATTTCGTATGCTTTCCATTCCTGGTTGTTGAACTCACGAAGTTTCTTCATGAAGCATACAGGTGCATTCAGATATGCGGCAATTCCGTCAGCGTCACCATCTTTCACGCTATATTTGTCATTGAAGTCGCCCGACGTATATATGTGGTCTTCGCGCGAAGGTGCATATCTAAAGAATTTTGGCAGCGGATACCACCTGATTGATTCGTCAGCTTTGATCTTTGCTGTCCACGTGGCCTCAAGCAGTGAGTTTGCTTCAGTATCTATTTCCGCTGTTGGTGGAACTAGAATAAAGCTTTGACCCCTGCCATAATTGCCACGACATTTTGGAAGTCCGGTATTCGCACCTCCGCTGTTGCATGTTGATTTATATCCCATTTTAATATGTATTTGTTATTTTACAATCGTTTGAATAATGTATTAAACAGTCAAAGCGTAAAGCCCCGAACTGCTCTGTGATGAATTCTGATTCTATTTCAGAAACACTGAAGTCAGAAAAACAATCTTCAATCTCATCATATACAGATTCAATGTCCAGGTCGGAAACATTCTTCAATGCCTCTACGACATCGTATTTCAACCTTTCTGTATATCTGTATTTGTAAGCTGTTCCGATTGCTCTCATGCGAAATGAAAAGATAATACTTATCGCTGTTGTGTATTCGTGGAAGCCGTTGTTCTCGCTGTCAAGCGTCTGCGGTTGCTTCACGTACACAAACGACTGCGAGGTAAGCATATCATTCGGAAAAGCACTTTGGTAGTCCTTAGTGCTTAATTGATAAACCGCCGGATAGTACACTTTCGTATTAGTTTCTACATTTCGCCTTGCAAATTTATAAGCACGTGCAAATGAAACCTCATTCCACGATAGCAGCATCAGTGCAGATTGTATGTCTGCGATCTTTGCGTCAATCAGTTTTGGATCCGACACTTGAAATTCTGATGGAGTGCTATATGTCATCGTGCAGTTAAATTTGAAATTCTACTTCGTTTCTTCATAGTCAGTTTGTCAAGACCTGCAAAATCAAGATGTACAATTTTCAGCTCACGTTCATACTTTGCTTTCAATCCTGACTCAATGTTTAATTCATTGAATGCAAGATCCCGTGTTTCTTTCTTGATGTCGTTTGCTCTAATTGAGTTTACGACACGTTCAAGAATATCAACAGCGACACCATATCCGATAACATTGACAAGTGCCGACTTCTGTGTAAGAAGCTGTTTTGTAATATTAGTCTGGACGGTGAACGCAAAATTAAGTCCGTATGTTTCTGAAGTATAATCAATCGAATCAAGATCAAACAATGTTGCTGTTGTATGATCAGCGACTTTCATCGACTGAATAGTGAACAAATGCTTCATTGCTTCTACATTGGCCATATCCCATTCGCGATTAATAGCATTGGCTGTCACATCTTGCTGAAGGTATCCGATATAAAATTTACCACCGACATAAGTGTCAGTGATATGCTCAAGATACTTCGCTGTTTGTGATTCCCATGCTTCAATATCCTGCTCCGGTGTTACCTCAATAGTATAAATAGGGTCTTGTTTTGACGAATGAAACACATACAAATTGAATGTATCCGCTGCATCAAAGGTCAACCCTATCGCATTAAGAACAAGCATGATGTTATCCGAATGACATAACTCGATTTCATATCCGACAAAAGCATTGCCAGTGTACGTCAATTTTGTGTCAATCACATTCGCATAATTGAATAGCCTTAGATTTTCATACAGTGCCTTGCTTTCTGGTCTGAACTTCTGCATCAAAGTGTTAATCGTTTTCACGAACGATGCTTTGACAAGATCAGTCAGCCAGGTATTAAAGTCTGCATCCGACAGTTCTGACGGCGAAATCGCTTTCAACACCTCGACAGTTATCAGACTATGATAGTCTTGATAATACATGCCTGATGAAGTAGCTTTGTTCGCTGTGTCAATGATATCGAATTCAGAGCGAAGCCCTGTTTTGAAGCCCAAAAGACCGTATAAACCTGTGCGAATAGAACTGTGATTGTACATCTTGATTTATTTAATGTTTGTTTTTATAGCTGAAGATCGATGTGTCACTTCAGCTTGTAAACATAGGTCGTTGAAACAAGTGTTGAATCGTTCGCGGTCCCTGTGACTTTCCATCTATAAAAGTTGAATGGATTGTCGAAGATTATTACCTGCTGAATTGCTCCTGCAACCATTGTCAGTGTATCATTGTTCGGGTAATATACAAATAGGTTGGCGACCGGTGATAGGTTCTTATATGATGTGCCGTCAACTGATCCCTGAAGAATAAGATATCCGTCAGTGTCTTTGATTTCTGTACAAAGACCTTGAATCGTCAGCATGTCACATGCTCTCGATATCACAACATCACCTGTATAGATTGGTGTTGCAGATACAGCATATGCCGATTCTGCCGTGTACACATGTCCTGGTTGTGCTTCAACGGTAGCTGAAACACAAACAAACATGAGAAATGTAAAAATTAAAAGAATGAGATTTTTCATTTTGTTTCCTCTTTATGTTTATAATTTATGACTTCAAGCCAATCTTGAAGATAGGTGATTCACTTGCTGTTGATATGTCAGCAGCTACGCATGAGATGTCAATCGAAACTTCAAAGAATTCGTTGACATCCTGTGTTTCGCCGAACGTGGCGTTGTTGTCTGCACCGGCAGTATATTGGTGAACAGCAAAAGTTAATCCGCTTCCGAGTGGATCAATAATGTTGCTGTATTCATAAATGCCTTTCTTCGCATTCGCTCTGTTTGCGGCAGGAATCCATGATACAAGTCCTACTGTTGCTTTCGGGATCAGATAACCTGAAGCCTCTACACCCGTTGGATTTGTCAAGTCGTCAGTTGATTCGACATAGTCGATACCGGCAAACTGAAATCCGAGATTCGTCGCATTGTAGGCACCCTGTGCTGACTGCTGTTGAAGCAGTGCATACATACGAGGGTCCGCAATCGCATCAAGTCCCCAGTCATACCACTGTTGGCGCATGAATGATTTTGAATACTGAGCAAGGTAGTCGGCATCTGCTGCCGCTACTTTTGCAAGATAGTTCGATGCATCCCATTCAACATTTTTTGGTGTCGCTGATTTGACAACCTGTGATTTTGAAGATGCAAGCCATGCAAGTGAATATGTTTCAATGTCAGCGTGAAGATCCATGATTGCAGACAGAAGTCTGTTAGCAAACATTTCTTGGTATGATTCTTCGTTCCTGTCACCCATCTTCAAAGACATCTTGAAGGCGCGTGATTTCGTCGCCCAAGACATATTGGCAAGTGTCGAATCACCGACGGAACCGGTGTGATTGTGTGAACGTGCTGATGCACCTGTTGTTGTTGCACGATTTAAAATACTTATTGATTTCGTACGCTGATCTGAATTCTTGATTGAATCAAGTCCAGGAATCAACATACTGTTATTCTGTTGCAAAAGCATCAGAACAGGATTCGGCTTTTGACGCATTTCCGGACGCTTGAACATCTCGTTGAAGCGAAACCGTGCGGCAAGTAATTGTGTTGCTGTGTAATTAGCCATGATTATTATTTTTATTGTTTACAAATAAGATGACATTATCTTGTCGATCACTCGCCTTGTATCTCAAGCATCATACTATGTCTGCATGATTCTTTTTTGCTGTTCCGGTGACATATGCTTCTCCATCAACGCAACAACTGTATCTGATTGCACTTGAAGATTGTGCGATTTACAATATGCTTCAAGTTCATCTGCTGATTGTATTTTTTTAAATGATACAACAGTCGATGAATGTTCGCCAAAATCGTCACCTTCGTCACGCCCAGACTGTCGTTTCTTGTCAGTCCATTTGCGCTCAGCGAAGAAGTCTGCGATCACTGCATTTATTTTTAACGGTTCAAGTTTGTCGTCTTTCATCACTTCACCGTTTTTCTTTATTGATATCTTTCCGTCTTCAGATGAAAATTCATGTCCGCTTCTGATTAATGTCTTTACGTCAGATGCCGTCATTCCTTCCGGATATGTGCCAATATTTTGTATTTCGGATTCAATCAACACATCAATAGATTGACTTGTTAATTTGCCATTCAGCGCATTAAGGTCTGTCTGATGCGACTGCTTCAACGTGTCAATCGTTTGCTGAAGTGTTGTCTTTTCTTTTTTCAGTTCTTCGACAAGTTTGTCAGGTTCTTTGTTTGCCTCTTTTAGCACACTTGCTTTGTGCGCTTCCAATAGGTTACCAACTGTCTTACCTTCAAATTCAAGTCCTAACGCCTCACGATGCTGTTTGACATCCATTTCAATCCCGGCAACTTTCCCTTCGCTGTATCCGGCTGCTTTAAATTCTGTCTGCAAATTCGTTTCACGTGTTGACAATTCATCCGGTGTAAAGATTTTCAGTTCCGGGATTGTCACATCAGCTTCTTCTTCTGATGTCAATGCTGTTACAAATGCTGTTGTTTTTTCAGCATCAAGTTTCAATATTTCAGCTAGATTCTTAGCTTGCTCTTCTTTAATCATTGTCTTGATTGTTTAGTTTATACTTGTTTGTTTATTCAACATCATCCGGAAACTGCTCGTACAATTCCACAAAGATGTCATGTTTGTTTTTCTTTGTCAGTTCAAATTCAAATGATTCGGCTGCCGCTTTCAATTCCTTTACAGTAAATTCGTCTTCTGTTTTTTCCAAAAACTTCACTTCAGACTTTTCACCTTTGACTTTGAATTTCGCCAGGTTGTCTTTCGATGCTTTACGGAATAATACTTTGTAATCTCCGTAAGTGTTGTTATGTGATTCATTCAACACTTCAGCGTTATCTTCACTGATTTCTACAATGCCGACTTCGATTTCAGTTCCTTCAGCATCATTCAATTGTTTGTACTTCAAATACTTCATAATTCAGTTGTTTTAGTTTGTTTAGGTGTTACATATAATTTAAGATCATCACGCATCTTATTAATGTCGGTCATGATCACATATCCTGATTCTTTACTTCCCAACCATTCAGTGAAATAATACTTTTTAAGCTTATCAATAGCCTCAACTGAAAGCCCTTCGACCTGTTCTGCTGTCATATGAATAAACGGTTCAACGAACATCAGTCGAACGAACTGATCAAATCTTGACGGCTGTGACCTAAATTCTGATTCATAGAACTGTTCAAGCATATAGTCAAGCGTTGCAACCGGCGATCCTTTTTCGCGTGCAGACTGATATCTGATCCATATCGCATCAGCTGATTCAATTGCATATCTACGACCAAGACCCACCGAGCTACCCTTGTAAGCTGCGCCATACATTATAGCACCGATGAAGTCTGTCAAGTGCTGTTCTATAGTTTCAGCAGTTTCGCTAAACTCGTCGATACGATCATGCACTGGTTGTGCATCAAGGAACCGGCCTGTTGCTGTTTCGTTTGTTGCCTGCTCACGTGTGAATGTCCCCCACAGTGTGAAGTGCATTAATCTTTGCAGCCAGTCAAGTTCAGTTCTTTGCTGTGTCCATGACGCGACATCTGGCTGCACATATCCGGCCGGAGGTGCGATGTTTGTTTCATCAGCGTTCGGGATGTCAAGACCGAATATCTTCGAAACATCCTTTCTAATATCTTTACCGTAACCATGACAGTGACTGCACTCGTTGTTATCAATCTTGCCTGTACCGTCGCAAAATATACAGTCAGGCAGATAGGCCCAGAAGATAGGATATGAATGCAGTGCTTTGTATATCGTATGTATAGAGGTATCACGAAGGTATTCATCTGCTAAGTCAATCACATCTTCGACAGGTGACATCTTTAACGTTGATTCAGGGTCCAGGAGGTCAGAGCATAACACAGCCGGGATCTTACCAATCTCATTTTTAATCAACAGTTCTTCGACAATAGTTGCCTTTTCGTCTTTATATCTAACAATGACATCCTTCTCGTCATCAATTACTCTGTAATATTCAGCATCTTTGTCAAGTTCTACTTCAGTGTATTGTCGTGCATCGCCTTTGAACGGTTTGAATATGATGTATTCAAGCAAGATTCCACTAGGGCAATAATCATGAATGGTTGTGATTGCTTTGTATTTCGGATTCGGTTCGCCGTTGCTGTTTATTTCAATCAGGATCACACCATTTGGATCAGTGAACATCTTATTCTTCCATCGCTTTTTAAGCCACTGACGAAGGCCTATACCGTTGACACGTGATAGATAGTTAGTAAACTCGTTTACATCTGCGACATCATAGAAGACTGATCCACCTTTTGCACTGAACGTTTTATCAAACGGACGCAACAATGTACCAAAGATTGCACGATTACTCCTGACAAGTCTTTTGCGAAGCTCACGTTCTGGTTCTGATTCTATACCTGACAGCTCTTCGATTGCCTCTTCAGCGTTCACGCCGTTGATATGCATTGCAAGCCGCGAATTCTTTTCAACAGCAAGATCAATCAAGTCTCCGTATTTAGGCTTCTTAATCAGTTCTTCGATTTTGTCAATGTCAAGTATCATTGTCTATTTGTTTACAAAAATATAAAAGCAGATGCGATAATCAACGCCGCTGCAATTGCCAGGCCGATTGAAAAATACTTCAGCACGGCAAGCGTTTTGCCTAAACCTCTTTCGCGTATGTCATATCCTGTGTTCATGTTATGCGTGTGTCAGTGATCGTTTCTTTACTAATTCAGGATACATTCTCATCATCAAAGTATCTGCGTAATCCGGTGACCGGCCTAATAAATCCTTCTGCTTTTCTTTCTTGATCACTCGTAATCTGTTCTCATCGTCAATCTTGTCACGAAGTATCACAGCCAACTCTTCTGTAATCGCTTCGTTGTGTGTTGTGGTCTTGATATATATCTTTCCTCCATTCACGTAGTCAGCAAGCTTATAATAACATTCAGTCTTTAGATTCTCATACATCTTATTCTTAGCCTTACTTCCATTTTTGAATCCAACACATGACAGATGGTCTACTATTCCCCCGCCGGCACCGTCTTCATCAACTATGATTCTGCTTCGTGGCACGTGGTGTTTATGTGCAAGATTCTTGATCGCTTCTTCGATGTCCGTTGTCTTGCTGATATTGAACGTCCGAATCTTAATCACTCGAAGACCTTCCCAGAGCATGATGACAGCCTTATCGCTTCCAAACCTGGCAACATCCGCCGTTATGTATGGAGTTATCGAACCATTGACGAACGTGTTAGTGAACAGATCGCTAATCTGCTCAAATCGCATCAGTGCGTCATCGTCATCGTCGTAGTCCCAGTTGCCATACTTCAGGCGTTGCTTAGTGACCTTGTCGGTGATCGAATCAAGCGCATCATGATATACTTTATCGAGATACTTATTATCAAGAGCGAGCGATTGAATGAACGCATATCCTTTTGGAAGGATGCCCTTCTTGAACGGCTTGAAGAAAGTGCTGTATAGCCAATTCTTTTTTGGATTCGCCGTGATGAGCATTTTCGGAAACAGATTGTATTTTTTATTCTCACACCTTCCAATTCTAGTCTTTAGAATGTCGAACGCTTTGAATTCTGTTTCACCTCCCTCGTCAATCGCACCACTTGTATATTCAATCGAACCGAATCGTTCATACAATGGATCAGATGGATAGTATTGCAGATCCAACAAGTCAACCCTTGAGCCATTTGTCAGTTCAATGAAGTTATCTTGTCCGTTGTATTTCCAGTCACCGGCAGGAATGTTATGATGTTTCAGTACTTTAAAGAACGTTATTAATGTTGATTGTCTTAATCTTTTTAATTCTTTTCTTCCGATGAAGTAGCGTGTTCCAGGATACATGTACATCCAGACCACTATCCATTCACAGATCAACCAGGACTTACCACCGCCTGCACCACCGCCGAATAGTATGAACTTTGTATGGTCGTCTTGAAGTAGTCCATACGCTTCATGCTGTTTCTTTGTTGGTTTTATTCTCGGCTTCATTGGATTTTTCGTATAGTTCAATCAATGCGTCCAATTCTTTCGCTTCATTATCGGATAGTCCTATGGTAATTCCTTCACTCTCCCACCATAATTTGCATTCCTGTAAGACTAAATCTGTGAGTCTATTTTTATCAGGAACGGTTAATGTTTTTGCTTTGCCTGTCATGGTTATTCTGCGTTAGATTTAGCATCGGCTTCATCTGTTTCATATATGAATCCTTCTATAATATCTTTCGGAAGTATTATTTCGTTTTCGCGTCTGTCACGCCATAAGGCAGGTTGTCTGTTCTTCATCCAGAATATACATGCTGTTGTGTCAGGAGGGTAATGTTTGACAGTTGAAACAATTAACGGAACTCCACTATCGTTGAATATCTTGTCTTCTGGGTGTTCGTACCCTTTCGCTCTATGGAATAGGCTGTGTGCGATTGTGGCGTCTGCCTCGTCTTTACCTTTTTTAAGGGCAGCATAAAACTCTTTATGCTTCTTCTTCCAATTATCAATAGTCTTTACACAAACATCAAAGTATGTTGCTAATTGTTCATCTGTTGCGCCTAGCAAGCAATAGTTATATACTAGCTTTGTATATTCATCCTTATAATCGGTATCTCTACCGCCGCCCTTGTTACCCTTTGCGTATGAATTACCTTTATGCGCTGGCATTGTCTTTACTTATCAAATCACGTTAATAAACGAAATTAAACTGTAAAGATAGACTGATTCTAAATAAATAACAAGTTTGTTAATAACTTCCTGATAGGAATGAGAGAAATCCCATACTTTCATACGGGCTTGTCACATGATAACCTCCCTCTTGTTTATATGCTTTCGTATATCTTAATAAGCCCGTCTAGCTCCCCCACTTCGTCAGTGGATAGTCCTATGGTAATCCCTTCACTCTTCCACCATGCTCTGCATTCCTGTAAGGCTAAATCTGTAAGCTTATTTCTATTAGGAACGGTTGACGCTTTTGTTTCTTTACTCATGATTTCATTGTCTTGTGTTTTAAATTGTTATAAAAATAAGTGGAATAAAGTTACCACTATCAAGTAGTTGTATGCAATTAAATTTTCTCCTTGTCAAACCTTAATTTATACCTATAACCATCACTAACGCTTGTCATTTCAATATGTGTCTTTAAGTCAAGTACATTCATTGTTGCAATTAAGGTTTTAGAGACAGTTTGTACTAACTCGTCTAATTGTTTTTCGGTTGTTTTGTCCATATTTATAATCTTAAAAAATTTAACTGTTCACTTCGTCCTTCTTGTCCTCATTATCTCCAACGTTCGGGCTTTCAGCCTGAGCATCAGAATTTATTGATTGTAGGATCGTAGCTGCCCTTTCACGAAGCAATCCGAAATTCCAACCAATATCAACTTCTGACACATCTTTTAATAAATCAATTAATTCCTGGTCTTTCATATATTTGTTATTTTAGTATTGTTTTCTTGCGTCACTCTCACCAACTGACTGTATATCGAATGCTCAGGTTGAATGGCTCTCCATGCTTCGCACTCACGCCATACAGCCCGAACGTTAGGCGAAATACCTTTTATTTCCCTCCCCTTGTCGGTCTTCAAGCTAATTGAGGTGAGAGAGGACACAACGGGCAGTCCATTACTCTACCTCGCTGTGCTTCATTAGGCTTTTCATCAAACCTTCCTCTCCAATGTTATTTGTTAGTGTTTGTTATCTCTGTACCATTTAATAGCCTTCATCCAAGCCTTTGCTGTTCCATACATATGTGCAAATTGTTTTGTATATTCTGTATCATATAAATGCTCATGGACTTTTTTTGCTATCTCCTCATCACTCAGCTCTTGTGGCTTATCTTTATTCTCAGCATCAGCAATACAGGCTTCTTCCCATAAATCATTGGGAGCTTGTGGCTCTGCGAGGGATTGTTTAATTAACACGTGCCTATTCCTACCAAAGCAAGCCTGACATGGAGCTGATATATCATCTGAATTATACCAAATACAAGTCTTGCATGGCTTTGTGAGGGGCTGTTTATCTAATTCAGTAAAATACTTATCGCAATTCACACACTTATTAGGCAGGTCGGCATCTTGTACGTACTTATTGCACCCACAATAAGGGCAAAGAATATCTTCCTTCAACGCCTCGCGGGGGAGGGATAAGGCAAGTATTTTACTCTCCTTTGATTCGATGTAATTATTAATCATTTCCTCGCTTGGTGGAGATTCGCATAGGTATCCATTAACATAAGCGTTTTCAAGTAATTTGATAATTTTTGCTTTGTCTTTCATATCAATTTAGTTTCATATATGGTTAGTAATATAAATGTCTGGCGAGGTAATAAACTGCAATGATCCCTGCAATAATAATCAACACGCTGATCTTTATGTATTTGTCTGATTTTATAAACATACTAACGGCTGTTCCAATTCCATCGAATATTGTCACGATAAGAAACAGAATGAAAAGAAACAATAAAATCACACATTGAAAAAAGTTGATGACACCGGTCATGATTCCGTTCAATAATTTACTGATACTTTGCTTCAGCGTTCTGAAGTCTTCTTGAGCTGTCTTTTCTGTGAAATATTCTTTCATGATTGCTATTTTATTCGTGTAAGTATTTGCCGTATTTCCAATTATGATCAGACAGAAAATACAGATAAGCAAACGGATAAGTCTTTTCGGATGCAGTGTTGTACAAAACACCTTCATAATTGAAATTCTGATGACCGAATACTGTTTCAAAAATCCGCTGCGACGGATTGCCGGTGAAGCTGTATGATCTTATATTCGAACAGCATTGACAGATCGCTGTTGTGCGATAACCGAAAGGTATCCATTCAGCACCTGTGTATTGATATACAATACTGTCGTTGTTCAGCGCGATGTCGCCAAGTTCCGATGATGCTATTGTGTCGATGTCAACTATGATTCCTAATCGAATTGATGACGGCTTCACGATAAGCGTTGCTGTATCTTGTGCGAATGACAGCACTGAAATAAGTATTATTACGATAAAGATAATTGATTTTTTCATGTTGTTGTTTTAATGTTTATTTTTCTGAACGCACAACACTTGTCTTCATTGCCGTTCATTCTTTGATTTGCGTATTCTGGCGTGACTTCAAGCTTTAATAGTGCAATGCAGTAGCCTTCGACATAGTTTGCACATTTGCTGCATATCATGATAAAATTTCCTCCATATGATCACAAACAAGTTCTTCAATTTCATCAAGGCCGGTCACAAGCTGAAGAAGTTTCTTAACTTCATATCCGTATGTGTCTCGCCATTCTTCTGCGTCACTGACAGCCTCAAAGATTACATTCAGATCCTTACTTTCGTACTTCTTTTTCTTATCGCACGTAGCCAGGAACATAAGATTAGAAATCCGGTCACCTTCATAATGAATTTGCGCGATGTCGAATTCTGATGCTGAATTTGTTTCTTCTTCGCTGCGTTGGTAGGTTCCTGTTACTGTCAGCGTTTCGCCTTTGAATATGATTGTTGCGTACATTATTTTGATTTTAATTAGTTTCTAAATAGCCATTCACTACCTTCATAAATTCATCCAATGAATAACAAACTTCATATCTGTAAGACTGCTTTTCAACATCTTTTTGAAATCGTTTTTGGTTTTCGTTTTGGTAATTGCCTTTGATTTTTAATTCTATAAACAGTCCCGGAGTATCCATTAATATTTCTCCGTCATCTGCATATCGCGGCACTGCCAGAAATAAATCAGCAACCCCAGATAGAACGCCCTCACGCTTCAATTTAGTGGCTACCTTTACATTTCGCATGCCTCCGTTGGGTGTCGCCCACATCAAGCCAGAATATTGATTGTATTGCATCCTGAACCAATTTACACAAGCGACTTGTAATTTATGTTCGTTCTGTTTCATTTGCTTTGATTTTAGTGGCGGAATTCGGAATCGAACCGATATGCCTATTATTTCAGCATCGCATCAAGCTTGACCGCCTTGTGTTTAATATTTAGTTTTTTTAATCCGTAAAATTTCTTGCCATACCCTCGTACGTTCATCAAATATACAAGATCTAAACACATTTGTCAATACCTTTTATCAATTATCTTTACTTTAAATGTTAGTTTATATTCTGTCTAAATAGTTTTATCTTATCTTCTTGTATCTCATAGCTAGAATTAAACCACCGAATGAAAGCAAAGTGTGCATCAGTCAGCTTTTCAAGGTATTGTTTTTTGTCACCGTATGCGATATGGCATTTTCTACATACACCGATTAGATTTTCAATGAAGTCGTTTTGTGAAGATCCGCCTGACTTTCGTGCGAAAATATGATGAACGTCAACAGCACGCCTTCCGCAAATCTCGCAGGGCCGGTATTCATCTTCAGCATAGCCAAAGAAATTAATATAAATCGAAACGTGTTTTTTCATTATGCTCTATTTTGACGTTCTTCATTTTGCTGTATTTGTTTCAAGTATGATATGGTTTCGGATTCCATTCTGGAGCATATTGAATTCCTTTGAATATTCAAACAGCCGCTTCAGTGAAGTGAATGCGTGACGCTTGCCGTCTGATGACGTTGCAATGATAATTCTTCTTTTCATGTTATATATTTTAGAAAACCGGTAACCAGAAACACCTGCGAAAAAACGCAAATAAAATCACAAA
>Ga0075123_10000130_pt1 | contig 36751 bp, 33 predicted proteins | sample AntAceMetag02UKX_FD_69808 | JGI IMG/M metagenome (GOLD analysis project Ga0075123, IMG submission 69808) | Saline lake microbial communities from Ace Lake, Antarctica - Antarctic Ace Lake Metagenome 02UKX | ecosystem: Environmental > Aquatic > Non-marine Saline and Alkaline > Saline | place... | reverse complement strand
TCAAAAAAAAAGAGAGAAAAATAAACAAAAAAAAAGAAAGAAAGCCCCCTCTCCAAATGAGGAAAAGGAACACCTATTACTACTAATTTCGGTTACATTTTATTTTGAGGCAACTCGAGGACTGGGTAAGAAAATTTAAATATAGCAGCAAAAAGTTGATTAAAGGGCTATTTTGGTTTTTGAAGGTTCAGAACTTTCCACAACCGATTATCCACTGCGTCAGGGACTTCTGGTTTGTCCATATTCTGATAAAGATACACGACCTTTTTTATTGAATCAACATGGGCGCAACACTTAGGACAGGTTTTCAGGTGTTCCTGAATTTCCTGACATAGCGAGTTGTCTATATCTTCACTCAGTCGATCACATATTTGTTGTAAAGTTGTTAAGCAGTTCATTTTACTTATTTTGTTAATTCCACATCTCAGACAATTTATTTCTTAGTAATACACGGGCACGATGTAAATTTGATTTCACAGCTGGAAGAGACAATTCCATAATATTTGCAATTTCTTTCAATGCAAGCCCCTCAATATCCTTCAAAACAAAAGTCGTTTTATAGTTCTCTGGAAGCTGATCAATAGCAATATCCATTTTTTCTTTCAATTCATTGTTCATCAGATCAGCCAATGGATCTTTTTCCAAAGATCGTACAAATCCAGAATAATCTCGGCTTTCATCCTCTATGTTTTCATCAAACGATTGTATACGGCGTTTTTTCGTTCTTAAACGCATTAAAGCTTGATTGGTCGCAATACGATAAATCCAGGTCGAAAGCTGGGATTTCTCTTGAAAGTGGGGTAACGCCTGAAGCACTTTTAAAAAAGTTTCTTGCAATACGCCTTCTGCTGAATCTTCGTTACCCAATAATTTTAAGCCAAGATTGTAAACCATTTTTTCGTACTTTTTTACAATTTCAGACTGGGCGCGATGATCGCCATTTTTTGCAAGTCGTATGAGTTCTTTTTCTGAAATTTCCATTTATTCTCTTAAAACACATCCAAAATTATAACTTTAAAAGTAATAAATTAATTCAAAAAAAACAAGTTATATTTAATAGAAATTTCAGATATTTAAACTAGTGGCGCTTAATTATTTATTATATGAAAACAGAATCGCAGTTCGACTGCGCTAGGCATCTACAATTTCGTATTCATATTCAATGGTTGCTGTTTTTTTGAGCATACTGGATGCAGAACAATATTGCGTACTCGATAATTCAATTGATCGCTCAACATCTTTGGGTTTAAGGTTTTCTTTATCTCCATAAACAATAAATTTTATTTTAATATGCCTAAAAACTTGGGGATGTTCTTTCGCCCTTTTTACTTTCAACGATATGTTTATATTTTTAAAAGGTGATCGTTTCTTTTTTAAAATTGAGATTACGTCCATTAATGTACAGCCGCCTAATCCAAGCAAAACCAATTCCATGGGTTTGGTTGCTGCATTATTGCCACCTACATTTTCTGATGCGTCCATCGCTATCCAATGGTTTGAATCAGCTTTTCCCATTAAACTTAAACCATCAACTTGCTTTATAATTGCTTCCACTCTTGCTCCTTATTCAAATACCGCAAATTTAAAAGGTTATTTTTTGTTTAAATCCATTTTTAATTCATGAACCAATCCATCAATTTCTTGAGAATTGAATCCTTTTTCTGCAGCTGCTTGCTCAAGTGTGCCCCAAATTGGTTCGCCACAGGCAATGCACTTTATTCCTTTGACCGATAAAAATTTGACTGAAGAAGGATATTTATCAATCAGGTCTTCAATTAAAAGATTTTTTGAAATATTTAATGGCATACTATTTAATTTTCAAGCTTGTTAAATTTTTGCTTCATTAGTTCATCAATATATCTTTCTACGAGATTGAAGGTTAATTTTTTCTCGCCAGATTGTTTAAATTCCCAACATATTCTTTCTTTTAAAAGTGCGGCAACGTACCTGTCTTTGCAAGCGTCTATTCGTTCATCCAGTGAACCACAATATTTTTTTAAAATTTTCTCTATGTTGTTCATAAAAAATCCGCCTCCTACATTTTTGATGTTTAGAGACGGGAAAAGATTCATGTTTCAGAATGAATAGAAAAATCATATCATTAAAATTTAGTAATTCGATTAAATTGAATCCCTCGTTTTGTAGCCAAAGAAATCACTCTTTCTTCTGTTGCTTCCTCATTGTTTAGCTCCCCGGTAATTTTGCCCTCATGCATCACAACGATTCTATCACTCATTTCTAATATTTCCGGCAGCTCCGAAGATATCATAATAATTGATGCTCCTTGATCGATTAACTTTCCCATTAATTTATGAATTTGTGATTTGGAGGCTACATCAATTCCCCGAGTTGGTTCATCAAAAATAAAAATTCTGGCGTTGCTGCCTAACCATCGGGCTAAAATGACTTTTTGTTGATTTCCTCCGCTTAGGCTTTTAATGTTTTGTTGAATGGAATTCAGCCTGATTTTTAATCGTGAGACAAGTGATGAAACGTCTTCTTTTTCTTTTGCCATTTTTATAAAACAAAAAGAAGAAATGTCTTTTAAATTTGTTATCGTTATGTTTTCTGTTACATTCATGTCCATAAGCAAGCCATGCGTTTTTCGATCCTCAGGGACAAAACCGAACCCCAATTTGATCGCATCCACGGGAGAGTTGATTTTTACGGTATTCCCTTCAATTAAAATTTTACCAGATATAATTTTATCTGCGCCAAAAATTGCCCGAACTAATTCAGTCCGACCTGCGCCAACCAAACCTGCAATGCCAAGAATTTCACCTTTAAACAATTTCAAATTCACAGGGTTAGTTAGATGTTCGCTTGTTAAGTTCACAATTTCCAAAACAACTTTATTCTCTGTTTTAATTTTGTGATTGTCTGTTGACTTTGTAATGTTTCTGCCAACCATCATTTTAATAATTTCCGGCTGCTTAACATCTGCTACCTCATAAGTTTTTTGCACCTGTCCATCCCGCAAAACTGTAACCCGATCTGCGATACGGAATATCTCTTCTAACCTATGAGATATATAGACAAACGAAACGCCCTGTTTTTTTAGTTTTAATATTACATCGAATAATTTTTCCAATTCATGTGGCGTTAGCACTGCCGAAGGTTCATCCATTACAATTATTCGTGCATTCAGCGAAAGCGCTTTAGCGACTTCTACCATTTGCTGCTGCGCAATAGTGAGCAAACTTAGTTGCTTGTTCAGATCAATATTCAATCCGAGCATTTTTGCTAATTCTTTTGTTCTTATTTGCATTTTTTTTCTATCTACAAAAATTTTCCATCTGCACGGAAGTTGACCAAGTAAGATATTTTCAGCCGCTGACAGCGTAGGAGCCAACATCAATTCTTGATAAATGACTGCAATTCCCAAAAACTGTGAGTGTAATGGATTATTAATGTTTACCTGATCTCCATTTATAAATATCTCACCCTGTGTTTTCAGTATTGCACCTCCTAAAATTTTTATCAAAGTTGATTTGCCTGCGCCGTTTTCTCCCACCAGAGCGTGGACTTCGCCCTCTTTTAAATCAAAACTGACCGATTTTAATGCAGTTACTCCCGGGAAATTTTTTGTAATATTTTTCATTTGTAATATTGTCTTGTTCATAAAAATCCACTTTCATTTTTAATAAACGCTAGGCAATAACGCCATAGATAATAAAATTGTCTATTCTACTTTGTCAGATTTTTTTACACATGGAATAAAGTTTTTAGTTGTAATATTACAATTCAATAAAAAAATGCAAACTATCCAAAGCCTCGTTTCAATCCCATTTCTTTTGCCAATTTAATAATTTCATTATATTCAGCATTCGTTATTGCCCTTCCGATTAGCTGGTCAGAAATTGCTTTATAACAGGGACGATATTGACTCATAATATTCACGTAACTATCTACTGAAAGTTCTTGGGCGATGAATTCCAAAATTGCTTTTGATCCAGCCAGGTTGTTGGGCATCACCAAATGCCTTATTAAAAGTCCTTGATACGCAGCCCCGTTTTTATTAATTTTTAATACGCCCACCTGACGAAACATTTCCTTGAGCACTAATTTCAAAATAAAAAAATAGTTACCAGCATTTGCATAATGTTTAGCAAATTTTGAATCTGAGAACTTTGCGTCCGGCATATAAATATCAGCTATTCCATCCAATAATTTAATGACCTCTATTGATTCATATCCCCCACAGTTCCAGACAATCGGAATTGTCAACCCTGTTTTCGATTGCTTCAGGTAGCGCTGAGATGATCTGGGGCGTAAAATGTGTCGGTGTAACAAAATTTATATTAAAACAACCATGTCTCTGCAAAGCCATCATTATTGTAGCTAACTCACCTGGCGATATTTCTCTTCCCTCTCCCTGGTGACTGATATCATAATTTTGGCAAAAGCTGCAAAGCAAATTACAGTAACTTAAAAAGATTGTTCCTGAACCATTTCGCCCTACTAAAGGTGGTTCCTCACCGAAGTGGGGAAAGGCACTGGCTATTTTTAATTTTTCCCCCGCGCCACAAAATCCTGACTCACCTGTCAGACGATTTACCTTACACGCTCTCGGACACAATGTGCAAGATTTTAAAATATTAAACAATTTATCAATACGCAGAGCTAATTCCCCTGATTTATAAAGCGATATGTATGATGGTGTAATCATATTTAATCTAACATAAAAAAACCATCCCCAAAAATTGAGGATGGTTTTTTTTGTTTCAAAATAAAATCAATCAATTTTTCAGTCTATTTTTCTTCGTCTTTCTTTTCCTCTTCTTTATCAGAATCCAGCATTTCTTCCTCTTCCTCTTCCTCCCTGTCTTTCCTCTCCAAAAGATTTTCATCGTCTTTTTTCTTTCTCAGCACCAAATATGCCAGCGTATTTCCAACGTTAAAAGAAGCTAATCCGTAAGATATAATAAAACCACCGACCAGCAGTATCATAATAGCAAAAATGTAAGAGGCGACAATTTGATAGCCAGGAAGAAGCAAAGGATCGAATTCGCGGCTGAAATAAATCAGACCGGACATGTCAGGGCAAATTGAATTCACCCAGTTAATCGAGTGTGCAACCCAGACGCTTAATAAATACATTCCATGAGAAGAAATGTTCACAAAATCTGCGCCCATTGTACTTGCAAATATTCTGTCCATTACTATGAATGCTTTTTTTGACAATAATGCCAACACAAAAAATCCAACCATTGCCATGACTACGGACATTGCTTCATACAAAATAAGCCGCCAGGGTTGACTCCAAAGAGTAGAAAAAGATTGAAACACTGCTTCAAAGGCATCGTCATCAGTTGTTGCAATAACGGCTGGCGCAAAAATTAAAACAACTCCAAAAACCAATACCAAAAAGACGACAACAAGGGCAGCAACAAACCAAAAAATTGTAAAAATCGACAATCCGAATACTCCGACATAGGGAATTTTCCCCAGCCATCCAATAATTGCGCCTCCTAAAATAAACAAACCAATAATTATCAAAAGAGCAACAGGAGACAATAAAATCGATCCAGCTTTTTTAATCGCGAAAGAAAATGATTCCTTCCATGTGTAAAAATTATTTCCCTTTGCGAGCATGTACGAGGCTCTTGAAACTGCTGTAGCAGTTATTAAATAGACAGCTATTAACCATAATGCTCCAACTACAAAAATTACAAGACTGTACCAGTTGGGTGATTCGGGAATTAAACATGGTAACAAACCATATTTTTCCCATGCGGTTGAAATGCCAACCCCGGCTGTTAAAAAGCTAACATAAGTAATAATAAGATAACCCAAAAAACCGAAAAATAAACCTACAAATTGAATCCAGATTCGCTGAAGACTTAATGCCAACCGTGTTGATCTGAAAATGTCTTTAAAATTAAAATACATCTGTTGCATAAGTACCTCCTTGGTGTGTTTAAAGTTAATTAAATAATATTACTAATTTTTTTCTTAATAGTCAAGATATTTTTTTAACTCAAATTATTAATTTGTGGTATGTCGATCCTTAATAATCAGAACTGTTAAAATGCGATTTTTATCAATTGTCTCAACGATAAATTTACATGCGCCATACTCAACTTTTTGCTTTTTCTCTGGGACCGAACCGATGAGGTCAAAAATAAAACCGCCCAGGCTTTCATAACTCTTATCAACAGGTAAATTCAAATCTAACTCTTCATTAACTTCGTCGAGATCCATCTTTGCATCAACTAAAAAATGAGTATCATCAATTTTTTTTATAAGTGGTTTTTCAGAATCATATTCATCCTGAATCTCGCCTACGATTTCTTCGATGACATCTTCTAATGTAATCAATCCTGCGGTGCCACCATATTCATCAACCACTATTGCCATGTGCTGCTTTTCTGCTTGAAGTTCATTTAAAAGTTCATCAATGTGTTTACTTTCTGGAATAAACATCGCCGGACGGGCTAAACAAACCAGGTCAAATTTTTTATCTTTATTTTTAATAAATGGGAGCAATTCTTTGGCATGTATAACGCCAAGGATATTATCTACTTTTTCGTCATAAAGTGGTATTCGGGTGTGACCTTTTGAATGAATGATATTAATTAGTTTTTCAAGCGAAGTGTTTTTCTCTATGCACACCATATCAATTCTTGGCACCATTATTTCTCTCACGGTAGTTTTGGACAGCTCAAAAATCGAATGGATCATCTCCTTTTCATCTTGTTCGAGAGTTCCTCTTTCTTCACCAAACTCGATCAAAGTTTTTAACTCTTCCTTGGATAGATGATGTTTTTTCAACCGCATGGCAAAAAATCCAGAAATCAATGCTGGAAAATTATCTAATATAATTACTATTGGGAAAAGAATGTAGCTAAAAATCGTCAACGGTATTGAAACTGCTGCAGCAAATTTATAAGAATTCTTAACCGCCACAATCTTGGGTGTTAACTCACTAAAAATTAGCAGAACCAGTGTAACCACAATCACTTCGCTGAAAATTGCCAGGCTTTTAGAGAAATGAAGATAAACACTGATATTAGCAGTTAAAATAGCGGCAACACTAGCAGCTGAAACATTTACAATTGTATTTCCAACTAAAATAGTAATTAGTAAGTGTCGTGGTCTTTTTAAAAGATTTACAACCCGTTTAGAATTTTTTAAAGTGCTTTCTTTTAATCCGTCAACCATTTCTTTTGACAAGGAAAAATAGGCTGCTTCGGATCCAGAAAAAAATGCTGACAGCAATATAAGCACCCAAAAAAATAATATACTTAAAAGAGACTCAATTTCCAAAAATGAATCATCCTCCTTTAACGTTAAATTATAAACAGATAATAATTTTCTTTTTCGGTCATTTGTTTTTTATCTTCAAGCGTTTGATCGTTATAACCGACCAAATGAAGCACTCCATGAATTATAACTCTGAAAAGTTCATTTTGCCAGGTAACATTATAATCCTTTGCTTGCTTTTGAATCTGTTCCAGGTTTGCATAAACCTCACCTTCCAAACTTCTGTTTTCAGAATTGTTTTCTAAAACAAAACTTATTACATCAGTCGTGGTATTTTTTTTTAGATATTCTTTGTTTAAAGCAGTGATTAATTTGTCGCCAACCACTACAATGTTTACTAAAGCCTGATTTATATTTTCTTTTGCTAATATTAATTTTACGATTTTGCTAATTCTATCTTCATCAAACAAAAAATCGTTGAGAGTACACTCTAAATTAATTTGATAGCTGGACATTTTTTCCCTTGATTTTTTTCTCTTTTATTGGCGTAAGTTTTTCGTCTTGACCTGGATATTCAATTCGAGAATGAAAGGTTCCTAATAATACAGTTTGAAAACTATCAATAATTTTTGTCAAATCCTGTAACTTTAGAGGGCTATCATCTAATTCAGATTCACTAAATCTATCGTGAACGATTGAAATTACCATGCCTTTAATTCGGCTGGCTGAGGGGTCTTTTAATGCTCTCGCAGCAGCTTCAATAGCATCAGCAAGCATAACAATGCCTGTTTCTTTTGTCCTTGGTTTAGGACCCGGATATTGAAAACTGGATTTATCAATTTCTTCATCGTTGCTTTTTTCTAATGCCTTTTGATAAAAATAGCTCATCGTGCTTGTGCCATGATGTTCTTCAATAAAATCCCTGATCTCTTTTGGCAATTTATATTCTTTAGCAATTTCTAATCCCTGTTTTACATGGTTGGCAAGGATTAGACAACTCATTGATGGAGAAAGTTTCTCATGGGGGTTTTTGATTTTTTGTTGATTTTCAATAAAGTATTCGGGTTTTTCCATTTTTCCAATATCATGATAATATGAGCCAACCCGTGCCAACAATGAATTCGCACCGATTGAATCTGCCGCGGCTTCAGCTAAATTACCCACCATTAAACTATGATGGTAAGTACCTGGCGCTTCGATTGATAGCTTGCGAAGAATTGGATTATTTAAATCGGATAATTCTAATAACCGCATATCAGTTACAATATCAAAAATATTTTCAAAAATCACCTGTAATCCATAACAAAACAAGGGTGACAAAAAACCATTAATTATTGCAAACCACCAATAGCGTAATAATGTTTTAAATGGTGTATAATTAAGCACTGCCATAACAGTTATGGAGAAAAGATAAGATCCAATTATGAGCAATATTGAATTGACCAACCAGTTTCTCTTTCTAATTCTGCTGACCGATAAAACTGCAATTGTGCCTGCAAAAATAGAAATAAGCGAAATATTAAATTCGTTACCTCGAAGGCAACCGATGATAAGTGCTAAAACAATAGTGCCAACGAATCCTACGCGAGTATCAAAAAATATAGTCAATAACATTGAGCCCATTGTAATAGGAATTAAATAGGGAGAAAGCCTGAAATGATTAATGTTATAAGCTAATACAGTAACTATTAAAAATATAATAGAGATTAACAAAATTTTTTGAAAATTTTTTGCAATGCGGTTGCGATTGGAAATCAAGAAAATGACAAAAATAGAGATGATAAATCCAATCAATAGAAATTTGCTAATAAGTCTGATCGCTGTTGCAAAAAATCCTTTCCCGGTATCCCTTTCCGCCAGTTCAATGGCTAATGAGTTCAATTTTGCAATATGGTCTTTTGTAATTCGTTCATAGCGATCGATAATTCTCTCATTAGCCAAAACAGTTCCTTTGGCTAATGGCACGTTTTTTTTAGCCTCAACAATTCGGCGTTCAGTTTCTTTTGAATCATAGATAATGTTGGGCTTTATGAATGCAGTTAAAATTTCATAACCAGTTCTGACACGAAGATCATCGTTTTCAAAAACAGTGCGCAATTTTTCAAGCAGAACATTATCAGTTTCCTCGATATCATAAAATGTATTTATATCTTCAATTAATTCTTCCACATCCGTTATTATTAAAATTTTATTATCAACTTTTTTGATTTCATTTTTATTTTGGTTTAATATTCCAAAAGAACAAACATCTCTGGCTACCCGGATTAAATTTTTTTCAAAATCAGCACTGGTTTTTTCTTTTGTTTCTTTTATTAAATGGCGTAAAATTTCATCAGAACTATTAATATTATTAAGTTGAAGCAAACTCGCTATTTCTTTAATTTTTAAAACACTCTGTGTCTTGTGTGATGCAATTGCTTCAAGCGAATCAAAAAATGTTTTGATTTTTTCTAAATGATACTCACAAATACTATCACTTCTGACAAATACACTAAAAACCTCATCTTGCGCTCTCTTTAAATCTCTTTTATATTCATTTTCAGTTTTATTAATGGCAAAAGTAAATGGTGCAATTATTTCTTCGCCCACGTAAACTTCGCCTTCTTTTAAGTCAGTATATTTATATGATTTGCCCCTGGGCAGCATTAAAGAAATCAGGAATATTAAAGAAATTAAAACGACAATGGACCAAAAGTATCGCGCTAAATAAGTCCGTTGGTCCCCATTATTACTATTCATTTTTCCTTTTGATTTTTTTTCAAATATGCTACTAATAGCTTCAAATTTTTTATTCACAACTCAACTCCATTTTGAAGTATTTATTTTTACATCTATTACTTTTCTGAATTTTTATTGTCATTGTATTTTTCATAAGCCTTGATAATTTGTTTTACCAGTCGATGTCTGACAACATCTTTATCTGATAGATATACAAAATTTATACCATCAATTCCCTGTAAAATATTTTGTATCTGGACTAAACCAGAATTTTTTTTATCGGGCAAGTCAATCTGGGTAATGTCGCCAGTAATAATCGCTTTTGAATTAATGCCAAGCCTGGTTAAAAACATTTTCATTTGATTCGGGTGAGTATTTTGAGCTTCATCTAAAATAACAAACGCATTATTCAAAGTTCTTCCTCGCATAAATGCAAGTGGAACAATTTCTATCGTGCCGTTCTCCATATATTTTTTTAGCTTTGACTGAATTACCATGTCGAATAAAGCATCGTACAAAGGTTTTAAATATGGATCAACCTTTTCTCTCAAATCGCCCGGCAAAAAACCGAGGCTTTCACCAGCCTCAACAGCCGGTCTGGCTAAAACGAGCTTGTCAATTCTTTTATCACGCAAGTACGCCAAAGCAATAGCAACCGCTAAATATGTTTTACCTGTACCCGCTGGACCAATCACAAAAACAATATCATTTTTTTGTGTTGATTGATAATATTTTTGTTGTCCTTCTGTTTTGGGTTTTATTTGTCCTTCTTTGGTATAAATGATTACTGAAGACAGATCATTGTTTTTTCCTGGTTTCAATCTTCCCGATTTTAATACTTCAATAACCGTAATTACATCGTTCTCAGTTATTCTATCATTTTTCTCTAAAATTGTGATCAACTCAGAAAACAGCTTTTCGACTATTTTTATTTCTGTTTGATCTCCAATAAAAGTTAAATCACTGCCGCGGGCAACTATTTTGACATTAAAATGGCTCTCAATTTCTTTTAAATTGCAATCATTCAGTCCAAATAATTGCAGTTGGTCAACTCCATGAATAGAAATTTTCTTTTTGGTTTCAACAGTACTCATTTTAAAATTTAAATATCTTTATTATTATTTATGCACTTTCAGCAGGGAATGTAATTGATTCTTTTTCTCTTTTTCTATTTAATGGTATCTCTGTGCTCTCCGTGACTCTGTGGCTTGTATATTAAAAGTGTTTATTAATTAGTGACCAAATAGAAAAAAGCTCTTAGCTTCAGATCGATACTGATAACCAAGAGCTTTTAACTTTTTCGAAAATTTTGAAAACTCATAAGAGCATAAAAAAAAATCAATGAATATTATTTGATAAATCAATATTGATTCATCTATTCAGGAATAATGAGTACTTGATGCGGATAAATTACATTTTTATCCTTTATTACGGTATTATTGGCTTCAAAAATTTTAGTCCATTTTGTAGGGTCATTAAATACTTCAGGTTTGCTTGCAATTTTAGCCAGCCAATCATTTTTAACTACGATGTACTCATTGTCTGCTGCACTTCTCTGAATCTTGAAAATTTGATCAGAATAAATAAGATCTGGGTCTTTAATTTGATCATGATTGTAAGTATAAATACGAATCCACTGATAAGGATCATCGTAAATATCATCTTTACCGGCAATTTTCCAAAGATAATCACCTTTTACAACCGTATATTCATCAAAATCAGCCTTGGGTAAGCTTGCTCTTAATTGAGAGATTTTGCCTTCAATCATTGCAATTTTATCCTGCATTTCGCTTAACAAGGAGGCTTTGCTTTGCCCCAGTCCCTGAAGTTCTTCTTCAAGCTGATCGATTTCTTTTCTTCTCTGAAAAAGATCTTCAGGAGAAAGCGCAGCTAATCCATCAACTTTTGCTTCTACACCATCCAAGGAATTTCCAAAATTTTTAGCATCATCTTCACTTAAACCCAAAAGTGAATAAATTGCCTGCCATTCATCAGCAGTTTGATTTTCAACTGTTGCGGTTTCTGCTGCAACTTTTTCAATGCTTTGATCAGTTGTAGCAATTTCTGCATTAGCATCCGCTTCCCTTTTTTGCAATTCTGCCATTTTTGCTTTATATTGGTCCATTTTCCATTCTTTGCACGTCAATTCTTGTGCATAGGACAATGATACCATAAGGGCAAGCATAAGAGCGAAGACGGATGCGATTTTTATAATATTTCTCATTTTACTTTCTCCTTAAAAATACTTGTTATTTTTTTTGAGCAATACTACATATCGCCTAATCTCTGGGTTACTTTGTCTTTTTCGCTCTTAACATCATTGAGCACTTGCTGTTTGTCAGCAAGCTTTGTTTCGGCATCAGCCAGTGTTTGCTTCTTTTCTTGAAGAAGTTCCTCAGCTGATGTCGCTGCCTTCAGTTGCTCTTCGTAAGCTTGGCATTGCTTTTCATTTGGATGACGACTGCAACCGGCAATAGTTAGTGTTAAAACCAGACAAGATACTGATACAAGAACGACTAACGTTCTTAGAGTCTTTTGCATTAAAACTACACCTCCTTCCATAGGTTTCGTTTTATTTTTAATTATTAAAAGGTAATTAAAACCCTGTCCCTCCAATAATAAAAACAACGTTTAATTAATTTAACTTTATAAATCATTTAATAATAACAAAAAAAATAGTAATTGTCAAGAAAAAAATTCTAATATTACCTTTTTTATATTCTTTTATTTTTCTAATACTTTTATGCCTAACTCTTTTAATTGTTTGTTTTCAACCGTAGCAGGTGAATTGTCCATTAAAGATAACGCACTCGTTGTTTTGGGAAAAGCAATAACATTACGGATGGAGTTTTCTCCCGCCAAAATCATTACTAAGCGATCGTAACCAAACGCTATTCCTCCGTGAGGTGGCGCGCCAAATTTCAATCCTTCTAATAAAAAACCAAATTTTTCGTTAGCTTCTTCTTTGTTAATTTTTAACAAATTAAATACTTTCATCTGGGTGTCATATTTATGATTACGGATGCTGCCCCCTGCAATCTCGTATCCATTTAAAACTAAATCATAAGCCCGGGCTTTGATTGATCCCGGATCTGATTCAAACAATTTTTGTTGTTGCTCTTTTGGGCTGGTAAAGGGATGGTGCATTGCGATATATCGCTTTGCTTCCTCATCGTATTCTAACAATGGAAATTCTGTTATCCAACAAAAACGAAATTCTTCCCTGTTTATCAAATTTTCATCTTTTCCCAATTTTGACCGAAGTCGTCCCAATAGCTCCAAAGTAGAAGTTCTATCTCCAGCAATAAAAATTAACAGGTCGTCTAACTCACTTTCCATTGTATTATTGATATTGTCTATCATCTCTTCAGTCAAAAATTTTTTTATGGAAGACTCCCAACCGTCAGATTTTACTTTTGCCGTTAAAACGCCCTTACCGTCAAGTTCAAGAATAAAATTGTTCAAATTGTCAATTTGTTTTCTGGAATAGTTTGCTTTGCCTTTTAAATTAAGCCCAGCAACAATGCCGCTATTTTTTACGGTAGAAGAAAAAACTTTAAATTCACTTTCAGCGACAAACTGGCTGATGTTTTTTATTTCCATACCAAATCTTAAATCGGGTTTGTCCGAACCATACCTGGCTAAAGCAGTGTCGTACGACATTATGGTGAATGGGGTTTTTAATTCTATGGCAAGAATTTCTTTAAATATTTGTTTCATCAATCCTTCTGCAATATTCAAAACATCCTGCTCTTCAATAAATGACATTTCAATATCAATTTGAGTAAATTCAGGCTGTCTTTCAGCGCGAAGATCTTCATCTCTGAAACATCTTACAATTTGAAAATATCTGTCGTACCCAGCAATCATTAATATCTGTTTGTAAGTCTGAGGCGACTGGGGCAGCGCATAAAATTTACCTTTATGCATTCGGCTGGGAACAAGATAATCTCTTGCTCCTTCCGGAGTACTGCGCATTAAGTATGGCGTTTCGATTTCCAGAAAATCCTGGTTGCTAAGATATTGTCGTACTATTTGTGACGTCTTATGTCTAATAATTAAATTTTTTTGCAGTTCAGCGCGTCTCAGATCCAGATAGCGATAACGAAACCGCAATTCTTCGCTGGCATCAACGTTGTCCACAATAGGAAATGGTGTTGTCTCCGCTTTATTTAAAATTTTATAATCGCTTGCGATTATCTCTATTTCTCCTGTCTTCATATCAGGATTTACCATCCCCTCCGGGCGCTGTCTTACCTTGCCAGCAACACTTATCACGTACTCTGATTTCAACTCTTTTGCTGAAGAATAAACCGCTTCATTTTCCGCCAGATCAAATACAACCTGTGTAACACCTTTTACATCGCGCAAGTTAATAAATATTAAACTGCCATGATCACGTCGTCTGTCTATCCAGCCGCATAAAGTAACTTGCTCGTTTTCATGTTTACCGTTTAATTCGCCGCAGGTGTGTGTTCTGTTTTTTAAAGCGATCTTTTCCAAACTTACTTTCCTTGCTGTGTTTAATTTTTTGATGTTAAAAAATGAATATAATTAAATTTAATTTGAAATGCAATACTGATTTTAATTTTCTTCAATAATTAGAAAAGCCATCAACTTTTTAAAAGCGATGGCTAATTCTGTGTCAGACCATATTTAAATAGTGTTCGTCCAAAAACAGACAGACAGTAAATAAGGGGGCGTAATTGATTGTTTTTTTTCTTTTTTAATTCTTTCTCGGTGTCCTCTGTGACTCGGTGGCTGAATAGTTATAAAATTTCAATAACAAAATATCGCCCATAGAATCAGAACTGATCTTAACGATGCGAAGCTGTAAAAAAAAAATGACCTGTAATGCAATAGATGGGAACTAAAATTTCGATTTATTTTATGTGGGAATTTATTTCTGCAGAAGGAAAATTTTAATACCCAAGCGCATAAACCTGTCTGATAATTGCATCCCCAAGTGCCGGGTCTACCTGACCAAAATCATCCCACCTTCTAATTTTTCCGACAATGCAACGCTCCACTCTTGAATTGTTGAGAGTTGAAGAAATCAAATTCACATTTTTTACTCTTCCGTCAGCCGTAATGGTAAATCTTAAGACCAACTTTCCTTTTAAATCAGGATTTCTCTTTAGCCCTCGTTCGTAACACGATTGTATTGCTGCATTATGACGATTAATTACTACTGAAATTTCGTCCGCATCACGATTACCAGTAACGGCACTTTTATCACTTTTAATTGCTGTCACTCTTCCTTTAATAAAATTCCCCTGCCTTTTCATATCAGAAGAAGCCGCCTGCTCATGACTGGAAATTAAACTGTTGATCTCATCTTTTCCTTTTAACCGGGTTCCTTTAATGTTATGGTTAGTACTTTGACCCGCTGCCCCTGGGTGCGCTTTCCCATTTTTTTTAAGTCCACTTACGTTCCCCAGTACTTCTTTTAAGTTCTCTTGCTTACTCGCCGCATCATCTAAAATATTTTGCACTCCTTCACCCTTGGCATTTGTTGAAGTGCTTCCAAGCAAAGCCAACAACCCTTTTGAACTGACTTCATTACTTATTTTGTTATTTGAAGATTGTCGTTTTCTGCTGTTAAAAATGTTTTTATTCTTACGGGATAGAAAAGTATCTCTCCGTTCGGAAGTTTCATCGCTGATTTTTACTGTACCCGTTCCTTCACTAATAGACTTTGATTGTTGTTTGTCAGCAGTAATATCTTTTTCCGAAACAGTAGAAACATATTCTTTAATCGGCTGGTGGTCTTTGGATTTCTCTTGAGTTTTTGAATCGGCTTTCAAAATTAATTCAGCGAATTGCCCTTGAATCTTGCTTATTTCTGCGCTGCTTATTTCACTATATGGCGGATGAGATGTAAAATACAACACAGCAGAAAAATGAACGACAAACGTTATCAACCAGATTATAGCAAATCGTTTGTCGATAAAATCGCTCCATTTTCGCTTATATTTTTTGGGGAAATTTACATAATAAATTACATTTTTCACATTATTAGAATCATTAGAATTCATGTTTTCAAAATTATTTATTGGAGGATTTTGTACACGACTGCTCACTTCTACCTCTGACCTTTAATAAAATATCTTCTTTGATAAATAATTTTTTTGAACGGTTTTGATGATTCCGCTATTCTTGTTTTTTGTACACTACCAACCGCATGTTGGGATATTCCGCCTTACCACAAGTTGCCATAACTTTTACCAATAATTTATAAGGTATGGTTTTGTCACCCTGGATCGTTACTTTACCCGAAAATTTGCTTCCATATCGAACTTCCATTCGTTTTGATTCCCGAGCATAAATCATTAATTTCTTAAGAAGATTTTCTATTATCAAGCTTTCCTGATTCAAGGCATTGGTCGTACTCTCCACTTCTTCATGATTTACTGCGATCGATTCTTTGGACACCACCAAATCAAGGGCAACTTCTGCAGATTTCTCAATAGATGATGATGGCAAAGTAAGATTGTCAGATGGTTGAATAAGCATTCCTTCAGTTGAATATGTTTTTAACAAAAACACAAGAATGATTGTAAACATATCCATCATTGAAGTTAAATTAAGACGGACATGACCCGGATCGGTATCATGTTTTTTTATACGTGATGGAATAAAAGCCATTATCTGCTCCGAGAAATTTAATTAAATCACAATTTATTCATAAAATTTTAAATAACTCCCGCTGCCAAAGAAACATCTGGGAAAAGAAATATTTTTTGATTATCAACTACAATATTTCGAGTCGCATCCATAGTGGTTACTAACAATTGGTAATTAATGTTAGGATCTGCCTGAATTACGATCTTGTCTGTATCCGAAAATGTTTTTGATGCTCCTTTCTTAATTTCATAAAGTTTTTTTGTCAACTCTACAAAATTGTAATTGCCATCCTCCATTAAAGCAATGGTTGGTTCTTTGGCATTTGCACCTCTCAAAATAGCCATTGAACTGGAAATAAAAAATCCCTGCTCAGTTATTGTCACAGCCAGATCCAAATTTTTTTCTGTCTCTTTGGGCGCTTGTGTTTGACTTACATTTGTACCTACGGCAGGAGGTAAATTTACTTCGATAACACCGATTTTGACAAGCGTCGCCGACGAAAGTAACAATGGAATCAAAACCACCATTAAATTCATTATGGGGGTAATATTTACTTCCACTTCCTCGATACTGCGACTGCTGCGTCGTGAAGGTTTATAAGCCATAACTATTGATTTCCTGTCATTAAGTTAATTAATTTAACGGTGTGTTCGTCAATTTCATCAATTATTTGAGCTGTTTTGTTATGAATATAAGTATAAACCAGAATTGATGGTACTGCAATTGACAGCCCCGTCAACGTTGTATTCATCGCTACAGAAATTCCAGCAGCCAGCATTCTCGATTTTTCTGCTTGATCAATGCCCGGGGCTGAAACTGATTTAAAGGCTGCGATTAATCCATAAATTGTTCCCATTAGTCCAATGAGAGTCGCTACATTAGCAATCATCGCCAAATAGCCAGTTCGCTCTTGCAGTTTTGGGATAACTTCCAGTGTACCTTCGTCAACAGAATTTTGTATCGCGCGAAATTCAATTGTTTCCGCTTCACTTACTTTTTTGATGCCAGCTAAAACAACCTGGGGAAGGGCTTTGTTCTTTGCTGATCGGCATAGCTCCAGTGCATTATCATAGTCACCTGCCTTGACCAGCTTTCTTATTTCTGCCATAAATTTTGGTGCATTTACATTGGACCGCACCATTATGTAATAAATGCGTTCTATTGCTATGGCAATCATAAAAACAGCCATTACCAATAAAACCCACATAAAAACCCACCCCGTTGACGTTGTACTAAAATTTTTCAAAACATCAGCCATTATTAAACCTCCATTATTGAGTTAAGTTTGATGTATTCAATTCGATTTTTTATTTAGTTTGCTTTTTTTCTTCAACAATTTTTTCTTTAAATTTTCTATTTTCTTCGGTTCAAAAAGCCGTTTATCAGAAATCATCGGGTTGTTGGGAAGTTTTTTAAGCTCCCTTTCAAATGAGCGGTCCACAAATTCAAGCTCTCCAAATTCCGGGCCAATTCGTTTTGGCAGGATTGAGACACGCGGTTTTTCAATTATCGCCTCGATGCTAATTTCTTCCAATACAATGTCTCCTTCAAGATCAACCGTAGCATTACTATTAGGCACAACTTTTTGAGTAATCACGCTGTCTTTATTTTGTTGTGAATTTTGCGCCATCGTTGTCAATGGTAGCCATAATAAAAGGAGCGCTATTAGGCAATATGTTAAATATTTGGAAATACTTTGCATGTGAAATCCCCTTCGTTTTAAATTATTTGCACTTCAGCGCTAGTATATGATAATATATTTATCTATAGTCAAATTTTCTTTTATTTTTTTGTCACTGGTTTCAAAAATTATTTGTTGCTTTTTTTCTTCCCAACCGGGCAAATAAGAAATGTTCAACCTGGCAATCAATCCTCCGCCTGTTTTATCGCTATCAATTACCTCTATGGCGATTAGATTTTTATCTTGTGCCAGCGCATCTGTGAGATTGTGTAAATATTCATTGCTGGTAATTGAATCTTCTGCTATATGAGTTGCAATGTATTCACTATTTAAAAATAAATTGTAAGAATCATCAACCTTTAATTTAATTTCTGCCGCAACAGGCAATCCTGGTATATCAAAAGTTTTTCTAAAATATACCCTGCTGCTTTTTGCTCGTTTTATTTCTGGATATTTGGTTATTAACATTTCTTTTTTTTCTTCAACACGATTTGTGTCAATTTGTGTTGAGTCCGTTTTTGCAACATTAGAAAATAATGAATCAACATCAAAAACAAACTTGTTAGAATCAGATTGGGCGACGAAAGTTGTATCATAAGTAAAGCCAATAGTGTCAGTTACTGTCATCCAGATAGGTATTTGTTCTTTGTCGTTTATCTGTTCCGTAAGATCAACATATTCTGGAATGCTCCACAATTTATTATCAAATTCAGGGTCAGCCCATGCTTTAACATATTTTTCCGATACCTGCCAGGTTAAATCAGTAATTAGCTGCTCATTTTTTATTTTTAAATTAAGTAATGAGTTGTACTCTTTAGGATTTTCTTCTACTAACGCTAACATCGTTCTTTTTGACCAACGATTATTTATTTCATTATCCTGGGAAATTTGATACCCCTGTTCAAGTAATTCTTGATTATTTTCTTTTATGGAAAAATAGTTGTTATCATAAGAAAACAACGCATCTTCATACTCAATTTTACCGGTGTCTTTAAAAAGCTTTGCATACCTTTTTTTGTAAAAATAAGCTGTTAATGCAAGGGCTTCGCTCTTCTGAGTAATTTCATATAAATCTTTAAACAAACATTCCTTTACTTGTGAAACACCTGGATCCTGGATATTTTCCTGGCTTGCTGTAATCAAGGTCTGTTTATAAATTTCAGTTGCGTTAACAGTAAACGCTTTACTGTAATCAATTAAACTAGCCATTTCGTCGGATAGAGTATTAGCACCTTTTCCGCCTGCTGAAGCGCCTGTTTGATTTATTAATTGCCCATATTTTTCAATATTTAATTCATATAAATCCAGCGCTTTTTGAGCCAGTTTATGGTATTGGTCAGCTAATAATTTACTTGTAGTAATAACCTTCTTTCGAGAAAGTTTTATCCATTGATTTTCTATTCCCAATTTCCAGGCTTCCTGTATATTGCGGATATGTTCATCAACTATTTCATTAATTAATGGCGTAACAGCTCGTACAAGGATTTGTTTGTTATATTCTAATTCCGCCACATTACTAAGCCCTTCAGGAATTGGCGCATTTAATAAGCTGTTAACAGTTGTTAAGTTAATATCCGCCATGTCGTAAATAATCCGGGAAAGTTTGTCTTCACATCTGTCAATCCATCTTCTGGCAACGTGAAGGGTACTATCTCTGGCAACGATCTTTTTTAATTCAGTAACAGGCATCCCTGTGGAATCAGACGTTATTATTGATTGTTCATATTCATCAGCTAATCGTTTTAAAATTGAGATGGATTGTTTGTATGAATCCTCGGCTTTTCCATAAAGCTCTACAGTTGCTTTGTTAATATCCTTTTGAGCCACGATATGTCGAGTTCTGCCCATGGGAGAAATTTCCTGGCGCGCCCAGGCATTGGCAAATTCTTCATAAGCTTTACCAATATTGTAAGTGGCTTCATAAAGACGAATAGTACTGTAAGATGCAACTTTTGTGAAGCCATCCACAATTTCAATGAGCAGATCACGTTTTTTCTGTTTGGATTGTTCCATTTGTGCTGTCGGTAAAGCAAAGTTAATTTCCCGGAATTCATCAAATTGTATATTCGTTTCCTGGAATAACGCTTCAGCCGCGAAATAGTCATTTGTTGGCAAATTGTTTTGCTGAAATCCATCATTTTTGTCAACTGCTTTTTTATATTCAGCAACAGCGTTCTCAAAATTTCCTTTGTCCTCATAATACATACCGCGATGAAAAAAGGATTCTACAACACGGGGAGAATTTGGAAACCTCTCGATATATTCTACGTAAATTTGATTTGCCTTGTCCAGTTTATCAAGATGAAAATAATAAGTTGCAATGTTAAAAAACATATCATCTGCATCTTCTGAAGAGGAAAATTTTTCAATAAACGCCCGATTGATACGTATTGCATCTTCCCAGTATTCACCCTTAACAAAAAATAAACTTGAGTTATACTGTGCATCATGTGCTTGAGTAGGATCGCCAGTAATTGCTGACAGTTTTTCATAAGTCAAGGCTGCGCTTTTAAATTCTTCTAATTCGCCATAATCAATGGCTAAGTTGTTCATGGCGTCAAATTTAAATTTGGACTCTGGATGAGTTTCAATTAAAAAATTATAAGTCTCCACTGCTCTGCTGAATTCTTTTGCTTTATCATATTCCCATGCTGCATTAAATAAACTTAAATCACCAAATTCTATATTGGGGACCTCAGTTACTACACGTAAATATTCATTTCCAGATTGTAGATGGTCTGCTGAATCTGCGTACACTTTAGCTGCGAGAAATATTGATTCTGCCAGCCTCCGTGTTGCCTTATTTGCAATTTCCGGCTCTACATCTGGCAATTTCTTTATTCTTTTGGCAACTATTTCAGCGCTTTTATAATCACCTTTCCCAAAATAGCTTTCTAATATTTGATATTTTATTGTATTTATACCTTCAAAATCCGGGAATTGTTTTACAATTGTATTGAAATATCTGAGCGCTTGTGCAAACATATTATTATTAAAATAAAGCGCGCCAGCATTAGCCAAAATCCTGATGGTTTTATTTTCATGAGGATAAAATTTAATATAGTTATTGTAAGCTCGGATTAATTTTTTTTCATTCTTTGTAAATTCCATTTCATGGAATCTTAAAGCTGAGAGAATGCTTCTCTCATTTCTCACTAACCCTAAAGTTTGGTTATTATTATCAGTAAAAACTTTTTTTGTTGTATCAAGTTCTACAGCATCTTTTGCCAGCGCGATTGCATTTTCTGCAGCGAACCTTTGATATTTACTATTCCACTGGATATCACAGATTTTCATATATTCTTCAAAAGCCTGATCGTATTGCTTCAATTTTGTATCCATAGTCAGAGCCATGTTCCACTGAATTCGAGGCGCGCTGGTATCAGTTGGAAATGCCTTTAAATAATTTTTACAATCAGTTACAACCATATTATATAGATCCACATCATTAGAATAATCTGCCTGCTGAAATAAGAGTGTAATATTATCTCTCAATGAACGTTCACTAATTTGATATACATTTTCTCTTGTTTTCTTATCTTCATGCTTTATCCACCAGGGGCTTTCTGGTTTATATAAATTGAACAATTTATCTCTTTGCAAATAGGCAAGTCTGTCATTATTTTGCAACCGAAAACAATACACAATTTTTTCATTTATTTCAGGAGCCTGCACATGATCGCGATACATCTTTAGCAAGGTTGAATATACCATTGTTGCATCGTCATATTCTTCCTTTTCCTCCAGGTAAACATCGCCGAGCTTTTTCAATATAATAAATCCATAATCTGGCGTATTGAGACCTTTCAGGTATTTAACTGCTGCCGAAATTCCACCGTGCTCAAAAAAACAGATTCCAATATATTCTAACGCCTCATCCTTTAGATCTGGATTTGAAAAGTGGTCTCCCGAATCAATTTTTTCTACACGTTGAATATCATCCACCAACAAAGTGAAGTACGACACAGCTTCTGTATAGTTGCTTAATCTATAATAACTCCACCCCAGGCGATACAACGCTTCATCAAATTTGGGACTGCCTTTATAGTCGAGTATTTTTTTATAATATTCGATAGCAGTTTCAATTTGATTTTGAGGGGGGGTAAAATAATATTCTGCGATACGCATTAAAGATTCAGGCACATAACGGCTTTCAGGAAATTCATTAATCATGTAATTATAAATTTGCAATGCAGAATCCGCTGCACTGATTTCTTCTAAAATGTATCCTTTATTATAATAAGCATCATCTGCCAGATTGCTGTGGGGAAATTTGTTAATAACAAATTCGTAAATTTTCAGCGGTTTTGAATAATTTCTCTTCGGCTCCTTTAAAACAACATCGATGTGAGAACTGTCGCTTTCTTCTAATAATCGTTCATATTCCTGCATCTGTTTAAGAAAGATCTCGTTGGACTTTTCAAAATGTAATTCTGCCAACCTCATCAAAACTCTATCCAGTACTTTGCTCTCATGATTATTAGCAACGAATTTCTCAGCGTCAACAATTCCCTTCTCGCGAAGTTCTAATTTATCCTTCTCCAATTCATCTATCTTCTGCTGGTAAAAATCTCGAAATTTGATAATTTCTTCAATTGAATAAGTGTCAAGCAAGGAATCAATTTTTACTGTTTTACCAATATCCGGATTAATTTCCTGTTGAGCAAAGCAAGGTTGTACAAAAAAAACAACAACCAGGATTTTAATATAAAAAAATAATTTTTTCATAAGTCAATCCTTACAGGTAATTGACAGTTTAACATATTAGTGGGATTATTATTGACTCAGTTGATTTTCCCCAAACCCCTCCCGAAGGTTTGTTGATATATAATTATGGTGCATAATATTATTTTATTAGATGCTATATATTGATATTGATGTGTACAAAAACCTTCGGGAGGGTACTTTTTCAACAAAGTCATTACTACCTATTTTGTTCTCACATAAAATAAAAAAAAAGAATATAATCATGGACAATTATATACAGTTTGCAGCATCATTGTTTTAATTAATTGTCAACGCTCAATTGTCAATTAAAATGTACACCCAATCTCATTAACTTCATAGAGTAATGCTTTAGCTTGATGGTTACAGTTTCTCATCTTCCTGCAACATTAATGAATTAATATCCGGTAATCCATCTTCTTGTTCATCTTCAATCTCTCTTTTCTTGTTTTCAAAATACATTTCTTGGAAATATTTCTCCTTCTCCAATTTCTCCAACCTTATTTTTTCCAATTCCATATCTTTTTGGATATTCATCAATACATCGTCAAAACGCATAATCCGCATTTCAAGGTCATGCTTTTTTTTACTTATTACGTCTTCTATGTGAGCCACATTTTTTGACCACCCAACAATTTTTCGATTCTGCTCTCTGAATAAATCAAAATTAATATCACTGACACCAAATCCAGAAAAATCAGCCCAACGCGTAGTTTGGGTTTCAATGTTTTCAACTTTATTGTTTGCCAGCCAAACTTGAAATTGGCTTAATTGATTATTCATGTCTTGAAAATCTTCTTCAAGTATTTCCAGGTCAACCGTAACATCAATTCTCGAATTTTTATCTCGTATTTGAGCCAGCTCAGTAATTATTGCCATGTTCTTTTGAATAGCTCTCTTTTCAACCATTAAGTTTTGAATTAATTTGTCCACTATCCCGCGGCGATAAATTATTCCGCCTTCTTTAGCCGCCAATGGATAATCTAAAAAATAACTCATATTAGAAACTGGCTGCTTTAATTGGTACTGCCTTAAAACACTAACAAGACGATCCCGCTGTTTTAAAGCGTCATTCAACATTTTTTTGTCGCCCTGTTTTTCTGCGAATTTTACAATTTTATCAAACTCATCAATTTGGCGAACCACTATTTTTCGCTCGTTAGTATAATTTTCGAGCACGCGGCTGCTAACAGCGCCGCGATACCTTAACGAAGTCAGGGCATCGTCAATCAATGCTCGTACTTTTACAACTTTAGGATATAAGGATCTATTTTGACGTTCTAAAATCTTATTTTCTAAAATACCAAGCTCGTCTAACTGCTTTAAAATTCTTCCCCGTTCTTCATTATATTCTTTAACCTTGTCAAGAATTTTTTTGGAATTTGCAACATACCTCAATTCGGTGAGCGCATCTTGAGTTTTTTTATGGACTTGCTTACAATGAGCCGATAATACCATTCCCTCGTAAGTGTAATTTGACATCAAGTAATTATTGCATAATAAATCTACTTTATTAATAACATTATCATATTGACCTTTCTTCAAGTTTGTCCAGGCTTGACCAATTAAGCTGTTATCGTAATTTTTAAAGCCTTTTGATGTTTGCAAAAAATATGATAATGCTTTTTCATATTCTCCTCTTTCATAAGACATATATCCCAGCTTGAGGAGCGATTCATTTTTTATAATGGAAATATTTAAATCTGTCCAGGGATAGTTATTTTTATTAACTATATTTTCAAATATTTTTTTTGCACTGTTGTATTTATCTAAATTGGCAAGCACAATTCCTCGCAAATATTTAGCCACAGTAAAATATTTAGATTCGTTATCAAAATTTTCCAATATTTTGTTTGCCTCATCAAAACGACGATAACGGGTCAAACGATAGGCTGCTAAATAATTAGCTTTGTTTACATCATCTTTGTCTAAGTCATCAAATTCTTTGAGCTTATCATAGTACTTGAAAAAATCTTCATCATTATTAAAGGTATAGTTAATTACCATTAATCGAAGATAACTTTGACCTTTAAATTTCGAATTTGGACAATTTTGGACAATATTTAAATAACCTTTTTGGGCTGAATCATAATAATTGTTGGCATAATTAGCTTCACTTTGGTAGAAAATTACTCCATCTAAATTAGGATAATATAAAGAATATGCCGAAAAAATATGTTGAAATTGCATTTCAGCTAATTCATATTCTTCGTCAGCATAGCTTAATAGCGCATCGCTGATAACATTTTCTAACATGCTGTTCCGTTCTTCCGGCGTTGCTTTTCTAATGAGATTATCGCGAAAAATTTGATATCTAGAGTATCTTACCTGGTATTCAGTTATTTTTTCTGCTTTCCAGTTTTTGTAGTGATCGGATATTGTCCTGCCTGTAAATTTTTCTTTTTGAGTGTACCCAAATAGGTTCAAAATTTTTGTATCAATCGCAGTAACAATATTATCTTGAACCTGTTCTATGTCCCAGGTTGCGCTGCTATCGCCCCCGGCAATTGTTTTTAACTGGTCAACTTGTTTTAAAATATCAACAACAGCAGCTGCCTCTTTAATATAATCATTAACTACATCATCCGTAATTGCTCCTGCAACTCTACTTTCTTCTAATATAGTAATAACTCTTTCCTTTTGTCGTTCTAATTGTTTAACTAATTCAACGTCTCCTGCATGAGATGCCCTTTTCTGAAAATCAACAATTTCATCGTATATTTTTAAAACGTGGTTTATCTCTGATGAATATTCATGGATCATTTGCGCAATTTCTTGATTGGAAAGATTTTTATTGCCAATTTTATGATTTTCTAATGCACGCATAAGCTGATCTTGTACATCTTCCACATCTTTTAAAAGTTTTAAATCGCCTTTTTTTTGTATTAATAACTCTAATTTGTCCAGTTCGGTAACAATATCCTTAATTGCTGATATTTCTGAATTATATTCATTAAGGATATTTTTTCCTTTCCCGTATATTAAATCAAATCCAATTTGATCGGCAAATGATTTATCTTTTCCTCGTGCCTTTATTTCGTCGTTTATGTTTTGAATCATTTGCGTCAACATCTTTTCTTTGATAAACATTTTTTTCAGAAATTTTTTCGTTTTTATATCCAGGTAAAACTTTAATTTCGTATCAAAATTAATTTTAAAATTACCCGACTTTTTTTGTTCTTCCGAGGCGGCTGAGCTCTCCACAATTCCTGTCAATAAAAAAATAATTATAATAAGCAATATTTTTACACAGTACGTCCAAAGCCAATTATTTTTATTAATCATGATTTTTCCCTCGATGACGTATTTATTTTAAAATATAGAAATATCGTTTTCTTTGTTTTCAATAATTTCCAATGCATCACTCCGGTGCATCGGAGCAAACAAACTTTATTTTCCACGCAAAGCCACAAAGCTCGGAAAGTTGTGACACCATATTTTTCTTGGCGCTCTTTGCGGCTTTGCGTGAGATTTTTAAAATATTCTGTGTAAATAACAAGGTTTTTGGTAATAACAGCTTAATGAAATAATAGCCTTATAATTATTTCACAAAAAGACCAGTTTGTATTTAAGGTTTGAAAATTTGGAGACCAATCGTAAGCACATTTATAAAAAATATATCAATTATCAATTAGAAACACAATTCTTTTACTAACTATGCTATAGGATTGATCCATAACTTTTCCCCCATAGCATAAGACCCATATCTAAAAAAGTTAATGGCTTATTTATAGCAATTTTAATGCCATTATAGCATTTTTTAGTTATGAAAAACAATAGAAATTGTTTAATAAAACTAAACGCTATATTTTTGTCATTTTTCAATACTAACATATTGATTATTAACACAGATATATTTAGACGTTCCATTTTTGTTCATAATTACAGAATATTAGATTCAAATCAAATACGAATATGTAATTTTTATTACTAAAAAATAAAATTTGTAATGACTTGATTCAATGTTTCACTTGAAGACAAAACATGGAAGAGACATTGGTAGATATTTAGCAGGCTTAAAAGGGTTACATAAAAAATCCTTTATTTAAAAACTTTTGTCCCAAAAATCAGTAAAAGGGCTTCCATTTCTTGTCTTGTTGGATTTATGATTGTAACTTTACTAAAATTAAAACAGTTTTTAATGTGAATCTTTAGCTTTTAAATTATTCAATTCGCTAGGCTTTGATGGTTGGTCTTTTTTTGCTTCAGCCGTTAAAATTCCGTCATCCTTCATTGTACATTGTCCATCAAAAACTGCGCCGTCGTCTATTACCAACCGAGCAGCTTTCATTTCGCCTTTGAAAATTGCGTTTGCTTCTAACACAACTTTGCCAGATGCATTAATTTTACCGTTTACTTTTCCACCAACCACAGCATTTTTAGCAACTATTTCACCTTCAATTTCTCCCTGTTTTCCAATAACCAGAGAATCAGATGTTTTAACATTACCTTTTATTTTACCGTCAACCCGAACACTGCTATTAACATTTAATTTTCCTTCTAAAACAGATCCTTTGCCAATTAAAGTGTTGAGATCACCTGAACCGCCAAATGAGCTTTCGTCTTTCTTGCCTAACATTTGTTCTCCCTTTTTATTATCTAATTGTTTATATACTTGTTAAGGGTTGCTCTGTTAATTGCTATCCTTCTTGTAGATACTTCCTAACTATCTGTTAATATGGAGATTCCTTCATCCGCAGAAATGACAGATAGCTTAACATTTTAACCTTTAACGAGTATATCTTTAGTTTGAAATGTCAACAAATACTGTTTTGGATCCCTGGGAAAGCCATCTTTCCAGATTTCAAAATGGAGATGCGGCGCTGTACTTCTTCCTGAACTTCCCAGTAATGATATTGACTGTCCCTTTTTAACAAAACTTCTCTCTCTCACCAGCACAAGTTGGTTATGACCATAAAAAGTTAAAAAACCATTTAGGTGAGAAATAATAATTAAGTTGCCCAAATCTTCAGTCCACCTATTGAATATAACTACGCCGTCGGCAGCGGCTTTTATGGTAGTACCCCTGCTGGTGGCAATATCTATTCCAAGATGATCTGGAAAATACGCATCTCCCTTTCTAAAATCTGTTGATAAAAAACCTTCAACCGGTAAATATGTGGGAACATTGCTTGCAAAGGTATGGTAGCTGCTTTTTTGTCTCGTTAAAAAATAATCGAGCGCACTCTGGCTTTTAGGCACTTCTGTATTATATGTCCTGGCGTTGAGAAGTGGGCTGGTCATTAATTTTGAGCTCTGTTGCAAATTTTCCATTATTGAAGCAGTTTTTCGATCGCTTGTCTCAAATCCCCTATCAACTTCGAGAGCTGTCCTGAATTTGTTATTGAATTTAAGAAGCTCCTTTACTTTATCATACAACGCATAAACCTGGCGATTATCTTCTTTTAACCTGATATTATCTTGTTCTAATTGTTTTCGGTATCGATTGGTTACCGAAAATTTGTAATAATAGATTGCTCCGCCAAAAACATGAATCGCAAGAATTGCTGCGACAACCATTAATATTTTAGCAGTGCGAAATTTTATCTTGAAACTGAACGGATCAGAATAATCATCCGGAATTAAAAGAATGGAAATATACTGTTTTCTTTTTTTAGGCTTTTTCATTTTTTGATAAATTTTTAATTTAAAACTATTGCAAAAACTCCAGCAATCTTTCTAAATCAGAATCTGAATAATATTCTATTTCGATTGTCCCGCCTTTTTTCCCGGCTTTAACTCTAACCTGGGTACCAAGAAACATTCTCATTTTTTCTTCAGCTTCGACAATGTAATAGGGTTTGTCTTCAATTTTGCCTGGCTTTTCCTTTTTTGAGCTGCCTTTTTTTGCCAGCCTTTCAACATCTCTAACTGAAATTTTATCTTTAACTATCTTTTTCCAAATTTTGTTCTGTAATTCCTTGTCTTCAATTGTAATAAGTGCTCGACCGTGTCCCATATTAAGATCACCGCGCCTCATGCTTTCTTGAATATGTTCGGGCAATTTCAACAAACGAAGAAAATTGGCTACTGTCGAACGTTCTTTGCCGACACGCTTGGAAACCTGGTCCTGGGTCAAATTACAATCAGTCAGTAGTTTGTTGTACCCTTTTGCAATATCGATTGGATTTAGATCTTCCCGTTGAATATTTTCGATTAATGAAAGCTCGAGCATCTCTTCATCGCTACTAACTTCGAAAACATAAGCTGGCACCTTTTCAAAATCAAGAGCAGTTATCGCCCGCAGTCTTCTTTCACCGGCGATCAACTCATATCCATCATCTACTTTGCGGACGGTTACCGGCTGGATGATTCCTTTTTCTGCAATTGAATTCTTTAAATCCTCCAAAGCTTTTTCGTCAAAATTTTCTCTCGGCTGAAACGGATTTGGTCTGATACGGCTTACTTCTATTTCATGGATCGAGCTGATTCGTTCTTCAGTCTCTTCTGCAGGGATGTCTGGAATTAATGCTCTGAGGCCCTTGCCCAATCTTTTATTAGCCATTCTTAATAAATTCCTCTGCTAAACTCATATAATTATCCGATCCAGTGGATACAGCATCGTAAAGGATTATTGGCTTGCCAAAGCTTGGCGCTTCACTAATTCTAACGTTTCTATTGATTACAGTTTTATATACTTTATTATTAAAAAATCGCTTTACATCTTCCGCTACCTGCCGCGAAAGATTCAACCTGTTATCAAACATGGTTAAAAGCACGCCTTCAATCTCAAGCGTTTTATTGAGATGTTTTTGCACCAGTCTTATTGAGTTTAATAATTGACTCAATCCTTCCAGGGCATAATACTCAGACTGGATGGGAATTAATACAGAATCTGATGCTGTCATTGCATTTAAAGTCAACAATCCTAAAGATGGAGGGCAATCAATAAATATATACTTATATTTATCTCTAATTTTGGGTAGAATACCTGACAATACCCTTTCTCTCGAAATTACAGGCACTAATTCAATTTCAGCGCCCACAAGATCTTGATTAGAAGGCAACAAATCTAAATATTGCAGATTAGTATTTATTATAACATTATTAATGTCTTCGCCTTGTATCAAAACATTATAAATGCTTTTATCCAACTTATTTGCTTCGAAACCCAAACCGCTGGTTGTGTTTGCTTGTGGATCAATATCAACGAGAAGCACGGGGTATTCAGCAACAGCCAGGCAAGAAGACAGGTTGATCGCAGTTGTTGTTTTGCCGACACCTCCCTTTTGATTGGCAATTGTAATAATTCTACCCATCAACGTCTCCAAATTATCTGAAAAATATCATTAAATATACGCTTTTCATATTTTAAAATCAAGTTAAAAATTTTATGACTGGTAATCCCTCAGTTTTTGGTGGTAAATAAGATGTAGTCCACTTTATAAAATGTAGTTAACGAATAAATTTATTGAAGTTATCGACGTGATTTAAAGCTACATTCTTAAGCGAACTACATCTAAAATAAAATCTAACAACAACTATTTCATCGCTTCAGTTTTTGTGTTAAAATTTCTATTGAAAGAAAATTCCTTCATATCGTGGGGCCATTTTTTATGTATCATAAAATCTGACAAATATTTTCCCAGAGCAGGTCCTAACATAAAACCGTGTCCACACATGGCAACCGCAGCGTAAAATCCTGGTACGCTTGTTTCATCAACAATCGGGTTGCCATCCGGCGTCATTGTATAAGAGCCAGCCCACTGCCTTAATACGGTGATGTTTTCCAGAGATGGAATAAGCCGCATCATCCTTCGGGACATTTCAGTTAAAAACTCAAAAGTAACTTCTGTGCCTTTCCCGGAAACGCGCTGTTCAGGTGTGTAACAGCCAATTATTTGACCTGTTTTTCTCTGCTGAAAATAACAGCCATCCGGACGATAATCCACGATCATGGGTATGTTTATATATTTTACACCTTCCGTAATCAACGCTTCGTGCCGCTCAGGCTCTGCCAAAATTTTGAGCCCAACCATTTTTCCAATATTATACGCATTGGGTCCTGCCGCGTTCACTATTTTTGGAGCGTTAAATTTATTGCCGCTCTTACATGTTATTTCAAATAAATCTGAATTTTTTGCATCAATACCGACAACATCTTCTCCCGTTTTAATCGTACTGCCAAATTTTTTCATCCCCAGCATGTAGCCTTTTAACACAAAAAACGGATCAGCCTGCCCGTCCGTCGGGCACCATGTTCCGCCTAAACTAAAATCTGTATTTACATAAGGGAATAATTTTTTAATTTCATCCGGGGAAAGAAAGTTAACATTTAGTCCTAATAACTGCTGCAAATTCATTACATCTAAAAATGCTTGTTTTCGATCTTCGTCATAAGCCAAAAACAGGTAGCCAGAAGGAGACCACTCCACTGAAAATCCAAATTCATTTTCCATACCTTCAAATAACCGAATACTTTCCTGGGCAACTTTTATTGTAGCTTCCGTAGAAAACTGGCCTCGAATTCCGCCAATACATCTGCCGCTAGAGCCAGCTCCTAAATAGTCTTTTTCTAATAAAAGAACCCGCTGTTTTTGTTTCGATAAATAATATCCGGTTGCCAATCCAACTATACCGCCGCCAATAATAATAACATCGTAACCATTATTTTTCATCTGCGCCTCCTGCCAATACTTTCAGCGGGACAGTTGTCAATGGCGGACGATAGCTAGGCTGCCAGACCTGGTCAATTGATACACCTGTTTTTTGAGATATAATTTGCGCTATTAATCTGCCACATGTTCGCCCCTGGCAGGGTCCCATTCCAGCTCGAATGCCTTTTTTAATTTCTGTTACCGTTTTCATTCCCATATCTATTGCATCAACTATATCTTTGTAAGTCAAATCCTCACAACGACAAACAATAGTATCATCTGTTATCATTGACTTGTTCCTCTATTATTTAAGTCCATTATGTTAAATTCTTGCCACGAAGTCTCCAAGACTCAAAGGAAAAAAATAAGCGACCAAAGGTTATCAAAAATATCTGTAAATATGTTTTGAATTTTGTACATTGATTTTTGTGATTTATTTGTTATTTGATGTTTGGAATTTTTAAAAACTCGCGCACCCCCTGTCGTCAAGTTAAAGCAAGGATAAGTTTAATTCAATTGGCAACTCTTGTTATTTTTAGTGGCTTTGCGATGAAAGAATCTCTTCAAAAAAATTATTCGTTTCTACTTTTAAAAAACCGAACATCCAGAGACAGCTTTCCCGGAACTAATAAATAGATCACCGGTGTCCGATCGTAGGCTTTTGGATTTCTTACTTTATTAACTTGCCCAATACCAATAATTTCTCCATTACGATTCAACAAGTTCACTTTCTCACCGACTTCGGGCAATGGTCGAAATTCAAAAGGAATCCCAACTTCTGCAACGTCATTGTTTAAACTTTCATCCACCGAAAAAATAGCCAATCCTGGACAATTTGCAATACACAAACCACAGCCGTTGCATTTATCAAAATCCACCCTGGGGATATTAGTAATATTGCCCTCAATAGTTATGGCTCCCTGGGGGCAGATTGTGGAACAAGGATTACAGGGAATTTTCTGTACGCATTCAATCATTATTACCCGCCCCTGTTTCCTTCTCTCTTTTGAAGGGATCATAAAATCGGTCTGTTCTAATATGCCATCGTTTAAAAAGTGACTCATTTTTTAGCAGCCTCCTTCATTTTTTCTTCTCCGATTCTCGCCTGCCTGCCAAAAGGACCTGTTCGTAATGAGGCTAATCCTTTTTTTACATCATCTTTCATTTTGATCATTCCTTCGGTTGAACCTTTTAACGCCTCAACCGCTGAAATTCCAGCCATTCTACCTTCCAGCATTGCCGAAGAAGCCTCCTCGATTCCCGCGACATCTCCAGCCACGTAAAGCCCGGAAATGGAAGTTTCCATATTTTCATCGTGCAAAACAACATTGCCGCCCAGTTCCGCAATATAACTCATCCGGCAGCCCGCCTGAAAAAAAAGTTCTGACGCTGGATTTAGTCCGACAGAGAGACAAACGGTATCAATCTCAACTTCCTGTTCCGTACCAGGTATCTCCTGCCAGTCTTTATTGAGTTTAACTATTGTAGCGCCGGTAACTTTATCTTCACCATAGGCGCGCTTTATCGAATGAGAAGTTAAAATTGGCACACCGCATCTAACCAATTTTGAGGCATGTACCTGGTAAGCGCCAATTGTCGGAGCAGCTTCTACCACAGAAACAACCTCCACGCCAGCCTGTAATAATTGATAGCTAACAATGACGCCAATATTACCTGCTCCTACCATGAGAACTCGTTTAGCCGGCATAACGCCGTAAACATTCATCAACGTTTGAATTCCGCCTGCGCCGTAAACGCCGGGCAGGTCGTTACCTTCAAATGCCAACATATTTTCCGAAGCGCCCACAGCAACAACAATCTTATCGGCGTCAACTTTAAACAAACGATTATCTTTAACTGCCGCCAATTCATTAGGAAAAAAATAGCCCACCACAGAACAGCCCGTTAATATTTCCACTTTTAGACTTTCGCATTCACGCAACAATAACTTCGCAATATCAATCCCCCTGGTGCGCGCGTGATGCTCTTTTGAGCCAAAAAACATGTGCGTCTGTTTAATTAACTGTCCCCCGATCTGGTGATTTTCATCCATCAGCAATACTTTTGCACCCAACTTTGCCGCCTCGATAGCAGCGGATAATCCTGCTGGTCCTGCGCCAATGATTGCAACATCTGCTTTCATCACTGGAATATCTTTTCGTTCGTAATTTGTCGTTTCATAAAAACCAGGAAAATCTCCCCAACCAGTTTGACTTTTTACAGCCATATTCTCTTTCACGGGGTCCAAACAGGTTTTTACATTTGGCACGCCATTCACAGTCATTTCACAAGCTGAGCACTTTCCGATGGCACAAAAAAAGCCCCGGGCATGATGAAGATTTAAACTTCTTGACAAAACACGCACGCCTGCAGCATGTAACGCCGCGGCAATAGTATCGCCCTTAAAGGCTTCAAATTTTTTTCCATTAAAAGTAAAAAATATTTTTTTTCGATCATGCGGAAAATCAAGAATCGGGTGGTCAACTATTCTCATGGATAATCTCCGATGGAATATATTTATATTTTTTAAAATTACTTTATTACACAAATCCTTTGTTTACAATTATTTTAATACACTATGTCTGGAGATTTGCATAATTTAATTTTGCTAATATACAAAAAAAAGTATCTATAAACAAGAAAAATGTATATTGGGGAGTAAAACCTTAGTTATTGGTACAATCAAAATGTCGCCCACTTAAAATTGCGTTAAATATCATATTGATAACTGCAATAAATATATTGGTTAATTCTACTATCTAATGATTTCTAAAAGTGGACTACATCTTCGTCAACCACCAATAAGTGAGGTAATATGGGGAGTAATATTTCACATCGGATATATGCTTCAATCAGGCATAATTTGAACATTTGTCTTAGGTGAACTCTGCATTGAAATATTTCTTGCAAATAAAAACGCCGTAATGAAAAAAAATTAAATTTCCTTCACGGCGTTTCAGCTACGTGGATCACAACAACCATAATCTTGTGGTTAGCAGGTTTGCGTTTAAATTATAAATACCAGGTAGAGTTCATTAAAATTTTTCAATATGAAACAGACAATTTTCAAATTGAACTTAAGTAAGATTTCGAGTCCGGGCAGGAATTAGAAGTTGCTGCCCAATCACTAACTCATTTTCATTATGAATGTCGTTAATTTTTTTAATCACCTGCCAGGGTATCCCATATTTTTGAGAAAGCTCAGCGAGCGTTTCTCCCTGGGCTACAACATGGACAACCATTCGCGGTTTTCTATAATCATTAACCGCCTCAGAAGATACCTCATCTTTCGTCTCTGTTTTAGCCGCGAATGTTTCGCTAATTTTAGAATTAACAACATGTTTGAGTTTCTCAGTAATTTTTTCTGTCGGGATCAATTTCAAGATCTTTTCCTTTAAAACCGGATAATTGATCTTCATTTCCCCGATCAAAATATCTTGCTTTTTTAAATAATTCACACCTGATTGAAGCGCCAACACCACAATCACCACCTTCACCAAAAATTTAAACATTGCTACATCCTCCAAGATGCCGGTTCACGTTAGTCCAATGATAGCAAGGGGCATCTTTCACATTCAAACCCACATTCTATTTAACAACTATTATGCCACCTTTTTGCAATAAAAAATGAACTTTTATAAATATTTGTTACGGATAACGATAACGCAGAAAATGTTCTCTTTGTGTTTTTAGGACAATGATTTATATTAGACATACCAGTTAAGGTTTGTTTTGTAAATTAATGTGGATGATAGTTACATTTTAACCTTTAGGCTGAATTATTCACAAAAATTTACCGCAAAGGCGCTAAGGCTCAAATAATCAATAAGATAAAGAACCTGATCAAAAAAACTAAGCTTTTTAAATCAATTACTATATTATTGTATTTTAAGTGTTAACTTCTAAATATTAATAGCTTTGCGTCTCTGCGTCTTTGCGGTGAGTGAATTATTCAGGTTAGGGAGAATATTACACAAAATATATTTTTACGTTTTTGTGTTAAGTTTTATTAATATTACTAAAATATAGTTAATTTTCCTTGATTTTTATTGTTCAAAGTTATATATTTTATTTAAATAATGCGACACCCGAAAAACTACTGGTATAAGTAAGAACTTACTTTCTGCGGCATTATTTTTTTCTCACTAATATTATTCGCCATCCTTCAGCCAGATTTTTCGCATATTTTTTTATAATTCAGGAGAGAGCCATGCGCATAAAATTAACTCTTCGCCCCACTCAAAAAAAATGCACAATTCCAATAAACTACCAGTATCCCCTGTCAGCAGCCATTTATAAAATTCTTTACTCAGCTTCATCAGAATATGCCGAATTTTTGCACGAAAAAGGATATATTTCAGAAAAAGGAAAGCCGCTAAAATTATTTACTTTTTCATATTTATTTATTCCAAATGTATCTTTTAAAAACAACATGCTTTTTGCTTATGGATCGCCACTCTGTACTTTATTCGTATCATCACCATTGATTGAGGATTTTATTCAAAATTTTGTGGTTGGGCTTTTTATGAACCAGGAAATTGCTATCGGTAATAAGCAAACAGTAGGACGATTTGTGATTAATCAAGTTGAAAGCATAACAACACCAGAATTTTCTGACTGTGAAAATTTTAAATGTCTGTCACCTTTTGTCCTGTCAACCATGAAAATGAAAAATAATAAATTAATGCCTCACTACTATCGACCTGATGACCCGGAATTGGAAGAATCGATGCGACAGAACTTGATTCAAAAATATCAAACCATTTATAAAAAGCCGCCCGAAAACCAAAACCTTAATTTTAAACTTGATCAAAATTATGTCCTACGTAAAGGCGGTTTAGAAAAAATCACAAAACTCATTACCATAAAAGAGAATAGTGAAATGGAGACGACTAAAATAAAGGCTATTTTTGCGCCTTTTAATTTGTCAGGGAGTTCAGAACTTATGAAAATCGCCTGGGAAGCTGGTGTTGGTAATCAATGTTCCCAGGGGTTTGGGATGATTGATGTTATATATATTGTAAGTAAACAGGATAAATAATTCTCAATTAGTAATTCTCAATTCACAATTAGAAAGATTTCAATTGAGAATTGTGAATGGAGAATTTTGAATTGTTAATGAAAATTTTGGAGGATAAATTGGCAAAAGGAGACGACATACAAGAACGATTAATTGACTTTGCAGTGGCAGTAATTC